>Ga0265296_1001758_pt1 | contig 23609 bp, 26 predicted proteins | sample MunlanPumphouse1_FD_189073 | JGI IMG/M metagenome (GOLD analysis project Ga0265296, IMG submission 189073) | Groundwater microbial communities from a municipal landfill in Southern Ontario, Canada - Pumphouse #1 | ecosystem: Environmental > Aquatic > Deep subsurface > Groundwater | place... | reverse complement strand
TTATTTTCGCTGCTGGATTGACTGGACAAGCGACCAGGGCATTGCAGGCTGCAGGTATTCTTCCGGGCACCATCGCTGTATGGGATACAAGCCAGGTTTTAGACGAGAGCAGCGTACTGGGCAGCCTGCTTTCCGCCCTATTTGGCTACAGCAGCCAGCCGTCTGTTTTGCAGGTTATTTTCTACCTTACTTACCTGGTACTCATTGGATACCTGTCGATTGATTTCACAAGACATACTACAGAAAAAGATTATGTAGACCCTTTCAGCCCTCTGAAAAGCCAGCACTGGTTTTACGGTTTCGTACGCAGCCCATGGGTTCCTAATATCCTGCTGATTCTTATGGGAGTATTTTTCGCTTTTCTGCTGGTAGTAGGCTATTTTAGCATAGGCATAGGCCCTTTTCAGGAAGGATACCTGAAGCTCGGCGAGTTCTACTTAAAAGAGGCTGATAATAATCTCTGGAATTTCGTTATCTGGATAATCTGGCTGCCTCTGGTCTCTGTATCAGCGGTGTTTTTGGGACGTTTCTGGTGCGGTAACCTCTGCCCATTGAGAGGTATTGCGGATGTAGCCCGCTATATATCGGATAAACTTCTGGGACAAGCATCCAATGCACCATATATGAGAGCGGGCTGGGTACTGCCAGTTTCTTTCGTCGCAATAACAATTCTCATCAAGTCCAGTCCGTTCCAGTCTGTGGCACGCCTCGGTACCACCTTGTTTATTTCGATATTCCTGGTTGCAGTGGCAGTTAGCTTTCTCTTTAGAAAGGGCACTTGGTGCAGGTATCTCTGTCCCATCGGCGGTTGGCTTGCAAGAATAGCCAGGCTGAGCATCTTGGGGATACGTCCCAAGCGCATTACCTGCGATAATTGCAATACAAAAGAATGCCTTACAGGCACAAGGAAAGCCGGTACATGCCCTATGTTTTTAAATCCTAATCAGCTTGACTCTAACAGATACTGCCTGGAATGCTGGAACTGTGTTAAGAACTGCCCTCATGATGGTATGCATATTGGACTTCGTGTACCTGGCGCTGAGGTGCTTAAACCTTACTCCCCTGATATATGGGAATCAATATTCATCGCTGGCTTGATAGGTTTGTACATGGCGTTTGTAAGATGGGAAATAGTACTTCCTGAACTGCCTTTTCCATTTTTTGCCTTAGGAGCTATAATTCTCACAGCGTCGCTTTACTTAATCGTATGCGCAGCAGCTTCGGCTTTAAGCGGCATCAAATACAGGGAAACTATTACCAGTTTCGGCTATATCTTCCTCCCCTTAGAAGTCGGTACTGCAATTATTGCGATGGGGGATGACTCGCTTGAGTTCTTCAATATTCTTGTGCCTGCATCGATTATCCTGCTTGGCGCTACTTTTATCTGGAGCATGGTACTGGGTGCCTCCATAACCAGAAATCATGCAGGTAGAAAAGCGATATTTGCTTTTGTTCCTGTAGCTTTTGCTCTTACAGGTATTCTTCTGTTATGGCTTAGCTGGTTTGCATCAGGTAATGTGATTGACCTGACTTGATTTTATCGTTATACCCCACAGCTCTGCTGCGATTGGGAGCTTCATTTAGGCTAAGCCTACCATGCCTGACGGAGATTAGTTCACTTAAGAAGGGGACTATTTTATTTTATACACTTTGCAATTTTTCCCATAATAGTATAGTCTTCACCGAACTTGCAAATCGAGTCGCAATGCGCGCAGAGTTCGGAGAACAGAATGTACGATATTTTAATACCTTCTTTCGCTACAAGGGATGGTCTTTTCAACTGTGCTATTATCTCCCTTTCTCTCTCGTCGGGTGCAACTAAATTGAGCGATATCTTTTCTGGATTAGGAAGAGTGAGTGCCAGATCGGTCAACCGCAGGATACCAGAATATATCGACGTGCTTTTTTCTACCTCATAGGCGCTCACAAGTTTATTTGTACCTTTTTCAAACCAGATTACATCGATAAGAGCTATGGTTTTCTTTATGTCGTCTCCAGCTTCTATCTCTGGAAGTTCTGGTAAAGAAATAAATGAAAAATTCTCGTTGTTATATGATTTTAACCGATCATTTGAAGCTGCCATGACATCATAGCAAAGAGATTTTCCTATCTTCATAAGCAGGTATTGAATTTTCGTGTGCGTGTTCTCTTCTTCGATCTCAGCCTGCACTTCTTGATGCCTCTTTTGCAGGAGGTTTTTTCTCTTTTTATCCTCTTTTTCTAAAACTATCTGAAGGTTCTCATCTATTACAATTTTTCCTACGCCGATGTCAAAAAGCAATCCCGAAAATGCCCCCATGTCCTTCGACAGCAGATTCCTGAATTTGTCATTTACCTGTAAAATGGTATCCCTCATTTCCAGATAATCATTCCAAGAACCCAGCTTTTTCTTTTCTTTGAATAATAAATTAAACCCATTTACCATGGCAGTGTTAAACGGCGGGATAATTGTCGGGTGGATAAAGTACAGGATGTTTGCCACCGACGGACCCAGTCCTTTAATATTTTGTTGCTTCAGTTTTATGATCTCTTTGATGATCTGTTCCTCTCTGTTGGCTTTAAGGCATGATTCCAGGAACTGGCCGAAAACTGATTTATTTGTATCATTCTCATAAATGTCCGGGATCCTGAGCTTTGGTTTCCAGTAAAATGGATGAGCTGCTCCTTCAAAGACTTGTTTTTGTTCAGTTATGGCGGTTAAGACCACTTCAAGGGAAGAACCCTTAAAATCAGTGGGAAAAATATGCTCTTTGATGTCTGTTATGACCTGTTCAACACCTCTGCGAATTGCCCCAAAGGCTTTCAACCTTGCCTCGTTGTTAATGAACCATGTGTTGTATACGCTTTCTGGATCCTCTTTATAAGTCTGTATAATGGATTGGATTTTTGCCTGATCGAACATCCTTACAACTTATTCATTGATTGTATATAAAAACCATTTATCTTTGCTTGACTCTGTGCAAATGCTATCTTTGCAGCTTAACGAAATAGGACGTCCATGATTCGCCTTGCATTACTCTTTTGAAGCCTATTTGTTCAAGCAGTTTAGCCACTTTCTCGATTACGAGCTTAGTGGCGCCGAATTTATTCTCCATAGAACCATTAAATTAATTTCTATTGTAGCGCCTCAGAATCAATGTTACAATTAATACAATTGCAAGTGCTGTAGAAATTTCAAAAGCCGGCGCTTTTATTCTTGTCTTTTGTCTATCATTTATTGCTGGAGTAGGCGTAATTGGCTCTGATATAAAAGGCGTAATTTTTTGCTTAACAAGTGTTTCATCCGCAGGAACTGCACGGGAATTAAGCACGATCAACGTTTTTGCAACCATTTTTGCATAAGAGTACTGGGCAATTTTGTCATAGGGATTGGTCGTCGTTTCTGCATACTCATACGCACTTACTGCCAGAGTAGGTTCGATTCCTGCCACTCTTGCTTCATTTATTGCAGTCTTTGCCGCGTCTGCACTTTGTTTCATCTTTTTGGTGGGGGCTTCCACGCCTAATAACCCTATTATTGTGCTGGATTTCATTGTAGCCTGAAGCGAATCGAAAATCGCACCTGAATAATATCCGCGCTGCATCTCTTTCTGAGCATTGCGTATATCCTCCTCTGCACCGTTGATACCACCTGCATCACCACTTTCCGAAAGCAGCGCCAGGGTATAAGTACTGATTGATTGCGCCTGGCTCAGGTACCATCCTGCACGGTCTTTTAACATATCATGGGGCACTATTTTTTTCTCAGGCGTTGCAAGAGTCAGCCACCACTGTGCCGTTCTTGCTCTTTCATTTGCAAAAGCAAGTGATGAAATCTTTTCATTAATATCGTTGAGTTTTTTCGCTTCATCGAGTTTTGCTCTCGCGGCTGTTATTCTGGACTCAGCCGCGCCAACCGCGCCCACATCGCTTATGCCATACGATTTGAAGTTGTCAAGGTCGTTTTCCGAAAGTTGTATCTGTTTTTCAACTTTATCCACCAATTCGCTAAGATATTGTTCTGTATCAACTGCCTTGCTGTAACCATTACTCCACTGTGCAAAGCGCATGTTAATCATTGCATTAAAGTACGAAGAGGTCGCAGCATAGTATTTCTTATCGTTATACATCTGATCTGCCCTCTTTAAAATATCTCTTGCCTGATCCGCGAACTTACTTTCCGGGACTGCTGATGCGGTTTCTTCATACATGCTGTTGGCTTCTTTTTTCAGGTTGGAGGCAAGGGGTTCAAGCAAATTGAGGTATTTGGGGGTGAGAACAGTACCTTTGTATGTGGGTTTGATGATTTCATAGCCTGTGAAAGCCAATACAGCATCCTGAATCGTGCTGACTTCTTTTACCTCGACATTTAACTTTCTCCCAAGCTCTACCACATCAACTACTTCCTTCTTTTCTTCAGAAATTATAAAAGCGCCTCTTGCTCTTGAGACTGTTTTTCTTACAGTGACAGTACTCTGTCCTTCAGGTATCAGGAAAAGACTGGCATTTTTGGCAGCGGCAGCTTCAAGCTTAAAAGGAATCCCGCCAACAGGTCCGATTGATTCGTCAGGGTTTATCATGCCAGTCATGACTACTCCCTGTTTCAACTCCCATTTATTTATCGCAGCGATAGTTGCCACGGTCAATGCCCCACCAGCTGAAGGTCCGCCGATAATGGGTGAACTTATATCAATAATGTAATAAAAATCATACGCTCCTTGATCAATCCCCAGCACATCCGAAGCCACCATTGCCGCAAGCCTTGCCGAACCCTGAAGGTCAACCTGGGTGTAAGGGTTGGTATCCACAAAAACATGACCTGTGCCGTTCGTGACCCTCACCTGAGCACCAAGGAGAATACCTTCTTCTCCACTCCCGGTGCTGCGATCAGCTACGATCGGGATTGTTACCCCTTCTTCCATCCGTGAAAGAGCGCTATAATGCTGCCCTGCTTCTTGATCAGCAACGAGTGGAACTGAAACGCCTCCTTCCAGAGCATAAACACTGCTTGCGCTTACAAAAAATACTAACATTACACACAGGATTTTGTTTATCACATACAACCCTTGCCAACCTATACCGAAGTATCTGATTTATGCCTATAAAGTTTTCTAAGCTTCTCCCCGGTTAACTGCCCTGCAAAATCGGCTAACATAAAAAATGGTATAACTTTCCAGCCCAAACCTGAAAATATTCTCAATAAAAAAATGAATGGTACCGGGATATGCACAGCCATCAGCCATTTTTTGGAGAATCTGGGGGCATTGCACCTCCAGTAGCCGAAGGGCAGGTTGATTAGAAAAACTAACAGCATTACTTCGATTATAGACATCGTTCGATTCACCTGTTACTATCCAGTTCTTTTTTGTATTTCTTTACTTATTATGTTTCTGCTTTAAAACATGAGATAAAAATTCAATAAACTTTAATTTTTGAAAGCGTAAAGTACTTAAGTTTACACTGCTTGTAAAGTTGTAAAATTACTAAAAGGAGGCTGAAGGACATCGAGCTAATCGAATATGCCCCCTTTAAAAATAATAGTCTGAGGAGGTCTCTTTGAACATTATTGAACTTGAGGATGTATGGAAAATATATGAGATGGGTGAAGTCGAAGTCTCAGCTCTCCGAGGTTTAAGCTTAAAAGTAAAGCCTGGCGAATTCCTGGCAATCATGGGGCCAAGCGGAAGTGGTAAATCAACCGCTATGCACATGATAGGCTGCCTTGATACACCAACAAGAGGCAAGGTGTTACTTGAAGGGCAGGATATTGCTGCCCTATATGAGAAAGAACTCGCCAGAATAAGAGGAAAAAAAATAGGATTTGTCTTTCAGTCCCATAATCTCTATCCGACTTTAACTGCCCTTGAAAATGTCCAGCTTCCCATGAGAATACACGAGTTCAGCGAAGCTGAGATTTGGGATAGATCTGATGAGCTGCTACAAATTGTAGGTCTTTCCGACCGCGCTTTTCATTATCCTTCTCAGCTATCAGGGGGACAGAGCCAGAGGGTGGCTATCGCCAGAGCACTTTCCACAAATCCCAGTTTAATTTTGGCAGATGAACCAACCGGAAATCTTGACACAGAAGCAGGAAGAGATGTGCTTGATATTTTCTCCCGGTTGAATGAACAGGGCGTCACAGTAGTTATGATTACACACGATGAAAAAGTTGCCTCAAAGGCAAGCAAAATTGTGAGAATGATTGATGGAAGACTTGCATCATAATCAATGGAGATGTTAAAATGAATATAATAAAAAAATGCATCTTTTTTTTGCTGATTTCGCTGCTGTTTTTACAGGGCGCATCAGCCGCAAAAACTTATTTAGTGACTGAACATGAACCCGTGTATCCCGGCGATACGGTCTTTGTATGGGTGCCGGTTAAAAACCCAGGTTATGGTACATGGTTGAGCGATACTGTCGTTAAGCTCGTACCAGCAAACAATGCCACTGAAAGAGCAGTGCATGTTCTTGACGATACGGTGGCTATCGGTAGTATAGAAAAATGGGATGATATTCGTACTGCAAAGTTCAAAATCCATGTAGATAAAAGCGCGGTGGAAGGCGAATACGATTTTCATGTGCATGTAACTTCGAAAGGTAAAGTTGATTCAAGCAATAGCTTACCCACAACCACGATGCAGGAAGACAGGGTTCTGGTCGTTTCAGGTACTCCTGTAATAACACTCTCAAACTCTTCCATCGGGAGCGCAGCACCCGGTTCCTCGAATGAAATTGTATTGAAATTCAGGAATGAAGGGACAGGTACTGCCAGAAACCTGTATGTTGATATTAACACTGCAATGGAACACGTAACAAATGTATTTTCAATAGTAGGTTCAGGCACAAGGTTTTCCATTGGGAGCTTAAGTCCCGGGGATGAAGCTGAAATAAGATTTACGCTCCTGGTTGATGCGCAGGCGCAGACCGGCGTTTATAATATACCTTTGCGGATTTCAGGAATGAACTACTCTGCCAGCGATTACATCGGTGTGGGTGTTGCAGGGATTACGGACTTTGAGTTGAGCTACCAGGAATCAGGAAGCAGCTTTCTCCTCAGTGTATCCAATGTAGGAGTCAATCCAGCTAAAGCGGTAAGCGTGGCAATACCTCCTCAGAACAGTTTCAGCGTATCGGGGAGCAGTACACAGGTGATAGGCAATCTGAATTCCGGAGATTATACCTCTGCAAATTTCCAGATAGCCCAGAAAGGAAGTTCCGATATGACAATAAAAATACTGTATACCGACGCTGCAGGTGTGCGGCGATCGATAGACAAGAAGATGTCTGTGAAACTTTCAAGCGGGATGGCAGGTACGACATCTAAGGATACTAAAGACCAGCATGAAGCGATGCATAGCGGAGGTACAAATTATTCCAAACAGGCGCTTAGCTTTGCTCCATATCTTGGAATCGTACTGCTTGGCATCATTGGCTTCTGGCAGCGAAAGAGCATCACTGAGACGTACCAGAGACTGAAATTCCAGAGGCAGCGAAGGAAATGAGGCTTCTGGATATCTTCCTGCTTTCTCTTTCCCATGTCAGGAAAAGCAGGATGAGAAGCTGGCTTACAATCGTAGGTGTAATCATAGGTGTCGCCTCGGTTGTAGCCATCATATCCATAGGGCAGGGAATGCAGGAAAATGTACAGCAGAGGCTGGGTGGCTTCGGCGCTGATATAATAACCGTCATCCCTGGATATTTCAGAGCGACAGGTGTGCACGCCGAAATGCATACCGACAGGTCTGTGAGTACGAGTTCTTCGATTAATCTCACAGATAAAGACATTAAGGTGATTAAACAGGTGCCGGGTGTTATGTATGTAAACGGGCTCGTTTCCGGCAAAGCCGACCTTAAATATGATAATGAGAAAACAGTAGTATCAGTAACTGGCGTAGATACTTCAATCTGGAGACTGATGGATAATACTGGATTAGATGAAGGAAGGTATCTTCAGGCAGGGGATTCTAATTCAATTGTAGTGGGGTACAATCTCGCCCGTGGTACTTTCCTTCAACCTGTAACGCTTAACCGTCCCATTACCATAGGAGGTAAAAACTTCAGGGTTGTGGGCATTCTCAAGCAGTCCGGAGGATTTGGGGGAAGCAGTGACACAGGGATTTATATGCCTGCCGAGATGGCACGAGAAGTTATCACAGAAAAAGTATCATATAATCAGTTTACGTCTATGGTCATTAAAGCTTCGGACGCTTCTCTCGTTGAATACATTAAAGCGGATATTGAGCAGAAACTCATGAGTTCAAGGCAGGTAAATCCGCGAACAAAAGATTTTACAGTTATAGCATCAGCCCTTATCCGTGAACAGATGAGCGGTGTAACACAGACTTTATCTCTCTTCTTAAGTGCAATCGCTGCGGTCTCGCTCCTTGTAGGGGCGATAGGCATTGCCAATACCATGTTCATGTCAGTTATGGAGCGCACAAAACAGATAGGACTCTTGAAAGCAATAGGTGCAAGTGAACGCGAAATCATGAAACTTTTCCTAATCGAGTCGGGAATATTCGGGCTGGTGGGAGGAATCATAGGCGTTTTATTTGGCTCGGCTATTTCCCTGCTTATCCCTTATCTTGGCATACAGGCGCTGGGTTTTGGAGGGGATATGAGAGCGACAATTACAGCAGATACCATCCTCTTTGCCCTTGGCTTCTCGGTTGTAATAGGCATATTATCCGGAATAATTCCCGCCAGGCATGCAGCTAAGATGAGACCTGTGGATGCTATAAGATATGACCAGTGAGAATCTGTGGGCTACCTTTTTATAATATAAATCATAATTATTAGTGAGGTAAACAATGCAATTCGGAATGATGGACTACAGCTCCGGCATGGGCTATGGAATGTGGATTCTTGGATTTGTATTCTGGATACTCGTGCTCATAGGTCTTGTGTTATTAATCAAATACCTGTGGGAAGGCGGCGCCAAAAAGGAAGAATCTGCACTCGAAATACTGAAGAAAAAGTATGCCAGAGGAGAGATAAGCAAAGAGGAGTTTGAAGAGAAAAAGAAGGACCTTCTATGAAAAGCAGGAAGAAGTGATATGTACACTTACAAAAAATCCACCTTCTTAGGTTATGCAGATGCAGTTGCAAAAGTGAGGGAAGAATTGAAAAAAGAAGGTTTCGGAGTGCTTACAGAAATAGATGTCAAGCAAACTCTTAAGACTAAACTTAATGTGAATTTCGAAGATTACATAATCCTGGGAGCATGTAATCCACCGCTGGCATACCAGGCACTAAGCGCTGAGCGGGATATCGGCGTTATGCTCCCCTGCAATGTCATTGTCTATGTTCATGGTGGGAAAACATTTGTAAGTGCTATCTTGCCTACTGTGCAACTTGGAAAAGTGGGCAATCCAAAGCTTCTGCCAATCGCAGAGCAGGTCGAGAACAAGCTCAAAAATGTGGTAGATGCCACAGCCAGGAAATGAGAGCCGGTTATGGATAAGAAAATGCTTGCTATTTTGGCTGCTGCATTGGCCATCGTTTTTTTGATTTTTGCATTTGCTGGATACGTTGTCGCGATTAAAACAGCCTCCCAGGAACCACTGGACAAAGGTGCTATTAAAATGAACATCACAATGTCAGGCTTTGAACCAAATATAATCAGGGCAAAAGCAGGCGAGCCAGTAAAAATAAACCTGGTAAATCCAGACAACTCAATGCATACGGATGGCGGCGGGGTTCACAACTTCATTCTTACAGCAGGCTTAGCCAGCGTGAATGTTACAGTCCCTTCCGAGAGCCAGAAGGTGTTCACATTCACGCCTACGCAGATAGGAGAGTATCACTGGTACTGCGATATATGCTGTGGGGGTAAAGAAAATCCATATATGCATGGAATTCTCATTGTAACATGAGATATTTGGTACTGATATAATTTTAGTAAGAGTTTAAAAATAAAAAAATATATTATCTTCCTCCAACCAGTGTTTCAAGGTCAGGAAGATAGGAAACTCCTCCAAACAGGAATAATGTTCCCAGCACTATGCTGAAAGCGCCTGTAACGAAAGCAGCGGAACGATACAATTTCTGACGTCTGCTGGATTTGACATAACCGTATGCACCAAGGACTCCCATGAGGGTATTGGTCGTCACAAGTCCCAAAGAATACACCACGATAATAACGGCTCCAAGTTCTTTTTGTGCGGCAGCCCCTGCGCTTATTGCCAGAGCGAAAAGCAGCATCTGACTGGGTGTCTCTGCACCTATTCCATGTATCATGCCGATTAGATATGATGCCCTATTTCCGTATCCGTCTTTAAGAACGTGGTGGTGCTTTCGAGGTGTATTGGTTAGCTTCACTTTCAGCCAGCTGTATGAATTAAGTACTGCATTAGCTGCCAATGCCCACCTCGGCAGCATCCTGAAATCCTCTCCTTTTTTCTTGTGGAGTGAATAGAAGACATAAATGCCTAGAATTATCAGCGTAATGCCTACAATCGTTTCCATAAATCTATCAACGCCCTGCGGCAGCGAGAAACTCACAAGCAATAAACCCAGGGCAATGGCGGCAACCACGCTTGCATGCCCAAGTCCATACAGGAAGCTCATGAATATTCCTTTGCCCACTTTGTTCTGCGTGCTTGTAATGTCGCTTATCGCGGCTATATGATCCCAATCTATACCGTGTCTGATTCCAGCTATTAATCCAGTTAATAGAATGAGGGGCGAAGCCAAATCCAAAAACGTCATCCAATTATTCCTCCTGCAAACCTGAAATTCGAATTAAATACCGTTTTTACCATTGTTTTTCCTCCTATTATTAACACAATATTTATGAAATATATTTAATTAATGTTACAAAATTTCAACTTCGTAACACTAATCTGTCATGATAATATGTCATAAATAGATTGCGGTTCAAATTTTTAAAACAAAAATCTTATAAAGAACCACTTACAGACAATATACTATGCCAATCGACCCGGTCTGCTGGATGCATGTTGATAGGACGGCAGAATATACAGCCGAATACATGGGTCAAAAATATTACTTTTGCTCACCCAAGTGCAAAAAAGAATTTGAACTTTGTCCTCAAAACTATCTGGGCGTGAAAAGCCATATGAAGATGCCTGAATGAGAACAGTAATATTTCACAGAGACATCGCTTAACTTCTACTGCATGCTGTTTTTTAATAGCCTGTATCTGGTATCTCTTCCTCGCCGATTATGCACGGTGCAGTTTCATCGGTTACATTACAGCATTTCCTGAGAACCACGACTGTCGCAAGTCCGCCGGCAAAACTGGCGATGCTTGACATGCCGCACTTGTGAAATGGGCGTTCTTTTGGGGTGAGGAAGCGAAGTTCGAATTCTTTCTTCAGCAGCCGCTCCATCAGATATGAGTAGAGCCGCCCTGTAATATCAGTGGGTAAGCTGTGGAAAGCATAGATTACATAGCCGTCCTCTTTTATCACCCTCAGAAACTCTGCCACAGTTTTTTTGGGTTCTTTCAAAGTTTCCAACGCCCATGTGCAGGTGACAACATCAAAGGAATTATCAGGGTATGGAAGCGTTGAGATATCCTGCACCTCAAACCTGACTCTTTTATCATTTATCTTTTCCCGTGCTTTTTTCAGCATCCCTTTTGAGATATCGATACCCACAACCTTTGAGGGGTTTGAGTTTTTAAGTATTGCTTTAATGGCTTCCCCTGTCCCGGTGCCGGCATCAAGTACTCTCGCTCCATCTTTAATATTTTTCTGTAACAATTCTTCAAAATAATTCCATACTCCTTTTCCCATGGTATTTTTCCAGAGGGATACGTAGGAATCGTACTGCTCCGCTATCGAATCATACATCTCCCTCACATCCTGGGGTTTGGTTTTAAGAAGTCCGATGAATGCCAGAATCTCGATGCCTGCTTTGCCCTTCATTTTATTCCACAATTGTTCATAGCTTGCCTCTCCCCTCACAACATCGAAGATTTGTTCATAGAATTCCGGATAACGTTTCAGCAGCTCATATCCTATTTTCGGGAACGTGTAAAAGACCATGCCGATTTTTCGCGCATACTCAAATTCAGGGTATATCTCCTGAGCTATGCGCTCCTGATAACTTGCAGTTGTGGTGTCACCATTTAAAATACCTCCAGCCACTTCTGCTGCAAGCTGCCCGCTGCGTATTGCATAATATATCCCCTCGCCCAGGAAAGGATCCACAAGGGCTGCGGCATCGCCAGCCAGCATGGTTCGAGAGCTTGTGATTTTTGACTCTCCATCAAAAATCGGGATAGTATAGCCAAACTTACGCTCGCTCTCTATCTTATCAGTAAGGTACTGGTCAGACAGGAACATTGAATAGTAGGGCTTTGGATTTTTTATCATTTTTTTCCAGCCGCCCACTCCGAGGGAGAGATGGTCAGCTTTCGGAAAAATCCAGCCGTAGCCATATGGAACTGAGCCAAAATCAAACAGGATCTCTTCGCTCAATCTATTGAATGCTTTTTCTTTGACCTTAACCTCGCCCTCTATAAGTACAGCAGTTCTTTTTTTGGGTTTTAGCCCGATTGACCTTGCGACTATACCGTTGACCCCGTCCGCCCCGATAAGAAGCTTTGCAGCGTACATATTTTTTTCTGTCATTACAAGCACGCTGTCCTTTCCCTCTTCCACATGAGTGACTTTCTCCTGCTCATGTATTTCGGCTCCAGCGGCTCTTGCCTTCTCAACGAGGAAGTTATCGAATTTATCCCGCATCACCATATGCACAAGTGGTCGCTCAGATACTGCATGGATGTCGCCTGATCCTTTGAAGGTAAAGTTCACTTTATATATGGTTCTTTCAACTACGGTTTTAAAATCCGGTTCAAGTATTTTCTCTATCCTGGCAGTCAGCCCACCTCCGCAGGGCTTATATCTTGGATGCTTCTGCTTATCGAGTGCCAGCACTTTAAATCCTTTTTTATTTAACTCATATGCAGCAGTAGCACCAGCAGGACCCAAACCTGCCACTATTATGTCGTATTTCATTTTACCTTCTCTTCAAATCTGTCACTGAAGTAATTGTATATCGGCACGAATATAACACCTAACAGTAAGCCCCATATGAATGATTCAGCCAGACCCAGCAGAAAACTTAATGGAGTGAGCCAGGTAAACCCGGGTAGAAGGGGAGACCAGGCACTTCTCATCGTATAAACAGGCAGGAGCAGGTCAAACAGTACGCATAAAACGTAGATGACTGCGAGCAATGCTCCAAGGGATAGCGCCACAACTTTTGTATTCAGCTTTTCCATATAATCACCATCATATTTGTTACACCAGATTGTATTTATCGTTTATCATCCTGCATAAATCCATCTTCTTCAAAAGAAAAGGCACGGTATTATTAAAAATAATATGAGGTATGCATCGGTTTATATTGAAGATGCGCAGAATGCTTTCTTGACGGTTTTTTATTTTTAATATTTGTTTAATCCCGGGATAGGCATAATCTTTGTCCAGGATTCCTTTTGCAACCTCCTCCCCGGATAGTATTGCCTGGTATATCCCTTCCCCGGTCAGTCCTGACGCAATACCAGCCGCATCGCCGGCTAAGAACCTGTTCCCAAAAACAAATCCCTTATAATCAATGTTAATACGTGCAGCTTCGAACCTTGTTCTTTCAATATGGAGCCTATCGCATAGCTCATCAAGGCTGCGCCTCATCAATGCACCTTTTCCAGTCTTTCCTCCCATCCCTATTGATGTAAAGCCCCTGTGTGGAAATATCCAGCCATATATAAGGATGTGTCTAAAGTCGTCTACAAAGACCTCCAGGTCATTTCTCAGTGTTTTGCTGATATACTGGATCCCTATTCCAGTCTTATTAACAGGTATATCCAGGGATTTCCTGACGATTGAGTTAGAACCATCAGCGCCTACCAAATGATCAAAACCGATTTTTTCCCCGTTTACCGCAATATGATCCCCATCAACAGCACTAACACGGCATGCCGTCCTGATCTGGGCGCCTGCTTTTTCTGCTTCTTTTGCCATCCACTGCCCAAGTTTTTCCCTGTCCACCATCAACACAGGATGGCTGCCAAGGTCTACATCGTATGATCCTTTTGCGGTATGAAGGAGCATGTAATTGAATTCAGCATCAATGATATTTTTTGGAACAAAGTCCAGATCCCTGGTGGTTAGACCGCCTGCGCATATTGTTTGCCCGATTGTCCTGTTTTTCTCCAATACCAGGGTATTTTTGCCTGCTTCTGCCAGTACCCTTGCAGCCCTGAGCCCGGCCGGACCTGCGCCGACGATAATCGTATCATATTTTTCCATGTTATTAACCGCTGCCTGTTTTTAATTATAACTATTACATCTGCAATATAGTTGCCAGCCCAAGCGCTGCAACAAATATGAGCATAAAAAAAATCACAAACATCATTTCTTTGTCCTGCATGTTGAGTGACTTCATCTTAAAACCTATTCTATTATTTATTAAAATAATTTTTGGTTTAAATTTACAAGATTCCTGATGGGATTATTTATGATTTTCAAAAAATAGGGAAAAATAGTTTATGTGCCTTACCTATTTCTCCCATTGTCGTTATTAAGCTGCCATTTTACGGCATTCTTCAGCACATTTCCTGCATTCTTCAGCGCACTTCTTACAGTGCCCAGCTTTATGTTTTCCACATTCGGCTGCACATGCATCGCAGATATCAGCGCAAAGGGCGCAAAGTTTCTTTGCAAACTGACTTTCTCTCGCCGCGAACCTTGCACATAGCGCACAAATATCTGCGCAATCACGGCAAAGCTGTATGCACTTCGCCATCATCTTTACGTCGCTCTCGCGAAGACTGGCTGTAATGCATGATTCGCATGCTTCGACACAGTCGTTACAGACTTCTATACATTCTTGACCTTTATTAGCTACCAATTTTTTACCTCCTGTAAATCTTATATAGGAACTTCCACCTTAAGCGATTTCTGGTTAAAATAGGCAAGGAATAACACGACATAATTTGCATTTTTTGAACCAAAAGGTAGTTAAAGAATTGAAATTAATTTACCTGAATGAGGTGAAAACAATGAAGATTAAAAAGATAAAGAAAATCTCAAGAGGAACCTGCAAATGTCACTCATCATGTGCTTAAATTTGTAGCTGAAGCTGAGCAGCAATCTTCATAAATGGATGATGGTATTATGAAAATAGCGATACATCTAAAAAGTACTTTCTTTAATTAAGCTGGTTTTGATTTAAATTTGTAAAATATTTAATGGAAATTACTTGTGATTTTTAATCCTGATGACTTTGGAATGACAGTAAATAGTAAAAAAAGTACTTAAAGAATAATGAACATGGTTTGATGCAATGGAAAATGACGAAGATATCGACAAAATTGAGGAGTTGATTCTGGAGGAAGGAAAGAAAAGTCATCCAAAAACAGTCCTGCTATGTCCCGTATGTAATTCCAGTAATGTTACCTACTATCTTGGAGGTCAAATTGGTTACATGTACCAATGTAAGGACTGTGGATATATAGGCGCTCTGGTTATTGAAAAGTGAATCTGCTTAAGCAACTCAGTGTGTGGATATCAACATTAAGGCAAATCAGTTTTAAAAAACTAAAGAAGCTTGAACGTGCAATAATCTAATATAATAAACTGGATATAAAAACCTTAATGGAGAAGACCGCTAAGAGATATCAACCATGCCAATGGTTATTATACAGTAGCGGGATGAAATATTAAAAGTTCTTTGCAACTAACTTGACTTTATCACATTTCAGCACATATTGCAAACCAGTTATCGGCGTAGATTTCTAATTTAGCTCAAAAACCGCCGGTATATAATTTTATATAGTTTGATAGATTATGGTGTAACAGTTACAATATGGAATTAATCTGACAAAGTCAAAATAATCTTTCATTTTCTTCTTTGAACTTTTCAGCAGCATTAGCCACCGCATTGCTGTTCAGGAGAGCGTTTTCCTTTATTGTCTATATCAGAGACATATTCTTCGGCATGTTTCTCTGAGCAAAAATACTTCCCAAAACGTTGAGGCGCTGTCTTCTTGTCAACCTTCATGCCGCATTTTTCACAATATTTGTCAAACCAGCCCATTTTTTTCACCTCCAATAAAATTTTGTTTCAAGCATGTTGCTGATTCTTATACATCTCTTCTCTTAAGTGATTTCTGGTTAAAATAGATAAAGAAAATCACCGATATTATTTTGTAAACTTAAACCAAAAGGTAGTTAAAGAATTGGAATTAATTTACATGAATGAGGTGAAAACATTGAAGATTAGAAAGATAAAGAAAATCTCAAGAGGAACATGCAAATGCCATTCTTCCTGCGCTTAGAGAGCAAGTGTGAGATGGATTGAGCATGACTACCGTTGACAGCATTGTTTTGTGGCTCAGCAGGCTTTTTGGCGTGTTGAATCTTCCAATTGCTTTTATTGCTGTAATAGACCTTTCTGCTCTTTTTATGAGAGATATTCCTAGTACAATGGAGCAGTGGACAGGCTTTCTTACGGCGATAGCAGTATTGGCAGGCGCTGTTGCAGGACTAACAATAAAGAGCAGCCACTCGCCCAACAGGAAGATGGCACACCTCCTGATTGCAGCGTTTGCGTTAATGCTGACCTTTAGTTCCCTGATGAGATTTGTTAGAACTATATTATTTGCAGGCTGGCTTTCATAGAGGTTTGATGGAAGCATATTAAACATTATTTACTGACTATAAAAGAGTGGTTCTATGAAAATAGCTATCTTAGGCGGCACAGGCCGGATCGGTGAAGGATTGGCCAGCAGATGGGCAGCTCGGCATGAAATCTATATTGGCTCAAGGGATGTTGATAAAGCAAAGGATGCAGCATGCGGCTATTCATGCAAGCTCACGGATCAGGGCTTAGAATGCCAGATCGACGGAAAAAGTAATAAAGAAGCAGTAGAAAAAGCAGATGTCGCCGTTCTCTCGGTTCCATATGAAGCTGCATTAGGTCTTATTGAATGCCTTCGTCCGGTTCTAAAGGTTCAGATTATCATATCCCTGGTCGTGCCCATGAAAAAAAATGGGTCGTTTGAGTACACGCCGCCTGAGGATGGGTGTGCTGCCCTTCGTATCCAGAATCTTCTTCCAGAAGTGAAAGTAGTATCAGCATATCATAATCTTTCTTACCGGAAACTGTGCAAGCTTGATCTGGAGATTAAGGCAGATGTGGTTATATGCAGCGATCATGAGGACGCAAAGCAGGTGGTGATGGACCTGACGCGGGAGATACGCAGCGTTAGACCGCTTGATGGCGGGCCTTTAAAAGAGTCGCGCATGATTGAATCTCTGACGCCTTTTCTAATAAATATGGCTATCAGAAATGGTTTGTCTGACCTTGGCGTAAAATTTGTTTAATTCAATATCTCGCATACTGCGGTCTTGTGCATGCGCCAAACTCAAACGTCCTGAAGAGGTCGTATACGCTTTTGGGGACGCCATGCTTGACGTTCAAGCCAAACCCCTTTACAACCTCGAATACAATTGGTGTATCGTGGGTTGTGTACCCGCCTGTCAGGAACTCAGCAAGCCTTTTTGCTTTCTTTTTCCCCATCTTATCCTCAAGAAGCCATTCTACAAATTTTTGTACTCTTACTATGCCCTTCTCGGCTTCTTCTGAGAGCATTATGTTCTCATCCGAGATGCTTTCTATCGGTTTTCTCTCAAGCAGCGAAATTAAGGCGCCTGCAGGCATATCATTTAATTGCGGGTCAACAGGTCCAAGCACGCTGTCCTTCTCCATGACTATCTCGTCGGCAGCAAGGGCGATAAGAGTGCCTCCCGACATGGCATAGAAAGGGATTATAACTGTAACCTTTGCAGGATGGTTCTTCACTGCCATGGCAATCATCTCGCTGGCTAACACAAGGCCTCCTGGAGTATGAAGAATCAGATCCACGTCCTTATCCTTAGGTGTCTGTCTTATCCTCATTAAAACGTGCTCTGTATCCTCTATGCTGATATAATTCTCGTCTTTCTCTTCCCAGGGCTCTCTTCTGTGGATCATTGTTATGACCCTGGTACCCCTCTCCTTTTCTATATCTTCGATCACTGCATTCCTCTCAGCCATGATCGCCGCTTTCATTCTCCCCTTTTTCTCAAGCCCATCAAACATTACCGCACAGTGGCGGCTGCAGAACTTGATCTCTTCATCATCGATTTTTCCTATTGTTCCTTTTCCCTCTATTTCCATACCGCAATAAATGCATTTTTCTTCCATGTTTATCCTCCGCAGAATTTTTTGTTATATCAAGTTTTGTTGGTTTTTTATAGATGTTTTTGCATAGCAAGAATTTAAGTGTGTTAAAACCACCTCATACCCTGGTTCCTCCGGCTAAGTAGACGCTGCCAATTATGCCTCCATATTTCCACTCACGCATCTGTACATCTCCTAGCAAGCGTTTCATGTCGTGCCAAGGCTCCCTGGTGACATTCTGGTATGTAACACGAAAAATCCACTCGAAAATCGGGTTGAAGATGGGCCCGGGAAAACCATCTATACGCTTAAAATCTAAAATAGCAACCTTTCCATAAAGGCGAAGACTCTCGATTATGTTCTCAAGAGCTTTATCGTATTCAGGAATGCTGGTCATGCACCAGAAAGCAGCGGCTGCATCTACTTTCGGGAGTTCAATCTCAGAAATATCTCCCTGTATAAAGGTGATGTTATCAAAACCATGTTTTTTTGCCCGCGCCATCGCTTTTTCGAGCATACCTGGAGAAATATCAACAGCTATGATGCGCCCTTCTCTGCCAACACTATCAAACAGGTAAGGAAAGTTTAAACCGGTGCCACAGGCTGCATCCAAAACGGTTTGGCCTTTCTCAAGACAGAGTGTCGATATAGCCTCCTTACGATATTTTTTGTCAAATCCAACGATACGAAGCATAAGGTCCCACAGGAGCGACCATTTACTCCAATAGGAAGCAATCTTGGATTTTTTGTTCAGCATTTTTTTGCTCATGAAATCGATTCTGCCATAATGAACGGAATGCCATGTATGTTTACCTCTACTGCTACGCTTATTTATGATGGTATTGCTTTAAATTTGTAAAAATCGAATCAAACGTATTATAAATTTATTTTATCGGAATACCCCGCAGCTCTGCTGTGGGGAGCTTCACTATAAACCCTTGATTTTCTTAGCCAACTCCTTCTCTTTTGCCACTCCTGTAAATTCAAGCTTGCCATTCATAACAACGTCAAGAGCGGTCATTATCAGATATTTCTGCAATATCGCGGGATTTTTTGTGATGTCTACAAGTTCATATTTCACCCCCATTTTATCAAGCATTTTTTCAACAGCGGCGCAACTTGAGCACCAACGGATAAGTAATGGACAAAAAACGGAGTATGTCTGCTTTTTAATATGCTGAAATTATGCGACTCGTCTGCGGGCAAACCTCGGCATCCAAGGCATCGTATTGTACCCTACATTGGTATCAGAATAGTCCTGTACAAATGCATAGGGCAGCAGAGCGTCGATAATGTAGCATATCCATGTGCTGAACTTATATCGAACCTGCGCTACTTTCCAGTGGAAGTAGTATATCCGGGCAGGTGGAAGATTAACCACACTGCATAAAAGGTCAATCAATATTTCATAAATATTAAATACAATGAGTTTAAATAAGACATTATGCAAAAAGGTCAAAGTATCAAAAAAAATACATACATGCAGCGTATTCTTAAAGATAAAGTTCTCATGCGGTTAGAAATAATTCGACGCTATTATGTCGGCGAAAAGCCGCCTGATTTTGCATCGGAGTTTGGTCTCACACCTAGAAATATTTACTATATAATCGAAGCATTCGAAAAACATGGCTGGCGCGGTCTTATGGATAAGCGCGGCGGGGCATATAATTTGAAGGTTACTGATGATGTTGAAAGAGAAATTATTAAAGCATTCGTAGGCAATCCAGTATTAAAAGCAAAAGACATTGCTCCGATCCTTGAAAAACAAAACATTATCCTGAGTATAAAGAGCATAGACCGCATACTTGAGAAGCATTTTCTAAAAAAGAAAAAAATATAAAAATAAATAAAAGTTTATGAATCTTTGATTGTCAAAAAAATCCAAAAAGAAAATGTTTATATACAATAATTGTTGTTTATATTAACAAGAAATAAACCAGAGGCACAAAATTACAATGACATGCGCAATATGCCGTACAATCGATAATGAAGGATTTGACGAAACACAGATAAACGAAGAACTCAAATCATTATATCTTGGCTCGAATGGTAAAAGATCTGGCGCTCCGGCAATAACACATTATTTTAATAGAAAAATCCTGGAGAATATATTCAAAGAGAAAAGCAAAGGCAGAGGAATGCCGCTCGTTAAAATGTCTGAATTATATACTACTGTCAGGAAAGTATTTGATTCCGAGGAAATATCTACAGAAGATTATGAACTAATGTCGCGTGTATTTGATCAGTACGGCATAGATATAAATTTAGTGAGAGGCAGGTTCACAAATCGTACAAGCATGTGGTATCATATCAAAACCTGCCTGAAGCTCGATATTAAAAAAATATCGATGGAAGAGTTCCTGAATCAATCAAATACGAGAATAAGATACTTCAAAGAGAATTTTAAAAAAATGATCAGGCGGGCAGAGATTAGAGGCATAGGCGGCGAAGGAACAAGTTTTGAGCCGGTGCTTGTTGTAATATGCAAAAAATGCGATCGGTCATATCCTGCGGAAGAGTTCATGAGGGAAGATTTTAAATGTGAATGCGCCAAAGAAGAGGGAAGATAAAATGAAAAATAGAGAGATAAAACAAATTCAAATGGAAGCTGAGAACTTAGGTGGGCTTGCTGGAAAGACAAGAATTGAAATTAAGCATGGGATAAATATTATCGAGGCGCCAAACGCAGCAGGAAAAACAAGTATAGTAGGCGCTTTTACGCTTTCCGTGCTTCCCCCAAAAGAAGCCCCACAGCATGCTCATATATTGCATTCGGAAGAAACTCATGGACGGGTAAAGTTAAGTTTTGACGATCAAAAAATAGAGAGAACTATTCAGAGGAAAGGAAAAGGAAAGGATATAGAGATTGTAGGCGGATCAATAGCTTCCGGGGATGAACTTGGATTAATAAGGCGGTATGCAGTAGCGGATGAACACAATCCTGTACTCGTTAAAGTCAGGGCGGGAGACAATCTTAAAGAAGTGCTTACTGAATATTCCGGGGTTGAAGAACTCAGGTCAGAGCAGAAAAAACTGCTTGGAGAAAAATCCGAGCTTCAAGAAAAACTGAAGCAAAAACAAGAGAAATTGAAGAAAATCGACTCCTTGAAAAAAGATCTCAAAAATAAAGAAAAAAGGCTGGAAGAGCTTGCGTCTGAAAAGAAGAAGATCCGTGAGAGAGAGAAAAAACCATCTGAAGGTGAAGGTGAAACAAAGCTGGTAGAGCTTGAGGGTGAATTAGCCAGAACTGAAACTGATTTAAAAAGTATTGCTGAATCTATTAAAACGGCAGAATCGTTAATTAAATCCAGAAGAGAAAGATTGAAAGCCATTGAACAGCGCGCTGTAGGCGGTATAGAAGATACAATTAAAGAAATTGAAGGAAAAAAAGATGAAATAGAAGATCTGGAAAACGATAAGCGTGAATTAGACGGGAAGTATTCTCTAAAATCCAATGAGCTGGCGCATCTTCGATATATTGTGAGCAATGCACCGGCATACGCAGTGCCGGGTGAAGATAAACTCGCAGCTTTAATATCCGATGAAGAGCAGCCTATAGTTTGCCCTGTATGCGATCATAAAACTAAATACGGGCAGATAAAAGCTAAACTGCAGAAAACCGATGAAGAAATTAAAGAAATATCTAAACAGAAATCAGAACTGGAAGAAAAGATAAAAAAACTGAATGGAAAAATAAGTGAATTGAATGCAAAAAAGACTGAAAAAGATTCTATAGAGACTGAAAAAAGTAGGATTTTACATGAACTTGCTGGTCATGAAAAAATGTATTCCAGGAAAACAGAGGATCTAAAAGTACTCGAACCCAGGTTGAATGAACTCACAGCATTAAAAGAGAAGCTGCTTAAGAAAAGAAAAGAAGTAGCATCGGATGCTGAAAAGGAACGAATCGGGCTAGAAAGAGAAATAGCCGTAGTTTCGAGCGGAATCGACAGAATACAGAATGAACTGAAATTACTTGAATCTGCTGCAGCTGATCTTAACAAGATAGAAACTAAATACGAAAACATCGAGCAAAGAATTGAAGAGCTTACATCTGGGATAGAAGAGCGTGAGAATGGGATTGTAAGAATATTCAATACCGAAATCAAGACCATATACGAAAAGATGGGATTCGAGAAAGTGGATGAGTTGATACTTGATAAGAAGTTCGATCTCAACGTGGTAAGGAAAAGTAAGGCCGGTGCAGGACGTGCAGATATGAATTCTGTAAAGAGCCTGAGCAAGACCGAGAGGGAAGTGGCAGGCCTTATCTTGCTGCTGAGCGGCTATCGCGCTTTTAAGGTGGCTGAGAAATATCCATTATTTATAATAGACGAAATAAGTTTCATGGATCCGCAGCGTTTGAAAGAATTCATTGACCATATTAAAGAAACAGCTCAGACTATAATACTCACAACCATCCCTGGAAGAGAAATAGACCTCCCGGGTATGACGCATATACCTCTCACCGATATTAGAATGTAGCTGCTGGTAAAGCCATGAATGCGATAATCTTTAAACCCGTTCACCTAAAAATACTGGTTTTACTTGATAGAATGGAACTTCTAGCCAGCAGGAGGATAGCGGAAGTTCTCAATATCAGCAGAGAGACTGCAGAAAGGAAGTTGGAATACCTTGAAAGTAAAGGGCTTACCAGAATTCATGGTTCGAAACTTTTCAGGAAAGGTAGAGAAGCGAATATGTGGGGGTCAACGGAAGAAGGGAAATCGTTTGTTGATGCTGCCAGGAACAAAGGCGAACTGCCAAGGATTAAAATATCTGAAATGAGCAAAACATTAGTAGCAGCCTGCTCAGAGATTATGAAACTTCTCGAAAAGCCATTATCTTTCGATGAATTGTACACAACCCTTGAAGCATCCGGAGTTAAAATAAGTAAATATAACAAGTTCAGTGATGCCTTGAGGCTTCTTGAAAAATTAGGGCTGATAAAAAAAGTCCAGGGTCATAAAGAGATAAAAGTACTGGAACAGATTGGTATGACAACAGTATCTTCCGTGCCCGGCGGGGTGATTGTATTCATGAAGACAGAAGGCGCTGACCTGGATTCCGTAGAGTTCTGAAGGATTTTTTGATTCAGATTCCATTTTTTATTAATATTAACAAGAATAAACAACAAAAAATATAAATAGGATAATGCTATTTTAGAGTTCCTTAATGGAAATGATTTGATAAGCGGCGTATAGAATGTAATTGTGCAGCAATGCCCTATCCGCATCTACACAGCGTGTCTCTTATCACTCTTTCCAGGAAGAAAAAGAAAAACACATACGGAGGAAAAAAATTGAGTAAAATATTTAAAAAGAAAACACGTAATATGTTACGTGATGAGAGTGCAGTATCTCCTATGATCGCAACCATAATGCTGATAGCAGTAGTTGCAGTCCTGGGTGCTGTGATTGCAGCAA
>Ga0265296_1001757_pt1 | contig 23611 bp, 18 predicted proteins | sample MunlanPumphouse1_FD_189073 | JGI IMG/M metagenome (GOLD analysis project Ga0265296, IMG submission 189073) | Groundwater microbial communities from a municipal landfill in Southern Ontario, Canada - Pumphouse #1 | ecosystem: Environmental > Aquatic > Deep subsurface > Groundwater | place... | reverse complement strand
GAGCCCTCTATCGATGGTCTCGGGTACGACGCGGGGACGAGCATGCGGGCCATGGGGAGAGCCTCTGGTTCGGGGGATTCCTACCGGAACGCGTCCCCCCGCTTTGTGCTGCTTCCGCGGGTCCTGCGCGTCCCGTTACGTGCCCGAAACCTACCATCGCCGGCCGCCCGAATCAGCCGGTACCCAGCGATACGTCCGTGATCAGGTGCCGCAGAATGTCCGGTACGGCTCGCCCGCAGGCGCGGCCGGCGTCGCGTAGCGCTCGGCGTCCGCCTGCTCCTCGAACGGGCTGCGGATCACCTCGACGAGCCGCTCGAACGGCTCCAGGTCGCCCTCGGTCGCGGCGGCGAGCGCTTCCTCGACGCGTTCGTTGCGCGGGATGTAGAGCGGATTGACCCGGTCCATCTCGACCGCGACCTCCTGCGGGTCGCGGTCGCCGACCAGCACGCGCCAACGCGCCGTCCAGGCGTCGAACGCCTCGCGGTCGGTGAACTGGTCACGCAGCCACGTGTCGTCGCCGGTGAGGATCCCCGACAGCCGGCGGAACCCGAGGGTGAAGTCGACGCCGTCGGCCTGCAGCAGGGCCATCAGGTCGTTCGAGAGCGCGACGTCGGGCGGCACGGCTTCCTCGTCGCTTTCGGTCACCGGACCGCCGAGCTCGAGCGGCAGGCCGAGCTTGGCCCGCATGCCCTCCAGCCAGTACCGGCTGTACCGCTCCGGGAACGTCGACAGCACCGCGGTCAGCGCCTCGACCGCCACGTCGCTGTCCTCGTCGACCAAGGGCACCAGCGGCTCGGCGAGCCGCGCCAGGTTCCACTGCGCCAGGTACGGCTGGTTGCCGTAGGCGTAGCGCCCGGCGTGATCGATCGAGCTGAAGACCGTGCCCGGGGCGAACGCCTCCATGAACGCGCACGGGCCGTAGTCGATCGTCTCGCCCGAGATCGTCATGTTGTCGGTGTTCATCACCCCGTGGACGAAGCCGACCAGCATCCAGCGGGCGATCAGCGCCGCCTGCGCGTCGACGACCGCGGTGAAGAACGCCAGGTAGCGGTGCCCGGCGTCCGTCACCTCGGGGTAGTGCCGCGCGATCGCGTACTCGGTCAGGCGCCGCACCAAGGCGGGGTCGCCGGCCTGCGCCGCGTACTGGAAGGTGCCGACCCGCAGGTGGCTGGCCGCCACGCGGGTCAGGATCGCCCCCGGCAGCTTGGTCTCGCGGAGCACGTGGTCGCCGGTGCCGACGACGGCGAGCGAGCGCGTCGTCGGGATGCCCAGCGCGTGCATCGCCTCGCTGATCACGTACTCGCGCAGCATCGGACCGACCGCGGCCTTGCCGTCGCCCCCGCGCGCGAACGGCGTCCGCCCGGAGCCCTTGAAGTGCACGTCGACACGGCGACCGTCGGGGGTCTCCAGCTCGCCGAGCAGCAGCGCCCGCCCGTCCCCCAGCCGCGGAACGAACGACCCGAACTGGTGCCCGGCGTAGGCCTGGGCCACCGGCGTGGCGCCCTCGGGCACCTGGTTGCCCGCCAGGACCGCCAGCCCCTCTGGGCTTTCGAGGGCCTCGATGTCGAGCCCCAGCTCCGCCGCCAGCGGGCGGTTGAGCGCGAGGAAGGTCGGCCGCGAGGAGCCGGCCGGCTCCCACGGTTCGTAGAGCCCTTCGAGCTCACGCACGAACGAGTTGTCGAACCCGAACAGCGATCGGGGGATCGTGCTCATAGGAGCAGGCTAACGATCCGCCGCATCCGGCCCATGAACATCCCGTTGCGAGCGCCGCCCCGCGGCGTCGCGGGACACTGGACCGGCTACGCGCCAAACGAGCGGCAAGACGCACACTGAACGGCGAGGCGCCAGGTTGTTAGGGGGCCCTTCAACCGGTGGTAGCTTTCCCCGCGGCCCGCTCGTCCCTACGACGATCGGCCGACTGCCGATGTCCCTGCTCGTCGCCGCCCTCCCCACGGTCCAATTCGTCATCGGCCTTCGTGAGGGCGTCGAGGCGGCGCTGGTCGTCGGGATCATCGCCACCTTCCTCCACCAGCAGGGTCGACGGGATGCCCTGCCGTGGATGTGGGCCGGCGTCGCGCTGGCCGTCACGCTCTGCGTCGGGGTCGCCGTCGTCCTGGAGCTGGTCAACGAGACGCTGCCCTACAAGCAGCAGGAGGGCTTCGAGGCCCTGATCGGCTTCGTCGCCGTAGCGATGGTCACGTGGATGATCGTCTGGATGCGCCGCCACGGGCGACAGCTCAGCTCCGATCTTCGGACCGGAGCCGGGGCCGCGCTGGCCCGCGGCTCGGCCGCCGGGCTGGTCGCGATGGCGTTCCTGGCGGTGCTGCGCGAGGGGCTGGAGACGGCGACCTTCCTGCTCGCCACCTTCCAGTCCTCCTACGGGGTCAGCCCCTGGAGCGCCGGCCTCGGCACGGTCGCGGGCCTGCTGGTCGCCACGATCATCGGCTGGGCGATCTACCGCGGCGGCACCCGCGTCAACCTGGCCCGCTTCTTCACGATCACCTCGCTGCTGCTGGTGCTGATCTCGGCGGGGATCGTCGCGACCGCGTTGCGCCACGCGCACGAGGCCGGAGTGCTCAACGTGCTGCAGGACCGGGCGCTCGATCTGTCCGCGGTCGTGACCCCCGACTCCGGATCGGTGGTCAACGGCCTGATCACCGGGCTGCTCGGCATCTACCCCTACCCCACGTACGCCGAGCTGCTCGGCTGGCTGCTCTACGCGGTGCCGATGACGATCTTCGTCCTCTGGCCGGCGCGCCCCCGGACCCGAACCGCGCCCGTAGAGCGGACCGTTCCTCCGTCATCACCCGAATCCCAAGGACCCGCCCGCTCATGTTCGTGACCCCTCGCGCCGTTCGCATCGCCCTCGTCGGCTCCGGCCTGCTGCTGAGCAGCGTCGCGCTCTCGGCGTGCGGCGACGACGACAGCGGCAGCGCCAAGAGCGAGACCGGGGCGTCCGCCACGGCCGCGTCGTCCAAGGAGAACGCCTCGGCGAAGGAGCTGACGTTCGAGCTGACCGACACGGGCTGCGACCCGGTCGACGCCACCGTCGCCGCCGGCCCGGTCAAGTTCGTCGTCAAGAACCCCGGCACGACCAAGACCGACGAGCTCGAGCTGCGCAACGCCGACGGCATCATCATGGGCGAGCGCGAGAACATCGCCCCCGGGCTCGGCGCGGACTTCACGCTGACCCTGGAGCCCGGCAAGTACGAGCTGCTCTGCACGTTCCAGAACGCCGAGCGCGACGGCGGGACGATCACCGTCACCGGTGACGCCCCGGCGACGGGCGGCGGCAGCACCGCCACGCTCGACAAGGCCGTCAGCGACTACCGCGCGTACGTCGGGACCGAGACCGACCAGCTGGTCACGGACGTGACGGCGTTCGTCGCCGCCTTGAAGGCCGGCGACACCGCCAAGGCCAAGCAGCTGTTCGGTCCGACCCGCGTCCACTACGAGACGATCGAACCGATCGCCGAGAGCTTCGGCGATCTCGATCCGCGGATCGACGCCCGGGCCAACGACGTCGCCGATCGCAGCTCGTGGACCGGGTTCCACCGGATCGAGCAGATCCTGTTCGTGAAGAACACCACCAAGGGCACCGCGAAGTACGCCGACCAGCTGCTGGAGGACGTCAAGCAGTTGCAGGCGCAGATCCCGGATCTGAAGCTGCAGGCGGCGCAGGTCGCCAACGGTGCGATCGGGCTGCTCGACGAGGTCTCCGCGAGCAAGATCACCGGCGAGGAGGACCGCTACTCGCACACCGATCTGTCCGACTTCCAGGCCAACTTCGACGGTGCGGTGAAGGCCTTCACGGTGCTCGAGCCCGCCCTCGAGGAGCGCGGCGAGGGACCGCTCGTCAACGAGATCAAGACCCAGATCGCGGACGTCCAGAAGGGCCTCGATCGCTACCGCCGCGACACCCCGCTCGGCTTCGCGCTCTACTCGGAGCTGACGCCCGCGGACCGGCGTCGGTTCTCGCAGCAGATCACGAGCCTGGCCGAGCCGATGTCGCTCGTGGCGGGCAAGGTCCTGAGCTGAGGAGCGACCGGACGACGATGACCTCCCCGGACGACGATCCCGAGCACGGCGACGCTGCCCCGCAACGGGGCGCGATGACCCGTCGCCGCGCGCTGCTGCTCGGCGGTGGCGGGGTGCTCGGGGTCGCCGCCGCCGGGGCCGGCGGATTCTCGGTCGGCCGGGCGGAGGCCCGCGACGAGCACCCGTCGGCCGGCGCCGTTCCGTTCCACGGCCCGCACCAGGCCGGGATCGCCACCCCCGCCCAGGATCGGCTGGTCTTCGGGGCGTTCGACCTGACCACCGACGACGCGGTGGCCCTGCACGATCTGCTGCGCGAGTGGACCGCGGCGGCCGCCCTGATGACGCAGGGCCAGCCGACCGGAACGGTGGCCGGGCACCCGGAGGTTCCGCCGAGCGACACGGGCGAGGCGGAGGGCCTGGCGGCGTCGCAGCTGACGATCACGTTCGGGCTCGGGCGCGGGGTCTTCGTACGGGACGGGCAGGACCGCATGGGCCTGCAGTCGCGGATGCCCGCGGGGCTGGAACCGCTCGGGCACCTCCCCGGCGACAACCTGGATCCGGAGCGCAGCGACGGCGACCTCTGCGTCCAGGCCTGTGCGAACGACCCCCAGGTCGCGTTCCACGCGATCCGCAACCTGGCCCGGATCGCCCGACCGACCGCGGTCCTGCGCTGGACCCAGCTCGGGTTCGGCCGCACGTCGACCACCTCACGAGATCAGTCGACGCCCCGCAACCTGATGGGGTTCAAGGACGGCACCCGCAACATCAAGGCGGAGGACACCGCCGCGATGGAGCGGTTCGTCTGGGTCGGCAACGACGAGCCGCAGCGGTGGCTGCACGGCGGATCGTTCCTCGTCGCCCGCCGGATCCGGATGCTGATCGAGTCGTGGGACCGCGACCGGCTCGGCGATCAGGAGGCGGTCTTCGGGCGGACCAAGGTCAGCGGCGCGCCGCTGACCGGCAAGGACGAGTTCGACGTGCCCGACCTGCGGGCCCGCCTGCGCGACGGCACCCCTGCGATCGGCCCCGACGCGCACATCCGGCTCGCCGCACCGGAGACCAACGCGGGACAGGCGCTGCTGCGCCGCGGCTACTCCTACACCGACGGAATCGACGCGCGCACCGGCCTGCTCGACGCCGGACTGTTCTTCCTCGCGTTCCAGCGCGATCCGCACCGGCAGTTCGCGGCGATCCAGCGTCGCCTGGGGACGTCCGACGCCCTCAACGAGTACATCCAGCACACGGGCAGCGGACTGTTCGCCGTTCCCCCGGGGGTTCGGGCCGGAGGCTTCGTCGGCCAGGGTCTGTTCGGACGCTGAGACGCGTATCGTTTCGGCGGTATGTCGCTCTCGTCACCCGGCCCAGAAGCTCCGGTCGCCGCCCGCTTGCGCGGCGTCGCCAGCTCGCCGGTACGCGAGATCCTGGCGCTGACGGAGCGTTCCGGAATCCTCTCGTTCGCCGGCGGACTACCCGCTCCGGAGCTGTTCGACCACGTCGGGATCGGCGCGGCGTTCGCGTCGGTGCTCGACGAGCTCTCGGCCGGCCGCAGCCTGCAGTACTCGACCACCGAGGGCGACCCGGAGCTGCGGCGGCGGATCGCGGACCGGCTGACGCTGCGCGGGCTGCCGACCGAGCCCGACGAGCTGCTGATCACCAGCGGGTCGCAGCAGGCGCTGACGTTGATCGCCCAGGTCTTCCTCGAGCCCGGCGACGTGGTGCTGGTCGAGGACCCGAGCTACCTGGCCGCGCTCCAGGCGTTCCAGCTGACCGGCGCCCGGCTGGTGCCGGTGCCGTGCGACGAGGACGGCCTGCTGCCCGACGAGGTCGAGCGGTTGGTCGCCGAGCACCGTCCGAAGCTGCTCTACACGGTGCCGACCTTCCACAATCCGACCAGCCGGACCCTGACCGCCGACCGCCGCGAAGCGTTGGCGGAGATCATGGATCGGGCGGACCTGTGGACGGTCGAGGACGATCCCTACGGCGAGCTGCGCTACGCGGGTGATCCGGTCCCCGCCCTGGCGTCCTACCCCGCCGCCGAAGGCCGCACGCTCGCGCTCTCGACGCTCTCGAAGGTCGCCGCCCCCGGGCTGCGGATCGGCTGGGTGCGGACCCCGCCGACGGTGATGCAGGCGCTGACGATCGCCAAGCAGGCCGCCGACCTGCACTCGTCGACGGTCGACCAGGCCGCGACGGCGCGGTGGCTGGCGCACGTCGACCTGGACGCGCACCTGACCAGGCTCAAGGCGACCTACCGCGAGCGGCGCGACGCGATGCTCGCCGGGCTGCCCGACGTGCTGCCCGAGGGATCGACCTTCGCCACCCCGGACGGCGGCATGTTCCTCTGGATCCGCCTGCCCAAGGGCTACGACGCGACCGCGATCCTGCCGAGCGCGATCGACCGTCAGGTCGCCTACGTGCCCGGTGCGCCGTTCTACGCCTGCGACCCGGACCCGCGCACCCTGCGGATGTCGTTCACGACCCACGAGCCGGTCCAGATCCACCACGGCCTCGACCGGCTGGCCGAGACCTTCCGCAGCACGCCGCCGACCGGCTGAGCCGCTCGGCGCACCGTGCGCGACGTCGGTCGCCCGCGCCTCCGTGTCGAGTTCGCCGGGATCATCGCGGCGAACTCGACACGGTCCGGCGGCCCGCGCCGCCGTCCGGCGCCGCGATGGGCTACGCCGCCGGCGCCTGTCCCGTCCGCACGTAGACGCGCTGACCGATCTGCAGGTCCAGCCGCGCGGCCTCGCCGCGGGTGGTCTGGGCCGCGAGCGGGCCGTGGTCGGGGTCCAGCAGCTCGACCCGGACCTCGAAGCCCAGGTGGACGACGCGCTCGACGGTGACCGGGACCGCGTCGCCGACCGCCTCGTGCGAGAGCACCAGGTCGTGCGGGCGCACCAGCACGCCGCGCAGCCGGGCGGTCGGCCCCAGGAACGACTTGACGAAGTCGTTGGTCGGCTGGTCGTAGACCTCGCGCGGGCTCCCCCACTGCTCGATCCGTCCCTCCGCCAGGACCGCGATGTGGTCGGCGACGTCGAGCGCCTCCTCCTGGTCGTGCGTGACCAGGACGGTGGTGACGCCGGTCTCGGACTGCAGGCCGCGCAGCCACTGACGCAGGTCCTCGCGGACCTTGGCGTCGAGCGCGCCGAACGGCTCGTCGAGCAGCAGCACCTTCGGCTGAACCGCGAGCGCGCGGGCGAGCGCCATCCGCTGCCGCTGGCCGCCGGACAGCTGCGTCGGGTAGCGCTCCTGGTAGCCGGCAAGGCCGACGATCTCCAGCAGCTCGTCGACGCGCCGGTTGATCTCGGCCTTCGGCTGCTTGCGGATCGACGGGCCGAAGCCGACGTTGTCGCGCACGTTGAGGTGCTTGAACGCCGCGTAGTGCTGGAAGACGAAGCCGATCTCGCGCGACTGCGGCGGGATGAACGTGACGTCCTCGCCGCCGATCACGACCGTCCCGCCGTCCGGGACCTCGAGGCCGGCGACGGCCCGCAGCAGCGTCGACTTGCCCGAGCCGGAAGGCCCGAGCAGTGCGGTCAGCGAACCGCCGGGGATCGACAGGTTGATGTCGCGCAGCGCGTGGTAGTCGCCGTAGTGCTTGTTGAGGTCCGTGACGACGATCGCGTGCGACTCGGTCGCGATCGCGTCCGACGAGGCGACGAGCCGCTGCAGATCCCGGGATCCGGTGGTGACCTCGCCATCCGAGGTCGGCGGGGCCGGTGCAGGTGTGGCGTCGGTCATGAGGAGTGCCTCTTGCGGTCGAGCACGGTCATCAGCAGCAGCGTGATGATCGCCAGGATCATCAGCAGGGTCGACGCCGCGTAGGCGCCGTAGGTGTTGTGGTCGTCGATGTAGCGGGAGTGGACGAGCAACGTCAGCGTCTGGGACTCGCCCGCGACGCCGGCCGAGACCATGATCACGGCGCCGAACTCGCCGAGCGCACGGGCGACGGTCAGGACGACGCCGTAGGTCAGGCCCCAGCGGATCGCCGGCAGGGTGATCCGCCAGAAGGTCTGCCAGCGCGACGCGCCGAGCGTGGCGGCGGCCTGCTCCTGCTCCTCGCCGATCTCGTGCAGCACCGGCTCGACCTCGCGGACGACGAACGGCAGCGTGACGAAGATCGTCGCCAGGACCATGCCCGGCAGCGCGAAGATCACCCTGAATCCCGCCTCGTCGACGAAGCCGAACCAGCCGTCGGCGCCCCAGAGCAGGATCAGCGAGGCACCGACGACGATCGGCGAGACCGCGAACGGCAGGTCGACGATCGCCTGCACGATCCCGCGCCCGCGGAACCGCCCGCGGACGAGCGCCAGGGCGGTCGCGATCCCGAAGATCACGTTCAGCGGGACGACGATCGCCACGATCAGCAGCGACAGCTGCAGGGCCGAGATCGCCGCCGGGGTGGTGATCGAGTCGACGAACGCCCCGATCCCGTTCTCGAAGGTGCGGAAGATGATCAGCACGATCGGGACGGCGACGAGCAGTCCCAGGTAGGTCAGCGCGATCGTGCGCAGCGTGAGCTGGGAGCGCCGGCTCGGGCCGACGCGGGATCCGACGCGGTCGGGCGTGGCGGTGCTCATGCGTTCTGCTCCTCGCGGCGGGACGCGCGGTTGCCGACGAGGCGCAGCAGCAGCAGGACGGCGAAGGCGATCAGCAGCAGCGAGACCGACACGGCCGCCGCGTTGACGAAGCGGTCGATCTCGATCTGCTTCTGGATGTACTGCGACGCGACCTCGGTCTTCTTGGGGATCCCGCCGCCGATCAGCACGACCGAGCCGTACTCGCCGATCGCCCGCGTGAACGCCAGGCCGGTGCCGGTGAGGATCGCGGGCAGCAGGGTCGGCAGGATGATCCGCCGGAAGATCGTCAGGTTGCTCGCGCCGAGCGACGCGGCGGCCTCCTCGACCTCCTTGTCGATCTCCATCAGTACCGGCTGGACCGCCCGGACCACGAACGGCAGGGTGACGAAGAGCAGCGCGATCACCAGCGCGGGCCGGGTCGCGTTGAGCTGGATGTCGAACGGGCTCGACGGCCCGTAGAGCGACAGCAGCACCATGCTGGCGACGATCGTCGGCAGCGCGAACGGCAGGTCGATCAGCGCGTTGACGAAGCGCTTGCCCGGGAACTCGTCGCGGACGAGCACCCAGGCGATCAGCGTGCCGAGCACCACGTTGATCAACGCGACGACCAGCGATACCCCGACCGTGACCAGGAGCGCCGCCCGTGCGGCGGGAGCATCGATCGCGTCGATGAACCCGCCGATGCCGTTGTCGAACGCCTTGACGGAGATCGCAGCCAACGGCAGCAGGACGATGACGCTGAGCCATAGGGTGGCGATGCCGAGCCCCAGGGGCCCGACGCCGCCGACGGCTCGCCGGCCGAAGCGTCTACGCGACGCGTCGGCCGGGCGGTTCACGGTCGAGGTGGCCATACGTCAGGCTCAGCCCGTGGCGTCGTTGTAGATCTTGGCGATCGAGCCGTTGTCCGGATCGAACAGCGCCGGGTCGACCTCGCCCCAGCCGCCCAGGTCGTCGATCGTCCAGAGCTTCTCCGGCGCCGGGAACTTGTCGGCGAACTCCGCGGCGACGGTCTCGTCGACCGGACGGAAGCCGGCCTCGGCCCACAGCTTCTGGCCCTCGGGCGAGAGGTTGAAGTCGAGGAACGCCTGGGCCTGCTCGGGGTGCTTGCTGGTGTTGAGGACCGCGATCGGGTTCTCGATCTTGAACGTCGTCGGCGGGGTGACGTGCTCGACCTTCTCGCCCTCGCCCTCGATGAACAGCGCCTCGTTCTCGTAGCTCAGCAGCACGTCGCCGGTGCCCTGGAGGAACGTCTCCGTCGCCTCACGACCGGACTTCGGCTGGACCTTGACGTGGTCCTTGACCAGCTTGTCGACGAACGCCAGGCCGGCGTCGCCGTTCTTGCCGCCCTCGCTCTTGGCCGCGTACGGCGCGAGCAGGTTCCACTTGGCGGAGCCGGAGCTGAACGGGTTCGGCGTCACGACCTCGACGCCGTCCTTCAGCAGGTCGTCCCAGTCCTTGATGCCCTTCGGGTTGCCCTCGCGGACGACGATCGTCACGACCGACCCGAACGCGAGGCCCTTCTTGTTCTCCTCGCTGTTCCAGTCCTCGTCGACGATGCCCTTCTTGACCAGGCGCGTGACGTCGGGCTCGACCGAGAAGTTGACGATGTCGGTCTCGAGGCCGGCCTCGACCTTGCGCGACTGGTCGCCGGAGGCGCCGTAGGACTGCGCGAAGGTCGTGCCCTCGCCCGGCTGGGTGGCCTGGAAGGCCGGGATCAGCTTGTCGAAGCCCACCTTCGGCACCGCGTAGCCGACCAGCGAGAGCTTGGCTCCACCGCTCGACGCCGCTGCGGATTCGGCCGTGTCACCGTCGGTGCTGTCGCTGGAACCGCCGCAGCCGGCGAGGACCAGGCCGAGGATCGCCGCCGCGGGCGCGAGAAGTCGTTTCGGGTTGCGCATGAGGTCTGCTTTCGGAGTCATCGCCAGGTTTAATCCTGATCGGGATTCAGGATATTAGCGATTCCTCGCTGGCTCGTCGGGATCCTATCTGGAATCACCAGAAAACGGACAGCAATAGGGACTTTCTTCGTTTCCCCTGCGGAGACGGTGTCTACCCTTCGGCTTCGTGCGCGCCCGTCGTGTTCCGCATCCGGTCGAGCCAGCGCCCGACGACCTCGCCCGCGGGACCGGCCCGGCGGACCGCTGGGTCGACCTCCGCGGCGAACCGCCGCAGGGCCGCCGCAAGCTGCCGTTCGTCCTCGGTCAACGCCCCGTCGAAGGTCGGATCGAGCAGGTGCCCGAGCGGATCGACGGAGAGCATGCCGAGCAGGTCCAGGGCGACCTCCAGCCGCCGCGCCGCGGGCGCCGTGCCCGCCCGCCCCTCGCCGTCGTCCCCGCGACGGGTCGAGACGACGTCGAGCTGCCCGCGCCACAGCTCGGCGGTCACCGTGCGCCGCGACGGCGACAGGCTCGTCGCGTAGGCACCGCCGCGCTCAGGCACCGCGGCGGTCGTGTTCAGCACCTGCCGGACGTCGTGGGCGATCCGGTGGAAGGTCTCGTCGCTCAGCCCGAAGCCGACGAACAGCATGTGCCGGGTCAGCAGCAGCGCCTGGACGATCCCCGCCAGCGCGTTGCGCTCGGCGCCGAACCGCAGGTAGTCGTCGCGGGTCAGCACCACGCCATGCAGCTGGCCGTCGCGGACGGTGCCGTGGAGCTTGACGATCCAGTGGTCCGCCGACGTCTGACCGTCGAACGGCAGCACCGCGATCCGGTCGGCTCCCGCATCGCGCCAGGCCCGCTCGAACAGGTCGTCCCAGTTGGTCGACGCGGCCTCGACGACCGGCAACGACGCCAGCAGCTGGTGCTGCAACGCCACCCGCGAGGCCGACGTCAGCCGCTCCAGCAGGATCCGTTCCAGCTCGCCCGCCCCCAGCCGGCTCTGGATCAGGGCCGCGCGGTCGCGCAGGTCGATCCGCGCCAGCGCCTCGCGGTCGGCCTCCATCCCGGCCTCGGCGATCAGCTCGTCGAGCAGCCCGACCCACGACGGCAGCCCCGCGCCCATGCTGACCCCGGCGCCGACGAACGGCACCAGCCGTCCCTCGCGGGCCAGCCGCGCCAGTTCGAGGATTCGGCCGTAGAGCTCGGGACCGAGCGACGACGCCAGCATCGCCTCGACCCCGGCCGCCCGCCGCGCCCGTTGCGCCGCCGCGTAGTGCTCGTGGTCGAAGCAGACCAGAGCGACGTCCGGTCCGTCGGGGCGTTCCTGCAGGGCGGCGCGCGCCGCCTCGATCTGGCCGGCGAGCACGGCACCGCGGACTTCCCGACCGCCGCCCGCCCCGACGCCGACCGTCGGCAGGGCGACCAAGCGCCGCGGCCGCGGCAGCTCCAGCCGCGCCGACGGGCAGGTGTCCGCGTCGGCGACGGTCCGCTCCAGCCGTTCGATCGCGCGGGCGAGTGCCCGGGCGCAGGCGCGGACGTCGCCGTGCGGGACACCGGTGTCGCAGGCGACGACCCCGGGTGCGTCCGCCGTCGGAGGGCGCAGGACGACCGATCCGGTGGCCTCCAGCTCGGTCCGCGCGGCGTCGTCCAGCCGTCCCGTGCCGTCGACCACTCCCCCGCGACCGAGCCGCTCCAGCGCCGGCAGCCACGACGAGGTCACGTTGCCGTGGTGGTCCGTCGGCAGCACCCAGGCGTCGCAGTGCAGCGCCGTCAGGTCTCCGCGGGTGACGAACAGGTGGCGCGCGGGCATCGTCCAAGGATGGACCAGCGGGCCGCGTGCGGCGTTGGTGGCCCGTGAACTAGTCGGCGGAGGGCGGCGGAGGATCCTCGGACGCGGCCGGTGATTCCTCGACCTGGTCCTCGCCGTCGGCCACGCGCAGACCGTCGGACGCCGCCTCGTCCCGCTCCTCGGGGGTCGCCCCCGCCGTCGGGTCGTTGCCGGCCCGGGCGTCGCCGGCCCGCAGCAGCCGCTCGCGCAGCGTCGCCTCCTCCTCCGGCGTCGGGTCCCACTCCGCCGGATCGGGCAGCTCGGCCAGGCCGTCGAGCCCGAACAGCTTGAGGAACAGCCCGGTGGTCCGGTAGAGCACCGCCCCGAACTGCGAGCGCCCGGCCTCCTCGATCATCCCCCGCTCGACCAGCGACGCGCAGGCGGCCTCGGCCGCGACGCCGCGGATCCGTGAGATGTCCGGGCGGCTGACCGGCTGCAGGTAGGCGACGATCGCCAGCGTCTCGGCCTGGGCCGGGGTCAGCGGCGGGGTCCGCGGCGCGGCCATCAGTCGGCGCGCCGACGGCTCGGTCTCGGGGGCCGTCGACAGCAGCCAGCCGCCGCCGATCGTCCGCAGCACCAGTCCACGGCGACCGGGCGCGTAGGCGACCTGCAGCTCGCGCAGCGCGTCGGCGACCTCGTCCGGTCCGGTGTCGCAGGCCGTCGCCAGGTCGTTGACCGCGACCGGGTCCGACGACAGGAAGAGCAACGCCTCGACCTCGGACGCCAGGCCGCTCTGCTCGGCCGGCGGCGTGCGGGCGTCGATCGGCCCGTCGGGGTCGATCGCGGTCGGGAACACGACGCCCGGGTCGGCAGGAATCGCCGCATCGGTCGGATCGTCGGCCGGCGTCGGGTCCTCCGGCAGCGGGCCCCCGTGCGCGCTCACGCCGCCACCTCGACATCGGCGGTGGCCAGCGCCGCCCAGCTCGGGCGTCCGTCGGGGACGCCGTCGATGTGGATCTCGGCGAACGGCTCGGCCTGGGTCCAGTCGGCCTCGCCCTGCTTGTACAGCTCCAGCAGCGCCCACAGCGTGACCGCGACCGTGGTCCGGTCGCTCTCGCCGACCGCCTCGCTGAACGTGAACCGCCCGCGGCGCAGCAACGCCCGCAGGTGCGCCAGCCGCTCGGGCAGCGCGACCCGCGAGATCGTCACGTGGTGCAGGCTGACCTGGGCCGGCATCCGCAGCATTCCGCCGAGCGCTCGGCCGAGCCGCTTGGGGTTGTGGACCGCGACCGCGTCGGCCTCTGTGAACCGCCGCAGGTGCGGCGGCAGCGGCGCCTGACGGAACCGGTGTCCGTCCTGCAACGCCAACCGGTCGACCAGGAACTCCGCGCCGTGGCGGTAACGGCGGGCCTGGAGCATCCGGTCCAGCAGCTCCTCGGCCGCCTCCTCGGGCGCCAGCTCGTCCTCGTCGTCGGCCTCGGCCTGCGGCAGCAGCAGCCGCGACTTCAGCTCCAGCAGCGACGTGATCAGGATCAGGAACTCGGTGGCGACCTCCAGGTCCAGCTCGCCGCGTGCCTCGAGGTGGTCGAGGTACGTCAGCACGACGTCGGCCAGGTCGACCTCCAGCAGGTCGACCTCGTCCTTGAGGATCAGGGTGAGCAGCAGGTCGAACGGCCCGCTGAAGACCTCCAGGTCGAGCTCGAGACCCGCGACGTAGGCCGTCGCGCGCATGTCAGATGGTCGATTTCACGGAATCGTGGATGTGGGGTGCGTTCACGGTGGATGCGGGGCGTCGTCGGGTGCCGAGAGCCAGGCTGGTTGCCTGGCTGAGGTACCCAGCGGCGCATCCGCGCCGCCGGGGACGTGCACCACGCCGCGAGGTCGTGGAATCGGCCATCCAGAAGCTAGCGAGCGGAGCGGTCGGCGTCGTGCCGGGCCAGCTGCCAGCGGCGCCGTCCCGGCAGGGCCAGCCAGAGCAGCAACAGCACCACGAGCGTCCAGGTCGCCGGACCGAACCGCATCCACCCGTCGAACAGCCGGTCGCCGACCAGGACCGACGCGGCGGTCAGCGCGACGGCCGTCGCGACCATCCCGCCCAGCACCAGCCGGGTGCCGACCGCGACGATCCACGCCGCCTGGCCCTGGTGCAGCAGCGCCCGGTGGATCACGCTCGGGGAGAGCAGCAGAGCGGTGGCGGCCACGGCCGCGAGCAGCGCGACCACGTAGGCGTCACGCTGCAGCTCGTTCAGCTCGGTCGTGAACGGGATCGCCAGCAGGAAGCCGATGATCACCTGGACGCCGACCGCGGCGACGCGCGTCTCCTGCAGCAGCTCGTTGATCTGCCGGGTGTGGCGCTCCGACGGGGTCTCGCCGGTCCGCGGGTTGCGGCTCGGGCCGTTCCCGTCGTCCGACGCGGCCTCGCGCGCTTCGGCGACCGCGTCGGCGTCCTCGGCCCGCAACTCGTCGCGGCGCTCCGGATGCTTCGGGCTCTCCCCAGGACGCGCGGCGGTCATCGGACTAGCGGCGTGGGCCGACGCCCATCGCCTCGCGCACGTCGGCGAGGATCGGGGCGGCGATCGCGCTGGCCTTCTCGGCACCGACGGCGAGCGCGGCCTCGATCGCGGCCTCGTCCTCGCGCAGCTCGCGGTAGCGCTCCTGGATCGGCGCGAAGGTCTCGACCACGGCCTGCGCCGCCTGGACCTTCAGGTCGCCGTAGCCCCGGGCGTCGGCCAGGCTGGCGACGACCTCGTCGGGCGTGCGGTCGGTCGTCGCGGCGAGGATGTCGACCAGGTTGGTCACGCCCGGCTTGGCCTTGATGTCGCGCTGGATCCGGGGCGGATCCTCCGAGTCGGTCACGGCCCGCTTGAGCTTCTTCTCGATCGCCTTCGGCTCGTCGAGCACGTAGACGGTGCCCTCGACCGAGCCGCTCGACGTCGACATCTTCTTCTCGGGCTGCTGCAGGTCCATGATCCGCGCGGCGACCGTCGGGTAGACGCCCTCGGGCGCGCGCAGGATCTCCTGGCCGTCGCCGAACCGCGCGTTGAACCGCTCGGCGATGTCGCGGGTCAGCTCGATGTGCTGGCGCTGGTCGTCGCCGACCGGCACGCGGTCGGCGCGGAAGGCCAGCATGTCGGCGGCCATCAGCACCGGGTAGAGGAACAGCCCCGCCGAGACCAGCTCGCGCTGCTGGGCGGACTTCTCCTTGAACTGGTGCATCCGGTTGAGGTCGCCGTGGGCGGTCACCGACGACAACAGCCACATCAGCTCGGGGACCTCGGGCACGTCGCCCTGGCGGTAGAGCACCGACTGCGCCGGGTCGATCCCGGCGGCGAGCAGGATCGCCAGCGTGTCGTAGGTGCGGTCGCGCAGCTCGCGCGGGTCGTAGGCGACGGTCGTCGCGTGCAGGTCGACGACGCAGAAGATCGACTCGTCGCCGGCGGCGGCCGCCTGCTCCTGCCCCGTCACGTAGTGCCGGATCGCGCCCAGGTAGTTGCCGAGGTGCTTACGGCCGGTGGGTTGGATGCCGGAGTAGACGCGCACGGGTTCGCAGGCTATCCGGCGCGGCCCTCGGCGGGTCCCGTGACCTTGCCGCGCGTGATCCGCACGCGAATCGACCGGGACCCGGCGGGCCGAGGCGATAGCGTAGGGCCGGAAGCTCAGCACCCCGCCAACGACCCACAGAGGCACCCTTGTTCCAACAGATTCTCGTCGGATGCGACAGTGGACCCGGGACCCTGGACGCCCTGCGGCTCGCGTCGGCGTTCGCCGATCTGGCTCCCGAGACGTCGCTGACGCTCGTCCACGCGTACGCCCCGAACGCCACCCGCTTCGGTCGCCGCGGCAAGACCGAGGAGTACGACGAGGCGCTGCACGGCGAGGGCATGCGGCTGCTCGAGACCTTGCGCGAGGGGCTGCCCGAGCACCTCCGCGAGCGCGTCGAGCTGCTGTCGCTGCCGGTCTCGTCGCCGGCGTTCGCGCTGCACGAGCTGGCCGAGGGCCGCAGCGCCGATCTGATCGTGATCGGGCCGGCGCAGCACGGTCCGCTGGGTCGCCTGGTCCTGGGCAGCGACTCGGTCGGGATCCTCCACGGCGCGCCGTGCGCCGTCGCGATCCCGCCGAACACCAGCGGGCACGCGCACGAGGCCGACGCGTCCCGCGCGATCGGTCCGATCGGCGTCGCCTACGACGGCTCGCCGGTGGCCGACGCCGCGACCGAGCTCGCCGCGCGGATCGCGGTCACGCTCGACCGCCAGCTGCAGGTGATCGGCGTCGCCGAGCCGATCAGCCCGGTGACGATGCAGAACTTCGAGGGTCCGACGTCGATCCCGATTCCGCCGCCGGACCCGCAGGCGATCGACGACGAGGTCGCGGCGATCCTCAACGAGCGCATCGCGACGTTGCCGCCGGGTTGCTCGGCCGCCGCGGTCGCGCTCCACGGCGACGCGGTCGACCAGCTGGCCGAGCGCTCGGCCGAGCTCAACCTGCTGGTGATCGGCTCGCGCGACTACGGCCCCGTCCAGCACGTGCTGCTCGGCAGCGTGTCGCGTGGCGTGCTCGACAACGCGCGCTGCCCGGTCCTCGTCGTGCCGCGGCCGGCGGTCGCCGCGGACTGAGGATCTGTCTGGGCTCGGATCGGAACGACGACCGAGCCCAGACGATCCTGCGCTGCGACGCGGCGCGGGCTACGTCGTGACCTTGAAGGTCCTCGCGCCGGTCCGATCCTTGGTGATGCCGTACACCCGGACCGTCTTGGTGCCGGTGACGCGACCGACCGCGAAGACCCTCGTGGCCGTCCCCTTGCGGGACGCCTTCAGGACGACGGTCCTGCCCCGGTAGACGATCCGGATCCGCTCGCCTGCCGCGAGCCCGGACACCGATACCCGCTGCTTCGTGCCTTTGCGGACCTTGACCTTGGACACCTTCACGACCAGCTTCTTGGCCGGAAGCGGGGCCTTGACCGTGGGGATGACCGGGCCGCCGCCCGGCGACACGAACGGCGCCAAGGGCGTCCTCGGCACCTCGGGCGTCTCCGGCGCCACGTCGGGCTTTGCGGGCGTCGCCGTGACGGACGCGGTGAAGTCGCCCGTTCCCTCGGCGTTGATCGCCGCGACCTGCACTTCGTAGGCCGTACCGTCGGTCAGCCCGGCCAGGGTCTGCTCCGTCGCGGCGCCGTAGTCCCGGGTCTCCCAGTGCCGTCCGGCGTCGGAGGAGTACCGCACGCGGTACCCCGTGATCGGCGAACCGCCGTCGTCGGGCGCCGTCCACGACAGGGCGAGCGCCCCTTCGCGCGGCGTCAGCATCAGGTTCGTCGCGACGCCCGGCGTCGTGCGCGGCGTCACGGTCTGCGACGCGCTGTAGGCCCCCGTCGCGGCGCTGTTGAACGCGGCCACCTGCACGTCGTACGTGGTGCCGTTGGTGAGCTCCGTCAGCGTCCGGCTCGTGCCCTCGCCAACGGTCTCGGTCTCCCAGTGGATACCGCCGTCGCTCGAATAGCGAACGCGATAGCCGAGGACCGGCGGACCGCCGGTCGACGTCGGTGCCGTCCACTCCAACTCCGCCGAACGGTCGCCGTAGGTCGCCCGCAGACCGGTCGGGGCCCCCGGCGCATCGGGGGTCGTGCTGACCTGGTTGCCGTGCACGTAGATCGTCGGCAGGCTGCCGAGGCGGTACGGGCCGATCGCGACGGCGGCGAGGTTGGCCGGCTTGCCCTCCAGCGGAATCTGACGGTGATACGGCCACTCGGCCCCGAGGCCGCCGATCGACTGGTCGCCGTTCAGCACCTTGTCGCCGGTCCCGGCGTAGGTGTAGTCGACGCTGAAGGTCGTGATGGCGGTCTGGTACTGCAGGGCCTCGTTGCTGGCCAGCTGATCCGTCCCGTCGTAGTAGGTCAGCTTGCCCTTGGTGCCCGCGTAGAACGCCGGGTTGTAGATCCCGCCGAGCTTCTCGATGCCGCCCTCGACGCCCGAGATCGAGATGCGCGCCTTGTCACCCACGGCGAACGGCTCGCCCGGGTTGGTGGTGTTCGCCACCTCGACGTCCACGCCCTTGGCGCGCACGACGCGGTACTGGACCTTGCCGCCGTTGGTCAGCTCGACGACGTTGCGGCCGCCCTTGAGCTTGACCGCGAAGCTGCCGTCCGACGCCGCAGCGTAGGGGTGCCAGCCGTCGCCCCACTCGCTGACGTTCAACGGATCGTGGACGCGCACCGTCGTGCCCGTCGCCGGGGTGAAGCTGAAGTCGCGCTCGCCGACCGTCTTGTCGAAGTAGTAGGTGTCGAGCTCGTTCCTGATGTCGATGCCGGTGTCGAACGTGCCCACGTCACCGCCGACGTTGACGACCGCGAGTCCGGTGTTCTGCGGGTCGATGCCGTTGAACGACCAGTTCGTGCTTCCCGGGGTGCCGTTGTCGTTCGCCGCCAGGTAGTGCACGGGCCCGTAGGTGATCTTGACGACGCTGACGCCGGGGCGATCGGCCCGGATCCGCAGCTGGCGACGGCCGTCGAGGCCGATGCCGCGGGTGGTGACGCTGTCGCCTACGACGTCGAAGCGGTAGTGGGGCTCGATGAAGAGGTTGTTGATCTGGTCGAGCTGCGCCTGCTGGGTCCGGAACGTGTCGAGGTCGAAGTGGTCGCCGACGGCCAGGTTGACCACGCCGGTGTCGTCGAGGTTGGTGTACAGGCCGCGGTTGTCGCCGGCGCCCAGGCCGGGGATCAGCAACGCGGTGTCCTGACGCTGCGCCACCGGCGTGAGGTTCAGGGTGTACTGGGCCCCGGCCGTCGCCGCCGACAGCGTGAAGATCTTGGCGACCTTGTCGGTCTGGCCCGGGATCACCGCCGAAGCGATGTTCTGGGTGACGTAGGGCGTCGTGGTCGTCGGAACGTAGACGTCGTGGTCGGCGTCGGAGAAGGCTTCGACCCGCGCGAGCGGGCGCGGCGTGAACTCCGCGTAGTGCTGCGCGGTGCCGTTCTTCCACGACAACGTCACGTCCGCGCCGCGCGTGACCTTCAGGGACAGGCCCAGGTCCGCCACGCCCACCCGGTCGATCGCGGTCTGCAGGACGAGACGCGCGCCGTAGATCGCGGAAGCGGTCGACGCAGCGTCGCCGCGCACGGCCGTGGCGACGGTGATCGCGTCCTGCAGCAGGGTCCAGCGGAACGGCGCGGCGGCCTGCGCCTGCTCGATCGCGCGGGCCTCGTCGATGACGGTCTGCAGCTCGGCAGCGTCATCGGGGCCGGCCGATTCGACGACGTTCGCAAAGGTGTCCGAGAACGCAGCCTTGTCGTAGTCGCCCCGGGCCTTGTCCGGGACGACGGCCGTGACCGTGCGGTTGGCCGGGTCGGCGTTGTTCGATCCCGCGAACGTCGCAGCGTTCATGAACGGCTTCGTCGGGTGCAGGAACGTGATGCGCTCGAGGCTCGTGATGCCGTTGAAGGTCGTGGCGGAACCGAAGACGTAGGTCTCCGCGGCGACCACGACGTTGCGGAGGTTCGTGTTGCCCTGGAACGGGTTGGCCAGCGCGTACGACCCGACCGGGGGAAGGCGCACGTCGGTGAGGGCCGTCATGCCGCTGAGCGCGCTCGACGACGAGTCGACGGCGCCCGACAGGTCGAGCTCCTGGATGCTCGTGCCGGCGTAGGCGGGGTTGCGCAGGTCGGCGTAGTCCTGGGTGCTCAGCGTGCCGCTGACGCGAAGCTTCTTGACGACGCTGTAGTCGTAGCTGCCCGCGGTCTGGCCGAAGTCACTCTCCAGCGTCGCGCGCAACGTACTGAGGAGCTGCCCCTGAGCCGTGGTGCTGATCCGGATCCACGAGGACGCCGACAGCGGCGCGCTCTGCGCGCTTCCGGCGGCGTTGCTGGTGGCCTGCGTGGCGGGCACCAGACCGAGCACGAGGATCAGTGCGGTGAGCACGCTGAGCAGCGATGCCCTTGATGGGCGGTGGCGCCTCGGGGCGAGGGCGGACGGAGGTCGCATGCGGTCTCTCTTTCGTTGCTCTGACCAAGCAGAAGAGAGCAATGGAGGAGAACGGGCATCCGACCGACGTGGATCGGAGCGCGACTCGGACCATTCCCATTCCGCGACAGGACTTGGCCAGACACTCCGTGACAGGTATTCCGACTCGTCGCCCATCGTTCGGGCGACTCACGGTTGCGGGACAGCGCCGGATTCCCACCGGCTTCCCCCACCACGGGTGCAAGGTGTATGACAGGCCGCTGTCGAAGCGACCCGAGCGCGGAACCCTAGCGCACGCGGATCGCCTGGCCGGTCGGTGCGATTCGAGTTCGGGGGCAACCACGCTGCTCAGATCAACGCATGCCCCGCCGGGGGCGCGACGCCGTCGATCAGGTACCTACCCAGGTGCGCGTGCTTCGACCGCGCGGGGTCGTGCAACGTGTGGGTCCGGGCGTTGCGCCAATGGCGGTCGAGACCGTGGCGCTCGTCGGCCGCGCTGCTGCCGGCCAGGTCGAAGATCTCGGTCGCGACGCGGAGGGCGGTCTCCCCCGCGTGCGTCTTCGACGCCGCGACGGCCAGGCGGGCAGCGGTGATCGATTCCGGGTCGGGGTCCGCGTCCGCGACATCGAGCGCCCGGCCCGCCGCGTCGAGCAGGGCTTCGCTCGCCCGCACCTGCACGTCGAGCTCGCCGACCCGCTGGATCAGCGCCGGGTCGTCGGCCGCCCGGTCGACCGCGGACTCCCGCCACGGTCGCGCCGTCTCGCGGAGGAATCGCACCCCGTCGTCGAGCGCACCGCGCGCGATTCCGACGTCGATCGCCGCGTGGATCGCCTGGGCGAACGCCGCGAACGTCGACGCGACCTCGCCGCCCGACGGCGTCAGGAACACGCGATCGGCCGGTACATCGACCGCGTCGAACGCCGCGCCGCCGCTGAACGTCGTCCGCTGCCCGAAGGCGGTCCAGTCCAGGTCGACGGTCACGCCCGGGGTGTCGTGCGGGACGAAGGCGACGATCACGGTGTCCTCGTCCCCCGTCCCGAAGACGGGAATCCACTGGGCCGTGAAGGCCCCGGTGCAGTAGTACTTGCGCCCGTCGACCCGGTAGTCGCCGCCGGGCTGGTGGCGGATCGTGGTGATGTAGTCGGAGGCGGTCTTCCCACCCCGCTCCGAGAGCGCGTTGCCCAGGCGGGCGCCCCGCAGGAACTCGTTCGCGAAGAACGCCTGCTGGGCGTCCGAGCCGAAGCGGAAGACCGTCTCGACGAACGCGTAGTGGTTCTGCGGGATCTGGGCGATCGCCGGATCGGCGGTCGCCAGCAGACGACTGATCTCGAGCACCGTGGCGTTGGACACCTCGGCGCCGCCGAGCGCCCGCGGCACCCGCACGCCGAGCAGCCCGCTGGCCGCCAGCTCACGCAGCTCGTCGTGTGGCAGCCGGCGCTCGCGGTCGCGGTCGATCGCACCGGGACGGATCCGCTCGGCGTAGGCCCGCGCGGTGGCGAGCGCCTCCGCGTCGGAGCCGATCACCGCGACCTGCTCGGGCAGCCGTCGGTCCACGGCGTGATCGACCGCGGTGCTCATCGGCGGGCCGGGGCCTTCGGCGTGACCGAGTCGTTGAAGTCCGACAGGTAGACCTCGGTCGCCTTGACCGGCTTGGTCACGATGTCGTGCTCGATCAGCTCGTCGATCACGGCCTGCTCGCCGGTGTAGAACGACTCGTCGACCGTCTGCAGGGCCTTCGACCCGCGGGCGTACGAGGTCTTGATCGCCGACTCCGAGAAGCCGAGCTTCGGGGCCACCAGCTTGGCCTGCTCGTCCGGGTTCGCCTGGATCCAGGCGATGTTGTCGGACACGGCCTGGAGCAGCTTGCCGATCGCCTCGCGCTTGCCGTCGATCGCGTCGTTGGTGGCGACGTACGGGTAGAGGTTCTCGACGTCGTTCTCCTCGCCGCCCGCGATCAACCGCGCGCCGGTCTGCTCGATGATGTCGGCCATGTTCGGATCGATCGTGTAGTAGCCGTCGATCTGCCCGGACTCGAACGCCTTGTTCGCGGCGGGACCGGAGATCTCGACGATCTGGAAGTCGCTCTCCTTCAGCCCGGCCTTCTCCAGCTGGTGCAGGAAGAAGATGTACGAGTTGGTCGACTTGAGGAAGGCCAGCTTCTTGCCCTTCAGGTCGGCGAAGCTCTTGGCCGGGCTGTCCTTCGGCACGATCAGGCCGACGTTGCCGGCGTTCGGCTCGGTGACCGCGACCGCCTTGACCTTGCCGGTGTTGGCGAACGACTGGATCGCGCCGACGCTGCCGATCTCGGTCAGGTCGATCTTGCCGCCGTTGAGCGCGGTCAGCATGTCGGTGAAGACCGGGAAGTACTTGTATTCGACCTTGACGCCCTCCGGCTGGACGTTGCGCGCCCAGAGCGTGCTCAGGTAGCCGAAGTTGCGGGGCACGCCGACGGTCAGCGTGACCGGTGCAGAGCCACCCGAGGTCGCGGAGGCCTGGGTGCTGTCGGAGCCCTCGTCGCTGGACGAGCCACCGCAGGCGGCGATCGCGACGACGGCGAACGCGGACAGCACGAGGAGCAGGTACCGGCGAGCGGTACCGGGGAGAGACGACACGGAGAAGGTCCTTTCGAGGTCGCGGGGCGGCCGGTGCCGCCCCGCGCGGGGATGGGTGCAGGTGGTGGGTGGTGGTCAGGCCGCGATCGCGGCGCTCTCGGCGAGCAGCGCGTGGGCGGCCTGCAGCGGCGCGGGATCGATCCACGCGCGGACGTCGAAGTCCTGCTCGATGAAGCCGTGCTGGAGCAGGAACCGCTGCTGCGACTCGATCGCCGCGACCAGCTCCTCGTCGAGCGACGGCGTCAGGTTGGCGTGGATCTCGCCCGGGTAGCCCGGCAGCACGAAGTCCTCGGCGATCCCGACCTCGTGGGCGATGATCCGGCGGGTCTCGACCGGGTTCTCGTTGGCCCAGTTCGCCGCTCGAAGCGTCGCCGCCAGGTAGCGGGCGACCAGGTCCGGCCGCTCGTCGAGCAGCGTGCCGCTGACGGTCAGCGCCGCCGGCGTGATGTTGTTGATCGCCAGGCTCCGGTCCGGGTGCCCGGTGATGTCGAAGACCACGTCGATGTCGACCAGCGCCTCGAGGTCCGGACCGCGGCCGCCGGCGATGTAGATCGCGTCGACCTCGCCCCGCAGCAGCGCCAACAACTCGGCGGACTGCAGGCGGCGGTTGGTGTAGGCACCGAACAGCGACGAGCTGTGCGTTCCGGCCTGCGGGTTCGCGCCGCCGTTGAGGAACAGCTCGTCGACGGGCAGGTCGACCAGCTCGACGTCGTCGAGGCTCAGGCCGACGTGCCGCAGCACGCTGTCGTAGCCGCGCAGCGCGGTCGCCCGCCAGAAGTCGATCTGG
>Ga0265296_1001756_pt1 | contig 23623 bp, 22 predicted proteins | sample MunlanPumphouse1_FD_189073 | JGI IMG/M metagenome (GOLD analysis project Ga0265296, IMG submission 189073) | Groundwater microbial communities from a municipal landfill in Southern Ontario, Canada - Pumphouse #1 | ecosystem: Environmental > Aquatic > Deep subsurface > Groundwater | place... | reverse complement strand
CCTTCTCGTTATGAGAAGGCTTTTTTAGGTGAGAAGGCTGCTAAAAAAGAGTGGAAGATGGTTGCGTCCTACCACCCCCATACTCCGTAAATTTATGGGCCGTAAGGAGATGGTGGTAGAGACGGTTCGTCTGCTATGGCGTGATACAATTGGAATTTATAGCTTGATATAGTCTCTGTCCCCCAGACGACAGTAGTTGCTTTAATCTCATCTGTGATCCACGTTGCAGAATTCTTCAGGTAGACGAGGTCGAAGTTGCCTACACCGTTTTCATCGGTGGTAATGGTCCCAGGCAGGGTTCCGGCGGCCGAATTTTTAGGTGTCAGCTCGCCATCCTGGTTGTAGGCGTTAGAAGTTCCTTCTTCCCCCGGGTCGAGAATCAGATTCCTGTTTACGTCCTCATTAGGATATGTTCCGGTAATCACTTGTCCTAGCAAGCTGTCGATATATCCGGTATGGTAATATGTAGGCCAGACGCTTAGCGATACCGTAGCGCCGGAGACGGGATTGCCGTTTGCATCCGCCACAAGTACAGACATAGGCAAGAGATAGTAAGTGTTTGTATCATTTGATTTGATTTCAGTGCTGAAACCGATTACCACCGAACCTGCAGTTCCACCGATGACTATCTTGACGGAATCCGTTAATGACGGTTTCTCCAAAGCTTTGACTGTGATAGTGAGGCCTTCCGCGTCACTGCTTAATGATCCGGAAGTAAAGGTTGAAGTTGCGATTCCCGTCATGTCCGTGAATGTAACAACAGGATACACGAACTCCCCTCCACCCGTAGGGTTCTCAATCGAGAAGGCCACAGGGACTCCATACACAGCCACATCATTCACATCTCTTGCAGTGACTTGCAGGGTAGCCGAATACGTTGTGGTCCCAATGCTTGGTCCTATTACACTGGTGCTGGCCTGAAGGGATATCTGAGTAACATCAGCGGATGGTGATGAGAAAGCAACCCGCAAAGAGTCTGTGAGCGAAGAATTACCCGGGATAGATACTTGCGCAGTTGCCGTACCTGCAGTACTCGACATTAAAGTGGCTTCTGCCGATCCATTTGACACGGTCTTCGTCACGATGTTGTTGCTTCCACCATCCCAGGCCCCGAATGTTGTGGCAAACATCACAGATGTTTGGCCGGGGGCAGCCACTTTGATGGTAAGGGGTTGATTGGTACTTGTGGCATAAGGGTCTTCTGATGGTTGAACAATACCAAACACAGTTCCAGCAGCGCCCACAATGTACTCCTGGGTTGCCGTATACCCCAGTGATTTTACTGTTACAGTGGCAACCCCGATGCCGGTACCTGTTACAGAAACAGTCAAGTTACCCGTAACATCGGTATTTCCTGTCCCCTGTGATAGAGACACTAAGCCCACCGGCGCTGCACTTATAATAACAGGGGCATTGTATATAGGGGTGGAACCGCCATCCTTGACCAGAATCGTTAAATTAGCAGACGATACACCGATTATGAGGCTCGTATTATCGCTGGAAAGTGAAAGAGTTGTTCCTTTGATCTCTATCGGTATCTGGACAGGATCAAGCCCTGTAACTTGAGCGGTTACCGTTGCAACCCTGTTGCTTTTATCAACCGTTCCCGATCTGAACTCCACCTGTGCCTTACCGTCTTCGTCTGTATCCAGGGATGCTTTACTGATCTGTCCCCCACTTGCTGTAAATGTTACTGTTGCCCCTTCTATAACAACATTATTCGTGTCTAAAACCGAAGCGGTAATGGTTGCACTATCCGAACTGTCGGATTTAACACTGACCTGAGACGTTGCCAGAGAGATACTGCCGGCAGTAAAGGTCACAGTGCCATCGCCATCTGTACCGGTACCTTCCCCGGCCCCACATGAAATGAGAAAGACAGAAATAATTAATATAAGAACACCGATAAAGCTATTAAGAAGTCCTCTTTTTTCCATTTATAGCACCTTATCCTTGATAATCTTAGTGGTAATAAAGACCAAAATCTCCCTTTTGCTTTTCGTTTTTGTCTCAGATTTAAACAGCCATCCCAAAAAAGGTATCTTTGACAACCAGGGGACCCCACTTTCCAAGTTAGTTTCAATCTCTTTATAGATTCCTCCCACCACGAAGGTGTCCCCGTCTTTGACTATTATATTGGATTTTACTCCACTGGTATTTATGGCCGGATTACCCGAAACTTCATTGCTCCAGTCCAGGTCCTTATTGATTGTACTGACCTCCACAGAGATCTTCTCGTTATCCGGCGTAATTCTGGGAGTTACCGTTAATTCCAGCTTGGCATCCTTGTATGTCACAGTGGGAGGTTCCGTGCCGGTTCCCGGTGTAACAACGGGAACCTCCTTTCCCTGCCAGATGGTTGCCTGTACGCCTTCCAGGGTAGTAACTTTCGGGGAGGAGACTATCTTGCCGTTACCTGTAGTTTCAAGGGCCTCTAACTTGGCATCGAGGATAAACTTGCTTGATCCGAGAATTATACCGACTGCCGGCGCGGAGGCAGAAGCTCTAGAGGGGAAATTAACGGCAACGTTGCTGTTTGTTAGCCCTATGTCACCGGGTAGCGTGGTCACGGTACCGGTAGACGAGGAGGATATCCCGCCGGTACCCATCAGTACGCCGTAATCTCTGTTCCCCCAGGTGCCAGTGTAACCGTAACCCCATTCAACCCCCAGGTCTCTTGAAAATTCTGTAGTAACCTCGACAACTTTTGCCTCTATGGAGATCTGCCTTAGTTTTCCCTTTTCGATAAGCTGTTTCTGATCTTCTTCTCGGGCAAGTTTTTCCGCTTTTACCTTAGCCTCTTCAATGGACCTCTTTTCCGCTTCCTCTTTTCTCATCCTTTCGAGCGGCATAACCGTGACAATATTGCCTTCTAGCCTCTTGCCAAGACCTTGAATGGTCAATATAGTGTCGAGGGCTTGATCCCATGGAACGTTTTTCATATTAACCGTCACATTGCCTTTGACTTCTTCACCGGAGACAATGCCGACTCCGCCCAATTCGGACAATAAACGGAAGACACTTTTTATTTGTGCATCTTGAAAATCGAGAGATACCTTACGACCGGTGTACTTTGGTGTTTCTCCTTTCACTTCAGGTGGCGGGGACTTGACCTCTTTGACGGCAACCTTTAATAGATCAGGATCCTTTTTATCAGAAAGAGATATTGTCCTTTCTTCTTTTTTTCCCTCGGAAATCGTTTTCCCCTCTGTTGGGGTAACTTTTCCAGCGAGGGCGACCACGTTAAAATCAATAAGGACATGTTGGCCTTCTTGTCTAACGCTGTAGGGGACCCGTTCCTTAAGGTTTATTATTAGATGAACCCATTGTTTTCCCTCAAGAACCTTCTGGCTGGGGAAGACCTCTGTGATATTGGCGAACTTTCCCTCGCCGAGTGGACGTCTGTATTCCTCAGGAACAAGCGTGTTCTCCAGTTTTACTAAAACAGAACTACCGGCCTGATCTCCGACACTAACAACGGGTGGCTGTGAGACCGTCAGAGTGATTCTCTCTTTGCCCCCTATCTTTTCGAAGGCAATGTCTTTAATGTAGCCTACATTTTCCTGTGCTCCGGATACCTCTATTTTTCCTGATGCTAATGTTACAGAGTGTGAACTTCCCACCAGAGGGAAGACCCCGAAGAGCATCAAAAAAACAAGGAAAAAAGTCACCAGTACCCTATTATTCTTCATGGTTTATCCCTCATCATTATGAAGTTTTAATATGATTTGTCTCAACTTGCTTTTTCCTCTCCCGGTTTGGACTTTTTCTTCCACTATAATGCTATCAGTAAGTATCTTAACTACCTTAGCGTCGTTCTGCCCAATGTATGTTCCATGGAAAAGGAGGTAAAATTTCCCACCCCCATCTTCAACCGCCGCTACTCTGTGCTTATCATTACCACAGATGCCTACCAGCTTGAATTGAAGAATATCCAGTTTCTGCAAAGGCGATAATATTTCCGCCTTTTCTTTTTTACTCTTCTCTTCTTCAATGATAAAGGGTTGGAAAGGATCCTGTTTCCCGTGAGGATTGTAACTATAAGAGGTTATTTGATTTTCTGAAATATTTATCTGGGGATCGGTACCGGACACTGCCTCCGCGGCTTTTCTGCCCGGGTCCATAGCAAAAACTAAACTAAAGGATATTATAATACCTGCCAACAGGAAACTACTTATTCTTTTCATCAGTTTTACCGTTTTTCTCCCCTTCCTTTTCCAGAAACATATAGGTTTTTACCAGGCAGGATGTATTAATGAGACGTCCCCGGCCCGCTACATCCCTTCCCTCTCCCATGGATATATCCTCGATATTGACAATACGTGGAAGCTTGGCTACCTTTTCAAAAAAGAGGGCGGTCTGATGAAAACTACCCTTCACTGTTACTTTTACGGGAATCTCTTCGTAAAATGTTTCTGGTCCAGATGGTTTTTCTGGTCCAGATGGCTTTATGGGAGGTTTCTTATCTGATTTTTGCTCAGCAGGTGGTTTTTTTTCTGGGGCAATCGGTTCAAACAGTATAAATTCTACTCCGGCGCTTTCTCCCGCCAATCCTATAGCGCTAAGAAGACCGGGTATTTCCTTACGATCGGGGAGCTTTGTCAACGCCATGAAGAATGTTTTTTTTAGGAGACTGACATCGTTGACATATTTATCCTTCTGGGCAGCTATCCGCTCTTTTTTTGTGATCTGTTCCTCAAGTTCAGATATCTTCGTATGCAGGGTTGCTCTCTTCTCAAAGGATGATTGCAAAAATAGAAACCAGTAAAAGTAACTAAGAAGGGCAAGGATTATACAGACAAACAACGCCTTCTTGCGGGGGGACATTTTCTTTATGTCATCTAATGTAATTGCCATATGTTACAATCCGTTTCTCAAAGTTTTCACTCACAAGAGCGCACATCTAAGGGTAAACTGCTGCAGTTTTATGCCGGACATCTCTATCTGTTTAGAGGTAATCAGGCCAACTGATGTTATGTAATTTGACAGTTCAAGATTTTTCATAAAACGGGCAATGACAATATTATCTCTGGCAACACCTTCAATAATAAGCTCCTTCCCCTTTTCGGAAAACTTTTCCAGCCATAGATCCTTTGAGGGCACAAGTGTGGTCAATTCGTCAAGCTTACGCACAGGTGCCAGCCGATTTTCTTCGAGAGTTTTTATAAGATTGAGTTTTTTTTCTAAGTTTGTCTTATCAGTCTTGAAAACTTCGATATCTCCAATAACCTTTGTCAGAAGGGCAAGCCTATCCTCTTTGTTTTTGACCTCATTTTCAAGTTTGCTTATACTCATGCTGATATAAAGTTGAAAGAAGATAAGTATAAGAAAAAAGATGGTAAAAGAGCCAGCGATAATGATAATCTGGCGTTTCAGGTTTTCTTTTTTGTCGCTTTCCCAATATGGGAGAAGATTTATCCTGATCATTTATCACCTTTTCTTCGCAAGGCCAGTCCTACCCCTACAGTGGCGATGGGAGCGATACTTTCCAGATACTCCGGCTCTAGAACCTTTCTGTTGAGATTTATTTTCTTAAAGGGATTTATAATTTCCGTCTCAATATTTAGTCTCTGTGACAGATCAGCAGCTATACCATGGATCTTTGTACTTCCACCGGAAAGCAAGAGATGCTTGATCTCTCCCATCCTCAGGTTGGTTGATCTGAAGTAATCTATAGATCTTTCAATTTCTGAACAGATTGGATCAGCGTAAGTTAATATACTGTCTTTAATTTCACTCTCCGCCTGTCCATTGCCATCGGTTTCATTTATCTTGATCTGCTCCGCTTCTTCAAAGGTTAGCCCGAGCTTTTCGCCGATCGCTTCAGTAATGGCATTGCCCGCCAGGGCAAAATCTCTCGTAAAAATAGAAATCCCATCTCTGACCACATTGATATTCGTAATACTTGCCCCGATATTGATGAGGACATCTACATCATCATCTTCGAAATCATAATTTTCTTCATACATTGTTTCAAGGGCAAAGGAATCGACGTCCATAATTACCACGGAAAGCCCTGCATTTTTCACGGCCTCTGTATAACCGGCAATAATATTTTTCTTGGCAGCGACAAGCAACACATCTAATTGGTTGGGATTGAACTCATTTTCTCCCAGATCTTGAAAATCAAAGTTAACCTCATCCATATTATCGAATGGCAGATACTTACCAGCCTCGTCGCTGATAATGTCACGCAGTTCTCCCTCGTCCACTCTAGGGAAAGTAGCTTTTTTAATGACGACAGAATGTCCGGAAAGGGAGGTGACAATCATTTTACTTTTGCATTTGGCATGTTTGAAAAGTTCTTTGATGCTTTCAGTTAGTTGCTCCTGTTCTACTACCACGCCATCTACAATCACCCCTCTCGGGAGGGGGATCTGGGAAAAATGATTCAGGAGATATCCCTTATTGGGAGTTTTCAGAATATCTACAAGTTTCAACGAACTTGAACCAATATCAAGCCCCACAACCTGTTTGCTACCTGAAAACAAATCCTTCATACTAGAACTAAACATTGAATCACCCCTTTATCTTGTATAGCGATAAACAATATCCCCTTTTCTGACCATCCCGAGTTCGTTTCGTGCCACCATTTCTATGTACGACAAGTCTCGCCTGAGCAGGGTAATTCTTTTTTCCAATTCTCTATTGTTCCGATAAATTTCGCCATTTAAAGTTTTCAAAGACAGGGATTTTTTCTTCATCATGTAGTTATCAACGAGTCCCCGGTTTCCGAATATAATAAGGACACCCATAAGTAAAACAAAAACCATGAGATATCTGCCTACTTTCATGAGACTCGTTAGCCCCTAAAACATTACGGAAAAAGGAAAACATTTGTAGTAAATACACTAATCAGTTGTTTTTGATAGGAAAACTTCTCCGTATTTTTTCTGCAATGCCTTTGCAACCTTCAGCTCAGAGTTTTTCCTGGTTGGCAACTCTTTTTCCATCTTTGTAATGGTTTGAGGAGCTAATCCTGCCTTTCGTGCAAGTTCAGCAATACTCCATGGGATAGCTTCACGCAACTGTCGTACTTTGTTTTTTTTCATATTCATTAATTATGGTATATTTCCGCTACTAATTATAAACAATGTCAAGCAAAAAAAACCATTAATATGCAATATTCATTAATTATGATGTATTTTTGCTACTAATTATAAACAATGTCAAGCAAAAAAAACCATTAATATGCAATATTCATTAATTATGATGTATTTTTGCTACTAATTAGAAACAATCTAAACTACTTATGGTATAGGAGAGGCTGGGAGTAGATAGGGACTCTCTTTAATTTAATCTAAGGTATTGTATTACCGGAGGAAAGGCGTTGTTGTGGTTCTCCCAGGAGAAAGTTCCCCTGCTCAATCCATTCTTTCAGGATATTAGCGATTTCTCTTGCTTTTACGTAACTGGATAAGGGGGCGGTAGCTATTTTCTGACCGTTAAGAGCAATAGAACCACTCTTTAACTCTTTGTAGCTGACCTCACCGAGAGGTTTGATTGTTTCTCCTTTCGGATAATCCACGCTGTAGTCATAAATTTGTGTGAAAATATCTTCATCTTTGACTCCCGTATAACGTGCCATTTCTTCATTCAGGATAGGAATGGGAATACCAATTCCTACATACAGAGAAACTCCATATCCGAGGATACTTGCCCCGACAAGCCATTTGGGACTCATCTCTTTGAGGTTTCCTATAGTGGTAATTGTTCCACCAGCTTCTCTGGGAACCCCATTTTTCCCCCTCAGGACGTGGGGGTTGTGCTGTGTACCTTCCCAGGCCACATAACCCTGGGCGCCCCCCAGAAAGATCCTTGTCCCGATACCGATAGTTTTATAATAGGGGTCATTGAAAAGAGGGCTCAAATGCCCGGATGTGGCGTAGTTGGCATTTGCCATGCGTGGTCTTAGAACCCCCATATAAGTGTAGATAACCTTATCAGACATATTGACGGCGCAATTATAATTCTGGTAGGCGTTTCTCGGGTTTAAAAGGATAGTATCGCGCAGGTCGTTGATCGTAATATTCTTTTCGTGTTTTCGGGACGGATAGCAATCTGTTCCGTAAGCCTCCACCCGCAATCTGATCACGTTTCCTGCCACGAGGTCTTCTATAACGTGTCCCCCGCCGTAATTGAATTCTCCCGGATAAACGCTGTTTAGAGGATCTCCTTCGGCCACTTGTGTCGCTCCGATATAACAATCAACGGCAGCGAGACCGCCATAGGCCTCTACATCGTTAAGCCATATTTTTGTTCCTTTTATTTTTGGAGCAGAATGGCCGAAATTCAAAAAGGCACCTGATGAACACATGGGACTGAAAGTACCTGTGGTGACGACATCAATCTTTCGTGCTGCTTCAATGTCGCCATTTCTTTCCACAATATCAATCATCTCTTCGGCCGTTACAACAATAGCCTTTCCCTGTTTTATCTTTTCATTGATATCTTTGTAAGTTTTATTCACTTTATATCTTTTCATTAACATTTTTCTCCGACAACTAATTGAGCCTTACATCTTTTTCTGAAACCTTACCGATGGCCGCAAGACTTATGGTATGGGGATTAAACATTTCCCGGGCCAGGCTCATTATGTCTTGTATGGTAACAGCATCTATCTTGGCGAGAGCCTCTTCTGGAGGCATATATCTGTTTAAGTATATTTCATCCCTCGCCAGCTTCATCATACGGTTATCAGTACTCTCCATACTTAACAGGAAATTGCCTTTGATCAATTCCTTTGCCGAATGTAACTCTTTTTCTGTCAAAGTATTTTTACATAACCCTTTTAGCATCTCAAGAATCAAGCCGACGACATCGGATACTTTATCTTTACTGGTTCCCACGTATATGCCGAGCATACCCACGTCCGTATAAGGGATTATATACGAATGGATGGCATAAGCCAGACCTCTTTTTTCTCTTATTTCCTGAAATAACCTTGAACTCATGCTTCCACCCAGGATTGCATTCATCAAAAAACACGGATATCTTTCGGGGCTGCTTGCAGAAGGGGCAAGGGTGCCGATTACCATATGCACCTGTTCCAGATCTTTTTCGAGAACGGCTCCTTTCGATGAAACTATCGGTTTAACAGAGTCGCTTTTGACAACCTTTCCGGTCAGCGACCCGAAGGCATGCCGAACCATATCGACCAGGTCATCATGTTTCAGATTACCAGCAGCGGTCAGTACGAGATCATTTCCTCTGTATCTGGTATTGAAGAAACTGAGGAGGGTACTTCTGTTAAATTTTCCTAAGGATTCTCTTGTTCCTAAAATCGGACGACTGAGAGGGTGGTTGTCCCAAAAGAGGGTATCAAAAAACTCATGAATATAATCATCAGGTGAATCCTCCGACATATTAATTTCTTGGAGAACCACGTCCATTTCTCTGTTAATCTCTGCAGCATCAAAGCGTGAGTTTTTAAATATGTCCGCAAGCAGGTCAATTGCTAGGGCAAGATGGTAATCAGGTATTTTGACATAAAAAGATGTTACTTCCTTGCCCGTGGCGGCGTTCATCAAACCACCGATGGAATCTATGGTCAGTGCAATATCCAGGGCAGACCTACTTTCGGTCCCCTTGAAAAGCATGTGCTCGATAAAATGAGCTACTCCGTTTGTTTCCGGGGCTTCGTTACGAGAACCACACTGAACCCACACTCCTATGGAAACTGACCTGACGTAACCGATCTCTTCGGAAATAACTCTGATACCATTGTCCAGAACGGTTCTATTGTACATTGCCGTTATCCGTTGAGTGTGCTCAATTCCTCGCTTTTCTCCATGAAGGTCTAAATATTATTATGCGTTGTTGTCCCAACCCAGGGCTTCCTTCCTGGAGAGCCGGATCTTTCCTTGCCTGTCAATTTCAAGGACCTTTACCTGCACTTCATCTCCTTCATTCAGGACATCCGTAACTTTATTGACCCTTTCATTGGCAAGTTGTGATATATGTACCAGCCCTTCTGTGCCCGGCAGTATCTCTACGAAGGCACCAAAATCAACGACCTTCTTAACCGTACCCCGATATATCTTGCCTATTTCCGCATCCTCAGTCAGCCACTTGACCATGGCGGTAGCTCTGGCTGCGGCTTCTGCATCGCTGGATGCAATAGTTACTGTGCCGTTATCCTCAACATCGATATTGACTCCTGTCTCACTAACAATATGTCTGATATTCTTCCCCCCGGCGCCGATCACATCTCTTACCTTCTCCGGCCTTACCTTTATCGTTGTGATTCGAGGGGCGTATCTGGATAGATCTTCTCGTGGGGAAGATATTGTTTCTTTTATTTTTTCAATGATAAAAAGTCTTCCCTCTCTTGCCTGGTAGAGAGCATCTCTCAGGATATCTTCCGTAATTCCACCGATCTTGATATCCATCTGCATAGCCGTAACTCCCTTTTTTGTCCCGCACACCTTGAAGTCCATATCACCTGCATGGTCTTCATCGCCAAGGATATCGGACAGGATAACCACTTGGTCACCTTCTTTCAACAGGCCCATGGCAATCCCGGCAACGATGTCCTTTACCGGTACACCGGCATCAAGCAGAGAGAGAATACTACCGCATACCGTGGCCATGGATGATGAACCATTGGACGACAGGACTTCGGAAACAATTCTAATGGTATATGGGAACTCTTCCTCGGAAGGGAGGATGGGAAGCAGGGCTTTTCTGGCGAGGGCGCCATGCCCGATTTCTCTTCTTCCCGGGCTTCTTAAGGATCGTGCTTCTGCAACACAATAGGGAGGGAAATTATAGTGCAGCATAAACGTCCTCATTTCTTGACCGCCGATATAATCCATTCGTTGTTCGTCTGAGGATGTACCGAGTGTCAATGCAGCAAGAACCTGGGTCTCGCCTCTGGTAAAGATAGCTGATCCGTGAACCCTGGGCAAAATTCCGACCTCGGTACTAATCGGTCTAATCTCCGTGTTGGACCTTCCATCAATCCTTCTTTTTTCGTGTAATATCATCTGTCTGATAGTACGTTGTTCGAGATTTTCGAATATATCCCGAACCACAGGGCGAAGCCCTGTATCTTCCATAGTTATCTCTTCGATTACCTTCTCTCTTAGACGATCAAGTTTTGCATACCTTTCCAGTTTTTTCCCTGTGGTGTAGGCGTCTTTCAGGCCTTCCCCGGCAGTGGCGGCAACCTTCGTGACAAGGGCCTGATCAGGGGGCGATAGTTTTAGATGCCTCTTTTCTTTTCCAATGGCCTCGCGCATACTGTCTTGAAGTTCGATTAAGGGACGGATTACGTTAAGTCCTAAATTGATAGCATCAATAATTACATCTTCTTCGACCTCACGAGCTCCTCCTTCAAGCATCACTAAGTTCACATCAAATTTATTACCGTTCGTACCAGGAAGAACCTTTCTCCCCACTAAAAAGAGATTTAAATCACTTTTTTCTAATTCTTCCGGTGATGGGTTACATAAAAATTCTCCTTCCAACCGACCGATTCTGACGGCGGCAATTGGACCATCGAAAGGTATATCTGATATTTCAAGAGCGGCCGAAGCACCTAACATGGCCGTAATTTCGGTATCATTTGCATTATCTACGGAAAGTACAGTTGCCACAATTTGTGTCTCATAGAAGTAACCCCTTGGAATCAGGGGGCGGATTGATCTGTCAATGACTCTTGAAATCAATGTTTCACGCTCATTGAGCCGACCTTCTCTCTTGAAAAATCCACCGGGGATTTTCCCCGCGGCGAAGGTCTTTTCCTGATAGTCTACTGTGAGGGGCAAAAAATCGAGCCCTTCCCTTGCGTTTTTCAATGAAACGACCGTTACGAGAACAACTGTATCGCCATAAGAGGCAAGGATCGCACCATCTGCTTGACCTGCTAAATAATGCGCTTTAAGGGATAGGTTTCTTCCCGCGAAGTCTGTGCTAAACACTTTACTCATAATATTTTCCTTTCGAGAGTATATTTATAATGACGGCAAAGAATGAGGCCTATTGCCTATTTTCGGAGACCCAAGCGCTGAAGCACTGTCCTGTATCTTTCCATCTCCTGTTTTTTCAGATAGTCGAGAAGCTTTCTTCTCTGCCCGACAAGTTTTAAAAGTCCTCTGCGGGAATGGTGATCCTTTTTGTGGGCCTTAAAGTGTTCCGTTAAATATACTATTCTGGCCGTCATGAGCGCAATCTGGACCTCCGGGGATCCCGTGTCTTTTTCATGCAATTGAAAATTACCGATTATTTTTTCTCTTTGTTCCGTATCTAGCACTGTTTTATCTCCTCCATTGTCTTCAGTATAACTACTCGGGGTACCTTTGCCTAACCTGGAAGTTTAACAATTAAATACCCTAAGGATTTTGACCACCTGTTTTTTTTCTTCCACCAAAGCCATTTGATCCGAATCATAAAGCAATTTTCCTATTGCAACAAGTCGGTGATCATAGGATATAAACCCTACCATATCTCCGGCAACAAGAAAAGGGGTACAATTTATTCTGATTACATCGGCGGTCGGTTGATATCCTTTCCTTAACTTTTCTACCAATATCTGACCTACATTGATGGTGGCAAGCTCCGGCATGGCTTCCACCAGCGGTACGATATTTGCCGCAAGTACTTCCCGCTTTTTTTCGTCGGCAATATCCTCAATGGGTATTGCCATGTTTTCATGAAAACGGCCGCTTTTCGTCCTTCGCAATCCTACAAGACATGCACCGCAGCCTAACATTTTACCTGCATCAGAACATAAAGAACGTACATAGGTACCGCTGGAGCAGGATACCGTGAAGCTCACACGGGGCAAAACAGTTTCTTCGATCGTAATAGCGTAAATTTCAACGTTTCTCGGAGGTGGATCAACGTTAATACCTTTTCTTGCCCACTTGTAAAGCGGTTTCCCTCGAAATTTAACTGCCGAGTAACGAGGAGGAAATTGTTCTACCTTTCCGACAAAGCTAGTCAAAGCTTTTTCTATGTCTCCTCTTTTAACACAGGGTTCATGCTGAGCAATTATTTCTCCTTCCATGTCGAGAGTGTCAGTTTCTACTCCCAATAGCATTGTTGCCCTGTATTCCTTATCGTCCGGTGAAAAGAACTGTACGAGTTTCGTTGCCTCATTTATGCATACGGGAAGGACTCCTGTTGCCAGAGGATCCAGGGTACCAGTATGACCGGCTTTCCTCACATTGAGCAACCTTTTAACATCCGATACCACAGTATGGGATGTTTTTCCCGGAGGCTTATCTATCACAACAATACCGTCCAAGGGAGGGGACTTCACTTAGAACATGCCTTGATTATATCCAGTACACGATGCTTGATTGTTTCAATATCCCCTTCGACCTCACAACCGGATGCATTAGTATGTCCTCCTCCTCCAAATGCTCTGGCAACTGGTTCTACGTTGATTTTCCCCTTTGATCGCAGACTGATCTTAAAATAATTCGACGATAATTCGTTGTAAAGTATGGAAATTTCCACTCCCTCAATAGAACGGGGTGTATCTACTAAATCTTCGGTATGTTCCGGTAATGCCCCGACAGACTTGATGGTCTTCTGTAAAACTACTGTGGAGGCGATTTTTCCATCACAATCAAAAGTCAGGGTCTCAAGTACTTTCATAGAGAGTTTTATTTTAGCTAATGGTTTGCTTTCGAATATGTTTTCTGCTATCCATTGCGGATTAGCGCCTTTTTCTATTAAATTACCCGCAGCTATCAGGGTGCCACGCTTTGTGTTTCCGTAGCGAAAACCTCCTGTATCCGTCAGGATGGCAGCGTATAAATTGGTTGCCATTTCTTTTGTCAGATCAACAACCATTTTCTCTGCAAGCCGGTAGATTAACTCTGCTGTAGAACTTGCCTGATGATCAATGAAGGCAATATCACAGAAGCTTTTGTCGGAGATATGAATATGATGGTCGATGTTTATAAGCCGCTTCACCGTTTTTATCTTGTTTGCTTCTCCTCCTACACGTTCCAACTCACTACAATCCAAGACAAAGGCAGCGTCGAATTTATCCGTTATGGGAAGTTGGTGAACTATAATATCACTGCCGGGAAGAAAACGATAATTCCGGGGGGTTTCATCATGATTATAAACAATTGCCTCCTTTTCCATATGCCGAAGTATGTGGTATAAAGCCAATTCCGAACCAATGGAGTCGCCATCGGGTCTCACATGGGAGGTAATAAGGAAAACATGGCTATTATTGATGATATCAACGATATTTGTAATAATCACGCCTCGGTATCTATATGTTGTATTTCTGCTAAAAGTTTTTCTATGTGACTTCCATAGGCAAATGATTCATCATAAACGAAGATGAGTTCCGGTACGTAGCGCAATTGCAATCTCTTTCCCAACTCCATTTTCAAAAAACCTGTTGCCTTCTGAAGGCCTGTTCTGGTTTCATCAGAGCAGGTATCTTTTCCCATTTCAACAAAGAATATCTTCGCCAGGCGTAAATCATCGGTCAATTTCACCCCTGTAATGGTGATTAGCCCGATACGTGGGTCCCTGACCCGCTTTAGCAGTAGATCCGAGACTTCCATTTTGATAAGCTCAGCTACCCGGTTTGCTCTTTTAAAGTTCATCATACTTGCCTGTCAGATAGCACATGAATCCATTGTATCTGAGATGCTTATAATTTCAATCTCCGTATTTATTACCTCGGCAAGCTGCAGGTTATTTATAAACTCTAAGATATGGTCTATCTTGCCATTTATATAACGTCTGTCGTTTCCGACTATGCTAAAACCAACCTTAGCTCGCCTCCATCGATCAGTTTCACCGATTTCAGCAATGGAAATATTAAAAGTATTTTGCGTTCGCTTTAGTATCCTGCTCAGTACTCCCCTTTTTTCTTTCAGGGAACTGCTCTCAGTAAACAATAAATCTACTATACTTAACCCGACGCCCATCTTTTATTTTCTTTTTTGCCTGTTGGGTTGCCGAGAGGACTGTTTATAACTTCCTTTCCATTTGTTCGTTAACATACGCCTCGATGATATCTCCTATTCTGATATCATTAAAATTCTCTATCCCTATACCACATTCGAATCCTGCTTGAACTTCTTTTGCATCTTCATTAAACCGTTTAAGGGAGAGCAGTTTGCCATCGTAAATCGGCACACCGTCTCTCACCAGCTTAAGATTAGACTTCCTGGTAATCTTTCCGTCTGTTACATAACTACCGGCTATGGTTCCTATCTTTGGTATCTTAAATAGCTGTCTGACCTCGGCACGTCCCTGGACTACCTCTTTGTAAACGGGTTCAAGAAGACCTTCCATGGCGTCCTTCACATCGGCAATGACGTTATATATAATATCGTATAGTTTAATGTCGACCCCTTCCGTTTCCGCCACCTCGACGACTCTACTATCGGGTCTGACATTAAAACCAACAATGATTGCATTAGATGCCGAAGCCAGCATCACGTCTGTTTCTGTAATAGTTCCTGTGCAACTGTGGATGATTTTCAATTTTACATCTACTGTGCTTAGTTTATTCAAATTTTCGGTTAGGGCCTCAACTGACCCCTGGACATCACCCTTGATAATGACATTGAACTCCTTTGTCCCCTCTTTAATTTTCTGATATAATTGCTCGAGGGTAATCTTGGAAGAAGCGGAAAGATCCCGTTCCCGTTCTTTTCTGAGCCAGTACTCTCCGATACTGCGTGCTTTTTTCTCGTCTTCCACGCAAATAAATTCGGCACCTACCTGAGGGGCCTTCGAAAATCCAATAACTTCCACCGGTATTGACGGTCCTGCCTCTTTGATCCTTTGTCCCTTGTCGTTGGTCATCAACCGGACTTTTCCAGTCTCAGTTTTCGATACAAAAGTATCCCCCTCTCTTAGGGTACCTTCCTGGATTAAAACGGTTGCCACGGCTCCGCGCCTACGATCAAGCTTTGCCTCAATAACTATGCCACGGGCAGGCTGATCGGGATCGGCTTTTAGCTCCATGACGTCTGCTTGAAGAAGTACCATCTCGAGAAGTTCCTCAATGCCTAGTTTTTTCTTTGCAGATACTTCACAGAATATGGTGCTACCACCCCATTCTTCAGGTACAAGATCATATTCAGTCAATGCCTGCTTGATCTTTTCCGGATCAGTGTTTGGTTTATCAATTTTATTGATTGCCACAATGATAGGAACGCCGGCTACCTTTGAGTGATTGATGGCCTCGATGGTCTGATCCATAACTCCGTCGTCAGCGGCAATGACAAGAATAACAATATCTGTAACCTGAGCTCCTCTGGCCCTCATGGCAGTGAAGGCTTCGTGACCAGGAGTATCGAGAAAGATAATATCCCTGTCTTTTATATGTACATGATATGCTCCGATAGCCTGGGTGATACCACCTACCTCGCCGTCGATTACATTAGTATGTCTAATGGTATCCAGAAGGGATGTCTTGCCATGGTCAACATGTCCCATAATAGTAACAACCGGAGCCCTGGGTTTGAGATTTTTCTCGGATATAGCTGCTTGTTGCACGGATCCAGCATATTCGTTAGTTATAGGCTCCACTTGGTATTCAAATTCACTGGCAATGATAGTTGCAGCCTCGTGATCAATCGGCTGGTTAATGGTTACCATCATACCAATGGAGATCAATTTGCGGATCACCTCAGAAGCCTTAACACCCATCTTCCTGGCAAGGTCACCAACTATTATCTCCTCCCCTACCTTTATCCTTCTCTTGATAGCCCTGGGAACGGTAATAACCGTTTTTTTCATTCTGATAACGGGAGCCTTTTTTTCTTCCCTCCACCTTGCAGCCCTCTCTTCGACTTTTTCCGTCTTTGGGTATCTGCCTTTTTTACCTGTAGTTTTTTTGACGACAACCTTTTTCCGTGTTGGCAGTTGATCCCCTATCACCACCTCCACCGGTTTCTTCCACTTTTTCTTTGGTTTCTCCTCTTTAGAAGGAGTGGTATCTTCAATGACTACAGGCTTTGTTTTCTCTGGAATTTCTTTCTTAATTTCTGTTGCAGGCTTTTTTGGTATCTGAGCAGGTTTAGTCTCTTTCTTTTCAGGCGTCGCAGGTTCCTCTGGTTTCGCAGCTACGGATGCCGGCGGGGAGATAGGAGGAGGGGCAGGTTTTTCTTCGGCAGCTACTTTTCCCGGTTTACTTTCCAACACCTCCTTGTCGGGTATTGGTTTTTTCAGGATAGCGGCTTCTTTTTCTATAATTACTTCCACCCGACTGGCTTCTTGCGGGGGATGCTCTGTTTCCTCTTTTGAAATCTCGACAGGAGTGACTTCATCGACTGCCTCCGTTTTTACCTCATCAACATGCTGGCGAACAGCTCTTCTTCTTATTACAGTGGATTTTATCCTTTTTTCAACTACCTCAAGAGGATCACTGGACAGTAATTCTTCTTTGATTCTCTGTACATCAGAATCTTCAATGGTGCTTGAATGCGACTTCACAGCAATACCGATCTTTTCCAGACGAGAGATAAATTCCGTATTATCAAGGCCGAGTTCTTTGGCCAACTCATAAACTCTCTTTTTAGGCATTTTCGAAACACTCCTATCAGACTTCAGACTTTAGCTGATTGCCATACCTTTATCTTTGTTGTAGTTCTGTGCAATTTCTATAGTTTATGGTCTAAGTCTAATGAGTCGTTTTTTTCTCAATTTCCTGATTAATTATCTCACCTGCTGCTTTTATCCACAGCGAAGCAGTTTTCTCACCCACACCCGGGAAAGAAGACAACATTTCAGGATCAGCCGCAGCGATTATGGCAATACTCTTTAATCCTTCTCCGTAGAGACGCTCTGCCGTTACTTGCCCAATGCCTGGTATTTTCATAAGTGATTTATACCCTTCTTCCTCCTGCCTTGTCGCCATGGATTCACTCTTGACGTCAATCCTCCATCCGGTTAATTTAACGGCTAACCTGACATTCTGTCCATTTTTCCCTATGGCAAGAGATAATTGATCATCGGGAACGATAACCTCCATAGAGTGACTTTCCTCATCCATAAGAACTCTGTTAACCTTGGCCGGAGATAGGGCGTTGCATACATAGGTTGTCGGATCGTCAGAACAGGGGACAACATCGATTTTTTCCCCCCTCAATTCCTGGACAACACTCTGTACCCGGCTCCCTCTCATACCGACGCAGGCACCAACCGGATCTATATCCTTGTCCATGGTTCTTACAGAAATCTTCGTCCTTTTCCCCGGTTCTCTTGATATGTTTACCACTTCAATCAATCCTTCAGATATTTCGGGGACCTCAACTTCAAAGAGGACCTTGATAAAATTGGGATGGGTTCTTGAAAGGATGATCTGGGAACCTTTAGCTGCTTTTTTAACATCACATATATAAGCCCGAATACGCTCTCCTCGCTTGTACGTCTCTCTATAAACCTGCTCGACCGCCGGGATCACACCTTCTGTACGGCCAAGATTAACGATAACATTTCCCCCATCAAATCTTTGGACGAAACCTGTGATTAATTCGCCCTTTCTATTCTTGTACTCCTCGTAGATAATGTCCCGCTCTGCATCATTCACCCGCTGTATAATAATCTGTTTGGCCGTTTGGACAGCGATCCTGCCAAATGTGCTTGCTTCTATCTTAGTACCGAGACTGTCTCCGGGCTCTGCATCCTCATCTAATTTTTTTCTTGCTTCTTCAAGGGATATCTGGACGTGAGGATCCAATACTTTTTCCACGACGGTTTTGAACTGGAAGAGCTCAAGCTCTCCAGCTTCTTCATTGTACTGGACTTCAATGTCTACATGCGCCCCCAGTTTTTTTCGTGCCGCCGTTAACATGGCAGTTTCGAGAGCATCTATGATGACACTTTTGTCTATACCCCTGTCCTTGCCCATCTGTTCAATCAGACGTTTAAGTTCCGACAACATTTAAGAATCCCCCTATTCCATCTGTAACCATCTTCAGCGAGGTCCGATGTCTGCGTCGAAATCATATTCAATATTTGCCTTGACCACCAGCTTTTTCGGTATGCGATGAACCTTCCCTGCTGTGTCAACAACTAGTACCTTATTTCCTTCTTCCTCGCAAAAGTCAATCAGTTTTCCACGAAAATTTTTTATTCCTTCCAGCTTTTCAGTTACTTTGACACGAACCTTGTGTCCCCGGTATTTTATAAAATCCTTGTCTCTAACAAGTGGTCTATCAAGGCCGGGTGAGGAGACCTCCAAGCTATATGAACCAAGAAGCACATCGTGAATATCAAGGATATCACTGACTTGGTTACTTATTTTGCAGCAATCATCGAGAGTAACTCCTGCTTCCTTGTCTATGTAAATCCGAACAACCCATCTTGATTTCATCTTTAGACATTCGACATCAATCAATTCCATTTCTTCGGACTCAATAACAGGTTCTACCAGTTGTTTGATTTTATCTTTGTATGTTTGGAAAGTCATAGCTCACAACAAAAAAGTGGGCAACAAGCCCACTCATCAATAACGTACGATGAATTTAGCAAAAATCTAGCACAGTGAGATAGAGATTGCAAGGGAAAAATAATTTTTTCTTTGGCAGATATTAGATGGCCTTTCTACACAGGAAGGAAAATAAAAGTCCCTTTTTCAGAAGAGGAGGCAGGGGGGGAGATTGGAGCGGGCGATGGGAATCGAACCCACGACGTCCAGCTTGGGAAGCTGACATTCTACCGCTGAATTACGCCCGCAAAACGACAACACTCCTCGTAAACACTCAAAAACTCAAAGAAAAAATTATTAAACTGAAGGATAACGCGAATGCTTAGCAGTTTAATAAAAAATTCAAACAGCAAACATGATAGACATCTTTATGCCCCTCAATACTTTACCCTTGCTAACCTGTATTGAATTGCAAGATATCTTAGTCAAGACGTATATTTTGTCAAGCCTTTTTAGGGGGTCTTTGTGCCATTCTCATGGCAAGGGATCTACTATGACCATCGAGACCTTCCAGCTTTGCAAATCTAGTTGCCTGCTCACCATACCTGTGGAATGCCTCATCAGAAAAAGACAGTACGCTGGTACGCTTCAGGAAATCGTGGACTCCTAAAGGAGAGGAAAATCTTGCCGTTCCCCCTGTGGGGAGGATGTGGTTGGTACCTGCGATATAATCTCCGATGGCCTCCGGTGTCCAGGATCCGAGAAACACGGCCCCGGCGTTTTTAATTCTACCTAATATTTCTTGTGGCTTTTCAACCATTAGCGCTAAATGTTCCGGGGCAAAACGGTTGGCAATGGCAATGGCCTCATTCGTATCTTCAACCAGAATAATAGCGCCGAACTCCTGAAGGGAATTTTCAGCAATCTCTTTTCTCGAGAGGCTGTTCAGTTGTACCTTGATCTCGGAGGCTACCCGTTGGGCAAACGCTTCGTCGAATGTCAAAAGGATGGCACTGGCCATTTCGTCATGCTCGGCCTGGGCGAGTAAATCGGCAGCTACGAGGGACGCATCTGTTCTCCCATCAGAGATTATAAGAATTTCACTGGGGCCGGCAATCATATCAATCGCAACCTGTCCGTAGACTATCTTTTTTGCTGCTGCTACGTAAGCATTTCCCGGCCCTACGATTTTATCTACCGCCGGAATTGATTCGGTGCCATAGGCGAGTGCTGCTATTGCCTGAGCGCCACCGATCCTGAATATTCGTTTCACGCCGCTTATCCTTGCGGCAGCGGCAAGGAGGGGATTTATTCCTTTTCCTCTGGGGGGCGTGACAAGAAATATATCTTCTACACCGGCAATCATTGCCGGGATTGCCGCCATAAGTACCGTAGAGGGATAAAATGCGAGGCCCCCGGGGCAGTATATCCCAACACGTTGCAGAGGCAATATCTGCAGCCGAAGTTCAATTCCCTCTTCGTCGGAACAGAAACAGTCGGGGGTGATCTGTATTTCGTGGAATCTTTTTATTCTGTCGGCAGCCAGTTTCAGCACTTCCATATCTTTGTATTTTACCATTCTAATGGCATCTTCCATTTCCTCGGAAGATACCGTGATACTAACGGCATTTATCTTCTGCCCATCAAATTTTTCAGTATATTCGAAAAGGGCATTATCCCCTCTGGAGGCTACATCTTCTACAATCTTTTTGACATCCTTCCATACATTTTCATCAAAGACTTTACCCCTATGCCTCAACTGCTGGAATATCTTTTCAAAATTAGAATCACTTGTGCGTATAATTTTCATTCTAAGCAACGATCCTTTTTATATTGGCGCCCAAGGCGGAAAGTTTGTTTTCTATTCTTTCGTATCCCCTGTCAATATGGTAGACACGTGAAAGTTCGGTCTTACCCTCCGCTGCCAACCCGGCAAGGATCAGAGAAGCGGATGCCCGGAGGTCGGTGGCCATGACCTGCGCACCCTTTAGCTTCGGTACACCATTTACGAGGGCAATATTCCCCTTGATCTTTATATCGGCCCCCATTCTTTTCAGCTCGCTTGCATGCATAAACCTTTTTTCAAAAACCGTTTCTGTAATCATGCTGCATCCCTTTCCTACTGACATAAGGGCCATTATCTGAGCCTGCAGGTCCGTGGGAAATCCTGGATAAGGAAGGGTTTTTATATCAATATTTTTAATTGACCCGGTGCCCTTTGCCCTGATGCCTCCGTCAATTATGGTTATCTCCATGCCGGTATCCCGTAGCTTGGTAATCAGCGGATCAAGGTGGGAGGGGTTGCACCCTAATATCTTGATGTTTCCTGCTGTTATTCCGGCGGCAATCAGGAACGTTCCTACCTCAATCCTGTCAGGTATAACAGTAGCCTCCACAGAATGCAGGCGGTCAACTCCCTCAATTATGATGTTGTCTGTTCCCGCTCCACTTATTTTTGCCCCCATACCGGTCAGGACATCGGCAAGATTAACGACTTCCGGTTCTTTGGCCGCGTTTTTCAGTATGGTTGTTCCCTTTGCCAGACAGGCGGCCATCATTATATTTTCTGTTCCTGTGACCGTAGAGATGTCGAAATATATAGATGTTCCCTTCAGTCGCGATGCCTTAGCTACTATATAACCATCCTCCAGTTTTACCTCTGCCCCCATATCCTGGAGGGCCTTAACATGAAGGTTCACCGGCCTGTCACCTATGGCGCATCCTCCGGGAAGAGAGACCTTTGCCCTGCCCATTCTGGCCACGAGAGGACCAAGAACTAGGATCGAGGCTCTCATCATCTTGACAAGATCGTAGGAAGCCTCATAATTGTTTATTTCGCCTACCCTTATCCTGGCTGTCGACTCCCCTTCGATTTCCGCTCCCAGACTCTGTAAGAGTTTCTTGGCGGTCTGAATGTCCACAAGATCGGGGATATTGTGAAAGGTATTCCAACCTTCCACAAGAAGTGAGGAAACTAAGATGGGGAGCGCGGCATTCTTAGCGCCGCTGATACGGACTTCACCCTGGAGCTTCTCGCCACCATAGATGATCATCTTATCCATTTACTACCCCTTCTTTCTTGCCATGGCGACCCGCTCTATACCGGCGTAATCCAACCTGAAACCAATATCATCGTAAAAACCAGATTTCCTGAAAATATCTTCGACACGGTCCTTCTGCCCAGTCCCTATTTCCATAAGAAGCCACCCCTCCTCTTTCAAGTAGGATCTTGCTTCTCTAATGATGATTTCGTGAAATGATAGGCCCTCCCTTTCAGCGACCAGTGCTAATTCGGGCTCAAACATTCTGATGTCTATGGGAAGGTAATGGAAATCGTCTTTAGAAATGTAGGGAGGATTGGAGACGATGCAATCAAATTTTTCTGTTGATATAGGCTCGAACAAATTTCCCTGCCGGAAAGACATTCTGTTCTCAACGTTATTATTGCAGGCATTTCTCATGGCGACCTTAATGGCACCCTGAGAGATGTCTGTGGCCACAATACGTGACTCCTTCAACTCAGAGGCCAGGGCTATACCTATGGCCCCACTGCCCGTGCCAATTTCAAGAATATCGATATTTTTGAAACTTAAGTCCGAACATATTCTTAGTACTTCTTCTACAAGAACTTCCGTTTCCGGCCTCGGCACGAGCACTTCCTTATTGACTTCAAGAATGAGAGACCAGAACTCTTTCTGCCCAGTTATATAGGCAACCGGTTCCCCCTTTTGCCTTCTTGCAAGACACGAATGGAATCCGTAAACAGCTTCGTTTGCCAATAGCCTTTCGGGATTCCTGTAGAGACCGAGACGGTCAGTTTCTAGATAGTGGGAAAGGAGAACTTCAGCATCAAGACGGGGGGTGGGAATGCCCATACGCTCAAGGCCATTTGCCGCCAGGTTCAAAATGCTCCGTATATCCATAGTTTAATTTTTTTAAAAAATGCATCCACCGGCGCTCAAAAATCTTTTTCAACCATGGACACACCTTGCTTTGTTTTATAAGCAAAAATCACGATTACGTGGTCGGACATTGCCTTTATGGTACTGCGCTACGCTGGTCTGCCCGTGAGAAAAACCTTTAGTTCACGCCCTCTTAATGCAAAGTCTACTATTTTGCAAAGGTCTCTAAAAGTTAAAATATATAAGGACTAACGACTAATTGTTGAGTGCCAGGACATCGATAACGGAAAAATGTGCCAGCACATAGCAAACAAAGTTCTCTGACAATCGAATAGCTATCACGTAATTCTGTGAA
>Ga0265296_1001755_pt1 | contig 23631 bp, 16 predicted proteins | sample MunlanPumphouse1_FD_189073 | JGI IMG/M metagenome (GOLD analysis project Ga0265296, IMG submission 189073) | Groundwater microbial communities from a municipal landfill in Southern Ontario, Canada - Pumphouse #1 | ecosystem: Environmental > Aquatic > Deep subsurface > Groundwater | place... | reverse complement strand
TAAAAAAATAAGTTCTGCCGATGAGATTGTGCTTGGGAAACATGGTATTTATATGGTTAAAGGTGGGGTGTCCGGCACGTTTTTACCCCAGGTTGCAACAGAAACAGGCTGGACCAAAGATGAATTTCTGGGACATTGCGCACAGGATAAAGCAGGTATAGGCTGGAATGGATGGAAAACCGCCGAACTATATACTTACACTGCTATAGTGTTTGGGGAGGGGGAAAAGTAGAAAGAGTGAAATAACGTTTTGCAGATTGGCAATGTGGCGGATTTCGTAGCACAAAACTGTCAAACTACTACCAAAGTTTGATAGAATATCTAAAGTTCGATTACCCACGAAACCCACCATAGCCGCCAATGTGCTGTTATGGGCAGGTTTTCTTTTTTGTCACACAGTTAAACACAGTTACTGCACAACAATTTTCCTGCTATAAATTTTTTCTCCGTCATAAATTTTAGCAAAATAAATTCCACTGGGAGATTTGGAAAGGTCTATTTCGTCTGATGCCTGCCCCGTCCCATTCGGGGTTTGCTGTTTAAAGTTTGATGTTGCATAAACTTTTTCTCCAAACACATTATAAACATCCAAACTTTGAACCTTGAACTTTGAACTTTGAACATCAATTATAAAATGACCATCTGAAGGGTTAGGGTAGATGTTTACTCTTATTGTCAAAGGATTTTCACCTATTCCAATAATGTTTATATTATAACAAGATGAAGTATCCGAACAACTGTTTTGAGTTACAATCACTGCATAGTTTCCATTTACGGTTGCAGTAAAGCTTTGGCTTACTTCTCCTGCAATTGGTGTATTTGCATTATCGCAATCAATCCATTGATAATTGGCACTTGTTGCATTTGCTGTTAATGTATTTCCATTTGAAACAACAGATGTGTCCACTGTATTTATTGTAAGATTTAGTGTTATTATACTATCACAACCTGCTGTATTTACAAGTGTTTGCATATAGACGCCGGTTGCGGTATAATTTGTTCCGTTCAAAGTATAACTCTCGCAGGCGGTTGCAGTAATTAAACCGTTAGTATTAATGCAGTTTAATATTCTTGCAAGTCTGTTTCTGCCGATTCCGTTATAGCTTGTAAAATTACCTCCGATAATTATTTTTCCATCGCTTTGTATGGCTGTTGCAAGGACAGCATTATTTGCCCCTGTACCCGCAATAAATGTGGCATCTAAGCTGCCGTCGGTATTCAGGCGGGCTATGTGGTTAATTGCTGTTCCATTGTAAGATATAAAATAACCTACGATAATTATTTTTCCATCGCTTTGTATGGCTATTGTATAGACATAACTATTTGCTCCAGTACCCACAATAAATGTGGTATCTAAGCTGCCGTCGGTATTCAGGCGGGCTATGTAGTTTCTTGTTGTTCCATTGTAAGATGTAAACCCACCTCCGATAATTATTTTTCCATCACTTTGTATGGCTGTTGTCCAAACCCAATCATTTGCTCCTGTAACCGAATTGAATGTGGCATCTAAGCTGCCGTCGGTATTCAGGCGGGCTATATGGCTTCTTGCTGTTCCATTGTAAGATATAAAATCACCTCCGATAATTATTTTTCCATCGTTTTGTATGGCTGTTGCAAGGACTTCATCATCTATTCCATCACCATAACCAAAACCCTGGTCGGTAGGATTAAATGTAGTATCGTTTGCGCCGGGTTGAGCTTTCGCATTAAAACTAAAAGCCGTGAAAAACAGCATCGCTAAAAACAGAATTTTCTTTTTCATATATATATCATTTACACAAAAATATGAAATATTCCAGCGGAACGCAATTGTTTTATAATTTTTTTTTACTTTATTTTCATCTTCGAAAGAATATTAATCTGGAAAGGGCTATGTTCACTTGGGAACACTAATAAATATCCGCGCAAATCCGCATGAATCCGCTTTATCAGCGTTGCTATTATTTATAATTCGTAAGTCAAACCACATTCACTTCCATCTCCAATTGCAGTCCGAATTTTTCTAAGACAGATTTTTGAATTTTATTCGCGAGGTTTAAAATGTCTTTTCCTGTAGCATTTCCATAATTCACAAGCACCAGCGCCTGATTTTTATGCACGCCTGCATCGCCTTCACGGCGCCCCTTCCAGCCGCATTGTTCAATAAGCCATCCGGCAGAGACTTTGAATGTGCCGTCTGTCTGAGCATGCGAAGGAATATCATTAAAATCAAATTTTAATGTATTGAAGTCAGATTTCGAAACGGAAGGATTTTTAAAGAAGCTGCCGGCATTGCCAATCTCTTTTGGATCGGGCAATTTGCAGAGTCTGATATTCGCTATGGCCTGCGCAACGCCTTGTATGGTGGGGTTATTTATACCTAATGTGTCAAGTTCTGCCTGAATAGCAGGATATTCAAGATGCAATGTATGTTTCTTTGTTAACTTAAATGTTACTGAAAGTATGATCACTTTACCTTTCAGTTCATGCTTAAAAATACTGTCGCGGTAGCCAAAACGACATTCACTGTTGTTTAATTCCCACATCTGCAGCGTATGCATATCCAGCACTTCAACTGATTCGATGCAGTCCTTTACTTCTGCGCCATAAGCGCCTATGTTCTGTATCGGGCAACTGCCAACATTTCCGGGAATAAGAGCAAGATTTTCCAATCCTCCAAAATTATTAAGCAGACAATAATTTACAAAGTCGTTCCATACTTCTCCGGACTGAACATTAAGATAAACATGATCTTTTGTTCCTTTTATTTTAATGATTCCTTTGGTGTTTATCTTTACTATAACATCGTCATAATCCTTTGTGAAAAGAATATTGCTCCCTCCGCCCAGTATAAGTTTTTGGCTATCCCTGTATTGCGGGATATTGCAAAAAATCTGAATGTCCTGCACCGACTGCATTTCGGCAAATACACGCGCATTTGCTCCGATACCAAAGGTGTTGTATGGTTTTAAGGAAACATTCTCTGAAATGATCATACGACTTGTTATATTTGGTAAAATTAATAGTTTTGCATTGAATTGTAAAATATAGTTTTAAAGTTTACGTTAATTGTAATTACTCAACACAGGCATAAATTAAAAAATGCCACAGATTCACAGATTAAATATATTTAGTGTTAAGTTAAGAATGATATATCGTTTTGAGATTGCTTCACCTCCTTCGTCGGTCTCGCAATGACGTCATTGCGAAGGAGGAACGACTGAAGCAATCTATGCATCATATGATTCTTAACATAACATTAGTTTTAAATGCCGATAATTTTATAATCTGTGAATCTGTGGCTGTATTTAAGCTGTTGAGTAGTTACCTTTAATTGAGTACTTTTCACCAAAAAGAATTTATTTTGAAAACAGCAATTCTATCTGTAACCAATGATCTCAGCACCGACCGCCGCGTGCACAGAAGTTGCATCACGCTGAAAAAACTCGGCTTTGATGTGTTGCTGGTAGGCAGAAAGCGCAAAAAAAGTCTTTCCCTGGAACAGCGGGAATACCGCACTCACCGTATGTTCCTGCTTTTCGAAAAAGGCTTTTTATTTTATGCAGAATATAATTTCAGGTTGTTTTTCTTTCTGCTGTTTCGTAAATGCGATCTCCTGCTCGCCAATGATCTTGATACTTTGCTCCCGAATTATTTGGTAAAAAAACTGAGAAAAAAAAAGCTTGTTTACGACAGTCACGAATACTTTACAGGCGTTCCTGAATTAGAAGGAAGAAAATTTGTAAGAAATATATGGAAGCACATTGAACGCCGGATATTCCCGAAGCTTACGGATATTATAACAGTGAACGATTCCATTGCAAAACTATATAAAGATGAATATGGCAAAGAGCTCACCGTAGTGAGGAACATCCCGGAAAAACAAAATTTTAAAAAATTCAGATCAAAAGAAGAACTTGGAATTGATGCGGGAAAGAATATGATCCTTTTGCAAGGCTCCGGTATCAATATTGACAGGGGAGCCGAAGAAGCGGTTATGGCAATGCAATACGTAACAAATGCAATCCTTTATATTATCGGTGATGGCGATGTGATTGACATCCTGAAAAAAATGGTGAAAGAAAAAGGCCTTGAGCAAAAAGTTGTTTTTATCCCGAAACAGCCGATGGATAAGCTTTTGCAGTACACCGTTCATGCCGACATCGGACTTACACTTGACAAGGATACAAATATTAACTACCGCTACAGCCTGCCAAACAAACTGTTTGATTATATTCATGCGGGTGTGCCTGTACTGGCGTCATCTCTTGTTGAAGTAAAAAAAATTATTCAACAATATAAGATAGGCGAAATCATCGAAAATCATAATCCGGAACATATTGCATCAAAGATCAGCGAAATGCTTGATAATCCCGAACAATTAATAAAATACAAAAACAATACACGGAAAGCGGCAAATGAACTTTGCTGGGAAAATGAAGAAAATAAACTGATTAATATTTTCAGGAAATATGCCTGACAAACATTTGCATATTGTATCATTCAATATTCCTTATCCTCCGAATTACGGCGGTGTAATTGATGTTTTCTACAAGCTGAAAGCTTTGCATTCGGCTGGAATTAAAATTCATCTGCATTGTTTCGAGTATGGAAGGCCCGTTAATAAAGAGCTGTATGAATACTGTGAAAAGATATATTGTTATAAAAGAAAAACGGGTTTTCTCTCTGCAGTTGGTTTAAAACCTTATATTGTATCAAGCAGAAGGTCGGAAGATTTGATACGGAATTTATTGAAAGATGATTACCCGATTTTATTCGAAGGCTTGCATTCATGCTATTACCTGGGCGATAACCGTCTTGAAAAATGCGTGAAAATATATCGTGAAAGCAATATCGAACATCGTTATTATTTCAATCTGTCCGGGTCAGAGAGGAATTTGGGAAAGAAAATATATTTCTTCATTGCAGGGATGAAACTTAAATTATATCAAAAAATATTGAAGAATGCGGATTTGATGCTTGTCGTTTCCGAAAGTGATGTTAAGTATCTTTCAGAAAAATTCCCGAAAAACAAAATTGTTTTTTTGCCAAGTTTCCATACAAATGAAATGTTGGATGTAAAAGAAGGACGCGGTAAATATGCTTTGTATCATGGGAATCTTTCAGTTCCGGAAAATGAATTTACTGCCAGGTTTTTAATAAAAAAAGTTTTTAATGATATTCGCATGCCGCTAAAAATAGCCGGTTTGAATCCTCCAAAGCGGTTGATACGGTTTGCCTCGTCATACAGTAATGTTGAAATCATTGCTAATCCGGATGATGATGAAATGAAACAATTGGTGAGGAATGCACAGTTGAATGTACTGGTAACATTTCAGGCAACAGGATTAAAATTGAAATTGCTGAATGCCTTGTACAACGGGCGTTTCTGCTTAGTGAACAAAAAAATGCTTGCAGGTACAGGATTGGACGGAATTTGTCATGTTGCAGATTCCGCAGAGTTATTAAAAAAAAATGTGATAAAATTATTTGATGTAGAGTTCGATAATGCAGAACTCGCTTTAAGGGAAGAAGTTTTAAATGAAAATTACTCGAATAAAAAAAATGCCGCGAAATTAATTGACCAGATTTTCCGATAATACCTTCCCATTCTCGCATCTGATTGTCCTGGCAGGAAATTTATCGAAAAGGGAATAATTGTGTGTAGCCATAAGCACAGCCCTCCCTGATTTGCTGATATCAAGCAGAAGTTGCATAATCCCTTCGGATGTTTCAGGATCAAGATTACCGGTAGGTTCATCTGCAAGAATAATGTCTGGATCATTGATCAAAGCCCTTGCTATCACTACTCGTTGCTGTTCTCCCCCCGAAAGCTGATGGGGCATTTTAAATCCTTTCGTTCCAAGCCCGACTTTATTTAGTACATCCTGTACATGAAACTCCATCTGGTTATGATCTTTCCACCCCGTGGCTTTCATTACAAATAAAAGATTTTCGTTTACACTTCTGTCTGTCAGCAATTGGAAATCCTGAAACACAATTCCGATTTTTCTTCTAAGGAAAGGGATGTCTTTGTTTTTAATACTTCTGAAATTAAAACCTGCCACTTTCGCTTCCCCATCTATCAGCGGAAGGTCTGCGTACAGCACTTTCAGCAGGCTGCTTTTGCCGGAACCGGTTTTCCCGATAAGATAAACAAATTCTCCTTTGTCTATTCTGACATTAACATCGGAAAGGACCAGAATATTTTTTTGAAAAACAGAGACATTGCTGAGTTCAATGATAGTTTCGTCGGACATAATTTGTTATTGTCGTGGTCAAAAGTATTAAATACTTATAAAGAAAGTTGGAATATTTTTCCGTAAGGTATCTTCGCTATGATTTTTTTTATTTCTTTTTCTTTTTCGATCAATGAGAACTGTTGTAGCCAATTGGAAAAATGATCAGCCCTGAAATAGGCTATCAGTGTGAATTGTGAATCCCGGATTTGGATATAATCCGGTATTTTTGCACTGCCCTTGACTTTCAGTATATACATTCTTTATTTATTTTATTTGTTACTGTTCGGGTATAGAGTCAATGGGTTGGGCAACTGGTTTGCCTGCCTTGTCGGCAGACAGGGTAAAAAGTTAAAAGTATATGGGGGGAAAACCCGATAACCAAAGACCATCAACCAAACAAGCTGCGCAACCTTTCAACCTAAAACCTGGTTTGTTTTGGTATAAAATGGATTATCAAAAATTTTCAGACAACCCAAACAGATACTTCTACTTGTGCAAACCTACATGAATTTTAATAAATACACAAGGATTTTATGAAAAAAATGGTACTGCTAATTTATTTTTTTCAACATTTGACTGTGGATTTTGTCGTACACACATAACCTGAATTATTCACAAAAGATAATATCTTGGTGTTTCTTAAAGTCTTAGCGACTTTGTGGCATTTTTTATTATTTGCCACTAAGGCTCAAAGGCACAAAGATTTCACAAAGTTTATGAATAATGCAGGATAAGAAGTCTGTTTGATGATTTGTATTAAATAATGGTATATTTATAGAAAAATAAATGCTGATTGTTGTCAGACTAATGCAACCAACAGTAGCTGTAACAGTCTGATTTTATCAGACCTATAAAGGAGTTAGTGCCAATGCTAAAAGACAACGGAACATTATTAACTTTGCAAACTAAAAATTAAAAGTGCGGAGTCAGCACTATAATCACTGACGACAACAAAATGAAAAAAATTACAATTATCTTAACAGTTTTAATTGCAATGACAATTACATCTAATGCACAATGGCAGCAAACCAACTGCCCCTATACTGGAAGAATCAATTGTTTTTCCATCAGTGGCATTAATATTTTTGCAGGTACTCAAAACGATGGGATTTATTTATCAACTGATGATGGCGCAAACTGGACTTTAGTAAATACAGGTTTAACCAATAATTGCGTTCGTGCATTAGCTATAAGCGGAACCAATATTTTTGCTGCAACTGCCGGCAGTGGAGTGTTTTTATCAACTGATAATGGTTCGAATTGGGCTACTTTGAATAATGGCCTGACAAATCTTGATGTCCGTGCTTTCCTTGCAAACAGCCCATACCTAAATGCCGGGACAAATGGTGGCGGAGATTTCGGTTCAAGTGATAATGGAGCCAATTGGTCTAGTGTGAATACCGGGTTAACAGATCTTCACGTTACAGCATTAGGAATGGTGGGCTATACTGCTTTTGCAGGCACGCCAAGTGGTGTATTTATTCTTAATTACCCTACCTGGTCAGCGGTAAATAATGGTTTAACAAACCTAGATGTTTATACCTTAGCAACAAGCGGCACAACTCTTTTTGCAGGAACACAGGGTGGCGGTATATTTAAAACCAGCGATAACGGGGCAAACTGGTTTACTGCTAATACAGGTTTAACATTTAGTTATGTTACTTCATTTGCTGTAAGTGGAACAAATATTTTTGCTGGCACTAACGGTGGCGGGGTGTTTCTATCTACAAATAGTGGGGCAAACTGGACTGCAATAAATACTGGTTTAACAACTTTGGATATTTATTCATTGGCCATAAGTGGAACATATATATATATGCAGGCACAGACGCCAGCGGAGTTTGGAAACGCCCTTTGTCAGAAGTTACTGGAATAAATGAAATTATTGATAATAATAACATTTCTGTTTACCCTAATCCTTTTTGTACACAGACAACATTGCAGACAGATAAAATTTTCAAAGACGCGACCTTGACAATCTACAACTCATTCGGACAGCAGGTAAAACAAATAAAAAATATTTCTGGACAGACAATTACTTTTCACCGAGACAACTTGCCAAGCGGACTGTATTTCATTCAACTAACACAAGACAGCAAAGTAATCACGTCAGACAAATTAGTAATCACGGACTGACAATACGCAGACGACAAACAGTACTGGCACTAACAGCGGGCTTGCGCAATGCGGGTTTTAGTGGTAAATTAAACTTCATTGCATTTAATTATCTTTGTTCTCGCGGACAGCGAAGTGCGTTTTAATCCCGCACTTCGCAAGCCCGCGGAACGTTATGGGCAAGTTTAAAAAAAGACAAGAACACGGCGGACGGACAAGAGCACCGACAATTTAGCTTGACACGTCTTGACAGTTAAGACTGACAAATAAATAATATGTGGAGACCAGCGACCACAACAAAAACGGGGCGACACCGACCTGTCTGCCGACAGGCAGGAAAGCCAAATGAGTATAAATTTTTTAAATTTAAATAAAATGAAAAAATCAATTATCTTAATTAGTTATATTATGGCCAAGACAACTATTGCTACAGCCAAAAGGTTTGATAGTTGCAAGAACCAATTCAGTATTAAACTGCTCATCCTCTTCCTGCTATTTAGTACAGGTGCCAATGCGCAATACGACAAAATGCTTATAGGCGACAATAACAATTCGCAGATTGTAATTGCCAATATAGACGGAAGCAATCTTGATACTATTAATCTAGGCGGACTTTCTCAGTCATTTTATGATGCTGATGTTGACCCAATACATGAGAAGATTTATATGGCTTGGTATTATGGCATTTACTCTATGAATTATGACGGCAGCGGTTTCGATACTTTAGTTTCTTACCCTGCCGGTGGTTACAGTTGTGGCATTGCCATTGACGCTGCAAATGGACATATTTACTGGGGAAGCACGCCGGAAGACAAAATTTATCGCGCTGACCTGGATGGAACAAACCAAGTAACCTTCCTCTCAGGTCTGGATTACGTTGGAGATGTGGATATTGATTTGGTCCACGGATATTTGTTTTACGGACAGTATATTATTGGTGCAACTAAGGGCTTATACCGTGTTGGTCTGAACGGAACCAATAACGTAACAATAATTTCCGGCTATGATGTAGAATATCTGGGACTCGATGTAAAGAATGGCGTTATCTATTTTGGAGATGGCGGCACCTGCAGAAAGATAAACTATAACGGCACGAACGACAATCTTCTCTTTAACTTTCAGCCAGGTGGATTTTTTGTAGATACGACCAACTCATTGGTTTACTATACAGATATGAGCGCTAACCGTGTATTCCGGAGTGATTTATTTGGAGCAAATGTTCAGAACCTGATTACCACTCAATTGGCATCACCACATGGTCCTGTGTTGTTTCAGACGTGCTTTTTGATTATTAATACTCAGCCGGCAAACCAAAATGTAAATATTGGCGTTAGCGCGCAATTTGTTCTTCAGGTTTCAGGAACTAATATTAGTTACCAATGGCAAACAGATGCAGGCTTAGGTTTTCAGAACATTAGCAATGCTGGTCCATATAGCGGAGCAACAAACGACACATTGACTGTTTCAAACACAACACTTGCAAATAACAATCAGCAATTCCGTTGCATTGCAACTTCTATTTCTTGCATCGATACTTCTACGGTTGCAATATTAACTGTGCTTGACAATTCCGGAATCAACGAAGCCGTTGAACAAAATCTGTTTAAAGTTTATCCAAACCCTACCAACAGCAATATAAATGTTCAGGTGAATGCAAGTCTGATTGGTGCTACTTATACCATTACCGACCAATTGGGCAAAATAGCAATGACAGGAAAACTGAATACGGAAAATTCGACAATTGAACTTAGTAATTTATCGGGAGGTATTTATATGTTCAGTTTTGGAGACGATACTAAGCAGACATTTACATTGATTAAGAATTAAAACCAGCCCATAACAGCAATGCTTGGTATTAATCCCGCCCGAACACTAAGCAGCCAATCGTTAGCGGTTTAGCATTACTTATCGGAATGTAAAATTATAACTAATCCCGATAATAAAATCCTTCCGCGGATCAATAGTATTGTATTGCTGCTGTATCATATAAAATACGTCAATGGCATGCATGCGGTTGATATCATAAACTATACCTGCGCAATAGCGGGCATTGTTAATGTAAAACGCGCCAGACTTATTTAATGGAGTGAATAATTCTGTTGAGATGTATGGTGAATATTTCTTGCCGGAATCAAACCTGAAGGTAAGTTTATTCCGTGAGTAATTTGAAGGAACAGTACCATCCTGACTTGAGTAAACATCGGCATATTGTGATTGAAAACGGGTACGTAATATAAATATTACAGAACTGAGTTTTTTACGCATTGAAAGGTCAAAATAATAGCGGTGGCGTTTACTGTAAGAGTCGTCTAAACGTCTTTTGTTTGTGAATCGGTAATTGCCCGAAATCCGGATGACTTTATTTATTTTATATGTCAATCCTGCCTCAGATAAAAATGTCCCAAGTTCAGTTATGTTTTCATTAAACCGGAATTCCTGTGCCAGATTTAATGATAACACAGGTGTGATTTTCTTCTCTGCATTCAGACTTAGCCAGAGTCCTGCATCGCTTACCTGTGCTGTCGCATAGAAAAAACCAGAAATAAGAAATATAAGAAAAAATATTTTATATTTCATAACTATTTGGGTATAGGGAAATAGAGGTATAAGGTATAAAGGTATAAGGGAAAAGACACATAACTTTCACTACCTCTATACCTTTATAACCTATACCTTTATACCTAAATAGTAACATTTTTTTCTTCATAATAAAACACCCAAATTCTTGCAGTATCTCTCAAAAAATTAACTCTTTCTATGTGTATTCTATGAATATTTAAGCCAGTACGTTTTTTTAAATCATCTATTAATTCGTCATATTTTTCCGGTTTGATTAAATCAATTTTTTCATATTCAATGCGTTTGGAATATTCTTTATTGTGAGCAAGGATTTTTTCAAGGGTAAATGAAACTATTATAATCAAAACATCTGCACCGATAAACTCTGCATATGTTATGCGGCGATAGAACATAGCATTAATCATTCCCATACAAATAAGAATAAAAAGATAAGTCAAATCTTTAATAGGTATCGGCATAGTGCGGTAACGTAGCAATCCGAATAAGGCAAAAAGTCCAAAAGCAAATCCTATCTGTATGGTTAAATTTCTCATCAAGGCGCAAACAAAAAAGATTACGGTATTAAAAAGAATAAGCGTAAATACATGCTCTTTACTTCTATTATTAAAAGGGAAGTAAATAAAACGAACAATGATAAATGCTAAAAATATATTAATAGCAAAACGCATCATCAATTCGGAGAAATCAACAGAGTCAAATACTGGTATATTAAAGATATTAAAGGTATCTTCTGCCGATTGTGTATCTGTTCCAGCATCATCTAAAGGTGAATCGGATGTTTGTAAAAATGGATTCAGAAATCTTACTATTAGTGGTAACATATAATTTTTTTTAAATTAATTAATAATGCATAATTTATTAACCGCCATAACTCTTGGTTTAAAACGGTTATATTTTACATGAGGGAAAAGTGAATTAACCCCAAGACAATATTTGCTAATACGAACGCTTGGGAGCCGATATTTGCGTGCTATTTGAATAAAATCCGATGACAAAGATAATTTATCTTGCTTAACTTCTAAGATTATCATTCCATTAAATTCTTTTTTTTGAGAGTTGTTTTTGTAAGATAAATTTAAATCAATAGTTGCCCGTTCTTTTATGCCGTAATGCACTAAAGTAATACGGGAATATTTTACAGAAAGTTTTGGAGATAAAGGGTCAGGATTATATTTTAAGCGTTCCTTAACAAATTCCATTTCATCGTCTGATAATGTGCCTCGCTGAAATATTTCTTTGGGAATCTTAATTCTTCTTTTTCGTGTATCGCCTCTGTTATTTTTGAATTTCACTTCAAGGAAATGCAAATTTGAATCAGTATATTCTCTAAAACGCACTTTATGTCGGTTCATCTTCCCATTGTGATGGTCCAAATAAAATTTTAAATTTTCAGTATCAAAATACAAAGAAGAATAATTTTGAACTCTTTTATTTTCTATTTCAAGTATTCTATAATATTGTTTTGCTTCATTAAGGATAGCAGGCAAAACATCAATTTTAAAAATAAATTTAGTGTCCTGTCTATCCATTAGTTTCACAGCATCCATTTCTTCAAGGTAGATAGGTTCAAAAGAATTTAGTATGTTTTTCAGTTGTTGCATTAAAAAAAGTCAAAATTTAGAAGTACTCATAAATATACTTCTTTACTGATTCAAGAATGTTGGCAGGATTGTATGTCTGCTTTGATTCTTTCAGTTTTTTATTGTTATACGTATAAACAATCTTTTTAAGCAGGTTTCCCGATGCATCGTATACCAATTCTGTTGCTTTGTCACCATTGGCATTGTATTTATAAGTTTTCTTTTCGTTCTTATTCTCTTTAACATCAAACAATGTTTCCTCATTTTTATTGCCGGATGCATCATATTTTGCAGTTTCTTTCCTTTTAATACTGCCGTTTTTATCATAGTCCACTTTCAGGATGGTACGACCATTCTTGTCATATTCTTCATAAGATTCTTTATATGTATTGGTTTTACCGTTTTCGTTATTGCCCTGCCATACAGTTGTTGATTTGATCTTATTTGCCTTGACCTCCTTTTTGTTTTGTGAAAAAAGACTAAAAGCAGATATTAAAATTATCAGCAACGTAAGAATTACTCGGACCATATTCTAATTTTTACTTGTTTTTATTCTGAAATCAGGAAGTTCTAACGTTTGTTTTTTTTCGGTGATTTCCACTGACTGAACCACAGCGCTGTCTATATAATTCTGTTTAACTTCAGTATATACATATACTTTATATTTTCCTTTTCTCAGGTACTTAAATTCGAAAGCGCCCTCTGAGTTTGAATCCTGATTATCACCAACTGCAATTTCATCGCCGTAAATAATATATACTTTCTGCCCACCTAAATAGCCGGAATCCTGTGGAACTGTAAATGAAGCATTATAATTAACTGTGAACACTTTCCCTTTTATACTGGCTCTTCCACCTTCACCGGGTTCTTTTGAGCAGGAATTGGTTAAAATAATAATTATAAATAATATGAAAAAAATACATTTAGGTTTCATTTTTATTTTGACTTTTATGAAATTGATTTTTTTAGTAACTACTCAGGCAATGTAATAGAACGCTGATGACGCAGATTGCTTAAGATTAAATAAGATTTTATTTTATCTGTGTACATCATAATTATCAGCGTCATCAGCGTTCTATTTATTTTTTCATCGACTGTGTAGTAACAAATTTCCTTTGGTTATTTATTAGAGGGATTGATAACAATAAACTTCCCTGTATGTATAGTTTCAATTTCATCATTATTACACAAAATAAGTTGATAAAAATATATACCAGCATGAAGATTATCTCCCGTTAGCTTAATTTCAATTTTATCTTCGCTTATGAATTGATCAGATAAAGGAACGATTTTTTTATGTTTTTTCCCCGTAATATCATAAATAATCAATTCTATGTTTTTATTAGTAGAATTCGTAATCTTTTTACCGGTGATAATTATAGTTGTTGATATAGTAAATGGATTAGGAAAAATTTGAATAGCCACTCCTTCTAAAATTTGATTTTCATAATTGATTGATGCGGTTCCATCGGAATAAAGATGATGAGCATAAATGTCAAAATTTCCGGAACGTTTATCCTGCCAAACAAATATAGCACCGCCGTTACCATCTGAAACATGCTTTACGCTTGTTTGGTTACTATCAGCAGTTGCAACAGCAACACCATTAGTAACCCATTGTATCATCCCTGAAGCATTTATTCGTTGAGCATATGTATCTGAATTAGGATTATTAACATTGCTATTTTGATCGCTTTCCCAAACGATAATCGACCCGCCGATGCCGTCGCCTACAATGTTAGGAGCAATCTGATTAGATATGGCAGTAGAAATTGCAACGCCATTAGTAACCCATTGGGCTGTTCCGCTTAAATTTACATACTGTGCGTAAATATCATAATTAAGAGTACCATTACGTGCATCTTTCCAAGTGATGATTGCACCATTGATATTTTCAGTAGCTAAATCAATAGCGCTTTGTGAGCCAGTTGCTGAGCAGATAGAAACTCCATTAGTTGTCCATTGAACAATTCCTGAAGCATTAATTCGTTGAGCATATACATCGTAATCCGAACCGTTCCTCTTATCTTGCCAGGCAATAATGGCACCGCCCGAACCATCTGGCTCTATTTTAGGATTACTTTGTGTGCCTGTAACACTGCAGATAGAGACGCCATTAGTTGTCCATTGAGTTGCCCCGGAAGAATTGACTCTTTGAGCATAAATATCATAATCAGCGCCATTACGTTTATCCTGCCAGGTGATAATTGCACCACCCTGATTATCTGTTTCTATTTTCGGATTGATTTGGTCTCCTATGGCAGTGCATATTGCAACGCCTCCTGATGTCCATTGAGCAGTTCCGTTTGAATTTATCCGCTGAACATATACATCCCAATTACCATTAATAGAATCCTGCCATACAATAATAGCACCATTAGACCCATCGCTTACATGTTTTGGATTTTGTTGTTCATAAGATTTTACAATTATACCTGCACCATTTGCCGCCCATTTAATAACACCCATTGAATCAACTCTTTGGGCGTAAATATCTCTATCTCCATTACGCCAATCCTGCCAGACAATTATTGCTCCGCTCATGCTGTCTTCAATAATAGCAGGGGTTGTTTGGTGGTCAACGTCAGTGCAAACAGAAACTCCATTTGCTGTCCACATAACCACCCCTTGTGCATTTATCCGTTGTGCATATATATCTCCATTTGCAATATTATTGCGATAATCACACCATGTAGCAATAGCGCCGCCTTTGTTATCGCCAGCTACCCTTACATCCTGCTGGTCATTTGCGGCAATAGCAACAGAAGTATTTATTGATGGATTGGTATTCCATTGGGCGTTTACAATATTGAATCCCGCACATGCGGGATTGAATATTACAATAATTAATTTGATAATAGTTCGCATATGAAAGTATTTAATAAGTTAATAATCCGCAAATTTATCAAAATTTTTGATATTGTCACAAACTCGCACGAGTTGAATCATTGAATTATGATTTTTCCATTTTTTATTACCTGCTGCTCATTTTTCAGTTGATAGAAATACATTCCGCCGGGCAGATTGAAGTTTAAAGTTTCGTGTTTAGAGTTTAGAGTTTTTTGAAAAATAATATTTCCGAGTACATCAAAAATTTTCAATTGTAAACCAGAAACCGTAGAATATAAGCTCACAGTACCGTTTGTAGGATTGGGATAGATATAGATATAGATGATGCCGTTTTCATCTAATAGTTCTTCAACACTGGAAAGTGAATTGGTAGCGTTGAAAGTGGGAGGCATAAATACAAAGGGACCGGTTCCGTTCGGATATCTTCCCCATGTGATGTCGGTTGACTGTGCGGGAAAACTTATGCTATCAACCACATAACCGTTGGAGTATGAAATGACAGCATGTTCACCGCTGCCGGAGAATTTAAAGTCGCAGTGTAACTCTGAGGAAGATGTGTCGTTATCCGCCCATACTATCAGAAATCCGTAAGGAGGAATAATCACATCTGCAGGGAACTGCCATCTGGTGGGGTTTGTAACATCATCGGATAAATTCAGATAATCAAGCGAAACGGAATCGGCAGTGTTGTTGTAAATCTCAACCCAGTCGCTATATTGCCCGTTATTATTTTGAACTGTGGTGTTATTAACAGCCATAATTTCGTTTATCACTATTCCACCGGCATTTATGGTTGCGTAGTCGGCATCAATGGTGTAATATTCGTGCTCAGCGCGTTCGGGAGAGAAGATGCCTGCCTCGTTGTTTTCGGCATAAATATAATAATGAATTTCGGGTGAAGTAACGGGTACAGAAATTCCGTAAGTGCCGTCGCCGGCAGCGCCATCGCCATGCAATCCGTCATCATACATAATCAACCGGTAGAATCTCTCCATAACTGAATACCGCAATCCGAGAAATACTGAAGTTGCATTGGTCACATTGGCGGTGATGTAAATGTTTGAATTGATGAGTGGAAAAGTATCCGAGGGCTGAATGTTGCTGATTGTTGGCGGCACTTGCTGGAACTCGGTCGTTGAATTCAGGTAAGTAGACCGTGCATCCATCAGGTAAGTAATTCCTGGTGCTGTAAATGGTCCGGAAGTAACATTAGTAGTTAAATTGTCATGGAATTGTAAATAGGTGTAGAATGTATTCTGGTCTGACTGAATTGCTGTATCTATAATAGTTTGAAGATATTGGGAATATGTGTAATAACTTGAATTGGCAAAATTTTCGCTGACAATTGTACGTATATGCGCGATGTACATGCGCTTGAACATGGGAACCGCGAGCAGTTTATTCACAAGAGGCCAGGGGGGATCATTGCTGTGCAGCATAGGCGGCATTGTTTGCTCCTGCGAAATGGTGAGCGGCGAGCCGGTACCTGCATTGGTGAAGTTGCCGAACGCTTCATTCACATCCCATACTATCGGATTAAACCTTCCGTTATGGTCTTCATAAATGTAATAATTGTGTTCAGGTTGGCCGATGTAACTGTCAAGGTTCACCAGCACATTATCATAAACGAGCATCCAGAGAGCGCGGTCAACGTCAAGAATGTTTTCAATTCCATTGATATTATTTTTAAGTGTATTGCAAAGGTTAATCAGGTCAGCCCATCCGTAATCGGATTTCATAGTATAGGTCGTATAATAGAACGTGCTGTCGGAACCTTTGTAAAAAAGAGAACCGCCAAAGTTATCCATGAAGAAAAAAGAATTAGTGTTGGAAAAAAAATGCGAATCAACAAATGTTTTGGTAACTGCTTCGGTATTTGCATACAACCCGATATACTGGCCGTTGATATACACCTGCGCATAATTGGAAAGAGATGCCTGCATATAATTTCTCAAAATATCATAAGCGAGTACTTCGCGTACAAAAGACGGATCTTTAAATCCGTTGCTGAGCTTGATGTCTTTGTATCCCTGGTAATCCTGGCTTTTTACATAATCCAGTTCAATATGAAGCGGGTTTTTTACATTATTGGGATTATAAGAACTGTTTCCCTTGTATTTCACGCCAGCGCTGTCAAATTGCACACCGTTTATTTTTACCCACCGTGCCATAGTATAACTATCGCTGCCCAATTTTGAAGTATCAAGTATGTAGTCCCAGTTTGCCTGTGAGAACGTGATTTCAATTTTCTGGATAGTGTCAATGTCATAGAAGCTCTGGGCTTGGGTTTTAGTTGGCAATAAGCAGTAAGCAGTTAGCAATAAAATTGTAATTAAAGATGTAAAATTATTAGTGTGTGCAGTACTTTTTGTTTTCATATTCATAAGATTTAATTTTTACTTTTTAATTTGGAACAACGTGGTGAAACTTTACACATAATATTAAAACTTTATAAAATTGAATTGTGCAAAATTATTTTTTTTTTATTATTGGCCTAAAATAGTTTTCATTTGAGAATAATTTTTAATTTTGTTTCACACTAAAAATGGTCAATTTTTTAGCCACAGATTATCACAGATTAATTCGTATAATTAGTGGCTAAAATATTAAATATAAAAGTTAAATTTTATGGCTATAATACGACTTTTTTTAATACAAATAATATTATTTCTGTTTTTAACCACTAATGGACAAATAACACTTAATAGTAATAATTTCCCTACACCTGGCATGAGTTTGCTTCGTTTTTATTGTGGCACATGGGTGCCTGATACAATAAATTTTGTTTATACCGGCGACTTTCAGTCCTGCGATTTTTCAGGGTATGGAATTTTTATGAGTGATACTCTTAATTTCCCTGATGCAACCACAACACCTTTTACAAATGAACATCCTGGCGCTGATGTTGCAACATTCAAACCAATTGATTCTGTTTCTTATATATATGACTACTTTTCTTATAATAATAATACTTACTGGGAAAGCGGTTTGACTTATGTTGCAGATGTTGACAATAATGGTACTTTAGATACTATCCATGGAAACCATTCTGATATTGATACATTACTTTCCACAGAATACACCTTTGGTCATAATGAAACAGAAACATCATTAATTACTCTTTTTATAAATTCTTTAGTTTATGCAGATTTACATAAAATAAAAGAAATAGAAGTTAATGGCTGGGGAAGTTTAAATACTCCTTTTGCTTTCTATGATGACGCCTTAAGAATAAAATATATTGAATATAAATATGATAGTGTTTTTGATATTTTTGGAACTTTTTATAATGCTAAATTAGATACCTTTTATTATTACCTCTTTTATGCAAAAGATGTACGTTATCCTGTTGTTATTGCTCACTTCAATAATATAGGCGAATTACAATATGTTGAAATAATGAAAAAACAAACATTTATATATGGCTGCACCGACTCTTCCGCAATTAATTACAATCCGCTTGCTCAGATGGATGATGGGAGTTGTATTTACTGCAATCCAATATCATATACTATTACGCAGGATACTGCAATTTGCATAGGCGATGCTATTACTTTAGAAGTTACCGGCGGAAATTCTTATCTCTGGAATACAGGTGAAACTTCTTCTTCAATTACTGTTCAACCTTCTGCTGATGAGGTTTATAGTGTGTATATTTTTGATGGAAATAATTGCTCGGAATTTGCAACGGTTGAAGTTACTGTATATGCTCCTGTTCAGGCAGGTTTTTGGGTTACAAATAATTTGCAAATTAGCGATTCTGCGCTTTTTGTTAATACTTCTACAAATGCTACAAACTATTACTGGAATTTTGATGACTCTGTGAACGGCACAAGCACTGAAGAAAATCCTAAACATCTATATTCCTCATCAGGCACAAAAAATATAATGCTTATTGCCTTTAACCTTTGTTTTTCTGATACCTTTAATTATACTATAACTATTTCTACTGTTGAGGAAATAACAAGTATTTTGACTGGTTTGAAAGTTTATCCGAACCCGGGCGAAAATGCAAGCATTGAATTTAATCTTAATAAAAATGCTAATATAGATATTACCATAAGCGATTTATTAGGCAGAAATTTTCACATACTAAAAGAAAACAGTAATAGCGGGAAGCATAAATATTTTATCAATACGAAAGATTTGAACTTACAGGCAGGTATATATATTATACAAATCAATGTAGATGGACGAGTATATTATAATAAATGGGTGAAGATATGAAAACAGTAATTCAATTAATCTAATTGACCTAATTTCTAATTACTCTAATCAAATCATAAATTCTAAACATGAAAAAATTATTACCTATTCTGCTTATCCTGAACTTAGTAAATCCGACTTTCTCTCAAGTCGTCATCAACGAAATTTGCTCAAGAAATGCCACAATTATTTACGATGAAGATGGCGATAACGAGGACTGGATTGAACTTTATAATACCGGCACTTCACCAATAAATCTTAATGGATATTTTATCAGTGATGATAATTTAAACTATCAAAAATGGCAATTTCCGAATGTTACCATCCAGCCCTATTCTTTTTTGACCTTGTTCGCTTCTGGAAAAGATAGAAAAAAAACAATAGACCATTGGGAAACAGCTGTGTATGCCGAAGACCAATGGCGAGGAATAATTCCTGATTCTACCACTGATACACTTTGGCGAGAACCCCCTTTTAATGATGCTGGATGGATACTTGGCAACGGCGGCTTTGGCTATGGCGATGGTGACGACCAAACAGTAGTTACCCCACCTGTTTCTTCTATTTATATCCGTAAGACATTCAATATTGTTGATACATCAGAAATTGGTAGTGCTATCCTCAATGTTGACTATGACGATGCTTTTGTTGCATACCTGAACGGTATTGAAATAGCACGCAAAAACATTGGTGAACCCGGCTTTCATCCTGTATACAACGAATTGGCATACCAAGAGCATGAAGCGCTTATGTATCAGGGAATGCTTCCTGAAAAATTCTTTATCCCCGAAGAATATCTGAAATTATTTATTCATAATGGTCCGAATGTCCTTGCTATTGAAGTTCATAATATCAGCGAATCTTCTTCTGATATGACTTTGATTCCATATCTTCATTTTGCTATTAAAGATAATTCCAATAATTATGGAACACCGCCGTCATGGTTTGAGATGGGAGTATCGCGGCTTCATATAAACTTTAAATTAGCCGCAGAAGGAGAAACCTTATATTTATTAGACGCATTTTCAAACTTAATTGACCAAAAAACATATCCCTATACACAACTTGATAATTCTTCAGGCAGACAGCCTGACGGCAACACAAACTGGGTTTTATTTGGTATACCAACTCCTGATGCTTCAAACAACACTTCAACTTCTTATACACAATATGTTACTGACCCTGTGTTTTCGCTTAATGCCGGATATTACAATGTTCCTCAATCTTTATCAATTAGCTGTTCTTTTCCTGCATCTAATATCAGATACACAATAGATGGCAGTAATCCCACACAAACATCATCTTTATATACAACAGCTGTTTCTATTGATTCAACTATGGTAATAAAAGCCCGTGCTTTTGCTACGACTGCTTTGCCTTCGCATATTATTACAAATACTTATTTTATTAATGACAGTTCAACATTGTGTGTTGTTTCAATAAGTACCCAACCTGATAAATTATGGGATTGGAATTCTGGCATTTATGTATTAGGACCAAATGCTGAACCAGAAACGCCAAATTTTAACGCTAACTTCTGGCAGGATTGGGAAATACCTGCTCAAATAGAATTTTTTCTCCCCAATGGAAATATAGAATTTGAGCAAGATGTTGGAATGAGAATTGGTGGCAACTATTCTCGTTCTTTTCCACAAAAGTCATTCAAAATTTATGCAAGAGATAAATATGGCGACCCTGATATTGATTATAAACTCTTCCCTGATAAAAATATTCAGAATTATAAACGTTTCATTCTTCGCAATTCAGGGACTGACTGGAATAATACACATTTTAAGGACGCTTTTACACATAAATCTGTTCAGAAAAACACTCATATTGATATACAGGATTATCGTCCATCCCTTGTTTACTTGAACGGTCAATACTGGGGTGTTTTAAATATGAGAGAAAAAATCAATAAATTTTATTTAGAAGAAAATTACGGTGTTAATCCTGATAGTGTTGATTTACTCGCTTATGAAGGTTCTGTTGTTGAGGGTTCTAATGAAAATTTTATCAATATGGCTTACTTTATAATTCATAATGATATGGCTGATTCTGCAAACTATGAAATAGCCAAAGGATGGCTTGATGTTGAAAATTTTTATGACTATTTTATTACAGAAATTTATTATAATAACTGGGATTGGCCTCAGAATAATATTAAGTACTGGCGTGAACAAAAGCCGGATGCAAAATGGCGTTATATTTTATGGGATATTGATAATGGCTTATCGCAATATTTTTTTAATGACCTTAACAGAATATTGACTATGACAGATAATGCTCATACACTTATGCTTACCAAACTTTTAAAAAATAATTCTGCCAAAAATTATTTTATCAATCGTTATGCTGATTTAATAAATACTTGTTTTTATCCTGATAATTTAAGGGACTTGGCATTTATGATGCGTGATTCAATTGCATCAGAGATGCCACGTCATTTTGCTAAATGGGGCGACGGAACTTCTTATCCTGACTATTCAAATATGGAAGGTTGGGGTAATTTTGATAATTGGTATAACTGGAACATTGGGCAAAGTTTGATTGATTTTGTTAGTTTCCGCCCTGAATTTGTTAGAAATCATATTGAAAATCAGTTCTCATTAAATAAACAAGTAGTAGTAACTTTAAAAGTTGAGCCAGCTGATGCAGGCAGAATAAAAATCAATACTATTATTCCTGATTCTTTGCCTTGGGCAGGAATTTATTTTGACGGCAACCCGATTACTCTTACTGCTATTCCTAAGCCCGGTTACGAGTTTGCTTTCTGGAACTCCGTCTTAATTCTTCAAAACCCTGATTATAACCAAACAATAACTTTAAATCCTGATACAAATGATGTGTTTACCGCATATTTCTTCGGCTCTCCTGATACTCCGCGTATAACTTTCAGCGAAATAAATTATAATTCTGCCTCTTACCCTGATGCAGGTGACTGGATTGAATTATATAACTACGGTAATATACCTTTTGACCTCTCTTGCTGGAGTTTTAAAGATGGTAATGATAATAATTGTTTTAACTTTCCGGATAATACAATCTTAAATTCGGGAGCATATCTTGTTTTATATAGGGACTCTGTTAAATTCGCTTTCGCCTTCCCGTCTGTTACTAATAAAATTGGTGCTTTAGATTTTGGCTTAAGTGTTACGGGCGATTCTTTACGGCTATATGATACATTGGGCAAGCTGTATCTTTCTATGAGTTATTCGCCTTCTGCACCTTGGCCTGCTGAAGCAAACGGACTCGGCTATACTTTAGAACTCCTTGACAATTACGGAAATTTGAATAATGCTTATAACTGGTTCGCAGGATGTATCGGTGGTTCTCCCGGCGGTCCTTTCACTCCCTGCGATAATGATATTACAGAATTATCTTCTGACGGGCTTATAAATTTTGACGTGTTCCCGAATCCATTCATTAATTCAACAAATATCGCCTTCTCTATTGATGAAGCAAGTTGGGTATCTATAAAAATAACTGATATATACGGCAAAGCCATTGAAACCCTGCTGGCTCAGGAAATGCAAAAAGGAAACTATAAAATAAACTTCTCTGCTGAAAATATAAGCCCGGGAATCTACCTCTGCCAACTGAGGACATCTAAACATTTAAAGACAAAATTATTGCAGGTTGTGAAGTAAGTAAAGTAACAAGTAATGTAAAATTTGCCACTAATTGCACGAATTTTAACTGAATATTCGTCTTTAATTCGTGAAATTCGTGGCTTATTTTTGATTTTAAAGACAGGCATTAATTAATCACGATTTTCCTGCCGGTTTCATTATTAATAATCAAAAGATAAATTCCTGCAGGTAATCCGGAAATATCAATGTTAAACTCATTCTGTCGCATTAATGTTTCAGTGTATTTCAATTGTCCGGTGTAGTTGATTAATGCAACAGATAATTTGTCCGGGATATCATTTCTGGCAAGTATTACGTGAATCTGATCCGAAGCGGGATTCGGATAAATTATCATATCAAAATCAGAATAAGAATTATCATTGATATCAAGGTAGCAGCCAAAGCCGGCAAGCTGAAGCTGAAGGCTGTCTCTGCGTTCTGTTATGA
>Ga0265296_1001754_pt1 | contig 23639 bp, 21 predicted proteins | sample MunlanPumphouse1_FD_189073 | JGI IMG/M metagenome (GOLD analysis project Ga0265296, IMG submission 189073) | Groundwater microbial communities from a municipal landfill in Southern Ontario, Canada - Pumphouse #1 | ecosystem: Environmental > Aquatic > Deep subsurface > Groundwater | place... | reverse complement strand
CGCCCCGGCTCCGACTCCGGCCGGCGCCGCGGGCACGGTCAGCGTGCCGCCGCTCGCCGCGGTGCCGACGACCGCGGCCGCCGGCACGCCGAGCAGGCCGAACGGCAGCATGATCGGCGGGACCACGCCGGCGATCCCGCGCAGGCGCCGGACGTAGGCGCGGCAGCCCGAGCACTCCTTCAGGTGGACGGTCGCCAGCTTGTACCGCTCGCCCTCGGGGTCGAGCACGTTGACCGCGTAGGCGGTCATCAACGACTTCTGGCTCTCGCACCAGGCACCGGACTCGATCTCGGCGGTCAGCGACCGCACGACCTTCGAGACCTTGTCCATCAGCTTCTCCATCCGCGCCGACGAGACGCCGATGATCTTCGCCGCCTCGGGACGGGTGTAGCCGTGGACGTAGCAGAGCGCTGCGGCGCGAGCCTCGCGTTCGTCGAGGCGCGACTTCAGCCCCTCGAGGAACTCCCGCAGCTGCTGGGCGTCGTCGAGCTGCGCGTCGACGTCCGGCTCGAGGCTGCCCAGATCGCCGACGTCCTCGACGTCGGCCCGCTTGTCGGGGTGCAGCTTGCGGTACTCGTCGATCGCCCGGAAGTACGCGACCTGGGTCAGGAAGGCCCCGGTGTTCTCGATCGTGTCGCCCGCCGCCAGCTTGGCGTAGAGCGCGTGCCAGGCCTGGTTGTAGAACGCGTCCAGGTCGGCACGATCGAAGTGCACGTTCTGGCCGCGCAGCTTGCCGCTCAGCGCGTTGAGCGTCGTCTGATGCAGCCGCTCGTAGTCCTGCTCCAGCGCCTTGCGCGCCCGCAGCCCGGCCCGGCGACCCGACCCGGGCGGCGGCGGCCGGTCACGCTGCTCGGTGCTCATCGGCGCGCGGCCCCGCCCGGAACCACCCGCACGACCTGCCGGGGGCTCGCCGTCCGCTCCCACGGCAGGTTGCGAACCGACGGAACGACCAGGCGGAACCGGTACTGCGCGGCCCGCAGCGTACGACGGAACCGGTAGTCCCACGCGACCGATCCGGACTCCGACGCCTGGACCGTGTCGACCGTGCTCCAGCGGCCGTCGACGACCGCCTGGACCAGCACGGTCATCCCCTCGACCGCGTCCCCCGCCCCCGCGATGCTGCCGCGGAGCGTGGTCGTCGTGCCGTTGCGGACCGCCCGCGCGGGCTTGCGCATCCGGACCTTCAGCGGAGCGACCACGTCGACGTCGACGGGAGCCCCCAGGTGCGACGCGTCGGCCGGCTGGATCCGCAGCGCGCGCGAGAACGAGGACTTCGGGACGGTGAACTTCCCGTCCGCCCCGACGACGATCCGCTTGAGCCACTCGAGCTCGCTCGCGCTGCCGCCGACCGGCGCGGCGTAGACGTCCAGCGGCGCACCGACCGCCGGCGAACCGTCGGACCAGAGAGCGGAGCCGAGGTCCCAGTCCTTGCGGGGCGTCGAGACCTCGTCCGGCAGGTCGAGCTCGATCCCGCGCAGCGTCGGTACCACCGGCGGGGCCGGCGGCGGCGGCGGGGTCACGACCGGCGGGGCGGTCACGACGAACGGCGTCGCCGGGCCGTCGGTGACGTTGCCGGCCGCGTCGACCACCCGGACCACCGCGCTGTGCGCGCCGATCGCGAAGCCCGACGTGTCGACGACGAACCCGCGGTCGGAGCGGGCCGCGCACGGCACCGCCACCGCGTAGGGCTCGACGCAGGTGCCCCCGGTCGTGGTGCTCTGGGCGACGGCGCCGTCGATCAGCAGGTCGGTGCGGGCCACGCCGCCGCCCTGGTCGGCGACCGTCACCAGCAGGCTGTGGCGCCCGGGCAGCGCGCCGGGGTCGAACAGCGTGCCGACCGCGGGGCCGACGACCGGCGCGGCGTTGTCGGTCAGGTCGACCGCGCTGCGGTAGATCGCGACCGACGCCGCCGGAGCGGCGGTGGCGGCGCAGTTCGCCGCGCAGCGTGCGGCCACCGTCAGGCCCGGGAAGCTGCCGAGGTGATCGCCGGTGTCGTTGCCGAGATCGTCCGGATCGGTCAGCGAGCCGTCGCCGCAGTTCGCGATCCCGTCGCTCAGGAAGCAGCCGTCGCTGAAGCCCTGGACCCCCAGCCCGGCCGCTTCGGCGACCCCGGCCGAGAACCCGGTGCTGGTGCTCGGCACGACGGCGGCGCGCCACAGGCGGTACCGCTCGATCGTCGTGCCCGAGGGGGGCGTGAACTGCCACCCGCTGACCTCGCCGTCGGTCGTGTCGCTCGGGGCGAGCGTCGCCCGCAGCGCGCCGCCGCTGGCGCAGTCGTCGGTGCGGGTGCCCGTGCTGCCGCTGCCCTGCCAGGCGCTGGTGCCGACCGGACTGCCGTCGGCGGCCCGGCACGACCAGACGGTGTAGCCGGCCGCGTCGGCGCTCGGGGCGGCGAGCGCCGGACCGAGCACGACGATTGCGAGCGCGAAGGCCAGCAGCCGACCGGCGGCGCGGGTCCAGGACCCTCCCGCTGGACGGCGGGTCAGCGGGCGCGGGTCACGGGGAACGAAGGGACGCACCGTTGCAGTATCTCCTGGGCCGGAACCGACCGCGCAGGTCGGCCGGCCGTCGCCGTCAGCGACGCCGCGCATCATCGTCCGCGTTCGCGTCGGAGTCGTCCCCGCTGCTCACGGTGCGGACCTTCGCCGTGGCGGTCGCCCGAGCGACGGTGTCGGGGCTGGTGACCGTCGCCCGCGGCCGAACGGTCGATCCGCCGGCGCGCACGACGGTGACGGTCAGCGTGGTCTCCCACTCGCCCTTGGCGTCGACCGTGCCGACCGTCCAGCACGGTCGGGTCGAGCGGCTTCCGGCGGCGAGCGGCCGGGCCCTCGGCACGACCTTGCGGCGGTCAGCGGCCCGGCCCCTGGCCTTCGTGCCACGGGTGGACCGCGTGCTCGGCGTCTCCAGGCGCAACGCGGACGGCAGGCTGACGCACGCCCGGACACGCGACGCCGGGGTCGTCGTCGGGTTCGTCACCCGCAACCGCAGGGTCACGCGATCGCCCGCGCTGCGCGCGCCGCTGCCCTCGACCTGGAACGTGGCGCGGAGCGCGGGACGCACGAACGACGGCAGCCACGGCTCGACCGGCGGGGCCGGCGGCGCGGGCGGGACCGGCGGGGCGGGGGGCGGCGGAACGAACGGCGGGATCTCGATCGGCGGCAGCTCGCCGGGCCCGGGGTCGACCGGCGTCCCGGGTCCACCGGTGCCGGGCTCGCCCTCCTCGACCGTCACCTCGGTACCCGTGAACGTGCCGACCCGCAGGCCGACCACGTCCGTGAGCTCCTTCGGCCCGGTGGCGTAGCGACCCGGATCGGCGACGAGATCGACGGTCGCCGTGCAGGTCGCCTGTCCGGCGACGACCCCGCCGCCGAGCGAGATCCGGCGGTCGCTGACGGCGATCCGCGCGTCCGGGCAGTCGGTCGACGCCCGCGAGATCGGCGCGATCCGGACGCCGTCCGGCAGCACGTCGGTGAACGACCAGGCGGGCTTGCTGCCCAGATCGCCGGAGTTGCGCACCGTGTAGGTCAGGCGGAACGGCGTGTCGGCGGTGGCCAGCTCGGTCCCGAAGCGCTTCTCGATCCGGGGGATCCCGATCAGCCGCAGATCGACGTTGTCGATGTAGCCGTTGTGCATCGGCACCACCACACGGGTGCCGGTCAGCCGGATCACGACCGCCTGCGCGCCGACCGGCACGGCCTGCTCGTCCAGCCGGAAGACGGTCCCGCTGGCGTTGCCGCGCTCGACGTTCGTGACCTCGGACAGCGACTGGCCCGGGCCGAGCGGCTGGTCGGCCGCGTCGCGCCACTCGGCGACGGCGCCGATCCGGTCGTTCTGGTTGGTCGTGCCGCCGATGTACGCCGAGAAGCGGGCCCGCACCGTGCCGGTGCCGATCGCCTCGACGTCCTCGGCCGACAGCTCGATCCGCTGCTCGTTGACCGTGACGTCAGGATCCGACGGCGGCGCGGGGTTGACCCCGGCGCCCCGCGGGTGGAGTGCCGCCGTTCCGCCGGCGTACGTCCCGCCCCCGATCACGATGCCGGCGGGGATGGTCGCGCCGTAGCCGAAGCTCTCGAGGCCCATCCCCTGTATCGCGGTCCACTCGCTGCCGACCGGGGACTCGGCGTCGCCGTTGACCACCAGGTTGCCGCCGGACATCGCGCTCGCCGGGGCGGGCGCGGCGAGCAGGCCCGCCGCCAGGAACGCCATCGCGAAGCCCCGGGATCTCCCGGTCGTCGAGGGAATCGAAGAGCGTCGGCGCCGCATCAGAGGAATCAAGCGGCGAACGAGAGCGGGGGCGCAGTCGATCGCAACCTGTATGACCATACCAACGCCGGACGGAAGATTTGCACCCTACCAGCGGTGTTGCGTCCGCGATCTCCTCGCCAAGGTCCGGTGCGCGCTATGGAGTCCGTGGTTCCGACGTGGCTAGCGATCGGATCGGGTCGCTTCGAAGCCCGCGCGATCGGCGAGCGCACCCGTCAGGACGGCGGCGTGGACCGCGTGCGCGATGTCGCCGCCGATCACCGTCGCGGTGCCGGCGAACGGCACGCCGCCGCCGGGCGGAACGGCGATGCAGACCGCGTCGGTCGGCGTGCCCGTCGCGAACCCCGCGCCGTTGCGCGCCGCGATGCCCGCCTCGGCGAGCGCCTGCACCTTGGCCTCGACCACGGTCTGCATCGCCCCGATCAAGGCGGTGTCGTCGAGCGGCGCGTCGACCTGGACCAGCAGGTTGATCGTGCCGACCGGCGCCCAGTCGGGCATCCGCGTGCCCGCCGCGGCGATCCCGCAGCCGACCCCGACGGTGGCGTGGACCGTCGCGCAGCCCCGGACCCGGCGGATCACGCGACGCACGTCGACCGCGGTCAGCATGCCGACGGTCGGCGCCGGGGCGCCCGCCGCTTCCGCCCGGTGCTGCAGGTCCGCCGAGGGATCGGTACGCGCGTAGTCGGACGCGACCGTCGCGCAGAGCCACGAGCGGGCGACCGTCAGCCCGCCCCCGAGGACGGCCGAGCTGAGCACCCGCCGCTCGACCGCCGGGTCACCGAACGGCACGACCAGCGGGGCGATCGCGTCGGCGTCGGCGACCGGACGCGGATCCACGTCGAGCAGCTCCGCGGCATCGGGCCAGCGGGCCACGGTCCCGCCGCGATGTCGATCGGTGGTGGACAGGGTCCGAGCATATCCCGGCCCCGTCGGCGATCACCCGTACGCGCCGTCGACCGGTTGGGGCGCTTTCCGCGCACGCGCACGTCAATATGGGCGGATGTCCCGGCCGTCTCGCAGCATGAGCGCATCGTCCGCCCGCGTGCTGCTGGCCGTCGGCGTGGCGTTGGCGCTCGCCGACGCCTCGATCGTCACGCTGGCGCTGCCGGAGGTCCTCAACCAGCTGGACACCGACGTCGGGGGCGTCGCGGCGGTGATCGGCGTCTACACGGTGGTGCTGGCCGTCGCGGTGCTGGCCGCGCTGCCGCTGCGGGGTCGCGTCGGCAACCGCGCGCTCGGCGCCGCCGGGATGCTGGTCTTCGCCGCGGCCAGCGTAGCCTGCGGCATCGCCGACACGCTGACCGTGCTGCTGGCCGCGCGAGCCGTCCAGGCGGTGGGCGCGGGCGTGGCGCTGATCGGGGCCTACGCGCTGCTCCACGACAGTCCGAACTGGCCCGACGCCGGCCGCTCGCCGCGGGCGGCCTGGCAGTCGTCGCGGCTGTGGGTGACCGGGGCGATCTTCGGCACCGCGATCGGCCCGGCGCTCGGCGGCGCCCTGACCGAGCTCTTCGACTGGCGGGCGATCTTCCTGGCCCAGGCCCCGATCGCCGCGCTGGCCGGGCTCGCGGCGTTGGTCCCGTTGGGGCGGCGGGGCGAAACGCCCGCCGACGACCTCGCGGTCGCGCCGACCCCCGACGGCCGCATGCGTTCGCCGGCCGTCCCGGCGGATACCGAGAGTCACCCCGTCCCGAGGCCGCCCGTCCCGGGCGCGCCCCGACCGGCGAACGTCGCGCCGGCCCCCTCCCGCCCCGACCGCGCTCGCGCGGCGCTGGCCCTGGCGCTCGTCTCCGCCGCGCTGACCGCGGTCGTCTTCCTGCTGGTGCTGATGCTCGTGGCGGGGTGGGCGATGCAGCCGCTGGCCGCCGCGTTGGCGGTCTCGATCCTGCCCGTCGCCGCCGTCGTCGGCTACCGGATCCCGGGCAACCCGTGGATCCGCGCGTGTGCCGGTTCGGGCCTGATCGCCGCCGGAATCCTGGCGCTGACCGCGCTGGCGACCGACGACGTCCGCTGGATCGTGCTGCCGCAGGTGCTGGCCGGCCTCGGCATGGGGCTGGCGCTGCCGGCGCTGGCGGGCGAGCTGCTGACGGAGCGGACCCCGCGGGAGGCGGCCACGCTGCTCTCGTGGCGGCACGTCGGGATCACGGTCGCGCTGCTGATCCTCGCCCCGATCACCGCCACCCAGCTGGACGAGACCGTCGACACGGTGCGGATCGAGGTCACCGCGCTGGTGCTCGACGCGCGGCTGCCGCCCGACGACAAGCTCCAGGCGATCCCGCCGGCGCTGTCGACGCTCGACCCGGAGGACGCCCGCGGCAGCCTCCGGCGGGCGCTGGAGAAGGAGTCCGGCCGGTTCGCGGACGACGAGGACAACGCCGCGACCTACGCGGCTCTGATCGACCGCGCGGACGACACGCTGATCGCCGCCGTCGACGGCGCCTTCCGCCCCGCGTTCCTGATCACCGGCGGCCTCGCCCTGCTGGCGACCCTGCTGATGGCCCCGACCGCCGGCGCGGTGCGGCGGGCGGCGGGGGATTCGCCGTCGAGGTCGAGCACGCAGAACGTGTCGAACCTCGACGGCGTTGCAAGTCGACGCGGCGGCCTCGTCGCGGGCGCCGTCTGCGTGGTCGCCTTGGGTCTGGCCGGGGCCCAGGTCGTGGCGTCCCACGCGACCCGTCCCGACTCGGTGGTGATCGCCGACCCCTGCGTCAAGCGCGATCTGCCGAGCACCGGCGGGCTCGGCGGCGTGGTCCAGGACGTCGCGCTGCGCGGCCTCGACCGGGCCGCCTGCAACTTCGGCTCGTCCCGCGAGGAGCTCACGCTGGCGATCGTCAACGAGAAGCAGGCCAAGCGCTACGAGCAGCGCTACGGCGCCGATCCCCGCTCGGTCTCCGCGCTGCTGAACGGCGCGGTCTCCGGAGGCGGCGGCGGGCTCGGCGACATCCTCGAGAACATCTTCAAGTAGCCGCGGCTCAAGAGACGCCGCTTTGCCCGCGCACGGCGGGCCCACCGCGACGCCTGGTGATCGCAACACCGGGCACCCGAGTTCGCACCCGGCGACCCGGCCGACTCAGCGACTCAGCGCCCGGTGACCCGCAGGACCGCGACTCAGCGGGGGGTGACGAGGCCCCGCAGGTGCGGGGTGCCCTTGTCGGCGTCGCGCAGGGCGAAGCCGATCCGACCGTCGGTGGCCTTCTCGTTGCCGAAGACCGCCTTGGCCGGCAGCAGCACGGGGCGCTGGAACCGCACCTCGACCTCGTAGGCGTCGGGCAGCTGGCCGTCGATCGACGCCATCGCGTGCGCCTTGGTCCACATCCCGTGGGCGATCGCCCGCGGGAACCCCAGCAGCTTGGCCGACAGCGGGTGCAGGTGGATCGGGTTGATGTCCCCCGAGACCGCGGCGTAGCGACGACCGATGTCGCCGCCGATCGTCCACGGCGTGGTCGGCTCGACCTCGATCGCGTCGATCGGGTCGGGCGCGTCGTCCTTCGCGGCTTCCGCGCCACCACCACCGCCGCGCCGGAAGATCGTCGCCAGGCCCTCCCAGACCAGCTCGTCCCCGACCCGGAACTCGGTCGTCAGCTCGAAGGTGCGGCCCTTCGGGTGCGGCTGCAGGTTGCCCGCGCGGACCGCGACCGACAGCGACTCACCCGCGTCGATCGGACGGTGCTGGACGATCCGGTTGCGGACGTGGACCAGGCCGATCGCCGGGAACGGGAAGTCCCCCGCGGTCATCAGCGCCATGTGCAGCGGCACCGCGAGCGCGAACGGGTAGGTCACCGGCAGCGTCGTCGCGTCCGGGAACCCGCAGACCGTGCGATAGCCGGCGAGCTTGTCCTGGTCGATCCGGACCTTCGGCACGACCAGCTCGACGTCGGGGATCGTCTTCGCGGACCCGGCGACGAACGGCAGCTTCGACGCGCCGGGGATCATCGGCAGCGCCGCCCGGGCGTAGAGCCCGATCGCGCCGGGGGTGGAATCGAGTTGGCGGGTCGTCGTCATCGGCGTTCCTGGTGGCGGTGAGAGATGGTGCGGCGGACTCCGTAGAGGTTGAGCACGTTCAGCGTGCTCAACCTCTACGGGGAGGAACTAGGCCCCGATCAGGCCCTGGCCGCAGACCCGGACGACGTTGCCGTTGACGGCACCGGACCCGGGGTTGGCGTACCAGGCGATCGTCTCGGCGACGTCGATCGGCTGGCCCCCCTGACCGAGGCTCGCCAGGCGACGCCCGGCCTCGCGGATGCCGAACGGGATCGCCGCCGTCATCTTGGTCTCGATGAAGCCCGGGGCGACGGCGTTGATCGTGTGGCCGCCGGCCGCGGCTTCCTCGCGCAGCGCGTCGACGAAGCCGATCACGCCGGCCTTCGACGTCGCGTAGTTGGTCTGGCCGTTGTTGCCGGCGATGCCCGCGATCGACGACACGCCGATGATCCGACCGCCGCGGTGCAGGACCTTCTTCTTGATCAGCTCGGCGGTGATCCGCTCGGGGGCGATCAGGTTGACCTGGATCACCTGGTCCCAGATCTCCGGCTTCATGTTGGCGAGGCGCTTGTCGCGCGTGATCCCGGCGTTGTGGACGACGATGTCGACCCCGCCGTGCTCCTTCTTGAGCTGCGCGGCGAGGTTCTTCGGCGCGTCCTCGGCGGTCACGTCGAAGGTGATCGCCGATCCGCCGATCCGGTCGGTGACCCGCTTGAGGTCCTCCGCCAGCGGCTCGATGTCCAGACCGACGACGTGCGCGCCGTCACGAGCGAGCGTCTCGGCGATCGCCTCGCCGATCCCGCGCGACGCGCCGGTGACGAGCGCGACCTTGCCGGCCAGCGGCTTGGCCCAGTCGAGCTCGGGCTTCGCCGTCGCACCCGCCGCGACGCCGATCCGCGCGACCTGGCCCGAGACGAACGCCGACTTCGGCGAGAGGAAGAACCGCAGCGTCGACTCGGTCTGATCCTCCGCGCCCTCGGCGACGTAGATCAGCTGCGACGTCACGCCCTTCCCGCCGAACTCCTTGCCGGCCGAGCGCGTGAAGCCCTCGAGCGCCCGCTGCGCGACGCGGGCCGCGCCCTCGAGCGACTCCGGCGGCGTGCCGAGCACGATCAGGCGGCCGTTGCCGCGGATCTTGCGACCCACGGGGTGGAAGAACTCGTAGAGCGCCTTCAGGCCCGGCGCGTCCGTGATGCCCGTGGCGTCGAAGACCAGCGCCTGGAACTTCTGGTCGCCCGCGGAGTCGGGGTTGAAGATCTTGGCGCTGATCCCGGCGTTGGCCGCGGCCTCGCGCAGCGCGCCGTCCTCGGCGGCCCAGGTCTCGGCGCCGATCGCGCCGAGCACGCCCAGCGTCGACGCGGCGAGCCGGCCGCCCGGCGCCTGACCGAACAGCACGGCGCCCTCGACGACCGGCTGGCCCGGCCGATAGCGCTTGAGCACCGGCGGCTGGGGCAGGTTGAGGAGCGGCGCGATCTGGCGACCGATCGGCCCGTTGGCGAACTTAAAGTAGCGATCAGACATGTGGTTCTCCGTCGGTTCCCTGCTGCGGCCGGTGAGGCCTAGCGCTCCACGATGGCGACGACGCCCTGCCCACCGGCGGCGCAGATCGAGATCAGGCCGCGGCCGGAGCCCTTCTCGGCGAGCTGCTTGGCGAGGCCCGCGACGATCCGGCCGCCGGTTGCGGCGAACGGGTGGGCGGCGGCGAGCGAGCTGCCGTTGACGTTGAGCTTGCTGCGGTCGATCGCGCCGAGCGGCTTGTCGCGCCCCAGCTTGACCTTGCAGAAGGTCGGGTCCTCCCACGCCTTCAGCGTCGAGAGCACCTGGGCGGCGAACGCCTCGTGGATCTCGAAGTAGTCGAAGTCGTCGAAGGTCAGGCCGTTGCGGTCGAGCAGGCGCGGCACGGCGTAGGCCGGGGCCATCAGCAGGCCCTCCTCGCCGTTGACGTACGGGACGGCCGCCGTCTCGGCGTCGGTGAAGTACGCGAGCACCGGCAGGTCGTGCGCCTTGGCCCACTCCTCGCTGGCGAGCAGCACGGTCGACGCGCCGTCCGACAGGGGGGTCGAGTTGGCAGCGGTCATCGTGCCCTCGGGGCCGCCGAAGACCGGCTTCAGCTTGGCCAGCTTCTCGAGGCTCGAGTCGGGGCGCAGGTTCTGGTCGCGCTCGAGTCCGCCGAACGGCGTCATCAGGTCGTCGAGGAACCCGCGCTCGTAGGCGGCGGCGAGGTTGTGGTGGCTGTTGACCGCCAGCTCGTCCTGGGCCTCGCGGGTGATGCCCCACTCCTTGGCGGTGATCGCCTGGTGCTCGCCCATCGACAGGCCGGTGCGCGGCTCGCCGTTGCGCGGGATGTCCAGCCCGATGTCGCCCGGACGGATCTGCAGCAGCGCCTTGATCCGGTCGGCGTTGGTCTTCTTGGTGTTGACGTTGACGAGCTTCTTGCGGAGCTTGTCGCTGACGGCGAGCGGCGCGTCGGACGTGGTGTCGACGCCGCCGGCGATCCCGGATTCGATCTGGCCGAGCGCGATCTTGTTGGCGATGTAGATCGCGGCCTGGAGGCCGGTGCCGCAGGCCTGCTGCAGGTCGACGGCCGGCGTGGCCTTCGACAGCTTGCTGCCGAGGACGACCTCGCGGACCATGTTGAAGTCGCGGCTGTGCTTGAGCACGGCACCCGCGGCGACCTCGCCGAGCTGCTCGTCCTGAAGGTTGAACCGCTCCACCAGGCCTTCCAGCGCGGCGGAGAGCATCTCGCTGTTGGACGCCTTGGCGTAGGGACCGTTCGAACGCGCGAACGGGATGCGATTGCCGCCGATGATGGCGACGCGACGAACGGTGCTGGGCATTGGGGCTCCGGGTGTTTCTTACCGTCGGTAGGACAGACGTGCACCTAGCCTATCGGGAATCGCCGGAGAAGCCGCCCACGGTGTGTGCGAATGGGCACGCAAACGCCCCGCCGCAGCCCCGTGCCAAGGCCGATGCCTAGGGCCTGCGATCAGGCCGCGAGTGCCGGCGCTTCGGAAGCGGGCACGAAGTGCTGGAACTCGAGGTCCGTGAAGTCCGGGGCCGGAGCCCCCTCCTCCTCGGCTACGCACTCCAGGTGAAAGCGGGCGGCGCTTTCCGAATGGGGCTTCGCCTCCGCATAGGTATCGGCTCCTCCCACGAGCCCCGGCAGATCGGGCGAAGAGAAGTGCCAGCCGTACGGCGGCTCGTGCTGGTGCAACATGCGAACGACGGTCATGAGAGTTACCTGCCCCTCTTGGAGACTAGGGCCAACGCATCCTCCACGTCCAGCCCTATCTGGACGCAGAGAACCTTGTGGACCAGACCCGGACCGACCGTTTCGCCGTCGCGATGTGCCCACGTGATCGGCGGAAGACCACCCGACTCCCCTACGGCCGCATGATCAGGAAGCTCGAGCTCGCGGTCGCGATCAGCTTGTCGTCGGGCCCGAGGATCTCGGCCTCGGCGAAGGCGACGCGGCTGCCCGGCTTGACGACCTTTCCGCGGGCGCGCAACTCGGCGCCGGCGTGGGCCATCCGCAGGTAGCTGACCTTGATCTCGAGCGAGGTGTAGCCGACGCCGGCGGGCAGCGTGGTGTGAACCGCGCAGCCGGCGACCGAGTCGAGCAGCGTGCACATCAGGCCGCCGTGGACGATCCCGAGCGGGTTGTAGGTCGACTCGTCGGGCACGCAGCGGAACTCGATCCAGCCCTCGCCGACGTCCCCGCCGTCGATCCCGATCAGCCGCGCGATCGGCGACGACGGCAGTTCCCCGTCGAGCATCGCCCGCATGTAGTCCAGGCCGGACATCTGCAGGCCCACGAGGGCCGTCGGACCGGGGTCGTGCCAGCTGACCGTGCGCGAACGCTCGGGACCCCAGGACGACGGATCGCCGACCTGCGGAGGCGCGGTGCTCGCAGCGGCGGGATCGGCTTCGGACGGGGACGTGGGCATCGAGGCGCTCCGGGGTGCAGTCAGTAGGAAACTCCAACTGACCCTAGCGGACGTCCGCCCCGGCGGCGAGCTCAGCCCACGTGCGCGCGCACGGCCTGGACCACCTTGTCGGCGGCCTTGCCGTTCTTCCAGCCGTCCATCAGCGCCTTCGGCGCGTCGTCGAGCCCGCCGGCGACCACCTCGAGCGACGACCCGTCGGACGCCGGCTCGACGACGCCCACGTACTGCTGCCCCCACGAGAGCGCGGTCCGACCGCTCGTGAACGAGGCTCGGCGGGCGTCGGCGTCGGCTTCCAGCAGGTCGAACTTGCCGTCCCGCACCGTGTCGAGCAGGACCTCGAACAGCTCGTCCGGGGGCGTGGGAACGGTGATCGACTTCGTCTTGGGCGCGTGCATGGCGGACCTTCCTGAGAGAACGCGGTCACTCTCGTCCTACCCGACGGGCGCCGCCGACAATCCGCGGTCCGGGCTCGCGAGCCGTAGGTCCGGGCCGCTGGCGCGGGCCCGTCGGACGCGGAGCCGCCGCGCTCGGACGGCACCCCGCCCCCGGCTCCTACGTCAGTGCCTGGTCCAACGCGGCGCTCTCGTGGTCCCGCTGAACCAGCGCCGTGTAGTGGCCGCCCAGCGCCAGCAGCTCGTCGTGGGTCCCGCGCTCGACGATCCGGCCGTGGTCGAGCACGACGATCTGGTCGGCGTCGCGGACGGTCGACAGCCGGTGCGCGATCGCGATCGTCGTGCGGTGGGCGGCGAGCCGCTCGAGCGCCAGCTGGACCGCCAGCTCGGTCCGGGTGTCGAGCGCGCTGGTCGCCTCGTCGAGGATCAGCACCGGCGAGTTGCGCAGCATCGCGCGGGCGATCGCGAGCCGCTGCTTCTCGCCGCCGGAGAAGCGGTAGCCGCGCTCGCCGACCACCGTGTCGTAGCCGTCGGGCAGCGACGAGATCAGCTCGTGGATCTGGGCGTCGCGGGCGGCGGCGACCAGTTCGGCGTCGGTGGCCTCCGGCTTGGCGAAGCGCAGGTTGTCGGCGACCGAGCTGTGCAGCAGGTAGGTCTCCTGGGCGACGACGCCGACCAGCGCCGAGCGGTCCGAGTCGGACAGGTCGCGGACGTCGACGCCGCCGATCGTGACGCGCCCCGCGTCCACGTCGTACATCCGCGCCGCCAGGTACCCGAGGGTCGTCTTGCCCGACCCGGTCTCGCCGACGATCGCGACCGTGCTCCCCGCCGGGACCTCCAGGTCGACGTCGTCGAGCGTCGGCTCGCCGCGCGGGTCGTAGCGGAACGAGACGTGGTCGAAGCGGACCGGCAGCGCCGGGACCCCGTCGACCGGCACCGCCGCGAGCGGGCTGGGCGCCGGATGCTCCGGCTCGGCGATCTCGATCTCGGTGTCGAGGTACTCGAAGACCCGCGTGAACAGCGCCAGCGAGGTCTGGATCTCGACCCCCAGCCGCAGCAGCGTGACCATCGGCATCAGCAGCCGGGTCTGCAACGTCGTGAACGCGACCAGGGTCCCGATCGTGACGAACGTCCCGCCGTTGGCGCTCGTGTAGCCCGCGATCCAGTAGACCAGCGCCGGCATCGCCGCGAAGGCGATCTGGACGGACGACATCCGCCAGCGGCCGGCCATCGCCGAGCGGACCTCCAGGTCCGCGACCTCGTCGGACGAGCGGGCGAACCGCTTGACCAGGTCGGGCGCGCGGCCCATCGTCCGCGTCAGCACGATCCCGCTGATCGACAGCGACTCCTCGACGATCGCCGACATGTCGGCCAGCCGCTTCTGCCGCTGCATCACGATCCGCCGGCGCAGCTTGCCGACGGTGCGGCTCAGCCAGACGAAGAACGGGACGACGACCAGGGTGGCCAGCGCCAGCCGCCAGTCGAGGAAGATCATCGCCGTCAGGGTCGCGATCACCGTGGTCAGCGAGCTGACGAAGCTGGTCACCGTCGAGGTCACGACGCCCTGCATTCCGCCGATGTCGTTGGCGATCCGCGACTGGACCTCGCCGCTGCGCGTGCGGGTGAAGAACGCCAGCGACAGCTTCTGCAGGTGGCCGTAGACCGCGGTCCGCAGGTCGTGCATCACCCGCTGGCCGACCGTGTTCGACAGCAGCGTCTGGCCGACGTCGAGCGCCGCCCCCACGATCGCCGCGCCGACCATGCCGAGGACGAGCCAGGTCAGCAGCCCGACATCGGCATCCGGCAGGGCGACGTCGATCGCCTCGCGGATCAGGAACGGCTGCGCCAGACCGAGGATCGCCGAGACGAAGATCAGCCCGGCGACCGCCAGCACGCGGCGACGGTACGGCCGGAAGAGGCCGACGATCCGCCGGAGATCGAGGGAGGGCGAGGGTGAGGAGGGGGCAGTCAAGGGTCCATGGACCGTAGCAGATGCTGAGGCTAACTCATAATGTGCTGCATCGGGTACAGTGGGCCCGTGGAACCGGCGCGACTCGACGGCAACCTGAACGAGGACCCCGTCGCGGTCCTGGCCGAGCTGCTCGCGCGCACCGCCCGGGCGATCCACTTCGAGTCCCGGCGCCTGCTCGCCCCGCTCGGCCTGACGCCCGCCGCGGCGCGCACCCTGCGAACGCTCTCGCGGAGCAGCGAGCCGCTGCGGATGGTCGACCTGGCCGAGCGGATGCACGTGGTCCCCCGCACGGTCACCAGCGTGGTCGACGCGCTCGAAGCCGAGCAGCTGATCGAGCGCCGTGCCGCCGCCCACGACCGGCGTTCGACCTACGTCCACCTGACCCCGCTCGCCCACGAGCGCCTGCGGCAGATGCGCGAGGCACGGCGGGACGCCGCCGGGCAGCTGCTGGCCGCGCTCGAGCCGGACGAGCAGGACCAGCTGCGCGGGCTGCTGGAGCGCCTGGTGCCGGCGGTCGAGGACGACTGCCGGCGGTAGGCCCCGATCCGCCGCCGGTGACACCGGGGCAGAAACGCCGAGGTCCGGCCCGCAGCGGGCGCGCCCCCTCGACGGGCAGCGCTAGAAGCCGCGCCCGATCGCCCGGCCGAGCACCACCCCGAGCAGGCCGCCGGCCACGCTGACCACCACGTTGGCGACCGCCCACCCCGGCCGCCGGTCCTCGGCCAGGCGCACCGTCTCGAGCATCCAGGTCGAGAACGTCGAGTAGCCGCCGAGCAGGCCCGTGCCGACGATCGTCTGCGTGCGGCCCGACGCCGCGAGGCCGACCAGCAGCCCCAGCAGCAGCGCGGCCGAGAGGTTGACGACCATCGTCCCGAGCGGGAACGGCCGCCGGAACGCGCGCATCGCCGCGCCGTCGACCGAGAACCGCAGCAACGTGCCGACCGCTCCCGCGGCACCCGTCGCGAGCAGGACACCCAGGGTCATCGCGCCGCCCCCGGGTCCGCACCGGCCGCGGGCCGGCCCGGGCGAGCGGAGGGCGGACGACCGGACGGATCGGGCGGGACCGGGGCGCCCGAAGGTTCGGCGAATCCGTGGCCGGAGCCGAGCCGCAACCCGATCGCCACCGCGAGCAGACCGAGCGCCAGGCTGGCCGCCAGGTACGCGGCGGCCAGCCCGACGGCGTCGGCCTCGGCCATCCGCACCAACTCCAGCTGCAACGTCGAGAAGGTGGTCAGCCCTCCGCAGAGCCCGGTGCCCAGCAGCGGCCGCCAGTGGAGCGACGCGGCGGGGCGCGTGCGCAGCGTCGCCACGACCACGCCGAGCAGCAGCGCGCCGCCGACGTTGACGACGAACGTCGCCCACGGCCACGCCGCCGGGTCGTGGACCCAGGCGTCGGCGAGCAGCGCCCGCAGCACGGTGCCGACGAAGCCGCCGACCAGCAGGGCGGTCAGCGTTCGCGGGGACGGCATCGCGTCAGCGTACGCCCTTGACCTCCCGATCCCCGTCGAGGTTCGACACGCAGAACGTGCTCAACCTCGACGGTGATCGCGCTCACGGCGCCTTCGCGGCCCCGCCGTCGTCCTCATCCGCGTCCCGATCCAGGAACCCACCCGGATCGGCGATCAGGAACACGCCGCAGGCCACGAACGCGAGCATCAGCCCGACGCCGGCCAGCAGGGTGAACCAGCGGTCGAAGGCGACCATCACGGCCATTCCGAGCAGGAACAGCGCGGGGGTGATCCGGCGCAGGGTCCGGACGCGGGCGGGGCTCATCGGTCGTCTCCTTCGGAGCGGTCGACGGGGTCGGCGGAGGTCGGCGGTCCACCCGCGGCCGCCGGAGCGCCGGCACCGTTGGACAACGCGTCGAACGGACGGAACCGGTGGTCGAGCGGGGCGTACTCCTGGTCGAGCCGGCCGGTCAGCACCAGCCGGAAGAGCAGCGCCAGCGACGGGGTCAGGACCACCACCGCGATCCCGGTGCTGATCAGCACCGCCTGCAGCGTCGCGTCGCCCGCCGCCGCCTCGCCGATCGTCAACGCGCCGGGCAGCAGGTCCGGCTCCTGTGCGGCGCCCCAGGCCGCGACCAGGCCGACCACCGCGACCGCCGCCGTGAGCCGCGCCCAGCCGAACCGCTCGGTCCGCCCGACCAACGTCAGCGTCGCCAGACCGGCGACGATCGAGGCGGCGACCAGCCAGACCGCGACGCCGCCGGTCAGCCCGTCGTAGAGCGTCCGCGCGTCACCGCGCAGGACGAACAGCCCGACGATCGCGATCGCCCCGGTCACCAGACCCGATCCGACCGCACGCCGGCGGAACGCCCGGACCAGCCCCGGCTGCTCGGCGCGGACCGCGTCGTGACAGAGGAAGACCGCCGACATGTAGGTCCCGACCGCGACCGCCAGGACCCCGACCAGGATCCCCGTCGGATTGAGCCACGAGCCGACCGGGTCGCCCGCCGCGTTGCCGACCGGAACCCGACCCGAGGCGACCGCACCGACCACGGTGCCGAGCGCGAACGGCACGATCACCGAGGCCGTCGCGAACAGTCCGCCGAAGAAGCGCGCGTCGCGGATCGTCCCCGCCTGTCCCCGGAACGCGAACGCCGCGCCGCGGAAGATGATCCCGATCGCCGCCGCGAACATCGGGATGTAGAGCGTCGAGACCGTCGAGGCGAAGGCCTCCGGGAACGCCGTCCAGAAGACCGTGAACAGCAGGATCAGCCAGACGTGGTTGGCCTCCCAGACGGGACTCATCGAGCGCTGGACCAGGCCGCGGACCGGACCCCCGCGCTCGGCGCCACCGGCCGTCAGGTCCCAGAAGCCCGCGCCGAAGTCGGCGCCCGCCAGCACGATGTAGGCGGTCAGGGCCGCCAGCAGGATCACCGCGCACGCCTCGGCCATCAGTCGGCCCTCCCGTCCGCGTCGTCCCGAGCCGACCCGGACCCGCCGTCGGCATCCCGGCCGCCCGACGGCGCCACCGCGACGGCCCCCGGCCGCTGCTCCGTCGGCAGCTCGGTCTCGGGCGGGTGGGCGGCGAGCCGGCGCAGCAGCCAGACCACGCCGCTGATCAGCAGCACGTAGACGACGATCAGCACCGCCAAGGCGATCGGCAGGCCGCTCGCCTCCGTCACGGCGTCGGCGGTCCGCATGTGGTCGTAGACCACCCACGGCTGGCGGCCGACCTCGGTCGTGATCCAGCCGCTGATCAACGCGACGACGGTCAGCGGTGCCGCCAGCACGATCGCCCGGAAGAACCACTTCGACCGCGGCAGTCGGCCGCGCCGCCACCAGGTCAGCAGGAACCAGCCGGCCAGCATCACCAGCCCGGTGCCGATCGCGATCATCGCCTGGAACGAGAAGCGGACGATGTTGATCCCGCGGGTCGTCGGTCGGTCCTCGACCGGCACCGCGTCGAGCCCCGCGACCGTCGCGTCCGGGTCGTGGTCGGCCAGCAGCGACAGCAGCTTGGGGATCTTGATCCCGTACCGGACCTCTCCCGCGGCGGCGTCGTAGTAGCCGAGGATGTGGAACGGGGCGCCCGCCGTGGTCTGTCCCAGGCCCTCCATCGCCGCCAGCTTGACCGGCTGCTCCTTGGCGACCGTCCGGCCCGCCCAGTCGCCGACGACCAGCTGGACCGGGGCGATCAGCGCCGCGAAGGTCAGCGGAATGATCAGCGCGGCGCGGTGGTAGCGCGTGCGACGGCCCTGCAGCCAGCCGTGGGCGTAGAACCCGGCGACGATGAAGCCGCAGACCAGGTAGCCCGCCAGGTACATGTGGACCAGCTCGTGCCAGACGAACCCGCGGCCGAACAGCGCGTCCCACGGATTCGCCGAGACGACCCGTCCGTCGACCTGGGTGAACCCGCCCGGCTTGTTCATCCAGGCGTTGATCGCGATCACCATCAGCGACCCGACCACGCCCGCGATCGCGATCGGGATCCCGCTCAGGAAGTGCGCGGTCCTCGACATCCGATCCCAGCCGTAGACGTAGATCGCGATGAAGATGCCCTCGACGAAGAACGAGATCCCCTCGAGCGTGAACCCCAGCCCGAAGACCTCGCCGTAGGTCGCCATGAAGTTCGGCCAGAGCAGCCCGAACTCGAACGAGAGGATCGTGCCGGTGACCACGCCGACCGCGAACAGCACCAGCATGACCTTCGACCAGCGCTTGGCCAGCGCCTTGTAGACCGGGTCGCCGGTCCGCAGGTACAGGCCCTCGGTGAACAGCACGATCGTCGGCCAGGCGATGCCGAAGCAGACCAGCGGGATGTGGACCGCCAGCGACATCGCCTGCATGTTGCGGGCGACGACCAGGTTCGGTTGCTCCGGGGTGCCGAGGGCGCCGGCGGAGGCGAGCAGGTTGACGACGTCGATGCGGGGACGCTACACCGCCCGCGACCGCCCGTCCCGGAGCAGGCGCGGCAGCATGCCGCTGCGCAGCACGCCAAGAGCGGTGCGCACGAGGACCGTCACCCAGACCAGCACCAGCGCGGCCAGCAGCGTGAGCGCCAGCGCCTCGACCGCGGCGACGTCGACCCGCGCCGCCAGCAGCGACGTCCCGGTCACGCAGGTCCCGATCGGAAAGGTGAAGCTCCACCAGGTCAACGCGAACGGCATCCCGCGCCGGACCGCCCGCGCCACGATCGCCACCGCGACCGGCAGCCAGACCATCGCGACGCCGATGACCACCACCCCGAAGCCGGTCGCGAACCCGTCGAGCCCGGCGCCGAGCGGCCCCGGAACGACCTCCCGGGCGAACGCCCCCAACAGGCAGGCCGCGGTCACCGACTGGCCGAGCGGACCGAGCACGATGAAGACCGTCGGCGCGGCGGCCGTCGGACCGGGACCGTGGACCGCGATCCGCAGCACCACCACCGTGATCACGGTCAGACTGAGCGCCAGACCCAGCCCGAACAGTCCGTAGCCGGCGACCAGCAGCGCCGCGCGTTCCGGGCCCTCGGACAGCCGCGGCAGGATCCCCCCGAGCGCGGCGGCGGAGACCATCGGCGGCACCACGGCGAGGATCCAGACCGGAGCCACGTCCGCCAGCGCCCAGGTCCGCCGGCGCGCCCAGGCGACCGGAACCGTCACCGCGACCACGACGCCGATCACCGTTCCGGCCCCGCAGAGCACGAGCGCGACCGCCAGTCCGAGCGTCGACCCGAGCAGCGGCGCGGCGTCGAGCAGCGCGCCGGTCCCGACCGTGGTCAACGCCATCGGCATCGTGCCCCAGAAGGCGACCGCCCCGGGCCCGGCCGGAGCACCCATGTCGTCCGCCGCGCGCCGTCGCAGCTGGACGACGGTGACCGCCGACACCAGCACCAGCAGCACGGCGGCGACGATCCAGACCGCCGCCGCGAAGCCACGGGCCGCCCAGCCGTCGACCGGGGCGAAGGTCACCGCGTTGGCCACGATCCCCGTCCCCATCACGGTCACGAACCAGGTCGGGCCGGCGGTGCGGAGCGGGTTGATCCGGCTGCGGCGGCGGGGGTTCGACCGCTCCGGCGCGGGGGCCGGGGCGATCGGGGAAGCCGCAGAGGTCACCGCTCTGATGATCGGCGATCCACGGCGGTTGCGACAGTCAGATCGGGCGGTTGGTGATTCCCACTCGGAATCTCCAGGCGATACGATGCAGGGACCGTGACGCCCTCCAAGCCCCAGAGCGACCCGATCTCGGGCGCCGAGCTGGCCGCCTTCGTCGCGGCCTTCGAGGCCCACAGCGTCCACGGCGCCGCCGATGCGCTCGCCCTGACCCAGTCCGCCGTGACCAAGCGGCTGCAGCGGCTCGAGCAGCGGCTGGCGCTGCGGCTGTTCGACCGCACGCGCGCCGGGGTCCGGCCCACGACCGCCGGCCAGGCGCTCTACCCCGACGCCAAGCAGGCGCTCGCCGCGCTCAACCGGATCGAGGCGACCGCCCGCGACCACAACCGCGGCGCGCACCGCGAGCTGCGCCTGGCGTCCAGCTACACCAACGGCGAGTTCCTGGTCCCCGACTGGGTCGCGCGGTTCGCCCACACCCACCCCGGCTTCCGCACCCAGATCCAGGTGATCAACTCCGCCGACGTGCTCGACCGGGTGCGCAGCGGCGACGCGTCGATGGGGTTCGTCGAGGGACTCGACCCGCTCGACGACATGGAGACCCAGGTGGTCGCCCGCGACGAGATCGTCGCCGTCGTCGCCGCCGACCACCGCTGGGCGACCCGCCGCTCGGTGCGGACGACCGAGCTGCCCCGCGAGCCGTACATCACCCGCGAGCGCGGATCGGGCACCCGCTCGGTCTCGGACTCGGTGCTCGCCGCGGTCGGCGTCACGCTGATCCCGACGTCCGAGTTCGCGAGCACCCAGGCCGTCAAGCGGACCCTGCTGTCGGGCGGCTTCTCGCTGCTCTCGCGACTGGCGGTCGAGGCCGAGGTCCACGCCGGCAGCCTCGCCGTCGTGCCGGTCCGCGACGTCGATCTGCACCGCGAGCTGATCGCCGTGTACCTGCGCGGCGCCGCTCCGGAGGGGGCCGCCCGGGACTTCTGGCGCTGGCTCAGCACCGTCGTCGCGCCGACGGCGTACCGGCGGTCGGACGGCCCCGAACTGCGACCATGACCGGGTGTCCCCTCGCCGTTCCGGGTCCGTGAGGCCGCGCCGCCGCGCGTCCTCGTCCCGTTCAGATTCCGCCGTTCCCGCCCACCACGTCGGCATGGACCGGCGGCGCCGTGAGCCGCCGTGGCTGGTGATCGCGGGGCTGCTCGCGGTGCTCCTGGCGATCGTGCTGCTGGTCGCGCTGCTGCGCGGCGGTGGGGACGACGAGACCCCGCAACCCGCGGCGCTGCCGGCCGATCCCGGGACGACCACGCCGCTCGGCCGGCTCGCCCTGGCCACCTTGCGTCCCGACGTCGAGGCCGACGCCGACGAGCTGACCGCGCGCGCCGAGGCGGGCTTCGCCAATCCGCTCTACCGGATGGTCCCGGGCGGCGCGGTGGCCTCCGCCGCGCGGGTCACGCGGCTCCGTCCGCTGATCGAGCAGGTCGCCGAGGAGCAGGACGAGGACGCCGACACGCTCGAGGCGCTCGTCTACCTGGAGAGCGCCGGCCGGCCCGAGGCGATGGCGTCCAACGACGTCAAGGGCGCGGTCGGCCTGACCCAGATCCTCGCCGAGACCGGCACCAGCCTGCTCGGGATGAAGATCGACGTCCAGCGCTCGCAGACGCTGACGCGCCTGATCAACCGCGGCGGCCGGCACGAGGCCCGGCGCCGCGCGGAACGGGCCAAGGTCGACCCGCGGTTCGACCCGAAGCAGGCGCTCGAGGGCACCGCGCGCTACCTCGAGTTCGCCCGCGAGCAGCTCGGCGACCGCGACGACCTGGCCGTCGCCAGCTACCACATGGGCGTCGGCAACCTGCAGAACGCGCTCCGCGACTTCGGGCAGGGCGACGTCCCCTACGTCGAGCTCTACTTCGGCACCGACCCGCTGCGCACGCCGGCCGCGACCAAGCGCCTGATGGACCTCAGCGACGACTCGTCGTCGTACCTCTGGCGGATCGGCGCGGCGGCGCGGATCATGCGGCAGTACCGCGAGGACCGTCCCGCGCTGGAGCGCGAGGCCGAGCTGCAGACGCGCAAGGCGTCGAGCGAGGACCTGCTCCACCCGAAGGAGACGACGCCGACGTTTGCCGACGCCGAGGCGCTCGAGCGGGCGACCGCGGACGGCGAACTGATCGCGCTGCCGCGTGACGCGCTGCGCGCCAACGGCCTGGCGATCGACCCCGCGATGGGCGAGCTGGCCGACCGCTTCGACCAGCCGCGCTCGCGCTACCGGGCCCTGCGGCCGGGGGCGCTCGGCGGCGTGCTGACGATCGGCGCGGCGGTCCGGGCGCTCAACGGCACGACCGAGCCCGCCACCCGGCTGACGGTGACCAGCACCGTGCGCGACGAGGAGTACCAGGCGCGGCTCGGCGCGGAGAACATCCAGGCGACCAAGGCGCTCTCCCAGCACACCACCGGCTGGGCGGTCGACTTCTCCCGCAGCTACCGCACGGGTGCGCAGGCCCAGCTGTTCCAGTGGACCCTGACCCGGCTGCAGGCGCTCAACCTGATCGCGTGGGTCCGCGAGCCCACCGCGATCCACATGACGTTCAGCGACGAGGCTACGGAGCGGTTCGCGCCGATACTGCGCGCGGCGCAACGCCCATAGCCCCGCGGCTCGGCGTCGCCGGGACGGTCCGCGCGACCACCGGCGGCGCGCCGCCCATGGCGCCACGGCTCGGCGTCGCAGGCACGCGCTCGGTGGCGTGGGGCACGTCGTTCCACGGATCGACGGTCGGAGCGACCGCGGCCTGATCGCGGGACGCGGCGCCGAACAGGACGAAGGCGGCGACGAGCATCGTGATCAGGGCGGCGATCACGAACGGGAAGTGCAGCAGACGGCGGGAGGACGCCGCGCGGCCGTCGGAACGGTCGCGCGACGCCACCCGACCGCGGCGGGGACGGGACGCTAGTTGCGTGGTGGAGAGCGACGACATGTCACGTAGTCGGAGACCGCGCCGAAATTCCCCCCCCATGAATCTCGGAGGGCCGGGAACGGCTTCCGGCGTCGAACGCGGCCCGCCGAAGCGGGCCGGAACGAACGCCGGTCGGCGGGCGAATCCGTTGCTGTTCGCGGCGACTAGGCGCCGAGCAGCTGCTGCGCGCGCTCGGCCACGTTCTGGGGCGTGATCCCCAGGCGCTCCAGCACCTCGCCGCCCGGGGCCGACGCACCGAAGCGGTCGATCCCGACCGCGGAGTCGACGTAGCGCTCCCAGCCGAACGTGACGCCGGCCTCGACCGAGACCTTCGGCACGTTGACCGGCAGCACCGACTGCTGGTACTCCAGGTCCTGGGTGTCGAACAGCTCCCACGAGGGCAGCGAGACGACGCGGGCCTTGACGCCCTGCTCGCCGAGCAGGGCCGCCGCGTCAACGGCCACGCCGACCTCGGCGCCCGTGCCGACCAGGATCACGTCCGCGCCACCCTCCGGGTCCGAGACCACGTAGCCGCCGCGCGGCACGCCGGCCCAGGCGGCGTCGTCGCCCCCGTCCCGCGGCAGGGGCGCGATCCCCTGG
>Ga0265296_1001753_pt1 | contig 23649 bp, 15 predicted proteins | sample MunlanPumphouse1_FD_189073 | JGI IMG/M metagenome (GOLD analysis project Ga0265296, IMG submission 189073) | Groundwater microbial communities from a municipal landfill in Southern Ontario, Canada - Pumphouse #1 | ecosystem: Environmental > Aquatic > Deep subsurface > Groundwater | place... | reverse complement strand
AGAGATGACGGGGGATCTCCTTGCGCAGCTTCTCGCAGACCGAGGCCGCGCGGCTGTGGGCGCGGTCCTTGTGGACGACGATCGCCAGCGCGTCGACCTTGTCGCCGTTCACGAGTATGTCGAGCTTCACGAGATCGCTCGGGCGGTAATCGATGAGCTCGTAATCGAATGAACCGTAGCCCTGCGTGACGCTTTTGAGCTTGTCGTAGAAATCGAAGACGACCTCGGCGAGGGGGAGCTCGAAAACGAGCTCGATTCTTCCTTGAACGGGGTAGCTGAAGTGCGGATTCTCCCCCCGCTTGTCGAGGCACAGCTTCATCACCGCTCCCATATAGCGATCGGGCATGAGAATCGTCGCTTTGATATACGGCTCGCTTGTTCCGTCGATCGCGATCGGGTCGGGATAGTTCTGGGGATTGTCTATCGTGAGTGTCTCGCCGTTTTTGAGAAGAAACCGGTATTCGACGCTCGGCGCCGTCATGATGATCGACTGGGCGAACTCGCGTTCGAGACGCTCCTGGAAAATTTCGAGGTGGAGGAGCCCGAGGAACCCGCATCTGAATCCCTGCCCGAGCGCCTGCGAGGAGTCTTTCAGGTAAATGAGGGAGGCGTCGTTGAGCTTGTAGCGCTCGAGGGCGTCGGAGAGTGAATCGAAATCCTCCGCTTCCATCGGGTATACGGACGAGAATACGACCGGCTTGACCTCCCGGAAACCGGGGAGCGGCGCCGCGACGGGATTTTCCTCGAGCGTGATCGTATCCCCGATCCTCGTATCGCTCACCGTTTTGATTCCGGCGATGACGTAGCCGACCTCTCCTGCGTGGATTTCCTTCCGCTTCTCGCGGATGATGCGGAACACGCCGACCTCTTCCACGCGGTGCGTCGTTCCGAGGGACATGAGGCGTATCGTGTCGCCGGTCCGCAGCGTGCCGTCGACGATGCGGCAGCTGATGATCGCGCCGCGGAACGGATCGTATTTTGCGTCGAACACGAGCGCCGCGAGCGGCTTCGACGGGTCTCCCGCCGGCGGCGGAATAATGCGGGTGATCGCCTCGAGTATCTCCTCCATGCCGGCGCCCGTTTTTCCCGAGGCGAGAATCGCCTCATCCGCGTCGAGCCCGAGCTCGGTTTCGATCTCTTCCTTTGTATGCTCGATGTCCGCGGAAGGGGAATCGATCTTGTTGATGACCGGGATGATCGCGAGGTTGTGTTCGAGCGCCGCGTAGAGGTTCGCGAGCGTCTGGGCCTGCACCCCCTGCGTCGCGTCGACGAGGAGCAGCACTCCCTCGCATGAAGCGAGCGCGCGCGAAACCTCGTAAGAGAAATCGACGTGGCCCGGCGTGTCGATCAGGTTCAGGATGAACTCCTCGCCCGCCTTGTTCGTGTACGGGAGGCACACGGTCTGGCTCTTGATCGTGATGCCGCGCTCCCGCTCGATGTCCATCGTATCGAGCATCTGGTTGTGGAAATCACGATCCTCGACGAGCTTGGCGCGCTGGATGAAGCGGTCGGCGAGCGTCGATTTTCCGTGGTCGATATGCGCTATGATGCTGAAGTTCCGTATTTGTTCCATAGTCTCCGGGACTCTGCGGATTCCTCGTGCCTGCGATTCCAATCCATGAAATGTAGCCTTTTCCCCCGCGGCTGTAAAGACCGCATTTGCCGCCGCCGCGCGCCGCTGTTTTTTCATTTGAACAGCGTCCCGCTTTTTGATATACATGCGGCAATGACACAAAGGAGGTCAGAATGAACATCTATGTCGGCAATCTCTCCTTCGACATGACCGAGGAGGATTTGCGCAAGGAATTCGAAGCCTTCGGCAAAGTTGATTCGGTGAATATCATCAAGGATAAGTTCACTGATAGATCGAGAGGTTTCGCGTTCGTTGAGATGGCCAGCGGCGATGAGGGCAAAGCCGCGGTCGCCGCGATCAACGGCAAGGATGTCAAGGGCCGCGCGCTGAACGTGAGCGAGGCCCGTTCGAAGACCGAGGGTGGAAGGGGAGGAGGCGGCGGCGGTGGCCGGCGGGATCATGGAGATCGCTGGTAACGGCGGGGCGAACGCGTGAAGCGGGCTTGAATGCTCGTAGCAGGGAAATGAGATAACGAACGTGCGCCGGGGAGGCTTCCGTGAGGAGCCCTCCGGCGCGCTTTTTACGCGCGTCCCCGGGGACTCGCGCGATTTCGCGGATCGTGCCGGGCTCGGGGCGCTTATGAAGAAAGAGCATTATGGGTGAAGGCACGGAGCTCGGCCACCAACTCATTGTCTGGGTAGTCATTCCGGGGCTCATCTTCCTCGCCCGCATCTTCGACTGCTCGATCGGAACGATGCGGATAATCTTCATCGGGCGGGGGCACCGGTTCATCGCCCCGTTCCTCGGTTTCTTCGAGGTGCTTATCTGGCTTTTCGCGATCCGCCAGATCATGCTGAACCTTACGAATCCCTTCTATTACTTCGCCTACGCGAGCGGATTCGCTATGGGCACTTTTGTCGGCATGTACATCGAGGAGCGGCTCGCGATGGGGACTATCCTCATCCGCATCGTGACGAGCGCCGAAGCCTCCGCGCTCATCGAGCACCTGAAGTCGGAGGATTACGGGGTCACGAGCGTCAACGCGCAGGGAGCCCGGGGAGACGTGAACCTCATCTACACGATCATAAAGCGGAGCGATCTCGATCACGTCATCGAGATCATCAACCGGTACAACCCGCGGGCCTTCTACACGATCGAGGACGTCCAGTTTGCGCGGGAAGGCATCTTCCGCGAGAGCGAGACCTCGCGGATGAAAAGCTATCTCGCGCACCTCGGTTTCTGGAGAAAGAGCAAGTAGGCGGCGAATGCCGCTTACGGAGGAGGTCGGGGTGTCGCACAAACCGCATAATACGGAGTTCGCGCTGGACTCGATTTCGGGGCTGTCCGAGGCGGAAGCCGCGAAACGGCTCGCGGAGGATGGTTACAACGAGCTCCCCAGCACGGCGCGGCGCACCATCTTCACCATCGCTTTCGACGTCGTGCGCGAACCGATGTTTCTGCTCCTCGTCGCATGCGGGACGATCTACTTCGTGCTCGGCGAGGTGCAGGAGGGGTTCATGCTCCTCAGCTTCGTCTTCGTTATCATGGCGATCACCTTTTACCAGGAGCGCAAGACGGAGCGGGCCCTCGAAGCCCTGAAAAACATGTCGAGTCCCCGCGCGCTCGTCGTACGGGACGGTGCGGAGAAGCGTATCGCGGGGCGCGAAGTCGTCCGCGGCGATATCATCGTTCTCGCCGAGGGAGATCGTGTGCCGGCGGACGGAATCGTGCTCTGGCACAGCAATCTCTCGACCGACGAGTCGCTTCTCACCGGGGAGTCGCTCTCCGTGACGAAGAGCGTCTGGGACGGGAGCGCCGAGATGGGGCGTCCGGGCGGCGACGGGCTTCCCTTTCTCTACTCGGGGACCATGGTTGTGCGGGGTCAGGGAGTCGCCGAGGTGAAGGCGACCGGAGCGCGGAGCGAGATCGGCAAGATCGGAAAGGCGCTCCAGTCGGTGAAACCGGGGGAGATGCTGCTTCAGAAGGAGACGGGACGACTTGTCCGGAATTTCGCGTTGGTCGGGCTGATACTGTGCATTCTCGTCATCGTCACCTACGGATTCACGAGGGCCGACTGGCTCGGTGGATTTCTCGCCGGGCTCACGCTCGCCATGGCGATACTTCCGGAGGAGTTCCCCGTCGTCCTCACGATCTTTCTCGCGCTCGGCGCCTGGCACCTCTCGCAGAAGCGCGTCCTGACGAGGTTTATGCCCGCGATCGAGACGCTCGGGTCCGCGACCGTTCTCTGTGTCGACAAGACGGGGACGCTCACCATGAATCAGATGTCGGTGAGCGAGCTCTTTGCGAAGGGCGCGTGGCACGACGTGCACTACCGAAGCGAAGAGCCGTTGCCCGAGACCTTTCACGAGATCGTCGAATTCTCGATTCTCGCGAGCCAACGCGATCCCTTCGATCCGATGGAGAAGGCGTTCAAGCAGTTCGGCGATTACTACCTGGCGCACACCGAGCACCTTCATGACGACTGGACTCTCGTGCACGAGTATCCGATATCCGAGAAGCTTCTCGCGATCTCGCGCGTCTGGAATTCCCCCGCCGGGGACGAGTTCGTCATCGCGGCGAAGGGGGCGCCTGAGGTCATCGGGGATCTCTGCCATTTCAGCGCCCTTGAAACGGAGACTCTCTCGATCCACGTGGCCCGCATGGCCGACAGGGGCCTGCGCGTGCTCGGCGTCGCGAAGGCCTTTTTCCGCGAGGAGGAGCTTCCCGGAGGGCAGCACGATTTTCAATTCCAGTTCCTCGGGCTCGTCGGGCTCGCCGATCCCGTCCGCCCCGAGGTTTCAGCCTCGATCAGGGAATGTTACGACGCCAGCATACGCGTGGTGATGGTGACGGGAGATTATCCCGGCACGGCGCGCAATATCGCCCGGCAGGCCGGCCTCGAGCCGGCGGAAGAGGTCATCACGGGCTACGAGCTCGAGAAGATCGGTCGCGCCGAGCTCGAGCGGCACGTGAGGACGACGAACATCTTCGCCCGGGTCATGCCGGAGCAGAAGCTCACTCTCGTCGAGGCGTTCAAGGCGAACGGGGAGATCGTCGTCATGACGGGGGACGGCGTCAACGACGCGCCGGCGCTCAAGTCGGCGCATATCGGAATCGCGATGGGTGGCAGGGGCACGGACGTCGCGCGCGAGGCCGCTTCGCTCGTTCTTCTCGACGACGATTTCTCGTCGATCGTGAAGGCCGTGAAGATGGGGAGAAGAATCTTCGATAATCTCAAGAAGGCGATGGCGTATATCCTCGCGATACACGTTCCGATCGCGGGGCTCTCGCTGATACCGGTGCTCTTCAAGTGGCCGCTGATTCTCTTTCCCGTGCACATCGTCTTTATGGAGCTCATCATCGATCCGGCGTGCTCCGTCGTTTTCGAAGCGGAGCCGGAAGAGAAGGATATCATGCGGCGGCCGCCGCGCGACGCGAAGGAGCCGCTTATCGGCAAACGCACGGCGGGCCTGAGCATCCTGCAGGGCTTGAGCGTTCTCGCCGTCGCGACACTCGTGTTTATTTTCGCCCGGACGCTTGGACACAGCGAGAACGCGGCGCGTGCCCTTGCTTTCGCGACCCTCGTCGTCGCGAATCTGGGTCTCATTTTCACGAACCGGTCCTGGTCGCGCACGTTCTTCGATACGCTCCGGGCCCCGAACAAAGCGGCATGGTGGTCGTCGGGGGGAGCGATGGCGTTTCTCGGTCTCGTCCTCTACGTTCCGTTTCTGCAAAAGCTGTTTCTGTTCGAGGCTCCACGGATCGCCGATCTCCTCATATGCATTGCCGCAGGCTTTATGAGCATCACGTGGTTCGAGGCGATCAAGGTGATCAATAGCTGGAAGGGAAAAGCGATGACGCGCGAATCGGCGCGTTCCTGACATGTCGGGATATTATCGCGAGAAACTATCGGCCGGTCGCCTCGAGCGGGTCTACGCGATCGCGCCTCCGCGGGTCCTCCAATACCTGGATGCCGAGATCGATCATGTGCTCGCGAGTGTGCGGCCCGCCGACGCGGTTCTCGAGCTCGGGTGCGGCTGCGGGCGCGTGCTGGGGCCTCTCGCGCGAAAGGCGAGGATCGTCTGCGGAATCGACACCTCCTTCGAGAGCCTCGCGTACGGAAGCGCGGCGCTTGAGCCTTTGGAAACTGCACGTTCGCGCAGATGGATGCCGGCCGGCTCGGTTTTCGCGACGGCGCGTTCGACCGTGTCGTGTGCATCCAGAACGGTATTTCCGCGTTCCACGTCGACGCGCGCGCGCTCGTGCGGGAGAGCATACGCGTGACGCGCCCGGGCGGGCTCGCGCTCTTTTCGAGCTACAGCGGGGCGTTCTGGGAGCACCGGCTCGAGTGGTTCGCTCTGCAGGCCGAAGAGGGCCTCGTGGGAGAGATCGACCGGGAGAGGACGCGCGACGGCACGATCGTGTGCACGGACGGCTTCACCGCGACGACGATGGGGGCGCGGCAGTTCGCCGCGCTCGTCGAGGAGCTCGGCGTGAGCGCGCGCGTCGTCGAGATCGATTCGTCGAGCGTTTTCTGCGAGATCACGGCAGGCGCGCCGGCGAGGAAAGGACATATTGCATGAAAGCTCATGGTTCCGAGCGCTCGCTCGCGGAGCTCATCGAAGGGAACGCGCGTTTCGCGGCCGGCACGAGCCTGCATCCGCGGCAGGATCCGGAGCGGCGCGGCGAGGTCGCAGAGGGGCAGCATCCTCGCGCGGCTATCGTCGCGTGCTCGGATTCGCGAGTTCCCCCCGAGATCGTCTTCGATCAGGGGCTCGGGGACCTGTTCGTCGTGCGGACGGCCGGCAATATTGTCGACGATCTCGGCGTCGCGTGCCTCGAGTACGCGGCCGCTCATCTCGGCGTCCCGCTCATCGTCGTGATGGGGCATTCGCGCTGCGGCGCCGTCACGGCCGCGGTCGAAGGGGGGAAGGCTCCCGGGTGTCTCTCCGTGATCCTAGCGGCGCTCGCGCCGGCGGTGGAGAAGGCGAAGGATCGCTTCGGCGACGTCGTCGACGCCGCCGCTCGGGAGAATGTGAAATCGCTCGTGGCGACGCTCGAGGGCGGCGAGGGCGTTCTGAAGGATCTCGTCGACCGGGGAGCGCTTCGCGTCGTCGGGGCGTTCTACGACATCGAACGCGGTTTCGTGGAATTCATCGGATGATACGGCGCCGGATGATCATCGGACGAGCGCGAGTCTCGTCGTCGCCGTGTATACGCCCGTCCTGAATCTGCAGAAATAGATGCCGCTCGCGACCGCGGCGCCTCTGTTATCCTTTCCGTCCCAAACGGCTGCATGTCTTCCCTGTTCGTAAATCTGCTCGACGAGCGTCCTCACGAGTCTTCCCGCGGCGTCGAAGATCTTCATCTCGACAGCGCTTCGCCCGGCGAGCTCGAAGGGGATGATGGTGCGCGGATTGAACGGATTCGGGTAGGCCGGCTCGAGCCGGTTCGCGCCGCGCGCGCGCGGCGTTTCGTAACCGTCCGCGTCCGTCGGGATGTCGGTGGTGACGCCGACGTCGTCGATATACCATCCTTCGAATCCATACTGCTCGTCGCTCGCGAAATGGAATCGGATGAGCACGGGGCCGTAGTACAGGGAGAGGTCGAACGTCTCCATCTTCCAGTCGAAAGCGCCTGAATAGCACCGCTGGTAGGCGGCGAGGAAGATCGTATTGTACGGGCTCGCGCGCGACGGATAGATGACGGTGGGGGAAATGATCTTCCACGTGGCACCCTTATCCTGCGACAGCTCCACGACCCCGGCGTCGAGGGCCCAGTATGGATAGACCGTGCCCGCCTCGGCGTTCAACCGATGCCAGAAGGTCAGGCGCGAATTGTCGAAGAGGCAGAGGGGAGGGAGCGTGAGGACCGATTCCATTATGTTCGCGTAGGTCCCCGCCGAAGATTTTCCGCATTTCCAGCTCGACGGCGCCGAATGGTATCGCTCGGTGCTCACGTGCCACTGGTCGACGCCGACGATTGCGCGCCGGCTGAACGATCCCTCCGCATCGACCGGGTCGTCGAGGCCGTAGCCGCACGTCCGCACGCGGATCGTTTCGGCGCGCGATTCCATGTTCCGGCCTTCGAGGGTAAGGATCAGCGCGATTTCCGAGAAGGGGGGGGTCGCCTCGTTCACGAACCAGAGAAGCTCCCCCGGGAAGGAGACCGCGCTTCCCGCGGGGATGAGCGGCATTTCGACCGAGGCCCTGATCGGCCGGCCGAACGAATTTTCCGGGAACGCGAGGGTGAGCACCGGGGAGATCGCGTCGGTCGAACCCCGGTTCCGGTACACGCACGAGAGAATCTGGAATTCCCACGCTTCGAGGCAGCCGTTTCCGTTGCCGTACGCCGCGTCCGAGAGCGCGAACGACTCGAGCGTGACGTCGGGGGCGCTCACCGGGAGCGCGAGCGGTATTTTCCATGTCCCCTCGCCGGCCATGACGGTGAATTCGAGCGTTGCGATGTCCGAGTTCCGGGCGCAGGTTCCGATCTCGATGGAGAATGCGCGATCGAGCACCGTGTTCGCCCCCGGGGCGATATCTCCCGCGAATACAGCGCCGGAGAGAACCATCACCGTCGTGTCGGCGACCGCCAGCGTAATTCCGACATTCGTCAGCGGACTGAGGCCGATGTTTCCCACAGTGATCGTAAGGGCCGCCCTTTCGCCCGCCTCGGCGACGCCGTCCCCGTCTCCCGCGCCTCCCGCGGTGTCGTCGTTCACGGCGAGGAGGGCTACGGAGGGGAGGTACGCGGCGAGCTGCGCGACGGCGACCGTATCGGCGTGCGGGTAATGATTCGGAGATACGATGGAGAGGAGAAGATTCTCCCCCTCGATCGGACACGGTTGCAGGAGAGCCGTTCCCGATGCGTCGGTGACCGCCGCGCAATAGGCGTCCGGGGACGTCGAGCTGAGGCTCGCGAGCGCGCCCTGGAGGGGGCCGTCGTCGTCGGAGACGCGGACCTCGAATCCGCCCTGGCCCGCGAAGAGGACGCTGTCATGCTCGGCGGCGATTGCGCGGGGCGTGTCGGTCCAGACGCTCAATGCCGGGTCTCCGAGGAGGCACATTCCATAGTATACCCAGCGAACGGCGTCGTAGCTGATGTACGAGATATTGTCGATCCGCGAAGCCTCGAGCGCGTCCCCGAGCCGCGTGATCCCCTCGCCGAATATCGCGTCGAAGAACTGGCGATCGAAGAACTGGGAAACGCCGCACGTCGAGCCGGGCGCGTCCCATCCGAAGCGTGTGTTCCCGATAAAGGCGACGGCGCCATGCGCGTCCGTGACGAGCTCTTCGGCGATGCAATCATCGGTGCGGATCGTCCCCGCCTCGTCGCGGTTGTCGAACGCCGCCGCATAACAGCCCTGGGAATAGCAGACGAAAAAGCCCGCCGAAACGCCGTCGTTCGTGAGGGAGGCCACGTCCCACGTGGCGAGCCGCATGACCGAATAGAGGTTCGAATGGCCGCAATGATTCACGAGGTTGATTCCGCCGTTGAGGATCGGAAGGACATCGTTCACGTTCCAGGAGCCGGCTTCGGAGTCGTAGAGGACCGGCGTCGAGAATCCGGAGGGAACCCCGGCGGTCGTGAATCCCCAGCTCGATGAGCCGTAGCGGATTTCGTTTTTGTAATCGCCGCCCCATGTGTTGACGCCCGCGATCGACCAGAGGAGCTCCCCGAAAAGTCCGACGCTTGTGCATTGCGCTGGAATCGGAGTGAGTGTATAACTTGAAATTTTGTTGATGGCGTTCGCGATTTCTTCGGGGGAGTCGACCGGGAGCCTTCCCACGATAACCTCGCTCAGAAGGTCTTCCTCGCCGGGTTCGCCGAAGTACGGGTCGCCGTCGTTATTCCAGTTTCCGTCCAGACAGGAGTAATAGAGATCGGAGGGGATGTTCGAGTCGACCGTCATTCCGACCTTCACGTAGAATCCGCGGTGCGGGATCACTTCGGTGTCTCCTCCGAGAAGAACGTACGTCGTTTGCCAGTTCTCGTAGGCGAATCGAACGAAGTTCCGGATCTTCTCCTGCAGATCGGCCCCGCCGTAGTTCGCCGCGATCCATGCCGTATCGACGATTCGGGCGCGCATCCCGCAGCGGGCCTTGAGGTCCACGAGCGGCTGAAAGGAGGGGACGAACGTGGGGCTCGTGATGATGACGTAGTGAACGATTTCCCCCGCGGCGGGCGTTTCCGCGAGGGATGAAACCGGCGGTGCATATTCGATCGAGAGGTCGGGATTCTCCACCCGGTTCCGCAGCGCGCCGAGAGCCGCCCGCGTCCGCGCGAAAGGCGCGGCGGATGCCGCGCCGGCCGAAGGGGCGGTCTCTATCGTGACCCGGACCGACGGCGAGAAGAGAACGGTGCCCGTGGAAGGAACGAGCATGCACGGATAGATGTTCACGAACGCGAGCCGCACCCCGGCGATCGTCTGCTCCGTCGCGAGAACGCCGCGGTCGGCGGGGAAAGGCTGCGACGATTGGTAGATCGCCGCGTTCCTGATGAATCCGGAAGGGATGGTCGTTCCGAGGGGCGCTTGCGGCTGCATCGGCGCGACATCGTGAGATCCCTCAAGCGTGATCGTCTCGGTCGGTTCGATGAGGATCCGGGAAACGGCTTCCCCGGGCGGGATGATGAAGCAGGCCGGATACACGGGCAGGATCGGCTCACCGGGACCGGCGATGGAGCGGCAGCCAGGAATCGTGAGGAGGACGCCTCCGGGCACACGCGCGACGCCGGGGTGCTCGAAATAAATCTGTTTCGTCAGGATGCCGGCCTGCGCATTTCCGGCGAGAAGGAAAACGGCAAGGCTCACCCTTGCGAGAGTTGTTGTTATCATGGTAGAACGGCGCCTTTTTCTTCCTCGAAAGGTTTGGCGTAAGTATAGCACATTTTTTCCCGTGCTTGTAGGGCCAAATCCGACTAGACTGGATGAATGCAAAGGAGATCGAAATGACGGCGAGGTGCGAGAAGCTCGAGGCCAACAAGGGAGCGTGCAATTGCTCGTACGGGGGTTGCCCCCGTCACGGCGACTGCTGCGACTGCATCAGGTATCATCTCGAAAACAGGGAGCTCCCGGCGTGCGCGTTTCCCGACGACGTAGAGAAAACGTGGGATCGCTCCTTCAAGAGATTCATCGAGACGTACGGGTGAGCTTCCGATCAGGCGTCGAGGCCCTCGGCGCTCTGAATCGAGTTCAGCAGCGACTCGGCGTGCTTCGATTTCTTCGTAGCCTCGCGAAGCGCGGCTTCGGGGATCACCGAGCTGCGTCTTAGCCAGAAACCGATCGCCGCGAGGCATGCGCCTTTTTTTCCTGCTACGCCGCGAAAATCGCGGTGGACGACGTTCTCCATCCCCTCGATGGAGAGGGAGGAATCGGCGATGATCAGGGTGGAATCTCCGGGTTTGAGGAGGCTCCTGATCCGCGCGAGGCCGTCATCGGACGTGACGATGATCACGTCGGGTTTCTGGATACCGGTGTAGTCGATCCTTTTCTCCGAGAGGATCACCTCCGCGAGCGAAAAGCCCGTTCCTACCGTGATGGGGTAATCCCCCTTCTTGGTCGTTTTCAGGCCCGAGAGGATGGCGGCTTCGGCGAGCAGCTCCGCGGCGGACTGGACCCCTTCGCCCGCCGATCCGGCGAGCACGACGGCAATGCGATCCTTGAGACCCGCTTCGTAAAGGGTCTTGAGCTCCGACCTGATGAGCGACTTCGATTCCCGCACGACCGGCTTCATCGGCTCTCTTTCGCGTTTCAGCTCGAGATCGGCGATGCCCATTTCCGAAAGCTCCTTGACCCCTTTCACGCCGTACGAAGGGCACGGGGATACGATCTCGACGATGGAAAAGCCCTTCACCGCGAAGGCTCCCGCGAGCTTCTCGCTGAAATCCCCCTTCGCCAAAATCCTGAGCGCGTATGTCGCCCCCGCATCGTACGCGAGCTTGACCAGATCGTACGGATGCTGCTGATGCCCCTGGGGGGTGATGACCGTGGTAAAACCGAACGGAGTGAGTCCGCTCGGCTGTCCTCCCGTCATTCCGTAGATCATGTTGTTCACGATGATGAGAGTCATGTCGACGTTCCACCGGGCGGCCTCCAGCAGGTGCTGCAGGCCGATGGTCGCGCCGCCGTCTCCCTGGAAGGCGATGACCTTCTTGTCCTCGAGGCCGAGGGCGGCCCCCATGGCGAGGGCGACCGACCGGCCGTGCAGACCGTGGATCGTATGCACGTTGAAGCTTGCGTCGATCAGCCCGCCGCAGCCGATATCGCTCGAGATCACGACGTCGAGCGGCTTGATGTTCAGCTTCTCGAGCGCCTTCGCGATCTGCGAAGTGACGAGGTGGTAGCCGCAACCGGGGCAGTAGGGCTGTTTCATCGATGCGAGAAAGGTCATGATTCCATCACCCTGTCCACGATCTCCCGGGGGGTTATCATCGTGCCGATCTTACCGATCGATTTCACCGACGGTCTTCCCGATACACCGTAGATGATCTCGCACAGGAGCCCGGTGAGGTTCTCCTCGGCGATGAAAACGCGATCATATCGAGACATGATCTCGATAACGGCGGGCGGCACGGGGAGGAGCGTCTTGACGATCAGGAGAGACGCCTTCTCTCCGCTCTTTCGCAGGATCCCGAGCGCCTCGCGGGCCGAACCCGAGGTGATCCCGTAGCTCACGATGAGCTTCCTGGCGCCGGCCTCTTCGTCGAGCTCATAGAAGGTGTAGTCGGAGATCCATTTCTCCACCTTCTCCTTCAATCTTGTCGTGTTCGAGAGGGCCGCCGCGTCGGTCTTTCTGATCAGGCCCATTTCGTCGTGCGTCGACGCGTTGAACCTCACCTGGAAACGGCCGTCCCCGAGAGGGGCGAAGGGAGGGACGAGGCTGTCGGTCCGTTGGTACGGGAGGTAGCGCTCGCCGGAGGAAAGCTCCCACTGCGCTCGCTCGACGTTCTCGAGATCGTCGGCGCTCACCGTTGACATGGTCATGGCGAGCTCCTTCGATGTGAGCAGCACGACAGGCGTTCTCATCTTCAGCGAGGCCGATATGGCCTTCGCCGTGAGATTCCAGCAATCCACGGGGGAGGATACGGAAAACACGGGGAACGGATACCCGCCCGAGATCGCTCCCCGGAGCAGCATGAGGTCTCCCTCCGCCCCGGTCGTCGCCGAACCGGTGCTGGGCCCAAGTCTCTGTGCCAGCACGATGAGCATCGGAAGCTCCATCATGTACGCCATGTTGAGCGATTCGAGCATCAGAGCGAAGCCGGGAAAACTCGTGGCCGTCATCGGATATTTACCCGCCGCGGAGAACCCGCACATCCACTGGAGCGTGCTGATCTCGTCGGGCGCGGGAAACATCATGGGGAACCGGCGGCTCGAGTAGAGATAGAGGAGGTTCGCCGGCGTGATCGGGTACCCGACGAACACCTCCGCCCCGGCGCAGACCGCCGATTCGATGATGAGCCTCGAGCCGTCCACGAGGAGAACCCGTTCGCTGAGTTTATCGTTCATACGCTCCGCATCCAAGCGTTACTTCGTTGCCGCGGAAGGGGCCGGGGCATAAAAAATTTCCTCTAATGCGTAGAGGATCATCTATTCTGAAACCCTGAAGCGTTCATCTGCGACTCACGGGAATATATCGCCATTCAAAGGCCGATGTCAAGGGCTGAAGCTATGTGCGAGCTATGTGCGAGCGGCCGCGGGCCGCGCGGGGAATGCGAAGCGGCGCGCCGCCGTCGGCCGCGGGAAAAGATGCGACCCGGCGCGCCTGCATCCGCCGCGATTCCCCTTGATTCCGCGGGCCATTATTCGGATTATTCCAGGTGATGGACCCGGCATGTGGCCCTGCGGCGAAACGAAAGCGATTTGTGCCGGGGGAGCGAGATAACGGGAACTTCGCGGAAAGAACGACGTATCTACAAGAGTGCGTGCCAGCGCACCTAGCGGTACTGAGGAGGTTGTGCGATGAAACTTCGAAGCACTCGCGCTAAATTCCTTTTGACCATCGCCGGATTGGCGTTCATTTTTCTCATGGGAATGGGCGCGGAGAGAATCATAACGCGCGCGGAGCGATCCGGAACGTCCGATAGCATCTTCCCCCAGGCGAACGCGCAGTCCCAGGCGGCCGACGAGGATATTCCGACCATAGTCGAGCGGGCGGTCCCTGCCGTCGTGAACATTTCTTCGAAACGAGTGACGAACGTGAGCAGTTCGGGCAATCCGATGCTTCAGGATCCATTCTTCCGGAAATTCTTCGGCGTCCCGCAGGAGCGCGTGGAGCGATTCCTCGGCTCGGGCGTGATCGTTACGGAGGATGGCTACATTCTCACGAACAATCATCTCGTCTCCGGCGCCAACGAGGTGGAGGTCGTTCTGCCGCCTCCCGACAACCGGAAATTCAGCGCAAAGGTTGTGGGTACGGACCAGACCACCGACGTGGCGGTGCTCAAGGTCGAAGCGAAGAACCTGCCGACAATAAAGTTCGGCGATGCCGCCGCGCTCAGGCTCGGGCAAACGGTGCTCGCGATCGGATATCCTTTCCAGGTCGGCCAGACCGTCACGATGGGAATCGTGAGCGGTCTGTCGAAAGCGGTTGCCGAGAGACAGGTGGACGTTGAGCTCATCCAGACTGACGCCGCGATCAATCCCGGCAACTCCGGAGGAGCGCTCATCAATACCAGGGGCGAGCTCGTCGGGATAAACAATCTCATCATCTCGAACACGGGAAGCTACGCCGGCCTCGGCTTTGCCATCCCGATCGACGTCGCCCAGGGCGTCATGGATGATATTATCAAGCACGGCAGGGTGATTCATGGGTATCTCGGTATCCGCATGGATGACCTCACTCCCGACAAGGCCGAATTCTTCGGGATCGAGAAAGGGGAGGGTGTCATCATCACGGCGGTTGAAAAGGGAAGCCCCGCGATGAAAGCGGGCGTCAAGGTGAACGATATCGTCACCGCGGTGAACGGCAAGGAAGTGAAAAACCTCGGCGAGCTCCGCAGGAACGTCTCCGCGATTCATCCCGGAGAAAAGGCCGAACTTCAGCTTCTGCGCGACGGCAAGGGGATGAGCGTCGAGGTGGCCGTCGATAAACGGCCCGACGAATCCGCCGCGGCCGTGAAACCGGAGGAAGAAAAGGCAACGCCCGAGCTCGCGCTCCTCATGGGCATCGGGCTCGCCGATCTCAGCGACGAATACCGCCGGGAGCTCGAGCTTCCCGATGACGTCAAGGGAGTGCTCGTGACCGAGGTCGAAGGGGGCTCTCCAGCCGAGGAAGCGGGTCTGAGCCGGGGAGACGTCATCGTGAAGTTCAATCTCAAGCCGGTGGGCAATCTCGCCGCGTTCAAGGGTCTCGTCAAGGGCATGAAGGGGGACAAATTCATGCTCACCGTGTACCGCGGCGGCGCCTACCTGAATATTGTCATCAAAGCATAACGGCAGCCGCGGCGCGCGCGGCGGGGAGATCTGCGACAAGGAAAGAGGGAGCGTTTCGAACGCTCCCTCTTGATTTTCCCGCGCGCCCCGGGGGCGGCTCAATCGTAGTATTCCTGCCCGAGATGCGTGATGAGGTCCTCACCCTGGATGTACCGCAGGGTGTTCTTGAGCTTTATGAGCTGGATGAAGAGATCGTGCTCGGGATAGAGCCCCTCCGCGTGCATCGGGCTCTTGAAATAGAACGAGAGCCACTCCTGGATCCCGCGCATGCCGACCCTCTGCGCCATGTCCATGAAGAGCGCGAGGTCGAGAACGATGGGAGCGGCGAGGATCGAGTCGCGGCAGAGGAAGTTGATCTTGATCTGCATCGGGTAGCCGAGCCATCCGAAGATGTCGACGTTGTCCCAGCCTTCCTTGTTGTCTCCGCGAGGCGGGTAATAGTTGATCCGCACGACGTGCGAGAACTTCCCGTACAGGTCGGGGTAGAGCTTCGGCTGAAGGATGTGCTCGAGGACGGAGAGCTTGCTCTCCTCCTTCGTCTTGAACGATTCGGGATCGTCGAGCACCTCGCCGTCGCGGTTCCCGAGAATGTTCGTCGAGTACCAGCCGTTGAGGCCGAGCATGCGCGATTTGAGGCCGGGCGCGAGAATCGTCTTCATGAGGGTCTGTCCCGTCTTGAAGTCCTTGCCGCAGACGGGGACGTTCTTCTCGCGGGCGAGCTCGATGAGGGCGGGCACGTCGACGGTGAGGTTCGGCGCGCCGTTCGCGAAGGGAATGCCGAGCGACAGGGCAGCGTAGGCGTATACCATGCTCGGCGCGATTTCCGCGCTCCGCACCTTGAGAGCTTTCTCGAACGATTCGATGTCCCGGTGCGCGTCCGTCGGCTTCAAGAAAATCTCGGTGCTCGCGCACCAGACCATGACGAGCCGATCGCATTTCTCGCGCTCCTTGAAGGCGAGAATGTCCTCTTTGAGCTGTTCGGCGTGGTCCCACCACGTTTTTCCCTTCTTCACCCATGTGCCGGAGAGGCGTTTCACGTAGTTCTGGTCGAAAACTGCTTTCATCGGCTTCACGCTTTCGAGGAACGGGCGCACTTTTTCGACGAGCGCCGGCTCGAGCACGCCGGCGTGCATCGCGGCTTCGTAGGCGTTGTCCTCGAAGATATCCCATCCGCCGAAGACGAGGTCGTCCATTCCGGCGAGCGGAACGAAATCCTTGATCAGGGGCGTGCGGTTGTCGGTGCGCTTGCCGAGACGGATCGTCCCCATTTGCGTGAGGGAGCCGAACGGCTTCGCATAGCCGCGCCTGACCGCCTCGACCCCCGCGTAGAAGGTCGTCGCGACGGCACCCATCCCCGGCGTGAGAATGCCGAGCTTGCCCTTGGGTTTCGTCAGCTTCTGCTTTATTTCCATGATCGCTCCTTTCGTGAATTCGTGAATCGGTCGCGCCGCGCGCGAACGCCGGAGATTCTATTCTCTTTACAGAATAAAACTATATTATTATTCTTATTAAAGGTATAAGTAATTTTTATGAATCTGACGACGTTGAAATATTTCGTATCCGTCGCGGAGCTCGGAAGCCTCACGGCCGCCGCCGAGGCGCATTTCGTGACGCAGCCCGCCATCAGCGTCGGGCTCCGGAAGCTCCAGGAGGAGCTCGGCGCGAAGCTCATCGTGGCCAAGGGGCGCGGCGTGCGCCTCACCCGGGCGGGGGAGATCGTTCTCGACTACGCGAGGCGGTTCGCGCGTCTCGAGGAGGAGCTCTCGCGAGAGATCGCCGATCTCGAGGGGCTCGCCCGGGGGAAAATCGCGATCGGCACGATCGACGCGGCGAGCTCCTATGTGCTTCCGCGCGTCTTCTCGCGTTTTCGCGAGCGATACCCCGGAATCGACATCGCGCTCGAAGTCATGGCGACGAGTCCGCTCCTCAGGGAGCTGAGGGCCGGCCGTCTCGACCTCGTCGTGGGCACCCTTCCGGTGGAGAAGGGGGTCGATCTCGATGTGTTTCCCGTTTACACCGAAAGGCTTCTGCTCGTCGCGCGCCCGGGGCATCCTCTCGCGCGCAGGCGGGCTCTCCTACCCGCGGCGCTCGCGGAGCATCCGTTCATATCTTTTCACGAGGGGGCCATCACGAGACGCATCATCGAGGCGGTTCTCGCGGAGCACGGTGTCGCACCGCGCGTCACCATGACGACCGACAGCCCCGAGGCGATCCGGAATCTCGCGGCCGCGGGACTCGGGATCGCGATTCTGCCCGAGAAGCTCGTCCGGGACGATATCGGGCGGGGGGCTCTCGTCGAGATCAAGATCAGAGGGCTCGTCTTCGAGCGGACGCTCGGCCTGATCATTCCCGCCCGGCGGTACCTTTCCTCGACGGTGAGAGCCTTCCTCGGCGTGCTTGCCGAGGGCCTCGCGGTCGAGCTTCCCGAACGGTGTCTCCTTGCAAGGGGGGTCGAATGAGCGACATAAGTGAAGCGGCGAAGCGCTCGGCGCTCGCGGCCGGCGCATTCGTGCGCGAGCGGTTCAACGCGGGGAGCACGGGGAGGATCCTCGCGAAGGGGAAAAAGGATTTCGTCACCGAGGTCGATACGGCGAGCGAGGCGATGATCAAGGAAACGCTCGCCGCCGCGTTTCCCTCGATCGGATTTCTCGCTGAAGAGAGCGCCGCGGCGCAGGCCGGGGACGCATTCTGGATCATCGATCCGCTCGACGGAACGACGAACTTCATACACGGATATCCGTCGATCGGCGTCAGCATCGCTCTCATGGAGCGGAAGCGGATCGCGGTCGCGTGCGTATACGACCCGCTTCGCGAGGAGCTGTTCGAGGCGGAGGTGGGGGGGGGCGCCACGCTCAACGGGTCGCCGATACGCGTTTCCGGAGCGCGAAGCCTTGATGAGAGTCTCCTCGGAACGGGGTTTCCGTTCGGCGCACCGCAGCATCTCGACGCCTATCTCCGGGTTTTCGGAGATCTGTTCCGCGGGTGCAGGGACATTCGGAGAGCGGGCGCGGCCGTTCTCGATCTGAGCCACGTCGCCGCGGGGAGGCTCGACGGCTTCTGGGAGCTCTACCTCAAGCCATGGGACATGGCGGCGGGATCTCTCATCGTTCGCGAGGCGGGAGGGACGGTGGGGGACTTTTTCGGAGGTGAGGGATTTCTCGAATCGGGCAATATCGTGGCGGCTTCCCCTGCAATATTCGACTCCATCCTCAAGGCGACGAAAAGACATTTCACGCGCGAATCGGTCACCGGCCTCGCGACGCATTTCATGTCATGATCCTGGCGCCGGAAAGAAAAAAGGGGCCGCCGGATCTCCGGCGGCCCCGGGGGCAAGGTGGGGTGGTCAATCGATCGTTTCAGTCGTCTTCCGTGGTTTCCTCGTTGCTATCATCCAGGAGAAACCCGCGGCCACAGCGCATGCCCCAAATGCCATGGAAGAATCCCTTGCCTTCCTCCGAAGCGATCCAGCGTCCCTTGAGCTTGCCCTGAACGTTCGCTTTCGCGTCGATCCATTCGCCGGCGAACCATCCGCGCGGAGGCCTGATGCCTCTGTCGTTGCCCGGACCGCCGCCGTTGCCGGGATCCCTGTCGAGCGCGGAAGCGCCGCGGAATCCGGCCTTGCCGCGCAGGATTCCCATGAAACGCCCCGTGAGGTCGATGTATTTTCCGAAGAAAACGCGCTCGCCCGCGCCATTCAGGCCGAAGACTCCCTTCAGATGTCCGCTGATCCGTCCGCCCCTGCCGACCCATACGCCCCTGAACGTTCCCTGCACGACCCCGCCGTTCTCGAGGGAATCGGCGCTCGTGAGGGAATCGAGAGGCGTCTTGCTCCAGGCGCCCATGAGCTGGCCGTGAGGACAGCCGGGCGGAGTGAGCACGCTCGTGATCGAGATCGCGTTCCCGCAGGTGTCGACGGGGGACACGACGTCGAGCGCGAGGAGCTCGTCGATTGTGAAGGATCTGCTGTACGGCCCGGTGCTCAGCTCGAGCGTCGGTGTGCAGCCGATGCACAGGGACGAACCGGAAGGTACGATGAGCCTCACCTGGATGCCGTCCACGTGGGGACCGGTATGCGAGACCCAGGCGATCGTCGACGAGTCGATGCGCGAAATCGAATCATCCTCCTCGAAGGCGATCGTTCTTTGGATGACGATGATCCCGCCGTCCAGATGGAGCGTTCCGGACCAGTCGAGCGGGCATGGATCGGCCCCGCTCGTGTCGTTCACGTCGGCGAGGCGCCCCCAGATCGCGCGGAACTCGAAGAATCGCGCACCTCGTGCTTGCAGAGAATCCGCGCGGCCGCATTTCTCGATCGGGTCGTCGAACGAAGCCACGGTCGAGAAGGCCGCGAACTTGTCCGGTTCACCGAAGGCCGGAGCCTCGTCGCTTGTCGAGAGCCCTCCCGTCGGGGAATCGAGATCGATTGCCTGCTCCTGCAGCGCCGGAGCGGGCGATACGGAGTCGTTCTGGCAACCAAAGCCCGCTACCAGCAGGGCGATGGCGAAAATGCTGAAAAGCCCTTTGATCATGTCCTTCTCCTTTCGGGTGCCGGACCCAATAGTAGTCGCTTATTTATTTCATTACACGAAGCGCCGGATTGCATGAAAAATGCCCATGAAGCGGGCGAACGCAAAAATGACCTAATAGCTATATTAATGAATGTGTTAGATTGTCGCTTCGGATTCTCCCATGAGAGACTCGACGCAGATTGTGAACCGCCGGGTACACAAGCGAAAAACGCCTGTTCCTCGCGGTTCAAAAGGCTCGTGCCGGCGGCTCGCCGTTCGACCTCTTACGTTTCTCTCTTTCCGTGCTCGATGAAGAATCCGAGAGCCTTCATGGCGCGGTCTATTTTCCTGAAGCACGGGATGCCGGCGTCCTCCATCATCTGAACTGCTGGATCGAAGAGCCTCCCGGAGTTGAGGCTCGCCACCATCGGTTTCGTCGTGGCCTTGAAGGCGCGTATCGTCACGTTGGGATAGGAATTTTCGTGAAGGATATCCTCTTTGTGATCGGCTCCGGCCGGGAGATTCTCCATGAATGGCGTCGGCGCCACGTTCGCGGCCATGAGGCAATCGACGTTCTCGTCCGCGAGCATCGCCTCGATGCATTTGCCGTAGTTCGTCGCATGGGTGCTCGGCGTCGCGTCGACGGGGTTGTGGACGTCTATGATATCGGTGGGGAGCGCCTCCCGCAGCTTGCGAACCGTATCGTCGGAGAAGGTCGCGAGCGTCAGCGCGCCGAGCGTGTCGGCCGCGACGGAACATTCGAATCCCGCGTTGCTGAATATCCCGACTCGCGAGCCGCGCACGCGGCGTCCTTCGAGCAGCGTGAACACCTTTATCGTATCCTCGACCTCGTCGAGCGTATCGGGCATAATGACCCCCGCGTCGCGCAGCAGACGATGCATGACCTCAAAGTTTCCCGCCATCGAGGCGGTGTGCGAGGCGACGGCCGTCGCGCCGGCCTCCGTTTTCCCCGCCTTGTAGAGAATCACGCTCTTCCCCTTCCGGATGATCTCGCGGATGACGGCGAGAAAACGCTCGCCGTCATAGGGTTTGAGCCCCTCGAAATAGAGCACGAAGAGGTCGATATCGCGATCGTCCTTGAGTGCGAGAAGGTAATCGGTCACGCCGGCGTCGGCCTGGTTGCCGAAGGTTATCATGTATTTCGGATTGAGCGCGCGGTCGAGGTTGCTGATGAGGGTGACCAGGTATGCGCCGCTCTGGCTGACGATCGCGCACCGTTCGCCGAACGTTCCCCGGAAGGGCAGCTTGTACTCGGGGAGGAAGAAGGTGTTGTAGCCGCCCGGCTTCGAAACGATTCCCATGCAGTTCGGTCCGTTCACGACGACTCCGCCGCCCTGGCGGCTCCGCGCCTTCCGGATGGAATCGCGGAGGCGCCGATCGAGGTCCCGGCCCCGTTCGGTCTCTCCGAATCCTCCCGAGATAAGGGTGATCGACGCCGTCTTCTCTCCCTCGATGAGCTCGCTGAGGAGGACGGCGGCCTTCTCGTCGGCCGGGATCGTGAAGACGGTCATGTCGGCCTTCTCCGGCAGCTCGGCGATCGATTTGAACGCCCGGCAGCCGTCGATCTCGCTCGCCTCGGGATGGAGGAGATAGATTCGTTCCTTCGGGACGCCGCCGCCCTTGATGAGGTTCCGGAGAATGATGCGACCCATGTTCATCTTGTTCGCCGAGGCGCCGATGATGAGGGCGCTCTTCGGCTCGAGCAGCTTTACGATCCCCGCCTGCGGAGGCACCGCGAGATCGTGCTTCGCGCCCGAGATGCGCATCAGCGCATCGAGGGGAACGAGCTCCCCGTCGTTCGTGATCTGGAGCGGGTTGATCTCGATCTCCTCGATCGTGACCGGCGAATCCGCGGCGAGAGGGGAGAATACTTCGCCCAATTTCGCGAATGCGGCGAGCGCGGCGCGGAGCTTCGCCGTATCGACGATCGGCTCCTTCGCGACACGGGTTTTGCCCGCGATTACGGGATAGAAAAACGTTGCGTCGAGAGCCCGTTCGGTGCCCTCGCGGTCGCCGATATCGGAGGCAGCCCTGATGAAAAGCCCCTTTTCCCGCGTCAGGCTCCTCTTGTACACTTCGGTCCCCACGCCGCCGAGCCCGCAGAAGACGACCGGGCCGAACGAGGGATCCTGGCGGAGCGAAAGGAGAAGCTGGAAGGGGATCGAATCCCTGCCCGGAACCTTCTCGGCGACCATCATCCCGGAGAAGGGAACGCGCGTCTTCACCGCGATGCGCGCGAATTCGCGAAAGACCGCGGCGAGCTCCTTCGGATTGTTTGGTATGAATTTGATGCCGCCGAATTCCGTCCGGTGCGGCATTCCCGGCGAAATGAGCTTGCAAACGACTTCGCCGCCGGGCATGTCCGCCGTGTCCAGAGCGTCGATTTCCTTCTCGTTCGTGACGAAACGGGTGCGCGGAACGCGAAAGCCGGCGAGGCCGAGGATTTCGTAAATCTCATGCTCGTGAAGGGAGTTTCGCCTCTCGTCGAGCGCCTTGAGCAGCTTCGCGCGGACTCTGTCCATATTCGAATCGAGCGCCGGATTCATCGAGCCTCCATTCCTGGTTTCACAACGGTTTGATGCCAAAGCGTATGCGGACGGGTACGGCTCATGCTATAGAGTATGAGTAGCGAGGCTTGGTTGTCGACGGAAATCATCCGCGCAAGCCGCCGCGCACGGGGGATCAATGGCCGTATCGAAAGCGATCGAGGAGGAAATCAGGGCGAATCGCCGGGCCATCGCCCGCCTCAAGCGCGAGATCTTCGGCGTCGACAAGACGCACAAGTCCCGCTATATCAGGGAATTTCTTTCGGAATTCAGGAATTTCAAGTCGATAGCAAGCGCCGACGCGGTGATCGAAGAGGCATCGCGCCGCGACATCGTCTATTTCGGCGATTACCATCCCCTCGACGCGAGCCAGGATTGGGTGCTCCGTCTCATGAGAGAGCTCTCCGCGCGGGGGCGCAAAGTCGTGCTCGCCCTCGAGATGCTCTACGTTCATCAGCAGGATTCTCTCGACCGGTGGATGAAAGGGAAGATCAGCGAGGCGAAGTTTCTCGAGGCGATCGATTACCGTTCGGAATGGGGATTCGACTGGCGAAGCTACCGCCGCATCCTCGAGCTCGCGAAAGACCCGTTCATTCCGATCTTCGGCATCGACTCGGAGCACCGCGATCATCTCAAGTATATTCGCAGGCGCGACCGGCTCGCCGCGCAAAGGATCGGCACCATTCGAAAGTTCTTTCCGGAGCACCTCATCCTCGTCGTCATCGGAGAATCCCACCTCGCCTCAACCCATCTTCCGGCGGAGGTCCGCGCGGAGCACGGCGGATGCGGCCGCGAGATTGTTATCGTGCAGAACATCGACGAGATCTACTGGCGGCTCCTGAGGCGGGGTCGCGAGAATGCCGAAGCGGTGAAGATCGACGACAATCGGTATTGCGTTTTCACCGCCTTTCCGATGCACAAATACCAGGCGTACCGGGAGATCATCGACGTATGGATGGAGGACGAAGAAGTCGACGCGGCGACGCCGTTTCTCCACGAGACGATCGAGGAGATTCGCGCGTTCCTCGCGAAGAAGGGAAGGAAGCCGTTGATCGCGCTTGCGAACGGGCGCAGAGAGACGATTGAAGCGATTCTGCCCGAGGTGCAGTGCCGCTCCACGTACCATGCGCTTTCCGCGTACATGCGATCGCGAAAAATGGGCCCGCGAGAGATCGCGGTGATCCTCGAGAACCTGAAATACGACGGGATGCGCTATGTGCCCGCGATAAACGTGCTTCTCATCGTCAAAAACGATCCTTCGCGCATGGTCCGCGAGGCCGCCCGGTTCGTGCTGCACCTCATGAGGGGCAAGATCATGGAGCGGCGCGAGAAGCGGCTCTCGATGGAGGATGAATTCTACGGCACGGCAATCGCGGAAGCGCTCGTGTGCTTTGCCGCCAAGGTCGTCAATCCGTCCATGGACTGCGGCAGGGACGATTCTCTTCTCGGCTCGCTCGACGCCCGCGGCGCGCGTCGAACGGCCGGTAAGGACAAGGGGATTCCGGACCTCGGCTTGAAGAAACGTCTCCTCATCGCGAGGGCGCTCGGAGCCCGTCTCGGCGA
>Ga0265296_1001752_pt1 | contig 23681 bp, 16 predicted proteins | sample MunlanPumphouse1_FD_189073 | JGI IMG/M metagenome (GOLD analysis project Ga0265296, IMG submission 189073) | Groundwater microbial communities from a municipal landfill in Southern Ontario, Canada - Pumphouse #1 | ecosystem: Environmental > Aquatic > Deep subsurface > Groundwater | place... | reverse complement strand
ATTTTGTCTCCGAATTTTTCGGCCTTTAATTTAGAAGACGTCCGGGCGCCCAAGAGCTTGGAGATCATGGAGGAGCTCAGTAAAAAAGATTTAATTGTCTTCCATGATGACGAACAGGGAGTGGCCATAGTTGTTCTGGCGGCGCTTTTTAACGCTTTAAAAGTTGTCGGGAAAAAGATAGAGAATGTGAAAATTTGCATTGGCGGAGCGGGAGCTGCCGGCTACGGGATTTTCAAGATTTTAAATTACGCCGACATAAAAAACCTGGTTGTTTTTGACGCCAAGGGAATAATCTTTCCAGGCAGGCCTGCCTCGCCGCAAGGCGTAGAAGAGGATAATAAATACACAAAAGAAATCGCAGACAATACCAATCCGGAAGAATTAAGGGGCGCCAAGAAAGAGGCGTTAAAAGGCAGTGATGTTTTTATCGGCGTTACGGGCATCGGCAATCTTTTAAAAACTGAGGACATTGAATCAATGGCGGAAAATCCGATAATTTTTGGCCTTTCCAATCCTGTGCCTGAAATTTTCCCGCAGGAAATAGATAGGAAGGTGAAAAAATACATATATGCGAGCGGCAGATCAGATTTTGCAAACCAAATCAATAATGTTGTTGTTTTCCCGGGAGTTATGAGAGGGCTTCTGGACACCAGAAAGAAAATGAGTTTAGCTCTTGAGTTTGCAATCGCAAAAGCAGTGGCTTCTTTGGTCAAGAAACCGAGGCGGGATTACATTATTCCCAATCCCTTTGATAAAAGATTGCTAAAAACCATCGTCGCTTGCATAAAAAACACCCCTCGTTAAGCGGGGAGTGTTTTTAAGTTCTTGCGGAATTTATTCTTTGCCCAGTATTTTAGGGACGGGGATTCCGATTTTTTTCAGGTTGCCCAGGATGGAGCCGACGAGCGCCAAAATTATCAAAAGATAAACCACGCTGACAATTATTGATAATCCCGGGAAGGCCTGGCCCACTAAAGTCAATACGGCAAAACCAAGAACATAAGGCAAAACAGCTTTTTTCATAAACCCGCCCATTTTTCCCAAAAGAAAATCCTTTTTGGTTAGGGCTCCAATAATTCCTAAAGCCACATCAATGGCAATTAGAATTAAAATCAACTGGGTTTGGAAATTGGAAAAAAGATTTACTAAGTCCGACATAAATTTAAATGGTTAGATGTTAGAATTTTTTCGACCTTTAGTCATAAGACAAAACTATTATTTAATTATACTCCGAAAAACCCTTGTCAAGAAGGGGTTGACGTAAACTTTCTAACAGGTTAAATTAAAGTAATGATAAGGAGAACTAAAAGAATTGCTAAAAAAACCTCGGCCAAGGCCCGGATTAAAACCAAGGAGCAGCTTGCCTTAAGCTCAAACGAAAGCGTTAAAAAGGTAAAGATAAGGGTTGTTGGTATTGGCGGCGGGGGAGGCAATATTGTTTCTGAAATCGCCTCGCGCATCAGCGGCGCTTCTTTTGTGGCTGCAAATACCGATTCGCAGGCCTTAAAACACATTAATAAAAAAGTTTTGCCCTTTCAATTCGGCGAAAGCTTTACTCATGGCTTGGGAACCGGTATGAATCCCGAAACAGCAGCTTTAGCGGCTGAAGCTGATAAAGAAAAAATAAAAAAACTGTTCCAGGGCCAGGATTTAGTAATTTTAATTGCCACCCTAGGTTCCGGTACGGGATCCGGAGCCAGCTCGTTTTTCGCCAAAGTTTCCCGGAGTCTGGGAAATTTAACCTTGGGGATTTTTACTTTGCCATTTAAATTTGAAGGCGAAAAGAAAATAGAAATTGCCAAAACCGCCCTGGATGATTTGAAATCCAAAATCAACGCTTTTGTCGTGGTTCCCAATGAGAGAATTTTTCAACTCGTGGATAAAACCACGCCCCTGGCCAACGCTTTTTCCGCGATTAATAAAACTTTAGCCAAGGCCTTGGAGGGCCTTATTGAAATAATTTTCCAGCCGGGTCTTATTAATATTGATTTTGCCGATTTAAAAACCGTACTATCGGGCACCGGGAAGCTGGCTTTTTTAAACACGGTTGAAGTTCAGAAATCGGAAGGGGCGACCAAGGAAGCGATTGAAAGAACCGTTAATTCGCCGCTTTTCCCTTACACCATTAAGGGGGCCAGAGGGGTTTTATTCAATGTTGCGGGAGAAAAAGATTTGGAATTATCGGAAGTAAGCCAGATTTCCGAAACAATTTTTAATTTGACCAATAAGGAAGCCAAAATTATTTTTGGCGTATCGCAGGGCGAAAAATATAAAGGCGTAATTAAAACAACGCTTTTGGCCGTGGGCTGTCAGATGAGGGATTTTTTCGGAGACTTGCCAAAACCCAAAGCATCCATGCGGCCAAAGAAAAAAATAGAAAAAATATCAAAGCCGAAAAGGAGAAAGACAAAAAACCCGCCAAAAACTAAAGTATTTAGGCGGGCAAGGAAAAAAAGAAAAAATCCGCCGAAAGCTAAGGCATTCAGGCGGGCCCGCCAAACTGCGAAGCTGTTGGCGGGGAAAAAATTGCCGTTGGAAATTCCCGAAAAGACGCCGGAAATTCGGAAAAATGCCATCCAGGTAAAGCGGGAAGTGGAAGAAGAGGAGGCAAAAATTTTAGCAGAAGAGCAAGTTTGGCAAACACCCGCTTTTTTAAGAAAAAAAATTATCTAAATAGGCGATGAGGACTTCGTCCTCATCTTCATCTTCGTCCCGCAGAGCGGGACTCGATATATGATTGAAATAACAAAAGACATTTTAAAAGAGATTTATAAAAAAAGACCGGGAAATTCCAAAAAATACGACTTTGGCTTACTTACTGTTATAGGTGGCTCAGATTTTTATTCCGGTTCACCGGCTCTTTCCACTTTGGCGGCTTTTAAAACCGGAGCGGATATGGTGAGAATCATCGCTCCCAAAAGAGCAGCCGACATAATTGCTTCTCTTTCTCCGATTATGGCTGCTTACCCTCTTGAAGGGAAATGGCTCACAAAACAGCATTTGGCAACCCTTCTTTCGATGACCGAATCAGCCAGAGATGTTTCCAACGGTAAAACGGCGGTGGTTATCGGTGGAGGTATGGGACGGACCAAAGAAACTCAAGAAGCGATTGAAGAATATCTTAATCAGATTCAGGTTCCCGTGGTAATTGATGCCGACGCTATTTATGCCGTTGCTAAAAAACCGGAGATTTCCGCCGGGAAAAACTTTTTATTTACTCCGCACAACTACGAATTTTTTATTTTAACCGGAAAAGAGGTCTATCAGCTGCCGGAAGAAGAAAAAATAAAAATAGTTCAGGAAGAAGCCCAAAGGTTCGGGGCAATAATTTTATTAAAAGGAGCGACAGATATTATTTCTAATGGCAAGGAAGTGGCCTTAAACCGGACGGGCTCTCCTTATATGACAGATGGCGGAACGGGCGATACTTTAGCCGGAATAGCGGGCGCTTTGATGGCCCGGGGAGTGGAGCCATTTTTAGCCGGTCAGGCGGCGGCTTATATTAATGGTTTGGCCGGCGAATTGGCTGGAAAAAAATTAGGAGAATCAATGACTTCGGCCGATTTAATAGAAGAAATTCCCAATGTTTTACCTAAATTCTAATGCTACATGACCTAATAATCATCGGAGGGGGACCGGCCGGAATTACGGCCGGTATTTATGCCGCCAGGCAAAAATTAAACGCTCTTTTGATCAGTAAGGAATTTGGCGGGCAGATGGCAAGGAAAACTGTGGCTATTGAAAATTATCCTGGATTTGAAAAAATTTCGGGATTTGAACTTATCCAAAAATTTGAAACGCAATTGAGGAAACAGAAAATTGACATTGAAAGAGACGCCGTGGTCAAGGTGGATAAAATTGACGATAAATTTTTTGTTACTACGGCGAGTAAAAGCCAATTTGAAAGCCGGGCCGTAATCGTAACCTCGGGAGCCGACCCCCGGCCCTTGGAGGTCGAGGGGGAAAAAGAATTTATCGGAAAAGGCGTAAGTTATTGCACTGCTTGTGACGGCCCTATTTTTACAAGCAAAACCGTGGCAGTTGTCGGCGGCGGAAATTCGGCCTTTGAAGCCGCTTTATTTTTAAGTAAAATCGCCTCGAAGGTTTATATTTTAGAATATAGCGATCGGGCGCGAGCCGACGAGGAAAACCAGAAATCGGCAAAAAATAATAAAAATATTGAAGTTATTTTTTCTGCGGCTTTGCAAAAAATCCAAGGAAAACAATTTGTTGATTCCGTAATTTATCAAGACAGGAAAACGGAAAAAAATATCACCCTTTCGGTTCAGGGCATTTTCGTGGAAATCGGCCATCAGCCCGCCACATCTTTTATTAAGGACTTGGTTGATTTTAACGAAAAAGACGAAATTAAAATCGACCTGCAAACCTGCCAGACAAAAACGCCGGGCCTTTTTTCAGCAGGCGATGTAACGGAAGTCAAAGTAAAACAGATTGTTGTTGCGGCCGGCGAAGGAACGAAAGCAGCCCTTGCCGCTTACAGGTACCTAAATGATAAGTATTAAAGCAAAAGAAATTTTGGACTCAAATGGCCGTCCGACGATTGAAGTGGAATTAATCCATGGCGCGGCCGGGTTTTTTGCTTCAGTGCCCTCGGGTGTTTCCATCGGGAAATACGAAGCCGTGGAATTAAGGGATAAAGACGGCAAGGGAGTAAAAAAAGCTATTGAAAATATAGAAAAGATTATTGTTCCGGCTTTGGCAAAAGAAGACCCTCTAAATCAAAAAAGGATTGATGGGGCTTTAATTAAACTTGACGGAACAAAAAATAAGTCAAAGCTCGGAGCCAACGCGATTCTGGCGGTTTCTATTGCCGTTTGTCGTTTTGGAGCTAAAACAAAAAAAATTCCTCTTTATTCTTATATTTCTCAATTATTCGGCAAAAGCGCTTCTATCCAAGATTTGCCCAAGCCCTCGTTTAATTTAATTGAGGGCGGAAAGCACGGGGAAGTGGGATTGGCTTTTCAGGAATTTATGGTAGTTCCCCAAAAAGAAACCTTTCAAGATAATTTGAAAGCAGGGAAAGCGATTTACCAAGAATTAAAAAAGATTTTAGAAGAAAAATTCGGCAAAAAAAATGTCAAATTAAGCGCCGAAGGCGCATTCGCACCTCCTATAAAAAGGATTTCCGAGGCGTTGGATTTTATTTTGGCGGCGGCTGAAAAAGCGGGGCAGAAGGGGCATTTTAAAATTGCCCTGGACGCCGCGGCATCAGAATTTTTTGAAAATAATTATTATAAAGCCGAAAGGACTCTTTTTTCCAAAAAAGAACTGCTCGATTTTTATGAAAGCTTGATTGAAAAATATCCGATAATTTCCATTGAAGACCCTTTTGAGGAAAATAATTTCGAAAGTTTTGCCGAACTAAAAAAGGGAATGGGGAGAAAAGCAATTATTTTCGGCGACGATTTAACCGTGTCTAATGTAGGCAGAATAGAGTTAGCTCGGGAAAAGAAATCCATATCAGGATTAATTCTAAAGCCAAATCAGATTGGAACCGTAACCGAAACGTTAGAAGCGGCAAAATTGGCAAGGGATTTTGGCTGGAAAATTATGGTGTCAAACAGGGCAGGGGAGACAGAAGATGATTTTATCGCCGATTTAGCTGTCGGCATCGGAGCTGACTTTATTAAGTCAGGCGCGCCCTTTCCTAAAGAAAGAATGGCAAAATATAACAGATTATTGGCAATTGAAAAAGAACTAAAATAGACGATGGCAAAATTAATTTTATTAAGGCATTTGGAGTCGCAGTGGAATAAGGAAAATAGGTTTACGGGCTGGACGGATGTTCCTTTAAGCAAAGAGGGGATTGAAAGCGCAAAAGGAGTGGCTGAAGAACTCGCCGATTTTAAAATTGATAAGGTCTACACTTCGCCGTTAATCAGGAACAGAGAAACCGTCTCGTTGGTTATCAAGAAAAATATACCTATTATAGTAGATAAAGCGTTGGACGAAAGAAATTACGGAAAATTGCAGGGCTTAAACAAGGACGAAGTTAAAAAGCAATACGGCGAGGAACAAGTGAGATTATGGAGAAGAAGTTGGGATCAGGCGCCGCCAGGAGGCGAAAGTTTGGAAGATGTTTATAACAGGGCGATACCTTTTTTTCAAAAATATATTGAAAAGGATTTAAAGGATGGGAAAAATGTTTTAGTGGTTGCCAGTCATAACAGTTTGAGGTCTTTTATAAAATATATTGAAAAGATTTCCGACAATGATATTATTAATATTGAAATTAAACCCGGCGAATTAAAAATTTATAACAACCATGAACTACAAAATTAACAAAGAAAAATGTATTTCCTGCGGCGTTTGCTGGGCGGTTTGTCCGGAAGGAGCCGCTTTGGACGATACCGACAGTAAGGCAAAAATTATTGACTCGGAAAAAATGGAAAAGTGCGGAGGGGCATCGGTCTGCCCTTATGAAGCTATAGAGAAAGTGGAATAAGGGCTTGACACAGTTGTTTGTATTAATTAATATATAGATAGCCATCTATATATTTTTTTATGCCAAAACAAAAAAGGTGCCCCCGATGCTTAAAAGTAATCAGCGAGGGGACTAGGTCAAAAATAATCCAGCAACTGAAGAAAAGCCCCAATAAAGCGGGTAAAATTGAGGATTCTTTTTGCTTGACCCAGCCGACAATTTCTTATCATTTAAAGACCCTGGAAAAAATGGGAATAGTTTTTGGCAAGAAAAAAGGCAGGGAAATTTATTATTATTTGAATAAAAAATATCCCTGCAAGAAGTGCTTTATTTTTAAGATGCCTTTTAAATCATGAAGTCAATCTATTTAGATTACGCGGCAACTACCCCGATTGACCCTCGCGTTGCAAAAGCAATGCTGCCTTGGTTTTCTGAAAAATTCGGCAACACAATGTCTTTACACAGCTTTGGCCAGGAAGCGAAAGCGTCGCTGGAAGAAAACAGAGAAAAGATCGCTAGCTTAATCAACGCCAAACCCAGCGAGATAATTTTTACCGGCTCTGCTACGGAAAGTAATAACTTAACCCTGAAAGGGATTGCTTTGGCTAATAAAAATAAGGGAAACCGCATTATTATCTCTTCCATAGAGCATCCTTGCATTATGGAGGCGGCAAAATGGCTGGAAGGGCAGGGTTTTGAAATAACTCGGCTAAAAGTTGATAAATACGGATTAGTAAATCCAATAGATGTTGAAGCGGCGATTAAACCGGAAACTATTTTAGTTTCAATAATTCATGCTTCAAACGAAATTGGCGCAATACAGCCGATTTCAGAAATAGGAAAAATCTGTCGTGAAAAAGGCGTTTTATTCCATACAGATGCCGTCCAGAGCTTTGGAAAAATCACTATTGATGTCAATAAAATGAATATTGACTTGCTGACCGCCAGTTCCCATAAAATGTACGGGCCAAAAGGCGCTGCCTTGCTTTTTGTCAGGCAGGGAGTGAAAATTACGCCTCTTTTACATGGCGGCGGCCAGGAAAAGGGGCTAAGGTCATCTACCGTCAATCTTCCGGCCATTGTCGGATTTGCCAAGGCCTGTGAAATTTATAAAAAAGAAGGGAGTAAAGAGAGTCAACGGATTATCAAATTAAGGGACAAGTTAATTAAGGGAATTTTAAATAAAATTCGGGGAAGCCACTTGAACGGCTCTCCTCAAAAACGGCTGGCGAACAACGTTAATTTTTGGTTTGAACTCGTAGAGGGGGAATCAATCGTTATTCAGCTGGATCTATTGGGAGTGGCGACTTCCACTGGTTCGGCCTGCTCTTCGGCTAAATTAGAGCCCAGCCACGTGCTATTAGCAATCGGACTGAAGCCCGAGCAGGCCCACGGTTCTCTGCGCTTGACCTTGGGCAGATGGACGAAAGAAAGCGATATCAGTTTTGTTTTAAGGGTTTTGCCAAAAATTATTAAAAATCTAAGGAAAATTTCACCATTTAAATAGCGAGCTTTTGCGTAGCAAAAGTGAAGCTGAAGATGAGAATGAAGTTCTCATCGCCTAAAAATATGAGTATTTACACAAAAGAAATAATGGAGCATTTTAAGAATCCAAAAAATGTCGGCAGGATGAAAAATCCTTCGGGTTTGGGTCGCGCCGGAAACATGGTTTGCGGAGATATAATGTATCTTTATTTGAAAATCGGAAAAAATAAAGCCGGCAAAGAAATAATTAAAGACGTGAAGTTTGAAACTTTCGGCTGTACTGTTGCCATAGCCAATACGAGTTTACTGACAACGATGGTTAAAGGGAAAATCTTAGAAGGGGCGGCAAAAATAACCAAAGAAGATTTAATAAAAAAATTCAAGCAGGTGCCTTTAATAAAAATTCATTGTTCTTTGCTGGCTGTGGACGCTTTGTCGGAAGCGATTTTTGATTATTTCAAAAAACAGGGTCGGTTTATTTCTCCCGAGCTTCAGGCAAAACACGACAGAATCCAAAAAGAAGAGAAAGAAATTGAACACAAGCACGAAGGATTAGTAGAGCTCGAAGAAAAATTGCATAAAAAATAATTAAGAATGAAAATCCGCGAGATAAAAGCAAAATCGGGTAGGCATGTTGGACACCGAGTGTCGAACATAATTAATAATTATGAAAATTAAGGAAATAGAATGCAAATCGGCGATTGGGAAATGCGGGTTTCCCGGCGGGGGATTAGCAATTAATCCTTATGTTGGCTGTGGTCACGGTTGTGTTTACTGCTACGCCCGTTTTATGAAAAGATTTACCGGACATGCCACCGAGAGTTGGGGAAGCTTCGTTGACGCTAGGGTAAATATTGCCGATATTCTTAAAAAACAATTAAAATTGCCAAAATATAAGGGCGAACAAATTTATATAGGCACGGTTACAGATCCGTACCAACCAGCCGAAAAAAAGTATGGACTGACAAGGAGTATTTTACAGGTTTTAATGAATTACGATAATCCGGTAAGTATTTTAACAAAATCCGATTTAGTGCTCCGCGATATTGATCTCTTGAAGAAGTTTAAAGACATAGATATTAATTTTACAGTCGCCACCCTTGATGAAAAATGGAAAAAATTTACCGAGCCCAATTCATCAACAATAAAACAGCGCTTAGGGGCGGCAGAGAAATTAATTGAAAATGGTATAGCCGTTTTTATAATGATGGGGCCATATTGGCCAATTTTTACAGATGCCGAGGCCCTATTTAAAGAATTCAAAAGAATAGGAATAAGCCGAGTTTTTACCGAGAGCTTCAATACAATTGGCGGAAATTGGACTGGCGCAGAGAATATACTTAAAAAACATTATCCAAAAATTTTAGCAGATATGAAAGAGACGCTTTTTGATAAGCAGAAGTTTTATAAATTTTATAACGAAGCTCAAATTAAAATTAACCAGCTATCAAAAGAATATAAAATTCCCGTAACTATTTATTTCGGCTTGGGCCACGCCGCAAAATTTAAATAGGCGATGAAGTAGCGACTTCATCTTCAATTTCGTTTTTTATTATAAAAAACTCATTATGAAAAGAAAAATTTTAGCTATTGCGGCTCATCCTGACGATTTGGATTTTAGCTGCGCCGGAACGATAGCCAAATTATCCAGCCAAGGAAACGAGGTGTTTTATTTAATTATTAGCGACGGTTCAAAGGGCAGCCATAAAGTTAAAGTTGCGGCAGGTAAATTGGCAAAAATAAGAAAAGAAGAACAAAAACTATCAGCTAAAGCGATTGGGGTCAAAGAAGTGATATTTTTAGGAATAAAAGACGGCGAGATAGAGAATACAAAGTCCTTAAGAAAAGAAACAGTGAAAGTAATCAGAAAAATAAAACCCGATATAATTTTCAGTTTTGACCCGGCAAATTTTGATTTTGAAAATCCCTATCGTTCCCATCGCGATCACCGGCAGGCAGGCGAAGCGGTTTTCGACGCAATTTTTCCGGCCTCGGGCAACGAATCTTTTTTTCCCGAACTTTTAAAACAAGGATATAAACCTCATCAGATAAAAGAGATCTGGTTTTTCGCCAGCCCTAAGCCCAATAAATTTATTGATATTACAAAGACCATTGGAAATAAAATTAAAGCCCTGTCTTGCCATGTAAGCCAGATAGTCAGCATGAAAGAAATTGAAAAAAGAATAAAATATTGGGCGAGATCGTTCGGTAAGAAAAAAAGATATAAATATGCCGAGGCGTTCAGGGTTATAAGGTTCAAAAAATAAAATGAGAAATAGATTAGATTATAAAATATGCCGAATTATATTCTTCTTTCATTTTTAGCTGCTGTTAGTTTTGCAACAGCAACAATCTTTAATAAATTTGCAAGCAAACACGTAATTAAAGAGAGGTGGCCGCTTTTGTTTTATTATTATATAACGTTTGTTCCCTTTATTCTTTTGATTCCCTTTTTCAGCAAAATACAAATTCCCGCCGACAGCTGGCTGAATTTATTTCTTTACTCTTTATTTTTCTTTTTAGGGAATGTTTGTTTCTTCACCGTTATTTTTAAAACCGATGCTTCGGTTTTTGCCCCCTTTTTCCAGCTTCAGGCAGCTTTTATTGCCATTCTCGCCTTTTTATTCCTAGGAGAACGCTTTTCTCTCGCTAATTACCTTTGGGTCGGCTTAATTTTAGTAGGGGCGATCTTGGTTTCCTTGGATGAAAAAATGACGTTTAAAACATTTTTTCAAAAATATATTATTTTAATTATTCTATGGCAATTATTCCATGCTGTTGCTAATCTCTATGCTGGTTTTATCTTAAAGCAGATGAATTTCTGGAATCTTGGATTTTGGTCAACCATTGTTAGCACGCTTATAGTTCTTGCCGCAGTCCCTCTATTGGCTAAATTTAAACTTAAAGTTTCTTTCCACCAACTTAAGCCTCTTTTTGTGGTTAACTTTTTCTCTTTTATCGGCGCCGCCTCTTTATTTGCCGCTTTTCAGACCAATCTAACCATTTCGAGTACGATTTCTTTGTTAACCGCCCCCGTTGTTTTATTAATTTCAATTATTTTGTCTAAATTTAAACCGGAGTTTATTGAACACCAGACCGGGAAGGTTTATTTAATCCGCGTTATTGCAGTGATAATAACGCTTTTCGGCGCTTTTAAAATCTCCCTTGGAGGATAAGATAGTTGGAGATCGGATCTCCAACTATCAAAATTGTGGGAGATCGGATCTCTCGTAGATGATTTATGAATAAAAATAATAAAAAAGTAATAGTAGCAACATACACGAATGAGGGTTTAAAGATTGGGCTGATGCTCGGTCCGCTGAAGTTTGAACCAAGCAAGAGGGGACGGAGATCACAAGTGCCGGTTGCCACGATTTAAACCAAAACCGCCCGAAAGGCGGTTTTGTGTTACCCGAATTTGCCATTTGTTGCCCTTGTGGCGAACTTTGCGACACCGGTACGCCATTGATACCACTTCCGATCCAATCCCACCGGTTTGACCGAATTTAAGAGCCTAATACCGATTTTGCATAGTTTGCACACTGTACTATGCAAAAAAAGGTTTTTTAGCATAGTGTACTGCACAAGAAGTCCCTTTTTTGTGCAGTACAGTGATACAACTGAACAAAATTAGGACACTTTGCCTGTTCATGACAGAAAAGCGGATATCAGGCTTTACAGCACATTTCGCGTATGGTACACTAGTGTCATAATCATGAAAAGCAGAAAGAACCTATTAGAACAGCTCAAATCCTTGCCTCATTTCGGCAAAAATACCGTTTACCAGCTTGGCAAACAGCTGGGGCTTAAGGATGGTACGGTTGACACTTACATCAGCCGGTTTTTGAAGTACAAAGAAATCATCTGGCTCAATAAGGGTCTGTACGTGTCTACCGACTTCTTCGAAAAAAATAAGAACGATATTTCATATTCGTTTTATCTTGCCAACGTCATACGCACGCCTTCCTACGTGAGCTCGTGGGCGGCTCTCCAGTATTACAATCTCGCTACGGAAGCGGTCCATTCCATTACTTCGGTCTCTCCCAAAGCCACGCGAGATTTTGAGACCAAGGCCGGTAATTTCTCATACCAGTCGATCAAAAAGGATTTATTTTCGGATTTTTCTCTTACGAAAGGAAAGTTTGATTTTTATATAGCCTCGCCCTCGAAAGCATTGTTCGATTTACTGTATTTCAGAACGCATCAGTTCCGCGGCACTAAATCGGAGAACATTAAAGCGTTGGTCGAGGAATTGCGGATCGACATTGATGAAATGGATAAGATAGAACAGGAAAAGTTTTATACAATGATTAAAAAATACTCCCATGAGTGAACGACTAACCTCAATCTTAAAAAGAAAGCTGGAAGACCTCGCTAACTACGGCGGTCTTGATGCTGAGACACGGCGTAACGCGCTCAAAGAGGAGTTGCAGTATTACGTTCTCAATTTCATCTATCATCATCCGGAATACAACGGCTGGATCATGTATGGCGGTTCGGCTCTGCGCATCATTCATGGATTGGATCGCATGTCCGTCGATCTTGATTTCGAAGTCACTCACGAGGTAACCGAAAAGTTTCTTGATGAGCTGAAAAAAGAAGTCGATGAGCATTTCGCCAACACCTACGGTACGAATGCCGACTTTTTATCGATTAAAACCACCAAGGGCCGCGGATTGCTCTTGAAATTCACTGTCGGCGAAGAGCTTAGCTTTGGGCATTCCTCGAAACAAATACACATAAAGATTGACCTCAATCATTTCGTCGCGCCAAAAACCGTTACCGAGCGCAGGCCGATAAACCGTGACCAGTTGTCGTTCGTTATCATCACTTACAATATGTCCGCGCTTATGGCGAGCAAGATTGCCGCTATCTTTCTCCGGGGGACTCGTGGTGTAGGCGAGGCGATCTACGAGGAAAAGGGAAGGGATATTTATGACCTCCTCTGGTACATGAATAAGAAAGTAGTGCCAGACTTCGATTACATAAGTGCGAAGGATATCGATGTCAAAGACCCTCGCGCGCTTTTCGATAAGCTCACGATTCAGATCAATAAAGTAAGTGACAAAAATCTCGAACAGGATCTTGAGCCATTATTCCTAGACAAAAACTACATTCGAAATTGGCTCAAGAATTGGAGAGAGAGTTACTTGCGACTTCTGGATGAATATAAAATCCATACAGTGACTGCATTACGGGAGATATTCGTAAAAGAAGATTTCAGCACAGACAATTTTTCCTTTACTTATACTTATGACACGATGGAAAAAGATATTGTAAAGGTTGTCTATACAGTGACTTACGAATGGATAAAATTTCAGAAGCCCCTGGGGGTAGACACAAGGGAAGATTTGATGGGGTTGGTGAGAGTCGAATCAGGCACGGAACTAAACGATCAAACCAAACAGTTTCTGGCGTTATTTTTTACGAAAAACGCATCCTATTTTAAAAAAGTGAATAATATCATGCTTGGCGATGCCATTACTACCAAGGTCATTCGGACTACAGCTGATAACCTTAACCAGAAAGAGCAGATCGTTTTGAATAAATCGGCTCTGCTTTCGTGCGAACTTGATGATTTATTGAAATAAATTTATGAATTCAGACTTAACATTTATCACAAACGAGAAGGGCCAAAATCTCAAAGAGAGATTTGAGGTTTTGATCAAAGATACAAAATTCTTTGATTGTTTAGTTGGATACTTTTATGCCAGCGGTTTTCATGCCATTTATAAATCACTTGAGAAAACCAAGAAAGTCAGAATTCTTATCGGTATAAGCACCAATCCGCAAACTTACGACTTGATGCAGAAAGCAAAGGTTGAACAATCAGCTTTGCAATTTTCAAGCGCAGAAGCCAAAGAAAAGCTTGGGGAGATTGTTGAGAAAGAAATGGAAGATGCCGAGGATAGCGAAAAAACAGAGAGCGGTATTTACACTTTTATAGACTGGATTAAAAACGGCAAGTTGGAAATCAGGGCATATCCATCCGAAAAGATTCACGCCAAGGTTTACATTATGACTTTTGGCGAGGGCGATCGGGACAAGGGCAGAGTCATCACCGGTTCAAGCAATTTCACGCAGGCCGGATTAATGGATAACTTGGAATTTAACGTTGAGCTCAAAAACCGAGCTGATTATGATTTCGCTTTGGCTAAATTCGAAGAGCTCTGGAAAGATTCGGTTGATGTCAGCCAGAAATATGTCGAGACGATCCGCACAAAAACGTGGCTTAACGATACCATTACCCCTTATGAGCTTTATCTCAAATTCCTGTACGAATATTTCAAGGACGATTTGAGCCAGCATGACGAGATGTATATCAAATACCTACCGGTTGAGTTTAAGAAACTTGAATATCAGGAACAGGCGGTTTTGAACGCTAAAAAAATCCTCGATGAATACGGCGGCGTATTTATTTCCGACGTTGTTGGTCTTGGTAAGACCTATATTTCAGCCATGCTTGCCGGCCAGCTCATAAATGAAGGCAGGATTCTCGTAATCGCGCCTCCGGTGCTTCTGGATAAAGCTAACCCCGGTTCGTGGCCGAACGTGTTTAGAGACTTCAATGTACCGGCGACATTCCGGTCAATCGGAGAGCTTGAGAAAATCATAAAAGACGGTGTTGAGCAGTATAGCCATGTATTTGTAGACGAGGCTCATCGTTTCCGAACCGAGAATAACGCTACTTATGAAAAGCTGGCCGAGATTTGCCGTGGCAAGAAAGTGATTCTTGTTACCGCCACTCCATATAACAACTCGCCGAAAGACATTTTGAGTCAAATCAAGCTTTTCCAAAAAGCCAGGAAAAGTACAATCCCGAATCTCCCGGACCTCGAGCAGTTCTTTTCCGGTCTGGAGAAAAAGCTCAAAAATCTTGATCGGCAAAGAGATTACGCGGACTACATCAAGTTCATTAAAGAAAATGCAAAAGAAATCCGTGAAAAAGTCCTCAAATATTTAATGGTGCGCCGAACCCGGACAGAGATCACAAAATACTTTGCCGAGGACTTGGCTTCCCAAAAACTGCGTTTTCCGGATATAGAAAAACCAGAAGCGGCTTTTTATGAACTTAACGATGAGGAAGACGTTGTTTTCACTAAGACTATTGAATTGGTCGCTAAAAAATTCAAATACGCCCGTTATACCCCGATTCTTTACTATAAGGGTGAAATCAGCCAGCCGGAGGAATTAGCGCAACGCAACATGGGCAAGTTTATGAAAATTTTGCTCATCAAACGGCTTGAATCCAGCTTTCATGCTTTCCGCAATTCCCTCGGTCGCTTCATTCATTCCTATGAGTCGTTTATTTCCGAGGTAGACAATGGCAATGTCTATGTCAGTAAAAAATATACCAATAAAATCTTTGAGCTTCTGGCCGATGATAATGACGATGCGGTTGAGATTTTAATTAACGAGGGCAAGGCCGAAAAATTGCCGAGCAAAGACTTTAGAGATGAATTCAAGAAAGATTTACAGAGCGATTTGGATATCTTGAAAGAGATTCACCGGATGTGGGCTGGGGTTAACCGGGACCCGAAGCTTTTGGCCTTTATAGAAAAACTCTCCACGAATCCGATCCTCAAAAAGAACAAGCTTATTATTTTTACGGAGTCGAAAGAGACGGCCGAATATCTAGCCAAAAACATTGATGCAAAATTCCCGAACGAAGTACTTTGTTTTACGGGCAGTTCCAGTGCCTTAGTTCGAGAGCAGGTTATTGAAAACTTTGATGCCAAAGCGCGATTTCCCAAAGACGATTTTCGCATTCTGATCTGTACAGAAATCTTGGCGGAAGGCGTAAACCTGCACCGTTCTAATGTGGTCGTAAACTACGATCTCCCGTGGAATCCGACTCGCATGATGCAAAGAGTCGGCCGCATTAACCGTGTTGATACTAAATTTGATAAAGTCTACACCTTTAACTTTTTCCCGACCAAACAAGCTAACGATCAAATCAAGCTCCGGGAAGCGGCCGAGGCAAAAATTAACGCGTTCCTTTCCTTGCTTGGTGGCGACGCGCATCTGCTTACTGAAAACGAACCTATCGGCTCTCATGAGCTGTTTAGCCGTTTAACCTCCAAAGAAATTATCACGGGTGAGGATGAAAGCGAGGAGAGCGAGCTAAAATACCTTCATGTTATTAAAAATATCAGAGATAAAGAGCCGGATACTTTCGAAAAAATCAAACATCTCCCAAAGAAAGCCCGAACCGCTAAAACTGACAAAACCAATGCCGGTCAGCTGGTGACTTATTTTCGCCGAGGCAAAATCCAAAAATTCTTTATCGCCTCATCTGCCGATGCTCGGGAATTAGATTTTATTACCGCGGCTAAAACACTGGAGGTTTCAAAAGACGCTAAACAACAAAAAATAGACAAGAGCTTTTACGGTTTAATTGAACAGAACAAAAAAGCATTTATATTTGCTACCACCGAAGAGTTGCCCGACGTAAAAATGCGAGGTGGCCGGGACAGTGCCACACAAATTCTGCGGATACTCAAAGCGACCATGAAAGATCGCCGGCAATTCACCGAGGATCAAGACCTATATCTCAAAAAAGTTATCACTCAGCTTGAAGAGGGCGGCCTGCCAAAGCAGACAACGAGAGTAACCCTTCAGGCTCTCAACAAGGAAATTGAGAAAGGTATCAATCCGCTAAAAATTCTCTCGGTCTTGCAGAGCCATATCTCGGCTCGGTTACTTGAAGGTCATTTTGCCGAGACGACCACCGATCACTTTGGCAAGCGAGAGGTTATTCTTTCGGAGTATTTAACGAATTTATGATATGCAGAAATTACAGGCACAAAGTATTGTCAAAGAAACTCTCCAAAACGACTTCGATAAAGAGCGGTTCCTTTACTTTGTAAAAAACCTGCTTAATAAGGTTGACGACTCAAAAGCTTTTCACGCTCACGGCTATGTGCCCGAGGCCTACAAAAATTACGTTAAAACCTACGAACGGCTGGCGACTTATACCGATCCGGCCGGAAGCAAGATAGACGTCCTTGTTGTTTATCTCCAAAAGGAAACATCGCTCGAGCGAGCTCGTACCGCCCAGCGTAATTTTGTTGCCCGATACCTCAAAGATCGGGATCAAAAAGATGCCGGTCTTATAGCGTTTGTCTCACCGAACCCGGCAGATTGGCGTTTCTCACTGGTTAAGATGGAGTACAAGTTCACCGAGGGCAAGACCGGTAAAACAAAAATTAAGGAGGAATTTACTCCGGCCAAACGCTGGTCATTCCTTGTCGGTAAGAACGAAAATAGCCACACTGCCCAAAGCCGTCTGGCTCCCATTGTGGAGGATGATGAGACCAATCCCACTCTCAAACAGCTTGAGGATGCATTCAATATTGAGAAAGTTACCAAAGAATTCTTTGAAAAATACCGCGAGTTATTTTTGCGCGTTTACGAGACTTTGGGAGATGTTATCAAGCAACATCCGGATATCAAAGCCGATTTCGCGGAAAAGAATGTTAACACCGTAGATTTTTCCAAAAAATTGCTTGGCCAAATCGTATTTCTGTACTTCTTGCAGAAAAAGGGCTGGTTTGGTGTGCCGATGAATAAAGGCTGGGGCAACGGCGACAAAAAATTCCTTCGAACTTTGTTTGAAGAGGCGGCCGGCAAGAACAAAAACTATTTCAACGACTATCTTGAGCCGCTCTTTTATGAGGCCTTGGCCAAGGAACGCGACGATGATTTTTACAGCCGGTTTGAATGCAAAATTCCGTTTCTAAACGGCGGACTCTTTGATCCGATCAGCAACTATGACTGGGTGAATACGGCCATTGATTTACCGAATGACATTTTTTCCAATACCAGAAAGACCAAAGACGGCGACATTGGTGATGGTATTTTGGATATTTTTGATCGCTATAACTTTACCGTTAAAGAAGATGAACCGCTGGAAAAAGAAGTGGCCGTAGACCCGGAAATGCTCGGCAAGGTATTTGAGAACTTGTTGGAAGTCAAAGATCGTAAATCCAAAGGCACCTACTACACACCACGCGAAATAGTTCACTACATGTGCGAGCAGAGTTTAGTGAATTATTTAGCCACCGAGCTTGAAGGCAAAGTCGCCAAGGAAGATTTGGAGAAACTTATAAAGATCGGCGAGAATGTCGTTGAACACGAGGCGGTATCTGTAAGCAAAGAGGATAATCCCGAATATGGCGGAGACTATAAACGATTGTTACCGGATACGATCAAGGGTTTTGCTAATGAGATTGACGATAAACTGGCCACGATCAAAGTCTGCGATCCAGCCATTGGCTCCGGGGCTTTTCCTGTCGGCATGATGAACGCCATCGTCAAGGCTCGAATGGTGCTCTCAAGCTATCTGAAAGACAAAAACCGGACGCTGTATACATTCAAACGTGACTGCATTCAGAACTCTCTCTATGGTGTAGATATTGACCCGGGTGCGGTGGAGATCGCCAAGCTTCGTTTGTGGCTTTCTTTGGTGGTTGACGAGGATAATATTAAGCAGATCAAACCATTGCCGAACTTGGACTACAAAATCATGCAAGGCAATAGCCTACTTGAGGAATTCGAAGGCATCAAACTTTTTGATGAAAAACTAATTGCTGTCATTGATACTGGCAAAGAAAAACTGCTCGAATCACTCAAACAAAAACAGGCCATCTTACAAAAAGAGTATTTTGAGCTTCATTCCCAAAACAAACTTACCCCTGCTAAGCAGGCCGAACTAAACAGCGAGCTCAAGAAATTGCAGACACAGGCCAAGAAACTTAACCAGCCCGAAAAAGTAAATGTAGAAAATGCAGGTCTTTTTGATACATACAGCGAGGCAAAGAAAAAAGCTGACGATCTAAAGCGTTTGCACAAAGAGTTTTTTGAAGCGACTCAAAAGAGCAAGAAGGACAATATCAAAAAACAGATCGAACAGCTGGAATGGGAACTGATTGAAGCAACGCTTAAAGAGCAGAATAAAACATCTGCTCTCAAAAAACTTGAGGAATTCAAACGATCAAACACCAAACCGTTTTTCCTTTGGAAGCTGAACTTTGCGGATGTGTTTGAAAAAGGTGGATTTAATATCGTCATTGCCAATCCACCCTATGTAAAAGAATATGTGCATCGTTCGGCATTCGATGGGTTAAGAAATTCGCCATATTATCAGGGCAAAATGGATCTCTGGTATCTGTTTGCGTGTAAGGGCATAGACTTGGCAAAAGATAATTTGGGCATAGTCACCTTTATCGCGCAAAATAATTGGGTCACAAGTTACGGTGCTTCAAAAATGAGAAATAAGGTCTTAGCTGACACACAGATTCTGAGTCTAATAGATTTTGGCGATTTCAAGATATTTCAAGCCGGCATACAGACTATGGTGATGATGTTCAAAAAGAACATTATCATCGATGATTATTCATTTGATTACAGAAGACTTTTCGGTAATACCTTAGAGCTTGAAGATATTATCGCCGTTTTAGATAAAGAAAAAAGTTACAAAGCGGAATATCTAACTCCAAAAGTAAATAGAGGTAAATTTAGAGATAAAATGTTGACCTTTAGTAATTCAGGAGCAGAGCCTATTCTTGAAAAAATTCTTGATAAGACTAATTTTAATCTCGATGCAAATAAAGAGGTTGCTCAGGGAATAGTTACTCCACAGGACTATGTAAATAAGGCTAGTCAGGACATATTGGGTAAGGAATTCAAAATAGGCGATGGTATCTTTGTATTGTCTGATGATGAGATGAAGGGCCTTAAACTATCAAAAAATGATCTATCGTTAGTTAGGCCTTTTTACACAACAGACGAATTAAAAAAATGGCATGGAAATCCTAAAAATGCTAAGTGGATTATTTATACCGACTCAAGTTTTAAGGACAAGAAAAGAATAAATGATTTTCCAGGGATAAAAAATCACCTCGATCGATATAAGAAAGTAATCACTTCAGATAACAGGCCGTACGGCTTACACAGAGCTCGAGACCCTATATTTTTCAAGGGCGAAAAGGTGTTCGCATTGAGAAAGTGTACTCGACCAACGTTTACCTATACAGATTTTGATTGCTATGTTTCGGCTACGTTTTATGCAATTAAGACCGAGAGAATCAATCAAAAATATTTAACAGCACTTTTAAACTCAAAGCTCGTGGCTTTTTGGCTTAGACATAAAGGCAAGATGCAGGGCAATAACTATCAGATTGATAAGGATCCCATTTTAGATTTGCCGATTTACAAAGCACCAGAAAAAGAACAAAAACAATTAATTGATTTGGTCGACCGGATTATAGTTCTCTTGGAGACGCCTCTCATTTCAGCTAAAGAAAAAGCAAAAGTTCAAGATTTAGAACATCAAATAGACGGGTTGGTGTATGAACTTTACGATCTCAACGAAGAGGAGATAAAAATAGTAGAAGCCAAAACTTGAAGCGATGAGCATTAAAGAAAAATTCCAAACACTAAATGAGGATGATTTAAGGCAAAAGATTATTATGCCCCTCTTATTTGTTTTGGGTTGTAATGATGTTCGAGATAACTGCGGCCCGGCAGAATACGGTAAAGATATACTCTATCTATGCAGGGATCATTTTTTAAGGGAAAAGATTTGGGGAGCCGTTTTAATTAAGAGGGACGAAATTAACAAAAGTTCTCTCGATAATATCCACCGGCAAATATCGGATGCCATAAATCAGTTTATAGACCCAGATGACCCTAGGAACAAGATACAACTTCACGAAATTTTAGTCATCACGTCTCGATCGATTACATCTGAGGCTTTGAAATATATAAATGAGCAAAGTGGAAAGAATTTTCAAAATATTCATTTTATCAATGGAGATAGGCTTGAATTTTTAATAAACCAGACGATTATCGATTTTAATCAAAAAAATAGGGGAGTCTATATTTTTGATGTTGAAACATATAGTGGCATATGTGGGAGGTCGTTTGTTAAAAGTCAAAAAGGTGGTTCAGAAGGAAAGGTAATCGACTAATTATTATGAGTAAAAAAGGACAAAATACTCAAAAAGGAATCTTCGCTCAAAATTGGGCGTCCTTATCTTTATTCCTGCAGTTTTTGAGAGATAAAAACTTTTCATATATCCAAATAGAGCCAGACCAGTCGGAAGACTTCGATCTTATATTTAGTGATGGGAAAAAGGTAATCTGTGAATCTAAATATAGGTTAGAAAAATTTAGCTACCCACAACTTAAGGAACTTTTGGAAAAGATAATCAAAAGAGGGTCTATTGGCGATCGCGATGAAATTCTAGTAGTTTGTAGAAATGTAAGTGACGATCTTATTTCATTAACAAAATATGTACGCTATTCGGCTTTTAGAGAACAAGAGAAGGCAAAACTGTTGAAGCTCGGCTTTAGTGATCAATTAATTGAACTTATGCCGAAAGTCAATTTCTGGCCGCTGGCAAAGGTTGAAGACAATGAGCTTAACTATTCGCTTGTTGCAGAATTGATAAATTTTTGGGTTCCTGAAGATGACATAAAAAGATTTACAAATCATCTTTTGCAAACGAAAATTTCTCAAAAAGCTACGATCGGCGCGATATATAGCCGATCTGATTTCAATAATGATGTTGCTACTTTTCGTAAGGAATCTCAGGCAAGAAGTGATTTTTTCAATAAAAAAAATAGCAAAAATAACCAGTTTACAAAGCTGGAAAATGATGTAAATAATGGCAGGGGTATAAAATGGGGGTCCGGATCAGTTACTGCTTTTTCAACTCGGTGGGATTTGATGTCATTCGCGATGGATCGGCTTAAGGCAAGAAACGATCTTGATTTGAGAAAATGGGATGGTCTATGGCAACTCAACAGGGTTTATTATTTTACCTTTGGCATCTTTCATGTTTTTGAGAATAATCTACAAACAGATAAAAATCGTAAGTATATATTGAGCTACATAAAAAAATACACAAAAACGATTCGAGGTTTTTATCGATCCGACTTCTTTGATGTGGATGTTGTAAAAATTGTTACAAAAATTATAGAAGGTGCTGACGGGTCAAAATACCTTAATGACGCCTTTATTATCGTCAAGGACCTCATTACTTTCAATGAGAAGGAGTTTTTCTATCTTAAGGACAGTGGTTATGATCGGGGCGAATGGGAAAAAGGAGAAATTTGCAAACTCCTTCATAAAATATATGGCCTGGCAGATGCAACGTTAAAACAGAAAGTTTTTGATCTGATTGTTTCGGGTTTTAATGTTACGGAAGATGATGGAGAGTTCATTCATCATGCACCAACGGATGTGTATGGAATACTTCGTGAGTGGCTCGACGAAGATTTTAAGAGCAGATTTAAAACGATAGTTAAACTCGCAAGCGAACAATACCGGCGTTATTATAAGAAGTTTGGGAGCAAAATAGAGTTTAAGGGTTGGGAGCATATGGGCGGTGGCACTTCTTTTGGGCCCGGTGGTCATCATGTCGGTGACCGTCACTTTGTTGGATTTATTCTCGCCCCAGCTATTCGTAAATATTACGATGCCAACAAAACTGAGGGATGGAAATTTATAAAACAAGAATGTATCACAGCAACTACAAAGGTTAGCAAGACCAGGCCAGATTTTCTTAATCGTTCGGTATACGAAATAGTTTTAAGCAGATATGCGGATTCAAATAGGAAAATATCGAGCGAGGCATTTTCTATCTTGAAAGAGTTTATTTTGTCCAGAAAAGGCATACCACACAAATCCGATTTAATATATCAATCTATCGCCGGCTCTAGCTTATTAGGTGATAAAAAATGGAAGTTGGTTGATCTCACTGTTAAGAAGTATGGGGTGCCAGTCAATCCTTTTGCTGAACAAATCGTCGCTGATCTTGCCAAGAAGGGCTACCAGCCAGCAAAGGCAACATTAAAGCAATGGTTTGCTGATCCAAAATACTACAAGCATTTTATGTTTGATCTGGATTCGGTTTCCAGCATCAAGGCGATGCTTGATAGTGATTTAAACTTTGCCGCTGAATTATTTAAGACGCTTATAACAAGCGACTATATAAAAAATGGAAAAAGTGATCATTTTGGCGCGTACACTGTCGCGGCGTTGCTGAACGATATTATTAGGCGAGACTATAATGTGGGGTTGTCCATACTTCGCCTGTTGGAAAGCGAGGAGAAATTAAGTGATGATCAACAGATTATTTATTCGTTTAGCTTGTTTAACCATCATGGCAATGATGAGTCGGACGATCAGGAATTATTATTGAAAATATATAACGAGGTTGTCGACCCATTTCTGAAGAAACACGGAGGTGATATCACCAGAATCAGCCAAAGGTTAACTGATGCCAATTGTCGAGAAGCCTTTGTACAGTTTGCGGCAAGATTGGCGGCTAAAAAAAGAATGGCGGACGCGCTAAGGATTGTCCATGTCTTTATCAACGATCCGGACCCGTATCTTCCGGGTAAAGACCCCCATGATACAGAAGATAAATACAATGAACACAAAAGCATATTGGAAGGCAAGGAGCCAAGTTCTATTCGATCGGTTCGTGGTTGGTGTGGATGGGTTTTGATGAAGTGTTCAATCCTTGATGGACGAGACCAAGTGCCTGAGGTGATTGAGCTTACAAAAAAGCTAATCAATGATCAAAATTATTATACGATTCACATGGCTTGTTTTGCCCTAGGTCAGATAGCTCGTAATCGCCTTACTGTTTTGCCGTCTAACCGAAATATTCTCTTTTTTAACGACGATCAAAAAACAGCTCTACAAATGGCAAAGGGAGTAGAGGCCATCGCTTTT
>Ga0265296_1001751_pt1 | contig 23707 bp, 17 predicted proteins | sample MunlanPumphouse1_FD_189073 | JGI IMG/M metagenome (GOLD analysis project Ga0265296, IMG submission 189073) | Groundwater microbial communities from a municipal landfill in Southern Ontario, Canada - Pumphouse #1 | ecosystem: Environmental > Aquatic > Deep subsurface > Groundwater | place... | reverse complement strand
TCACTCTTTTTAAATCCCCCTTAATCCCCCTTTACGAAAGGGGGAGGCGGGGGGGTTTAGGTGAGGGAGGATTTGGCCCCGTTAGATAGATCCGCATCTAACCCCGTTAAATAAAGCTTCGCTATCTAACGGGGTAAACGGGGTAAAGGGAGATGGCGTAGCGGGCGGCAGATACATTGTCGGCAATTATAAAAGAAGCGAAGATGGTGATAAAGAAAGTTGTTAGTAATAATATTTTTTTCATATTTTATAACTCACTCTTTTTAAATCCCCCTTAATCCCCCTTTACGAAAGGGGGAGGCGGGGGGGTTTAGGTGAGGGAGGATTTGGCCCCGTTAGATAGATCCGCATCTAACCCCGTTAAATAAAGCTTCGCTATCTAACGGGGTAAACGGGGTAAAGGGAGATGGCGTAGCGGGCGGCAGATACATTGTCGGCAATTATAAAAGAAGCGAAGATGGTGATAAAGAAAGTTGTAACTAATAATGTTTTTTTCATGTTTTTAACTCACTCTTTTTAAATCCCCCTTAATCCCCCTTTACGAAAGGGGGAAATTTGGGTGAGGGAGGGGATTGGGGGAGATGGCGTAGCGGGCGGCGTGAACATCTTGGGCAAATATAAAAACAACGATACTTATTAGAATCAAAAATATGGAATTAAGAATCAAGTATTTTTTCATAAATATTTTTATAACTCCCCCACCCTACTCCCTAGGCTTTCAGTGGCTAGGCCTTCGGTGGCTAGGCCTTCGGCCGCCATCCCGGCCGACAGCCTAGGGACCGCCATCCCGGCTTGCGGCCTAGGGACCGGGATCCCGGTCGCCGAAGGCGACCTAGGGACCTCCCCCTTAGGAAGAGGGAGGGAAATAGTACCGACAAAGAGAACAAGAGAGATTGTGAATAATAATATTTTTTTCATATTTTATAACTCACTCTTTTTAAATCCCCCTTAATCCCCTCACCGCCTTTGGCGGGACCCCGCCAGGGGGCGGTGGCTTTATGAAAGGGGGAAGTTTGGGAAAATTGGCAATTGACTGCTCCGCAAAACAATTGATACAATGGATTTGCTGTGGGCGGCGCATAGTGCTAACCCCGGATTATCACCCAGGGGTTGAGGGGTGCAATTCCCCTGCCGTCCATAGCATTTGAGTTATCCACAGGATGCTTGACAAAATTTGTGTATCTGCTATACTAATAATAGGTGATAATCCGGGTCAACAGCGCTATGCGCGACTCCCAAGGAATCCGTCATTTTGACGGATTTTTTTGTTTTTGAGCAGAGAATATCACTAATGGGCTCACTCCGCTCGCCCCACTAATAACTCTAATAATTTTAATTGTTTTTAGGCAGAGGATTTCGGGCAGAGGATTTCACGAATGGGCAATGCTCCGCGAATTGCGCGGATACTGTTTTCTGGATTGCCGCGTCCGCGGGAATGACATTGAAAGCGGCGATTTCTATCGAGGTTTAACCTCGATAGGTTTGAGGTTATCCCTCACCCCAACCCTCTCCCTTAGGAAGGGCGAGGGGGTGGTTACTGGATTCCCCGATTAAATCGGGGAATGACAGAGGGGGCGGGTATTAAGAGGGGGAATTTTGTTGTTTGATTTCGTAAATCCCTCTCTAACTCTCCCTTTATTAAAGGGAGAGAATTTTAAATCCCCCTTATTCCCCCTTTACGAAAGGGGGAAAATAGTTGTTCGATTTCTTAAATCCCCCTCCGTCTCCCCCTTTAATAAAGGGGGAATTTAGTTGTTCGGTCTGTTCGATTCCGGGAATCGAACAACCTGTTTTAAGGAATTGCGCGGGTTCCGGGAACCCGCAGACTTATTTCGTCTCTCGGTTATCGAAGCTCGCAGCCCGCAACTTTATTTCGTCTTTCGTTTATCGAAGCCCGCAGCTCGCAACCTTATTTCGTCTCTCGGCTGTCGAAGCTCGCAGCCCGTTTCGTCGTTCGTTTATCGTCTTTCGGTTTTTGACGATTAACGATTGACGATTTACGAAACGGGAAGCGACAGACGATAAACGTTTTACGAAAATTGTTTTAAATGGGCTCCGACCCCGACGTATCGTCGGGGGAGGTGCCTTCGGCAGGTTCTTCGGCGGCCCCGTTAGATAGTGAATCATCTAACGGGGTAAAGGGTGGGGTTATTTCTTCGGGCGGCGGAGTTATTTCTTCGGCAGGGGGAGGGAGAATTTCTTCAAGTGGTGGAATCACTTCTTCGGGCGGTGGGGTTGGTTCTTCAACCGGGGGAGGAGTTATTTCTTCGGCGGGGGGAGGTGGCGGGGTTGGCGGTTCGGGGTTGATGGTTGTAACCACGTTAATAATCCAATAATCAAATTTAACATCTGCCAGGGAGGGTTCGGCGAGGGAGAGTTCAAACCAGCCGGAGCCTTGCGACGAAATCCAGTAGGGGTAGCCGGGGTTGGAGCGGAAAGTGATGAAGATTTTGGACGCTGTTTTAATGTTAGGAGGTTGAACCTCCGCGGGAGGTTCAACCTCCCCAAATTCGGCGGGGTTTTCAATGTCTGGAGGTTGAACCTCCGCGGGAGGTTCAACCTCCCCAGATTTAACAGCGGGATTGGAAATAGTAACCGACTTTTGGCCGTAGGAGATGATGCCTTCGCCCACGGTGCGAACTTCTTCGGTTGTTTCAACTTGGTATTCGCGGGCGGTAACTTTTTCGGCCTTCACGTCTTTCATTACGAGCAGACCTTGGTCGTCTATCCACCATTGTTGCTCAGAACCAAAAGAGAGTCGCTTCAATCCCAAAAGGTTGCTGCACATCGCTGGTCCTTCGGACAACGCTGTGTCCCCCTGGGACACTACGCTGCTTCCTTCGGAAGACGCTGTAAAGCAAGAGAAATCATACCCGTCGCTCATAGCAAGCGTTCCGTCAGGTGTTTCTAACGCGTTTAGTTTTTTATTCAATTCCAAAATATAAACCGCGAGTTCTTCTAATCGGGCTTCGTGGGTGATTAATCTGCTGCCGACACCAAATCCGCCGGTATCTTCGGTCAAATCCGGCAAATGATGATTCTCTTGCAAATAGGCTTCGTAATTCTCTATTGATAAAAGTTCGTATCCCCTGTCATTTTCGCCGGTGAAATATTCGTCCAAGACATAACGGGCGTAACCTGTTACCGGGTAAGTTTCCCAAAAAGAGTAAGCTGAAACACTGCCGGCGAAAGTGGAAGTTCCCGAGCCGTTGCCAACGGTAATAGCGCCGGCGAAGGAGGAAGTTCCCGTAACATTGGGCGAAATCGTCGTCGTTGCCGCGCCGTTGCCAATCGCAAAGCCCAAATTGGTAATGTCATAAATAGTGAGTTTATTGCCCGGATTCGCGGTGCCAATGCCGACGTTGCCGTTGGTTATCGTCATATCCAGTCCCCCATCGGTTGTGTAAAAATCTATAGGACCATTTCCCGTACCAACAATCCTAGTATTATCGCCGACCCACCGAAGATATTGTCCCGAATCTAAAGTTATGTTGCCGCCACTCACCTGTATGCCGCCGCCACTCACCTGCAGTTTTGACTCCGGACTTGCCGTGCCGATGCCGACGTTGCCCGCGAAATAGGCGGAGTTGGAGCTGTTGGTGCTGGTGCCCACGGCGAATAATACTCCGCTTGCCGGGGTGGAAGTGCCCACGCCCACGCGCTGATTGGTTACTCCGCCCGCGCCGTCGGTAGTGCCGTAAAGAGTTAAAAGTTCGGTGTCATCCATCAAAGCCGAGTAGCTCATTACAATACTTGCGGTGGAAGTGGTAACCGGCATATTGGTCCAAGCGAGGATGCCGGCGTTGTCGTCAAAACTCAAATTTCCGGTTTCAAACGAAGGCATTTGAACGATGCCTTGGAAAGTGGAAGTGGCGGCGCCGCTTCCGAGCGTCGTCGTTGCCACGCCATCGCCCATACTCAAAGCGCCGGTGTAGTCAAAGTAGGCTTTTTCTACGGTGGCATTTCGTATGCTGACTAATTTTGAGCTTGCATTTGTGAGTGCGTTGGTGTTGTCAAGAATTACTCCGACTGCGGTTGCGCCGTTTGCAACTCTACCATACAGGTTTAGACTTCCTGCACTCAAAGACTGAATATAGTCTGTATAAAAAGACTCGTCTTGAAAGAATTGCCTTCTTATGCCGTTTGATGCTACGGACAGCACGCCGGAACTAGTCCAATAAAACCCCGTATCCGTATCCCCAGCGAAAGAGTAAGACGGACTCCCCGCCGTTCCCGCACCGACATAAGTTCCCGAGGCATTGAGGTTTCCGCTGAGATATTCCGTGCCTGAGGCGTAGATGTTGCGCCAAGGAACATTAAAAAGGCCAAGGTCGCGGGTGTTTGGTGTTGTCGGAACTACTGATGCTGTTATCTCTACATAGCCACCATATATTAACATAATGTCTGAACTGTTAGCAGCAAGATGTAGAACTCCAGCAGTATTATACATCCCCGTATCCGTATCCCCGGCGAAAGAATAACTCGGACTTCCTGCCGTTCCCGCCCCGACATAAGTGCCCGAGGCGTTGAGATTTCCAGAGAGATATTGTGTGCCAGAGGCGTAGATGTCTTTAAAAGCGCTGCCGTAAGCGCCGATGTCATAGTTATTGCCTGTGGCAGCATAAAGTTTAGTCGCAAAGGCAACTCCATTACCGCTAAGCCACATTTTTTCAGAACCACCGGTGGTAAACGCTAGATAATCTGCTAAAAGATTGTAAATTCCGGTATCCGTATCCCCAGCGAAAGAATAAGTCGGCGCGCCAGCGGTTCCCGCCCCGACATAAGTGCCCGAGGCATTTAAATTGCCGGAGAGATATTGTGTGCCAGAGGCGTAGATGTCTTTCCATGCCAAACCGTAATTACCCAAGCTTCGCTCGTTATTTGAACCAGGATAAAGGGCTCTATATGAAACATTCGCACTTCCCACGTAAAATCCGAGACTGCCATTTTGAGTAAAAAATAAAGTTCCCGCACTGTCATTGTACATCCCCGTATCTGGATCCCCTGCGAAAGAATAAGACGGACTTCCGACTGTCCCCGCCCCGACATAAGTGCCCGAGGCGTAAATCGTGCCAGAGGCGTAGATGTCTTTCCAAGCGGTGCCGTACATACCTAACCTTATTGTATTATTTCCCGAAGGACGGACGATGGAATTAAACGTTGAATATCCGCCACTATCAAATAGAACCAACTGAGATCCCGCTGCCGCGAGGTACAAACTTCCCACACCCCCCAAATACATTCCCGAACCTGTGTCTGCTACGAAAGAATAAGCGGGGGCGGAAACCGAGCCTTTGTTGGCGTAATATAAAGTAGAAGAAGTTGTGCCTTGAACGTCTAATTTAGTGAGTGGATTCGTGGTGCCGATGCCGACGTTGCCGGCACTTAATATTGTAATGGAAATTTTGTCCAAAACGGACGCATCGGAAGTTCTGAAATATATATTTCCACTAATATAATTATTATCCAAATATAATTCACCAGTATAATTCCTAATATAATTTGTACCAATATCCAAATAGTATAAACCGCTTTCTACCCTTGCTAAACCGTCATACACGTGCAATTTTACTGCCGGACTTGCTGTGCCAATTCCTACCCTTCCCGATGTCTGCTGAACTACCAAGGCATTATTGCCGACGATAAGAGCGTCGGCAAAGGTGGAAGTTGCCGTGCTCCCGCCTCCTATATATATACTTCCCGAGGCGTAGAAATCCTTGAACGCCTGTCCATACGTTCCGAGGTTAAACACGTTATTAGTTCCCGGATTTAGATTGCCATACCACGAGCCTGAAGCGTAGAAATTCCGCCACGCTGTTCCATAAGCGCCGAGATCGCGCTGATTATTTGTTGACGGCAGAAGAGACGAAGCGAATCTGCCGGTTAGAGTGATGGTGTCTGAGGTTGCGTCGCCCAAGGTGGTATTGCCGTAAACAGTCAGAGGACCGTCAAATAAAGCGGTGGAAGAGGACATTAAAAGACCGGTTGCCCAGAGAGTGGTGAACTTGCCGGTTCCGGCAGTTGACGCGCCGATGTTGATGCCGTCCCAAGTGGTGGTGGAAATGCCTCCGGTCGGAGTAAATAATCCGGTTGATTGCAAGGTGGTGAATTTGCCGGTTGAAGCGGTGGAAGCGCCGATTGACATTCCGTTTAAGGTTGTGGTTGCTTTTTCAATATAGTTTGAAGCGGTGATGGTATCAACAAGCATTGCATCGGTAATTGAGTCGTTGGGCAAAATCAAACCTCCGGCCACGGTCAGACCGCCGGTGGTATATAGATGAGAGGATTGAATGCCGCCGGTGAAAGTGGATGTTCCTGAACTGACAATGGTGTAACTTCCCGAACCGCCGTAGATGGTGCCGGAGGCGTAAATATTTCTCCAAGCGTTGGTGTAAGAACCGAGGTCAAAGACATTGTGGGTTCCGGCTTTCAGGTCGCCGTACCAAGAACCCGAAGCGTAGATGTTTTGCCAAGCCGTTCCATAAGCGCCGAGATCGCGCTGATTATTTGTTGACGGCAGAAGAGACGAAGCGAATCTGCCTGTGGCAGTAATGGTGTCTGTGGTGGCGTCTCCGAGAGTCGTGTTTCCGTAAATGGTCAGAGGGCCGTCAAATAAAGCGGTGGAAGAAGACATTAAAAGTCCGGTTGCCCATAAAGTGGTGAATTTGCCTGTTCCGGCAGTTGACGCGCCGATGTTGATGCCATCCCAGGTGGTGGTGGCAATGCCGCCGGTCGGAGTAAATAATCCTGTTGATTGCAAGGTGGTGAATTTGCCGGTTGAAGCGGTGGAAGCGCCGATGGCAATATTGTCTAAAGTGGAAGTGGTAATAGAAAGACCTGAAGTTACGCCGGCTGATGAGATGTCCCAGGTGTTGGAGTTGACGGTAAGACCATAACTTCCGCCGCCTAAGGTGATGGGGCCGACGAGGCTGACCGTGCCTGAAGCGGAAAGATTGTTGGCGTAAATTGTTCCGGAAGCGTAGATGTCTTTCCATGATTTGGAAAATGAGCCGATGTCGTAGGCGTTGTTGGAATCGGGAAGCAGAGCGCCGGAAAAAGTCGCGCCTGACATTGTTATCGTGCCAGAGGCATAAACATTGCCGGAATTGTCTATGTAAAATCTTGACGCGTCGCCTTTGCGCATTGTCAAAAGATTTCCGCTGTAAGTGGAAGAAGCGTTTAACAGCAAGTCGCCGTCAGAGCCGAGAATAAGGCGGTCGCTTGCGCCGTGAGAAAAATGGAGATAGCGGTCAAAGATGACTGTTGACGCCGGATTGATGGCAAAATAAGTTTTGTAAGTTGGATAAGTTGAGGAGGTTGAAAGCCATAAAGACGGGGCGCCAACCGCCGGGTCGTAAGAAAAATTAGCACGGCCAGTGGCTTGAACTGTGGCGTTTCCTCCGCCGACAATAAGGTTAGTGTTAAGATAGACATCCCCTCCGTCGGGGTGCATATATATATCCGCTCCAGAACCGGCGCTTGTTTCCATATACATATCCTTGCCGCCATAGACAAAACTGAACGAGTTGGCCGGGTTGGGGCCGACAATTTTCAAAGCGTAATTTGTGGTGGTGGCGTATCCCCTGCCTTGCTGTAAAGTTAAAATCGTGTTGTCGGAAGTTGAGGAGGAGTAAAAATAGTGAGAAGTTCCACCGGCGTAAATTGTGCCGGAGGAATAAATATCTTTAAAGGCCTGTCCATACGTTCCAAGGTTAAACACGTTATTAGTTCCCGGATTTAAGTTGCCATACCAGGAGCCGGAAGCGTAGATGTCTTTTATCGCTGTGCCGTAAGCGCCGATGTTAAAAGCATTATTTCCAGAAGGAAGCAAAGATAAAGCGCCGAGAGTAGAAGTCGCCGTGCCGTTGCCGATTGAAAGCGCGCCGGTGTAGTCAAAGTAGGCTTTTTCTACGGTGAAATTGCGGATGGAAATGAGTTTTGAGCCGGGGTCGGTTAGCGGGATAGCATTGTCAATCTTCACTCCGATTGCCGATGGCCCGCTTGCAATAGCTCCTGATAAAGTTAATGACGTGGAATCTATACTAGTTAAAACATTGCTTTGTATTCCAGATGAAGAGAAAGCAACCGTCATGGCGCCATTAGCGCTTACGCCAATTACATTAGGAAGATAATTAAAAAATCCCGTATTCGTATTGCCTTGAAAAGTGACGCTCGGCGCGCCCACGGTTCCCGCCCCAACATAAGTCCCCGAGGCGTTGAGATTACCGCTTAAATATTGCGTACCGGAGGCGTAAATGTCTTTCCAAGCCTTGCCGTAAGCGCCAAGGTCATAAGCGTTGTTTGCCCAAGGAGTGATTTGCGTGGTGGTGGCGCTTCCTAAAAACGCTGTTCCGGAGGCGTAGATGTTTTGCCAAGCCGTTCCGTAAGCGCCCAAGTCTCTTGCGTTGTTAGTTGAAGGCAAAAGAGAAGTGTTAAATCTGCCGGTTAGAGTGATGGTGTCTGAAGTCGCGTCGCCCAAGGTGGTATTGCCCCAAACGTTGAGGTTGCCACTTAAGTATTGGGTGCCTGAAGCGTAGAGGTCTTTCCAAGCCGTACCATAAGCGCCGATGTTGTAAAGATTGTTTGAGGAAGGAATTAAATTGCCGGAGATATTGCCGTTTAACGTGAGGGTGCCGGCTAAGGTGGAAGAAGCAGTGGAAAGACCGCCATCTTTGTCAAAATAGGCTTTTTCCGTTCCAGCGTTTCTGATTGAGAGAAGTTTGGCGTTGGTGAAATTGGTTAGAGTGTCAAAGAGAAAGACTGAATTGCCGGTGGTGTTTTCCGTGGCTGAAGAATACAAAGAGCCGGTGGCGGAGAATTGAATTTGAGGATAGGATGCTCTTGAGGTGATATAAAGACCGCCGTCGGCTGAGGCAAATGAAGCGCCATGAGTAAAGGTGGAAGTGGAAGGGCCAGAGATTGTGGCCAATCCAGCGCCGGTGCCGATATAAAGAGAGCCGGAGGCGTAAGCGTTCTTCCACGCCGAACCATAATTGCCGAAGTCATATTTATTATTGGAAAGAGGCAGAATGGCGCTGGCAAAAGTGGAAGTGGTGGTATCGCCGTTTAATGTAGTGAGCCCTGTTCCGTTTCCAAAACGTATTGTTCCCGAAGCATAAATATCTTTCCAAGCGTTGCCATACAATCCAAAATCGCGAGAATTATTAGCCGACGGATAAATCGTTCCTCCTGTTCCCGTCCACCCGTAAAGCGCTCCACCGAGATTCATAAAATTACTGGTGTCTGTGCTTGTAGCGTCAACATCATAGCCGATTAAAAGATTATTTGAGCCGGTCGTAATAAGATTCCCCGCCTGGTAGCCCAAAAAGACATTGTTCGCGCCGGAGGTGTTGGCAGCGCCGGCATAAGAACCTAAGAAGGAATTATTAGCGCCGATGTTGTTGAGGATGCCGGCATAAGAACCTATAAAGGAGTTATTGTCGCTGGTGGTGTTAGCGTTGCCGGCGAAAGAACCTAAGAAGGAGTTGTTAGCGCCGGTGGTGTTGACGGCACCGGCGGTATAACCTATGAAGGAGTTGTTAGCGCCGGTGGTGTTGAGTGCGCCAGCGCCAGCGCCTATAAAGGAGTTATTCGCGCCAGTGGTGTTGAGTGTGCCAGCGGTAAAACCTATAAAAGTATTGAAATCCGTTGAAGTGGCGTTTAACCCCGCTTGGTAGCCAATAAAAGTGTTAGATAATCCACCAGTCAAAACAGCGTTTCCGGCCTGATAGCCCACAAATGTTCCGAAATTGGTGGATGAAGCTTTAAGAATTGTCGCGCCGTCCATCTGGTATCCTTGCCCCGAGCCGGGGAGAGTAATCGTCCCCCCATACATTGTGCCTGAAGCGTAGAGGTCTTTCCAAGCCGTACCATAAGCGCCGATGTTGTAAAGATTGTTTGAGGAAGGGAGCAAATTGCCGGAGATATTACTATTTAAGGTAAGGGTGCCGGCTAGGGTGGAGGAAGCGGCAGAAAGACCGCCGTCTTTGTCAAAATAGGCTTTTTCCGTTCCAGCGTTTCTGATTGAAAGAAGTTTGGTATTGGTGAAATTGGTTAGAGTGTCAAAGAGAAAGACTGAATTGCCGGCGGTGTTTTCCGTGGCTGAAGAATAAAGAGAACCGGTGGCGGAGAATTGAATCTGCGGATAGGATGCTCTTGAGGTGATATAAAGCCCGCCGTCGGTTGAGGCGAAAGAGGCGCCGTGAGTCAGGGTGGAAGTTGAAGGGCCAGAAATCGTGGCCAGCCCAGCGCCAGTGCCGATATAAAGAGAACCGGAAGCGTAAGCATTCTTCCACGCCGAACCATAATTGCCGAAATCATAAATATTGTTAGAAAGAGGCAAAATGGCGCTGGCAAAAGTAGAAGTGGTCGTGTTGCCGTTTAAGGTGGTGAGTCCTATTCCATTTCCAAAACGTATCGTTCCCGAAGCATAAATATCTTTCCAAGCTGTTCCATAAGCGCCAATGTTCCAAGTATCGTTGGCGGAGGGGATTAAATTACCACCCATACCTAACCCGGAAACATTGCCATAAATTGTTCCGGAAGCGTAGATGTCTTTCCATGCCGAACCGTAATTGCCAAAGTCATATTTATTGTTGGTAAGAGGTAGAATGGCGCTGGCAAAAGTGGAAGTGGTCGTGTCGCCGTTTAAGGTGGTGAGTCCTATTCCATTTCCAAAACGTATTGTGCCGGAGGCGTAAATATCTTTCCACGCTTGTCCGTAAGTTCCTAAATCATAAGTATTGTTATCTGTGGCGTAGAGATGTTGGAAATAGGAGGTGGAAGAAGCTCCAATGCCTCCGGAGGGATTTACCCAGCCGAGGGCGGTTCCGCTTTCATTTTGCCATTCTATGAGATTGGCGGATTGGCCGGTGGCGCGGCGGAGAGCAATGCCTTTGTAAGCTGAATTGGCAGTGTCAATGGAGATGCGGGTGAGGCCGAAAGTGGTGGAAGTGCCGACGCGAAGGGCGGCGGTGGCGGTGGAAGTTGTTGAAGTGATGGTGTCGGCTAAAAGATTGACGAGATAAAAATTATTCCATCTTAACGATGCTGAGCCGAGGTCGTAGGTGTCGGTGGTTTTGGGAATGATTGAAGAGCCGGCGTAGCCGGTGAAAGTGATAGTGTCGGTGGTGGCGTTTCCCAAAGTGATGTTGCCGTTGAGGTTTGTTTCGCCGGTAACTGTCAGAACGCCGGAGAGGGAGGTGTCGGCGCCAACCGAGAGATTGCGGCCGATTGAGAAATCATAAGCCACGCCGCCAAAAGCGCCGGCTGTGACCGCGCCTTGCTGGGGGGCAGTGCCGGCCGAGGTAACATAGGTAATGGTGGGAGAGTAAGTGCCGGTTTGGATTCCCTTGACTACGGCGCCGGTAAAGTCAACCGTGCCTGTGATGCGAAGTTCGGGGGCGGTGAGGGCGCCTGACATCACAAGTTTCCCGCCCATTTCCAAGGAGCCGTCTTTTTTAATAGTGATAGCGCCAATTTTTAAATCGCCGTTTTCAATTTCAACCGGACCTTGGATGCGGAGTTTTTCCGCGCCGGAGGTGATGCCGCCTTTGAGGAGGCCTTTGACAGTGAGGTCGCGGTTGAGGATTGCCGAGTCAAGGTTTAACGCGGCGGCGATGAGGAGTTTGATGATGTCGTTTTGTTTTAAGGCGGTTGGTAGTTGTTGGTTGTTAGTTGGTGGTTGGTGGTTGGTGGTTGGTGGTTGTTGGTTGGTGGTTGGTGGTTGTTGGTTGGTGGTTGGTGGTTGTGCCGCAGATTGCGCGGATAAATCCCCCTCCGCCTCCCCCTTTGTTAAAGGGGGATTAAGCCCCGCCTCTTGCGGGGCAAGGGGGATTTCGGAGGGTTGTTCTCCCTCTGGGATCCCGTAGGATCCCAACGGGATCCGAGTGGATTTTGTAAATAATGCTACGATGGAATTTTTTATTGATGATGGGGCGGATTTTATTTTGCTAGATACGAATTTAAGCGAATCGGAAACTTTGTTGCTCGCGAATTTGAGCGAATTAGAAATTGATTCGTTTATATTAGTTGCGAATTCGGAGGAGAGATTACGCAGATGGCCAAGGCCCGCAGATGACACGGATGTTATTTTTTGGAGCCCACCCTTTAGGGTGGCAACTCCCGCCTGAAGGCGGGACTCCATTCCCCCGCCGACGAAGAGAACGGCGTTGCCGGTGGCGAGTTCGGCGCGTTGGATTGAATTTTCAATGCGTTGCGCCGCGTCGCGAAGTACCGCGAAAGTTGTACGCGAAGTACCGCGAACGGTTTCCCCCTCCCTACCCTCCCCCTTAGGAAGGGGGAGGGATGGGGTGGGGGTGACTCCCTCCCTTTCTACGAGGGGGAGGGATGGGGTGTCTCCCTGCGGGAGATCTCCCGAAGGGAGAGGGGTTGTTTCAGAGGTACTTACCTTGGTACTTACTTTTTCTTTAGCAGACCTAAAGGTCTGCGTTACACGCGACTTAAAAGTCGCGGCTACATTTTTAACTGATTCGCCAACCGTTGTAGCCGCAGCCTTTAGGCTGCGAGATGTTTTTTGAACGCCGTTGCTAATTGCGCCATTTAATTCTTCCGCAAATAATTTAGTTGCTCCAAAAACTTGCGAAGCGGTTTCTTTTGTTTTTTGAAAAAATGATTTGTTGTCAGTAGAAGCCGTGTTGACGCCGCTGCCTGTTGGCACAACGCCGGATGACGCCGGTTCCTCGTTGGACGGAGGAACGATTGCCAATTTCTGGATTCCTGCTTTCGCAGGAATGACATTATTTACCGAGGGAGACAAAGAAACTGAAGATACGAATTTAAGCGAATCTGAAAAGGCATTTTCTATTTTGTTAGTTACGAATTTAACCGAGCCCACTGATTTTGAGGCGAGATTGCGCAGATGGCTAACGCCCGCAGATGACGCAGATGTTATTTTGCTAAATACGAATTTGAGCGAATTAGAAATTGATTCGTTTATATTAGCTGCGGATTCGCTTATATTAGCGAGGGTATTTTCCGTTCCTTTTTTGATTCCGTCCACAAGCCCCCCCACCAATTGAACAAAACCGCCACTCAATTTAATGGTTTCTTTTTTGATTCTGTGTCCAAGCATTGAAACAGAATCACTTATTTCTTCAATTGGTGGGGGGGCAAGCATTGAGAAAGAATCGGCGCTAGCTTGCCAAATCCTTAGTGGCGCGCCGCGCGCGCTTGCGATTAATTTATCTACGGAGTTATTAATATTATTATTTATAATAATTAACGCGTCTGCTGTTCGTTCTAAAAATGAGGGAGAGGAAATTGTGACTGCTTGGAGTTCGTTGATTTCATATGCCGACGCTAACGCTGGTCTCTCCTCCTTCGCTAAAGCTACGGAGGACAAGCCGGGAGACGACGCTGTCCCGTCATCCGACGGGACTACGCTGTCCCGACCTTGGGTCGGGGACGCTGTAAATAAAATAAACGCAACAAAAATTATCGCGCTTAATTTAGTTAGTGTTTGAATATTAAAAAATTTTTTCACCACACCCTCCGTCGCCTTCCGGGCTATGGCGGACAAGGATTTATTTTTCACAAATTAATGTCTGGAGGTTGAACCTCCGCGGGAGGTTCAACCTCCCCAGATTAAGACAAATTGGTCTTGTGGCGTAGAAATTTTTATTTTTGTTTTTGGGCAGAGGATTTCGGGCAGAGGATATCACGAATGGGCTCACTCCGCTCGCCCCACTAATAACTCGAATAATTTTAATTGTTTTTTGGGCAGAGGATATCACGAATGGGCTGGTGCCCCTCTAATAACTCGAATAATTTTAATTGTTTTTGGGCAGAGGATATCACGAATGGGCTGGTGCCCCTCTAATAGCGCGAATAATTTTAATTGTTTTTTGGTAGAGGATATCACGAATGGGCTGGTGCCCCTCTAATAGCGCGAATAAATTTAATTGTTTTTTGGTAGAGGATATCACGAATGGGCTGGTGCCCCTCTAATAACTCGAATAATTTTAATTGTTTTTTGGCAGAGGATATCACGAATGGGCTGGTGCCCCTCTAATAACTCGAATAATTTTAATTGTTTTTGGGCAGAGGATATCACGAATGGGCTGGTGCCCCTCTAATAACTCGAATAATTTTAATTGTTTTTGGGCAGAGGATTTCGGGCAGAGGATATCACGAATGGGCTAACGCCCCACGAATGACACTAATTTTTAATGTATATATTATTGATATATAATACTTTATTATTATAACATTTTATGCAGAGGATTTCACGAATGGGCTGCGCCCCGCTAATAGCACGAATAAGGTATTTATTACAAATTGTTACTTTATTATTATAACATTTTATATGGCGCCATGGAAGTGTTTTCAAGGGCAAACTGTGGATAACTATTTACACGACAAAGCTTCCTTAAAAAACAAAAAAGAACGTGCCTAAATGACACGCTTTCTATTAGATGATATCTTAACACTGAACTCACTGAACATAACACCGAACCACACGGAAATTTTCCTTCCCCCTCCCTACCCTCCCCCTCCTCGGAGGAGGGGGAGGAGAGGTGGGGGTGGATTTCCCTCCCCTTTTTAAGGGGGAGGGAGAGGGTGAGGTGTCTCCCTGCGGGAGATCTCCCGAAGGGAGAGGGGAGGAACTAAGTTATTTTCTTTTTAATTTCGTCCGCAACCACCATTAACACGCCTTCCAAATTTCTCGTTATATCAGTATTCAAAAATCTTAAAACTTTTATTCCTTGACGAAACAAAATTTCATCTCTTAATTTATCTTTATTTTGATTTTCTAAATTTTCAAAATGGCTTTCACCATCTACTTCAATGCCCAACTTTGTTATTGGAGCGTAAAAATCTAAAATAAAATTTTCAATAACGAATTGGCGTCGAAATTTGACGCCAAGTTGCTCGTTGCGAATTGCGCGCCAGAGAACCCTCTCCGGCATCGTCATATTTTGTCTAAGTTCTCTTTGAAAATCTTTAAGGTGGGTTTGCATATTTCATCCCCCTCCCTACCCTCCCCCTTAGGAAGGGGGAGGAGGGGTGGGGGTGGGTTCGGTGTTGTAAAGTTTCTCCCCCTCCCCGCCTGCAACGCTTTGCATAGCATTGCGGGCAGGCCTACCCTCCCCCTTAGGAAGGGGGAGGGATGGGGTGGGGGTGGTTCAGTGATTGAAAATTACTTCAAATATTTTTCTAAAATCTTTCTCACCACTTTGGCGTCGGCGCGGCCTTCGGTTTCTTTTAAAGTTACACCGATCAAAAACTGAAGCAGTTGAAGTTTGCCGGATTTGTAATCAGCGACTTGTTTGGGATTATTTTTTATTACGCTTTGAATTATTTCAACAAGGCGTTCTTCGTCGTCCATTTTTCCAAGCCGTTTTTCTTCCATAATTTGGCTTGGGTCGCCGCCGGATAAAAGCATTTCTTCCAAAACTACAAGCGCGGAAGAAGACGAAAGTTGATTTTGGTAAATTAAAGTTAAAAACTCGGCAAAATTTTCGGGCGAAATCCCCCTTGCCCCGCCAGAGGCGGGGCTTAATCCCCTCACCGCCTTTGGCGGGACCCCGCCAGGGGCGGTGGCTTTATCAAAGGGGGTTAAATCCCCCTTAGTCCCCCTTTTTAAAAGGGGGAAAGTGGGGGATTTAATTTTATGCTTTTCCATCAAGCCGAAAAGTTTGGTGATAAGCCATGTTGAAACGAGGCGGGATATTTTTTGTTGAATAGGATTAATAAGTCCGATAGGTCCAGTAGGACCGATAGGACTAATGGGATTAATGGGACTAATGGGATTAATGGGACTGATGAGACTGATGGGAATCTCGGCGTCGGGTTGCGACTTTAGCCACTCGTATAACTCCGACATTACTTTTTCAGTATAATCGGCGAGATAAATATCGTCGGTTAAAATTCTGGCGTCGGCGGGGGCGAAACCGTATTCATCAGCGAATCTTTGGCGTTTGGCGATGGGTAATTCGGGAATTGTAGAAGCCAATTTTACGCCATCACTACGCCATTTTACGCCAGAAATCCCCCTTAATCCCCCTTTGATAAAGGGGGAGGCGGAGGGGGATTTTATCCTCGCGGTGATTTCAATTAAATTTAACGGCGGAATATCCGGTTCGGGAAAATATCGGTAATCGCTTGAGCCCTCTTTTGTCCGCTGTTCTTCGGTGATTCCTCGCGCGTCATTCCAACCGCGAGTAGTCTCTGCTGACGGAGGTTTTCCTTCATTAAAAAGTTTTGTTTGCCGCGCTATCTCATACTCAAGGGCTCGTTCAACTGACTTAAACGAGTTGAGATTTTTTATCTCTGTCTTTGGATTAAGCCGCCATTCTACGCCATCACTACGCCAATTTACGCCATGGCGTTCCGTGGCGTTGTTATGGCGTTCTGTGGCTTCTATTAACGAAATGTTGGCATCACACCTAAGGTGCCCTTTTTCCATATCTGCCGAGGAAACGCCGAGATATCGCATTATAAGACGAAGTTCTTGTAAAAATATTTTTGCTTCTTGAGGGGACCTTATTTCCGGCTCTGTTACTATCTCCAACAACGGAGTTCCTGACCTGTTAAAATCAATGTATGACGAGGATTTCACTAATGGGCTCTCTTCGTTCGCCCCACGAATGACACTAATCCCTAGGCGCCCCGCGGGCGCCGGGATGGCGGCCGCCTTCGGCGGCTTAGCCATATTCGTGAGATTAGCGGGGCAAGGCCCATTCGTGTCATCCTGTTTATGAATCAGTTTAGCAGCATCTTCTTCGAGGTGGACGCGGGTAATGCGGATGCGAGTAGATTTTAGAATCATTTCGGTTGTCGTTTGTCGTCTGTCGCTGCCCGTTTCGTTGTTCGTTTGTTGTTTGTCGTAAGTTAACGAATGACGACAACCGTTAGCCGAAACGGGTTGCGATAAACGATAAACGTTTGACGTTAAATGGGTTATGTCAAGGTATCCCTCCACCCCAATTGGTTTATCAAACTGTGATATTTGATAACCCTTTGGCAAATCCGGATAAAAATAATTTTTCCTGTCGAATTTTGAAAAATCCAAAATTTGGCAATTTAAAGATAGCGCCGCTAAAACGGCGTATTCAATCGCCTGCGAATTTGGCACAGGCAAAACTCCCGGATGACCCATACAGACGGGACAGACTGTGGTGTTGGGAGATTTGTCCTCGCCGGTGTTGTCGCAAGCGCAGAACATTTTTGATTTTGTTTTTAATTGAACGTGGATTTCTAAACCAATAATAGGTACATACTGCATAACAAAATATAAAATTTATCATGAAAATAATTGCCAAAACAGTCGTTTTATCGCGAAACCACGCCCCCACACCAATTCTATCCTAATTATATATATTGCCTGAGCCCGGTCGAAGGCTTTTCCAAGACCCTTCGACTCCGCTACGCTTCGCTCAGGGAATAAAAAGGTTTTGATGGAATTGGTGTGGGGGCACGCGAAACATGACGCGAAACTACGCGAAAGTTTTCCACCCCCTCCCTACTCCCTAGGCGGCTTCGCCGCCGGGATCCCGGTCGCAGGGCGACCTAGGGACCTCCCCCTCCTCCGAGGAGGGGGAGGAGAGGTGGGGGTGGAACCCTCATCCCTTTCTACGAGGGGGAGGAGAGGTGGGGGTGGAACCCTCATCCCTTTCTACGAGGGGGAGGAGAGGTGTCTCCCTGCGGGAGATCTCCCGAAGGGAGAGGGGTGGGTTTTGCGTTGTTTTGCGTTTTAGTTTAGCATTGTTTAGCGCTTGTTCGAGCGGTGTCATAAACACGACGGATAAATTCAACTCCGCCCGGCTTACCGAAATTAACCAGATAACCAACCTTGTAATTGGAACTTTTCAGATAGTGCCAAAATTGAGAAATGTCGCTTTTTAAAAGTATTGGTTTACACTTGATTTCTATTACTATTAAATCGTTCACTGTCGCATCCGGAATATAAGTGCCGACTTTTTTACCCTGATAATAAATGTCTATTCTTTTATTTTTATCTACTTTTAGACCGCGGTTTATAAGATTTTCTATTAAGGCATTGTGACAAACTGACTCTTTGTGGGCGTTTCGAAAGGTCTTGTACACGTCGTAAAATGCGCCTTGGATTTGATACGAGAGTTCTTTGTGTAAGATTTCTGGCATAATTTTCGCGTTGTTTTGCGTTTTGGTTTAGCGTTGTTTAGCGCTTGTCTGCAAGTCTCGGAAAAGTATCACCATTGTAATAATCAAAAACGGAATAAATACGGCTTCGATGTAATTTGCGCCGATAATTTTTAAGCCTTCCAAAAGATAAACCGCCCACTTGTCAAAAGTTCCGCCCGCGTATTTTACCACAATATCAATTAAATTCAAAAAAATCATATTAACCGCCCAGCCGAACATTGACCATATTAACGACGGAAAAATAATCCGCGCCGCAATTCCCCAAAATTTTCCTTTAGTCAGTTCTTTGCTTTTTTTAAGCGACTCCTTTATCCCCATTTTTTCCAAGATGACATAATAAATCGCGAAGGCAAACCAAATGCTGAAAATTAAACCCGGCACGATAAGCAAAATAAATCCGCCGATTTGAATCAGGCCAACGACTAAGGCGATTAAAAGCACGTTAAACCACAAACCCCAGGCCTTGCCGAGCGCTGTTTTTAAATCCCCCTTTCCGCCCAAGGCGGATCCGCCTCTGGCGGAAATCCCCCTTTGATAAAGGGGGAAAGAGGGGGATTTTTGGGGGAGGGGTGGGGTGTCTCCCTCCGGGAGATCTCCCGAAGGGAGAAGGGATAAGGAAATCTGCTTGTCGGCCATTTCAATCAAAACTATGGTGATAAAAATAGTTAAAATAAAAACCAGCAAATTAATAAAAAACGAGAGGATATTTCCGACAAATGGCGTAACACTAAGAAAACCGCCCAAAACTTCAAGCGCCATGGCCGGAATCGCGCAAAGAAAAATCAAAAAACTTAGTTTTAAATAAGTTTTAAAATTCTTATTATATAATGTCCATGTGTTGGAGATGAGATTGGTTAGTGACAACATAAATTTCACTTAATCACTGAACTCACGGAACTGGACACTGAACTACACTGAAGTTTCTCCCCCTCCCTACCCTCCCCCTCCTCGGAGGAGGGGGAGGAGAGGTGGGAGTGGTTTCTGTGTTGTTCCGTGTTATGTTCGGTGGGTTCCGTGACAAAAAAGTTTATTTATATACGTACTGTTTTAAAATTTCTACCGCCCCCTTAATCATTTGTTGCGGGGGCAATGAGGCATCCAAATAAAGAACCTTGCTTCCGTATCGCGACATTAAACTCTTAAACCAGCCTGATTTGAATCGTTTATAAATTTTTTTCTGAAAAGAGAGGCGTTCAAAGATGGCCTGGTCTTTTTTTTCAGCGCGCAAAGCCAGGCGTTCCATGGCGCGCTGGGGCGTTATGTCGGCGACAAGAAGAATGTCAGGCGCCCAATGAAGGGCGAGCGAATTGCCTTCAAGACGCAAAAGTTCGCCCAGCGGCATTTTTCCGTTTTGAACCGGCTGGTAAATAAGCGAGGTGGTAACTCCCCTGTCTTGAACCACTATTTTCCCGACTTTTAGCGCCGGGATAATGACGCGGCGATACAAAATGGCGCGATCAATTGAAAACGCCTGGGCGGTAAGACGCGCGGAATATTTTTCCGCCGAATGGTCGTGGATTAATTCCCGCCTAATCGCCTCGCCGGCCCAGACCGAAGACGGTTCCGCCGAAAGAATAACATCGGCTTCCAATACTTCGTGAAGTTCGGGATAAGTTTTGTGTTTTTTCCAATATTTTTTTAAATCAAAAATTTTTAAATTATTTTTTTTAAAATAGTCGGCGATGCCGCCAACGATGGTGCTTTTGCCCGAGCCGTCAAGACCGTCGAGCATTATAAACATTCCATTGTACTTGTTTCTGTTTTTTGGCATATGTTTAAATATAAATTCATTATAACACAATGAACAAAATAAAAAAGGTGCCTCTCTTTGAGTACCTTTTTAACACCGAACCCACTTAATTTACCCCGTTAGATGGAAATCGCTTATCGAAAGGTGTGGCCACGCCCGCCTAAAGGCGGGACTCCGGGGAGTCTTATCTAACGGGGCAAGCACTGAACCACACGGAATCGTCGTCTTTCGTTTATCGAAGCCCGCAGCCCGTTTCGTTTATGGTCTATCGTCTTTCGTAAAAAACTGACGACAAACGGCAGACGATTTACGAAACGGGCGGCGACAGACGATAAACGTTTAACTCTTAAAATTCGCCTGTTGACCCGAATCCGCCGCGGGAATTGCCCGCTGATTTTTCTGACACTGATGACACTGATTCTAATAATTCCGCTTTTTCTATTTTGACCAAAATCCCTTGCGCCAAACGCTCACCTCTTTTTATCACAACATCATGGCCGGTAATATTTAAAAGCTGGAGCATTGCCTCGTCTTTGGGCCCGCAATAATCTTGGTCTAAAATTCCAACGCTATTCGCCAGAACCAAACCTTTTTTAAGCGGCAACGAGCTACGCGAAGCAATCAAAAACATAAAACCCTCGGGAACTTCAATGATGATATTTGTCGGTATTAATTTTATTTCCCGCGATTTGATAATCGCGTCTTCGCGCGCGTATAAATCAAAAGCGACGGAGCCACTCGTCTGATAAGCGGGCATGGGCAGTGTTGGATCGACGAGATGAATATTTACTTTCATATAGAAATTGATTACGCAGATGCGCTGTCGCGCCGCTGATTGCGCAGATTAGTTAAAACGACGCGTTTAATTTCCAACGGTCGTTTGCGAAAATTGACTAAAAATCCTACAGGTTTTCCGGTGGCTTCTAAATAACGAATCATTTGTTGCGTGTGTTCTGAAGTAAGCCAATCTGTTGTTTTTGCTTCTAATACTATTAAGTCCGCAATTAAAAAATCGAGCTTAAAGGCGCCCAAAAATTCTCCTTTGTAAAACACTTTAACGGGCACTTGTTCTTTAAAAGGAATTCCATTCTGTTTAAACAATGACGCAACGCCTCTGCAATAATGTTTTTCCTGGAATTTTGTTCCTAAATCATTTTGAACTTGAAAAAGTATGCCCCTGATTTTGTAGGTCAACTCTTTTAAAGGGAAATTTTTATCTGCGCAATCTGCGGGCATAGCCATCTGCGCAATCTTATATGGTAATTTTTATTGAAGGTCCCATCGTTGCCACCAAAACCGCGTTTCTAATGTAATTGCCTTTTGAAGTCGCGGGTTTTGCTTTTTTAACCGCCACTGCGAGAATTTTAAGATTTTCCAAAAGCTTGTCCTTGTCCATGGAAACTTTGCCGAACATCAAATGAACATTGCCCTTGTCGTCATTTTTAAAATCAATTTTCCCGGCCTTTTGCTCTGTAATCATTTTTTTGATGTTTGGGCCAACGGTGTCGGTTTTTGGATTCGGCATCAAACCTCTGGGACCGAGAATTTTTGCCACCTTGGCAAGCTTGGGCATCATATCCGGAGTGGCAATGGCCACGTCAAAATCGCATTTTTTTGATTCAGCAATCTCCTTTATCAATTCCTCGCCTCCAACAATGTCGGCGCCGGCTTCTTTGGCCTCTTTTTCTTTGTCGGCGGGGACAAAAGCAACAACTTTTTTACTTTTGCCGAAACTGTGCGGCAATACCGCGCTGCCGCGCACAAGCTGTTCGCCTTTTGTCGGGTCTATGCCTAAACGGAAATGCAGCTCCAAGGTCGCATCGAACCTTACATTCGAGGTCTGCTTCGCAAGAGCAATTGCCTCTTCGGGAGCATAGATTTTATTCTTATCAATTAATGATAGAGATTTGAGATACTTTTTACCATGCATAATAGTTTATTTCTTATTTTCTATTTCTTATTTCCTATTTATTTCTTATTTTCTATTTCTTATTTTTTAAACTGCCTATAATCTTTGAAAACAATTTTGCGTATCCGTGCGTCTCTTCCCACAATTTGCGGCATTCATCTTTTACCGATTCGTCTGCTCTGGCAAGCATTCTAAGCCAGTGTTTAGTTTCCATCGTCTCTTTCTTACAAATAAAAATTTTGTTTTGAAAATCTTTTTTGGAAGAAGCGCCATTTGCCTTTTACCCCGTTAGATATTTACTATCTCACGGGGCAAGTAGTTCCTCAAACGGTTCTTAATGTAACGTTTGCCCCAAGATGATTTAAGGTACCTTTCTCTCTTTATTGCATCATTTTTATTCAAACAAGCTTCGTAGTAAACTAATTTCAAGGGTCTTCTTTTTTGGGTTGAAGGAACCAAACCTTTGTTATGTTTTTCGACTCTGACCTTCAAATCTGGTGTAGAGCCGACATAGAAAAATTTATCTTTCAAACTTTGTAAAACATACACATAGTACATCATATTATCTAACGGGGCAGGTATAATTTGCGCCCATTGATGTTCCCGACCTTATGAGTTGGCTTAAAATTGGAATTGTCACCACATTTTTGGGCGTCTTCTTGGCTAAATCAATTATTTTTTCTCCATATTGTTCCAATCTTTCTTCTAAATCGCTAGCTTTTGTTTTTTGAAAGTCGCCCTCGGTGGTCATAGTGGTTATAAATATTTAAATCCCTAAGTCGCCTTGCGACCGGGATCCCGGCCTGAAAGGCCTAGGGATAGGAAATAAAAAAATAATTAGGAAATAGAAAATGGGAAATAGGAAATTAATCAACTATCTCCAACCCCATCTGTTTGGCAGTTCCTTCTATCATTTTCATCGCCGATTCAACATTGTCGGCGTTAAGGTCGGGCATTTTTCTTTCGGCAATTTCCCGAATCGCCTTCCGGCTGACCTTGCCGACTTTTTCCCGCAAAGGCTTGCCCGAGCCCTTTTCTATGCCGGCCGCTTTTTTTAAGAGCTCGGCTGCCGGCGGGGTTTTTAAAACAAATGAGTAAGTTCTGTCTTCATAAACAGTGATGACAACCGGCGTAAGGTCGCCAGCCATACTTTTTGTTTTTTCGTTAAAACGGCTGCAAAATTCGGCGATATTAAGGCCGTGCTGGCCCAACGCCGGACCAACGGGAGGCGCCGGGTTAGCTTTGCCTGCCGGAATCTGCAATTTTATATATGTTTTTACTTTCTTGGCCATAACATGTAAATAGAAGCCGAACCACGCCGCTTGTCCCCCCCCTTTGGCGGGGACAACTACGCCGAATGACGCCGAGTTTCTTGTTTCTCGCGCGCTTTGTCGTAGACACGACGTTGGATTTCTAACTTCTCAGAGCCGAAATTAATCAAAAGGCCGACTTTGTAATCAGACCCTTTTAAGATATAACCAAAATTGTCTTTCGTCTTCTTTGGTTAAATACGGCTTGCATTTTAATTCTATTAAAATTTTATCGTCAATGATTTTGTCGGGAACATAAGTTCCCACTTTTTGGCTTTGAAAATAGATATCAATTCTTTTTTGACTGTCAACCTTAAGACCCCTGTTTTCTAAAGCGATGTTCAAGGAGCAATCAATAATTTTTTCTTTAAAAGCCCCTCCGAATTGATTCCAAACTTCGTAACAAGCGTCGCGGATTAATTTTGTTTCTGCTTCGTAAAGCAACTCGGCATTTTTATTAACCGGCATAGTGTAACTCAAACCTTTAGGTTTGATGTTTTTCAGGTCTAAAGACCTGAGCTACCCGCAATGACAGAATAATAAATAACGGCGTTAAAACGGCGTTGGCGGAAGCGCGGCGTTCATCCCGAC
>Ga0265296_1001750_pt1 | contig 23713 bp, 25 predicted proteins | sample MunlanPumphouse1_FD_189073 | JGI IMG/M metagenome (GOLD analysis project Ga0265296, IMG submission 189073) | Groundwater microbial communities from a municipal landfill in Southern Ontario, Canada - Pumphouse #1 | ecosystem: Environmental > Aquatic > Deep subsurface > Groundwater | place... | reverse complement strand
CGTGTTACTCACCCGTCCGCCACTAACTCCGAAGAGTTCGTTCGACTTGCATGTGTTAGGCCTGCCGCCAGCGTTCGCTCTGAGCCAGGATCAAACTCTCAGGTTGAGTTGACTTCTGACCTAAGCAGATCGGACCGAAATCCGATTTGGCATTAGTTCTACGTATTTGATTGACGAGATCCCACGAACGCCTCTCCGAAGAGCGACGTCATGGTGTCTTTTCAAAAAGACCGCAGATGTCAGTGTCGATAGACAGTTCCGAAGAACTATCGCTAGGACACCGCCGCCTGCGTTTCTCTTTCCAGATCAACGATTTCAAAGACCAGAGGAGCCGGAGACCGGCTCCAACCGTTTAGCGCCCGGTTGCGGCGGAGGCGGCGATGTAGTCGCCTCGGTAATCCGTGTCAAGCGGTTATTCCGAAGAACAACCTCTTTCCCGTCCGCCCCGTCCGGAGACGGGGGAGGCGCTCTTTAGCGCCTCAGTATTCCGCGTCAAGTGGTTCTTTTTAAAGAAGAACCTCTGTCTGCGAACCGGCCCGGGAGGCCGGTGGAGGCGGCTGTCTAAAGAGAGCCGATCTCCGTGTCAACCGGGCTTTTTGAGCCATTTCGCGGAGGAGAAATCCGGAGACTTCAGGCCGCAAAAAACCGTCTGGAAAGCCCGAGAGGCTTGCCTCTGTTTCGTTACCGACGATTCGATTGGAGCGCGGAACCTAACCGAAACACCTTAAGGAAGCAACCCGCATCTGCGACTTTCTTCCCGGGGACCCGCTGGAGACTTTCGTCTCCGTGGCCCCGGCGGCCGGCCCGTTTCCGAGCGAGGCGGCGATATACGCAGCGGCCATTTTGTCCGCAAGCCGATTCCGACAGTTTTGCGAACTTTCTCGCGGAGTCGCGGTCTGCGGACGGCGTATGACGGATCCCGGCCCGTCCGCGACAGGCCGCAACCGCCCGCTCAGCCTGCCCTTCAGCCCGCGGCTATATAGGTGCGCAGGGATTCCGCCTCCCGGGTGGCCTCGGCGATCTGGCATTTGACCACGTCGCCGATCGAGATCACGCCCGCCAGCCGGCCGTCGCGCAGAACCGGCAAATGGCGGATTCGCCGGTCCGTCATCCGGCCCATGAGAATCGCCACCGTCTCTCCGGGGGCCGCGAACACCACTTCCGACGTCATGACGGACGAAACCGGCCGGGTCAGCGCGGCCTGACCGTCGCGGGCCACGGCCCTGACCACGTCCCGTTCGGACAGCACGCCCACCACCTTGTCCTTGTTACAGACCATCAGGGCGCCGACACGCAGCCGGTCCAGTTCGCCGCAAGCCTCGCCCAGCGTCAGATCGGGGCCGATGGCGTAGACGGCGTCGCCCTTGTCCTTGAGAATTTCGGCGACCAGCATCGCGGCTCCTCCCTCTCTATATAGAGTGCGGCCGCGGATGGACCGCTTCAGGCCGCAGGGTCGCGCAGATCGGGCGGCGAATCAAACGCTTCCGGACGCGGACCGAACGCCCTTGCCCACGGGCCGATCAGCAGGGCTCCGGCGACGAAGCCGAAGGCGTGCGCCTCCCAGGCGATCCGGGCGCCTTCCATTCCCGGCGCGAAGCCGAGCAGGCCGACGACGGCGTTGACCGCCATGATCGCGACGGCCGGCGTGAGGAATCGCCTGTCCGTCAGGGCTCTCAGCCGCCCGGACCTACGGCCCAGCAGGCGAAGGGCTGCGCCCATGAGCCCGAACACCGCTCCGGACGCGCCGACCAGGGCGTCATAGCTGGCGGCGTGGACCAGGCCGTACCCCGCCGTCGCGAGCAGGCCGCATGCTATATAGAAGGCGAGAAAGCCGAGGCTCCCCTTAACGCCGGGCATGAGCCGCGCCACGGGCGTCCCGAACGCCAGCCCCAGGATGGCGTTCATCGCCACATGCGGCCATCCGCCGTGGGCGAACATCGAGGTCAGCAGCCCCGGCCACCATCCGCCATCCCAGAGCGACGAGGGCCGAAACGCCAGCGACAGGCCTCCGTCGGGCAGACGCGTCTGGAACCAGTACAGCACCGGCATCGACACGGCGACGCCGACCGCCATGAGCGGGGCGTTGAACACACGTTCGGGCGGCTGGGCGGTCAGGGCGAAAGCTCCGGCGATTCACGAAGACAAACCAATCGGTTGTCCGACGTCATCATGGCAAGCGCTTCTTAATAACCATGACCCAAAGTGGGATGAAGGATCGTTTCCGGTCCATTGACCCTGTTTGCGTGAGAGGTGGCCATGACCATGCGCATCAAGCTTCTGCCCGCGATCGCCCTCGTCGTCCTTCTCGCAGCGCCGGTCGCGGCCTCGGCCCAGTCAGCCGGTTCCTCGAGCATGGGAACCTATCAGGCCGGCTACGGCTCCTCGCGTTACACCACCGCCCGGCCCCAGACCGGTTCGACTCGCGACGCGAACGGCAACCGGCTGATTGTCGACGGCGTCATCCAGGCCGGAGCCAGCAGCTATTCCAGCGCCAGCGGGGGCGTCTCTTCCAGCTACTCCGGCGCGGGGTCGAACGGGACCATCGGCGGTTCGACCGCCATCGGCAACAACCTGAATGTCGTCGTTCAGGGCAACCACAACACCGTCATCGTCAACTCCACCCAGGTGAACAACGGCGCGGTCACCGCCGGGACCAGCCTGAACGGCACCCTGAGGCTTCCATGAGCGCTGGCTCCCTTCCCCGCCGGCTTCGGGCCGCGGGCATAGCCTCTGCGGCTGCGGCCCTTCTGAGCGGCTGCATTTCGGCCTCGGCGGGTCCGAACGGTCAATACGCCTCGCCGATCGGCGACGCGCCCGTGACCGCCAACCCGACCCCCTACTCCGCCGCCCTTTACTGCATGGCGGACTACGCCCGCCGCTACAGCCTGCCCTCGCCGCGCATCGCGGTGGGCCGGATCAGCGACTACACCGGCACCGTCTCGGCCGACGGCGGCCGTCAGGTCACGGGCGGCGCCTCGCTCATGGCCAATACGGCCCTGGCCAAGGCGGGCGCCCATATCGTCGAACGCTATGACATCTCGGTGTCCGAGCTGGAGCTGCGCTACGCCAACAACCGGCTGATCGGCGACGCGGGTCCCGGCGGTCCGGGCGACACCCAGTACCGCCGCATCCTCGCCGGCCAGGTGCCGGGCTCCGACTTCTACATCGTCGGCGGCATCACCGAGGTGAACTACAATATCCGCTCGGGCGGCTTCGACATGGCCGCGGGTCAGGCGACCAGCCAGACGCCCCTGTCCACGGCGTTCGCGGGCAAGGCCTATGTGATGAACATCGCCATCGACCTGCGCCTGGTCCAGACCACGACCATGGAGGTCGTCGATGTCGTCTCCTATCAGAAGCAGATCATCGGTCGTGAAATCTCGGCCGGGGTGTTCGACTTCCTGAACGGCAACGTCTTCGACATCTCCGCCGGCGAGGGCGGGCTGGAGCCCGTGCAACTCGCCGTTCGCGCCCTGATCGAGCGCGCCACCGTCGAATTCATGGCCAATCTGTACGGCGCGCCCGGCCCTGAAGTCTGCCTGAACGCCGGCCCGGACCCGCTGGGCGGCGCCGTCGGCCCGACCGGCGGCTTCTATCCCGCTTACCCCAACACGGACACAAACAATGGCGCAACACGTGCGGATCCGTCTCGCTGGCACGATCGCCGCGACGGTGCTGTGCGCGGCAACCGCTACTGAGGCCGCCGCCCGCACACCGCCGCAGGACGGCGCCATCGTCCTGAACGAACAGCTGCAGCTGGGCGACATCTTCGCCGGCCAGACGCTGAACGTCGTCGACGCCCAGGATCAGGTGACCGTCGAAACCTCGGCCCAGGGCAATTCGGCCTCGGGCTCGGTCGAGAACGGCGCCGTCACGGTCCAGTCGAACCAGGACATGCGCGGCGACGCCGTGGCCCGGACCGACCTCACCCTCGGCGGCGACACGTTTGGCGAGGTCAATGCGACGACCCAGGCCGGCGGAAACTATCTGGCGGTCAGCGCCTACAACGCCGACCTGACGGTCGATGCGACCCAGTCCAACACCGGTGATCTGGTCAGCGCCACCACCGAGGTCGGGGACAGCGACGCCAGGCTTCACGGCGGCGTGGCGGTCAACGCCTCGGCCATTTCCAACACCGTCGCCCTCGCCGGCCAGGCCTCGTTCCTGCAGGGGACCGTCGACCAGTCTTCATCGGCGGTCGTCCGGTCGTTCGGCCGCGTCCAGAGCCAATACATACCGGCCGCCGGCAGCGTGACCAGCGAAGCCATCGTCAACGCCGTCGCGGTCAACAGCAACGCCACATCGGGCCAGAACCTGTCGATCAGCCAGCGCTCGACCGGCGATTTCGTCGAGGCCGAAGCCAGTTCGAACGCCGGCAACGGCTGGGACCTGGCCGCCCGCGCCCGGGCCAGCGCCAACCAGGCCGTGCTCTACAACGAGGGCGGATCGGTCGTGACCGCGGCGAACCAGACCAACACCAGCTTCGTCCGGGCCTCGGCCCTGACCACCGCCTATGACTTCGGCCAGGCCGAAGCCCAGGCGCGCGGCGTCGCCAATGAATTGTCGGTCGGCAACAACGACATCTTCGTCGAGATCGACAACACCCAGTTCAACTCGGGCGGCGTGGACGTCACCGCCACCTTCTCGGGCACGAACGGCTATGACGCCTATGTCGGCGCCGAGGCCGTCGGCAACAGCGTCACCGGCTACGCCTGCTCGACCTGCGAAGCCTTCCTCGACGCCACCAACAACCAGACCAACAGCGGTGACGTATCCGCCGTGGCCAACACCACGGTGGCCGGGTCGGGTCGGGCGGTGATCACCGGCGCGACCGCGGTCGGCAACTCGGCGAACTTCTACGTCTCGCGTCCGACAAATTAACTTTCAGTAACTTGAGCCGGCCCGCCCCGTCGCCGAAAGGTTGCACGGGGCCTGGGCGTTCGTCGCCATCAGTTCCCTAGCCCAGTGTCCGGCGCGGCCCCACCCGGGAGCGATCGCGCCTTTCGGAAAGAGACCGAGAATGCGTTCCGCCCGTCGCCTTCTGCTGCTTGTCGCGGCTTCCACCACCGTTCTGCTTTCTGCAGCGCCGGCTCTGGCGCAAGCCCAGTTCCAGCCCTCGGACCCCTGGGCCCATGCCACCAGCGACATTCCAGCTGACACCAACGTCCGCTTCGGCGTCCTGCCCAACGGCATGCAGTACGCGATCCTGCGCAATGCCACGCCGGCGGGTCAGGCGTCCTTCCGCCTGCGTATCGACGCCGGCTCGCTGATGGAGAACGAGGACCAGCTGGGTCTGGCTCACTTCATGGAGCACATGGCCTTCAACGGAACGACCAACATTCCCGAGAACGACCTGCTGCGCATCCTCGAGCGTCTGGGCCTGGCCTTCGGCGCCGACACCAACGCCTTCACCAGCTTCGACCAGACCGCCTATCTGCTGGAGCTGCCGCGCACCAATGATGAGACGGTCGACGCCGCGCTGCGCATCATGCGCGAACAGGTGTCCGAGGCCCTGATGGCGGCTGACGCGGTCGACGACGAGCGCGGGGTGATCGAGGGCGAGGAGCGGATGCGCAACACGCCGCAACTGCGCATCGCCAAGGCCCAGTTCGGCCTGCTCGCATCGGGTCAGCGTCTGGCGAACCGCCTCCCCATCGGCAATCTCGACATCATCCGCACGGCGCCGCGAGAGCGCTTTGTGGAGTTCTACAACGCCTATTACCGGCCCAACCGCGCCACCTTCATCGCCGTGGGCGATTTCGACGTCGAAGTGATGGAAGGCAAGGTCCGCGCCGCGTTCGAAGGCTGGACGCCCAAGGCCGCGGACGGCCCTGATCCCGATCTTGGCCAGGTCGCCCAACGCGGTCCCGAAACCCGCGTCCTGGTCGAGCCCGGCATCCAGTCCTCTGTCGATATCAACTGGATTCGCCCGCCTGACCTCGATCCGGACACCGTGGCCGAACGCCGCGAAAATCTGATCCAGAATCTCGGTCTGGCCGTGCTGACGCGCCGTCTCGGTGAGCTCGCGCGCGCCGACAATCCCCCGTTCGTGAGCGCCAGCGCTTCGAACGCGTCCGTTTTCGACAGTCGCTCGGCCGGTTCGGTCAGCGCCAACTTCAATCCCGGCGGCCTCACGCGAGCCCTGCAGACGATCGAGCAGGAACAGCGCCGCCTGGTGCAGTTCGGGATCACCCAGGCCGAACTGCAGCGCGAGATCACCGACAACCGCACCCGCCTGCAGAACGCGGTCACCGCCGCCGCGACGCGGTCCACGCCCGCCCTGGCCAACGGCCTGCTCGGCGCGGTCAATGAGGGGGACGTTTTCGCTTCGCCGGCGACCAGTCTCGCCCTCTTCAACGCCACGGTTGAAGGCCTGACGCCCGATCAGGTCACCGCGGCCGTCCGCCCGGTCTTCGAAGGCCAGGGGCCGGTCGTCCTGGTCACCTCCCCGGTCGCGATCGAGGGCGGCGAGGCCGCCGTCACCGCGGCGCTCGAAGCCTCCCGCCAGGTCGCGGTCACGGCCCGCGCGGACGAGGCCGCGCTGGAATGGCCCTATACGGATTTTGGAACGCCGGCCCAGCCGAGCGCCCGCACCGAGATCGCTGACCTTGGCGTCACCCGCGTGGACTTCCCCAACGGCGTCCGTCTGTTCGTCAAGCCGACCGAGTTCCGCGACAACCAGATCCTGGTCAGTGTCCGCACCGGCATCGGCGAACTGGCCCTGCCCACGGACCGCGTCACGGCCATGGCCTTCGCCAATTCGGTGATGGGACCGGGCGGCACGTCGAAGCTGACGGTGGATCAGCTGACGCGTGTGCTCAGCGGCAAGACCTACAGCGTCAACGCCGGCATCGATACGGACGCCTATACGCTCGGCGGAGCGACCAAGCCTGAAGATCTCCAGCTCGAGATGCAGGTGCTGACCGCCTATCTGGTGGATCCGGGTCTTCGCGCCGCGCCCTTTGAAAGGGCCCGCAGCCAGTTTCCCGCTCAGCTCGCCCAGTTCCGGGCGACGCCGGGCGGCGTGCTGGGCCGCGACCTTGGGGAACTGATCAGTTCCGGGGACCAGCGCGACGCCATGCCGACCGAGGAAGAGATCGCCGCCATGTCGATCGAGGAGATCCGCGCCGGCGTGACCGAGGGCCGCTCCCGCGGGCCGATCGACATCGTCATGGTCGGGGACGTGACCGTGGACGCCGCCATCGCCACCGTGGCGAACACCTTCGGCGCCCTGCCGGATCGTGGGGCCCAGGCCGAACCCCTGCCGGGCTCCGACGTCCGCCGCTTCCCGGCGCCGACCGCTGAACCGGTCCAGCTGAAGCACGAGGGCCCGGGCGAGCAGGCGATCGGTCTCATCGGCTGGCCCACCACCGACGCGATCGACGACAAACAGGAAGCGCGGCAACTGGCCATCCTCAACGCCGTCGTCCAGCTGCGTCTGAACGAGGAGGTCCGCGAAAAGCTGGGCATCTCCTATGGGCCCGGATCCGCGGCGGCGTCGTCGCCGGTCTTCCCCGACTACGGCTATCTGCTCATGCTGGCGGAGACGCGCCCCGAGAACCTGCCGGTCCTGTTCACGGCCTTCGACTCGATCGCCGCGAGCCTGAGGGACACGCCGATCAGCGATGACGAACTGCTCCGGGCCCGCGCGCCGGCGGTCGAATCGCTGCGACGCAGCCAGGCGGACAATGGCTACTGGGTCAGCCAGCTCGCCGAGGCGGGGCGCAAACCCGGCACCTTCGACGAAATCCGCTCGAACGTGTCGGATCTGGAGTCGGTGACGCCGGCCGACATCCAGCGGCTGGCGCGTCAGTACCTGACCGCGGACAAGGCCTGGCGCCTGACCATCACATCGGACAACCCGGCCGCTCCCGCCGCGGCCGCCGCGGCCGCCGCCCCGGCCCAGTAAACAAAAAATGGCCCCGGTCCTTTCGGATCGGGGCCAGTTTGCTTCTCAGGATCGTCGACGGAGCCGACTTCCACAGTTCTGGACTTCCGCGGCTGACCCGCGGCTGAACACCGGTGTTCAGACTGGCGTCAGAAAACCCGGCCGCCCACGCCGCCGTCCAGGGTGATCGAAGCCCCGGACAGAACGACGCCGGCCTGTTCGACCACTTCCTCGCGGTACTCGGTGTAGGTTTCCTCGCGGATCATGGTCAGGATCTTCACGCCCGCACCGTAGCGGCGGAGGAGCGAGCGTTCGTTGCAATCGCGCTCGGGCTTGGCGGGCCTGCATTCGACGCTGCCGCCGCGACCGTGCCACAGGGCCTCGCCCTTGCGGCAACTCATGGTGTCGCCGCCGTTGAAGCTGATGTCGCCGAGATACTCGGCGATGGTGACCTGCAGCCAGGTCCCCGCGAGGCAGCGGTACAGTTCGCCATCGTAGTCGCCGTCCACGTCGCGGCCCGGCCGGACCTGGGACGCGGGGTGCGGGACGCTGCGGTCGTCGATGCACACGGCCTGGATGATGACGCGCTTCTCGAACCGGCGGCGGGATTCATAGGGAACCCGGATGGTCTGGCGCACGCGGGCGCCCTCGACGTTCAGGCCGCTGATGGTGGTGGGATAGGGCTGATCGACCGTCACATAGGCCGAACCGCCGCCGCCGACATAGGTGCTGCCGCCGGCGCGGGCGTTCAGGCCCGCACGGGCCGCCGCACTGGCGTTGGCGTTGGCGTTGACGTTCACATTTACGTTCAGGTTTCCACCGCCGCCGCAGCACGGGGGGGGCGGCGGCAGCTCGCAGCACGCCGGCGGGGGCGGCGGCGGAGGCGGGGGTTCGCAGCACGGCGGTGGCGGCGGTTCGCACGGCGGGCCGCACTGGGCGGCGGCGGAATCCGCGAACGCCATCAGGGCCACAAAACTCCCCAGCGGCAGCAGCCAGTTCATGATCCGCACCCGCATGGGCCGACCTCCACATCAAAACTTGTGCGGTCCCGACGAGGCGCGGGCCGCTCCAGCCTTCATCTGACGCCAGGAAGCCTTTCCATTCCGTTGCTTTCGCCCGGCCCGGCCCTTGCGGCTGAACGGCCAGAGGCGAAGCTGATGTTTCATCCTGACACGCAATTTCTGATCGACCACTGGACCGGCCTGTCGCGCCGCGCCGAGGCGCGGGCCGGCATTCCGGCGCGCGCGGCCGTGGAGCCGGCGGCGCTGGGCCTGCGCCTGCCGCGTGTGTTCATCGCCGGGCGGCCCGGCGAGGACGCCGTCGTAAGGCTGGCCGGGACCTGGATCGAGGATTTCCACGGCGATCGCCTGAAGGACCAGCCGCTGCTGTCGCTGTGGCGGCCCGCCTCGCGGCCCCTGGTCGCCGCCGCCCTGACGCAAACCCCGCGGGAAGCCCGCCCCGTGGTCATCGTCGCCCTGGCCGGCCTGGACGCGGCCCAGATCGAGGTCACCCTGGTTCCCCTGCGGGGTCCGTCCGGCGAACCGGATCGAATCCTGGGGCTGTACGCGCCTGCCGCCACCCTCACCCTGGCCGCCGACGAGTCCCGCCTGCTGACGGCCCGGCTCTCGGTCGGCGTCGGCGAGCCCGCCCGCGCGACCCTCAGCCTTGCGGCGGTTCACGGCCGACGCCTGGCGTGACGGCGACGAGATCGGTGCGGTACCGCTTCCAGTTCTGCACATAATGGGCGGCCGAGGCCTTCAGCGCCTCGATCTGCCCCGGTTCAAGCTCACGCACCACCCTGCCGGGCTGCCCCATGACCAGGGAGCCGTCGGGAATGATCTTGCCCTCGGTGATCAGGGTGTTGGCGCCGATCAGGCAGTTCTTCCCGATCCTGGCCCGGCCCAGCACCACCGCGCCGATGCCGATCAGGGTGTTGTCGCCGATCTCGCAGCTGTGCAGCATCACCATATGGCCGACGGTCACCCCGTCGCCGATGATCAACGGCTCTCCGGGATCGGAATGAAGGACGCTGCCGTCCTGGATATTGGTGTCCCGGCCAATGGTGACGGGGTCGTTATCCCCTCGCACCACCGCCCCGAACCAGATGCTGGCGCCCGGCTTCAGAATCACGTCTCCTGTAACCGTCGCGTTCGGAGCAACCCAGTATTCGCCCTCCGGTGGAAGCTGTGGTTTCTTGTCAGCCAACGCATAAACCGTCATGGAAACATCACCTTATCTTGAAGCGTTTCTTGGCTTTAAGCCTTCGTAAACCAAGCTAGCATCATTCTGTTGATGCGATTCGAGGCCGCCCATTTCGGCCCCGGATCGGTAACCGGATCAAGCCCGGTCCGGTCAGACCTCGGGGGACGTGCGTGGTGCGTTCGGTTCGGCGGACTATTCCGCTGGGAGCCTTCCGGTCCGTGAAAGGGCCCTCCTCCGATCCGGGCGGATGCGTCGCATCCCCTTCTCTCCTCCCCACCTTCGTTCGAGGCGATGCTTTTGCGGCATCGCCTTTTTTCATGCCCTGGAGGCGTCCATGACCAAGCGTGCAGCCATCAAGCGCCAGACCCGCGAGACATCCCGTGAACACGGCGTGCTCGATTCCCGTCAGTTCATGGAGGACTCCAGGGTACGTCGCCTTCCGACCCACACGGGTCAGGGACACGGCGGCCAGGGTCATGGGGGCTGGTCGCCCTATCCGTCCAACGATGATCGCGACCAGGCCTATCTGAAGACGCTGAAGCCCAAGTCGGACGGCCAGGCCGAGATGATGACGGCCATCGACCACCACAACATGGTCCTGGCCCTCGGGCCGGCAGGGACGGGCAAGACCTATCTGGCCGTCGCCAAGGCGGTCGAGGCCCTGGAAGCCGGCAAGATCGGTCGCATCGTCCTGAGCCGCCCCGCCGTCGAGGCCGGGGAATCGATCGGCTTCCTGCCCGGCGACATGGAGGACAAGCTGGCCCCCTATCTGCGCCCCCTCTACGACGCGCTTTCGGACCGGCTCTCGATGAAGCGGGTCAAGGCGCTGATGGCCGAGGGTCTGATCGAGATCGCGCCGATCGGCTATATGCGCGGCCGCACCCTGAACAACGCCTTCATCGTCGTCGACGAGGCCCAGAACTGCACCTACGTCCAGCTCAAGATGCTGCTGACGCGGCTGGGCTGGCATTCGACCATGGTGGTGACGGGCGACCCGCAACAGTCCGACCTGCTGCCGGGGATCTCGGGCCTGTCCGACATCGCCGAACGTCTGGCCCCCGTGCCGGACATCGCCGTGATCCGCCTCGCCGAACAGGACATCGTCCGTCACCCGCTGGTGGCGAGCATGATCGGGGTGCTGTGAGACCTCAGACCTGACGGGAAGACGCCGAAGAGATCAGGCCGTCGCGGGATTCACCGCGGCGGCCTTTTCCCTGGCCAGGGCCAGCCCTTCGACCGACCCGCTGGCCGGGGGCTTCGGCCGGGCGCCCATCCGGTCGATCAGGGCGAAGACGAACGGGTTGAGCGAGATCGAGATCAGGGCCGCCGCCAGGATCAGGTCATGCGTTTCCTGCCGCATGCCGCCCAGCTGGACGCTGACGGCGGCGAGAATGAAGGAGAACTCGCCGATCTGGGCCAGGGCCGCGGCGACCGTCAGGCTGGTGGCCCTGTCGAGCTTGAACAGGGTCGTGATCGCCAGGGCGGCGATCGACTTGCCGATGATGACGATCGCCAGGACGCCCAGCACGGCCAGCGGCTCGCGGATCAGGATCGTCGGGTCGAACAGCATGCCGACCGAGACGAAGAACAGCACGGCGAAGGCGTCGCGCAGGGGCAGCGACCGCTCGGCGGCGTTATGGCCCAGGGGCGAACTGTTCAGCACCAGCCCGGCCAGGAAGGCGCCCAGGGCGAACGAGTGGAACAGGGCATAGGCGATCCAGGCGATGCCGAGGGCGATAGCCAGCACCCCCAGGGTGAACAGTTCGCGCGACCGGGTGTGGGCGATGCGCACCAGCAGCCACGGCAGCAGCCTGGCGCCGACCACCAGCATCACGCCGGTGAAGGCCGCCACCTTGAACAGGGTCCAGCCGATCGATCTCGCCAGCTCCACGCCGTCCAGCGCATCGCCGGGCTGGATGACCAGCAGCGGAAGAATGACCAGGGCGATGACGATCACCAGATCCTCGACGATCAGCCAGCCCATGGCGAGACGGCCGACCGGCCCCTTGACCTGTCTGCGCTCCTCCAGCGCCCGCAACAGCACGACGGTCGAGGCGACCGAGAGCGCGAAACCGGTCAGGGTCGCCTCGAGATGGCTCATGCCCATCAACCGGCCCAGACCCCAGCCGAGCGCGGTCGCCGCCGCGATCTGCACGAGGGCGCCGGGGATGGCGATCTTCCGCACCTTCATCAGATCGGCCAGCGAGAAATGCAGCCCCACGCCGAACATCAGCAGGATGACCCCGATCTCGGCCAGTTGAGGCGCCAGCTCGACGTCGGCGACGTAGCCGGCCGTGTGCGGTCCCACGACGACGCCCGCGACCAGATAACCGACCAGAGGCGACAGCTTCAGCCGATGGGCCAACATGCCGAACACGAACGCCAGCACGAAACCGCCGACGAGGGTGAGGATCAGGCTGTCGGCATGCGGCATCGGCGCTCCTCGGATGCGGGCGGGCTTTTCCTCGAATTGGAAGCGTCACATCTGGGGACTCACGCGCCTGAGGGCAAGCCGGGGACGGACGGGCGCGATCCGTGACACGATTGCCCCTTCGCGCCCGGCCCGCGGGCTGCTAACCGAACGCCCTTCACATTTCAGCGGCCCGTATGAAAATCTCACGCCTCGCCGTCACGGCCTTCGCCTTCGCCATTCTCGTCGTCGTGCTTGATCAGCTGACCAAGGCCTGGATCCTGTCCGGCCTGGACCTGCGCGAAGCAGGCCGCGTCGAAATCCTGCCGCCGATCCTGAACTTCACCTGGGTCGAGAACCGCGGCGTCAGTTTCGGCCTGTTCGGGGACGGTTCGGCGCGCTGGATGCTGAGCCTGTTCTCGATCATCGTCGCCGGCGTTCTCGGCTGGTGGGCGCTGCGCGCTGACCGGCGATTGCTGATCTCCGCGATCGGCCTGGTCATGGGCGGCGCCATCGGCAATGTCATCGACCGCATCCGCTTCGGCTTCGTCGTCGATTTCATCGATTTTTCCGGCACCCGGGTTTTCCCGTGGGTCTTCAATGTCGCCGACAGCGCCATCACCATCGGCGTCCTGCTGCTGATTCTGGACAGCGTGCTGTCGGAACGGGCCGCCAAGGTTGGCCTCGCCGCCGAAAAGTCGTAATCAACCCCATCATCAAGGGACTACGCGCGCGCCCGTTCGGCGCCCGATCCAGATCGCACCGAGATCATTATAATGCGCCTTCGCACCGTCGCCGTCCTGACCCTCTCCACCTCGTTGCTCGCGCTCGGCGCCTGCTCCAGCGTTCGCCAGGGCATCGGCCTGACCAAGATCACGCCGGACGAGTTCCTGACGGTCTCGACCGCGCCGCTGACGGTGCCGCCGGAATACGGCCTGCGCCCGCCCGCGCCGGGCCAGCCGCGCCCGCAGGAGCTGGCGCCCGAATCCGCCGCCCGTCAGATTCTGCTGGGCCAGCGTCAGGCCGTGACCCGTTCGGCGGGCGAACAGCAGCTGGTCGCCCAGGCCGGCGGCGACCGCGCCGATCCCCTCGCCCGCTATGTCGTCGACGACGAGTTCGGCGATCTGGCGCACAAGGAAGAGGGCTGGGCCAACCGCCTGCTGTTCTGGCGCCGTGAAGACCCCGCCAGCCAGGTCGCGACCACGACCCAGACGGCGGAAGGCGCCGTCACCGTGGACGCCGCCAGCGAATACGCCCGCCTGCAGGAACTGACCGGCGGCCGCGTCGGCATCGTCATCGCCCCGCGCCGCGATAGCGGCTTCAAGCTGCCGGGCCTCTAGGCGCTCGATCTGATCCCCGAAAAAGGCCCGGATGCGAAAGCGTCCGGGCCTTGGTCCTGTCAGGCCTTCGCCGCCCCCGCCCTGAGGCCGCGCTCGGCCAGGGCCACAATGGCGACGCCGCCCATGGTCAGGGTCGCGCCGGTCAGGATCTGGGCCGTCAGCACATCGCCCATGAAGCCCCCGCCGATCAGGATCGACACTACGGGCGTGGCCAGCAGATAGGGCGTCACCCGCCCGGCCTCGCGCTTCTGCACCAGCCAGAACACCAGGGTGGTCGCCAGCACCGAGGACACCAGCCCGGCCCAGACGACGCAGGCCCAGATGAGCAGGTCGGCCTGGCGGATCGCCTGCCACTGACCCTGCTCGAACGCGGCCGAGCCGAACGCGAGGGTGGGCAGGGCGACCAGCGCCAGCAGCCCCTGCATTTTCAGCGGCGGAATCGAGGTCGTGCGTCGCGCGATCACCGTCGTCATGGCCCAGGCGGAGGCGCCGGCGATCCCGACCAGGATGGCCTTCCAGTCGGCGATGGCGTGCGGGTCCAGCGTCATCCAGGCCACGCCGGCGAAGGCCACGGCCATTCCCGCCACGGCGAAGCGCGACAGCTTCTCGCCCAGCAGCAGGAAGGCGAACAGCGCCGTGAAAGGCACCCACAGCTGTGACGCCACCGACACCGGGCTGACATCCTGCGCCAGCCAGAAGGCCAGATAGATCAGGCCGTAGTGGATCGGTCCGCCCAGCACCACGATGATGGCCAGGCTCTTCCAGTTGGGGAACGGCGGCCGCACGAAGGGGATCAGGCAGGCCGCCGCGATCGCGAACCTCAACGCGGCCACCAGCAGCGGCGGCATGGTTTCTGTCGCCAGCTTGGCGGCGGCGTTGTTGACGCCCCAGATGACCACCACGGCGATGATGGCGAGAATCTCGACTGGCGAGAGCGGCGTGTGGGGCTTGTCCGGGGTGATCACCCCCCGGCTATGGCACAGGTCCGGGGCGCCGGGGGCTCAAAGCGGGTAACGGAGCGTTTCGACCACGCCCCGTTACCGTCCGTCATCCGCCTAGAACGGGATGTCGTCGTTCAGATCGTAGCTTTCCTTGGGACCGCTGGGCTTGTTGGCGCCGCCGGTCGAGAAGCCCGAGGAATAGTCGTCGTCGCCGCCGCGCGAGGCCCCGCCGCCGGCGCCGCCGTCACGGCCGCCCAGCATGGTCAGCTCGCCCTTGAACTTGTTGACCACGACCTCGGTCGAATATTTCTCCACGCCCTGGGCGTCGGTCCATTTGCGGGTCGCCAGCGTGCCCTCGATGTAAACCGTCGAGCCCTTCTTCAGATAGTTCTCGGCGACCTTGATGATGTTGTCGTTGAAGATCACGACGCGGTGCCACTCGGTCTTTTCCTTGCGCTCGCCCGTGGCCTTGTCACGCCACTGCTCGGACGTGGCCAGCGACAGGTTGGCGACCCGTTCACCCGAATTCAGGGTGCGGATTTCCGGGTCCTTGCCCAGGTTGCCGACCAGAATGACCTTGTTGACGCTGCCCGCCATCGCCGAGCTCCTTCTTCTTCGTTTGGCCCGCCGCGCTTCGCGCTGTTCCGGGCCGGGATTGTTTGTCAGGCCTGACTAGCGCGCTTCCGCACCGGGTACGCGAGGTTTGTCGCCGTCATCCACAGACGCTTTGTTCCACGTTTGTTCCGTTCCGTCTAGGGCGCGGTCGCGGGCGCCGCCGGTTCGGGCGAGGCGGAAACCGACACCGGCGTGCCGTCGATGGCGCGCTGGATGGCGCTGGGAATGGCCAGCCGGCCGTCGCCGGTCCGGGCCAGCAGGATGAAGCGCGAGCCTTCCAGCGTCTTTGAAATCCACACCCCGGCGCGGTCGATGAAGATGAACTGGCCCTGATAGGCGCCCATCACCTCGCGGCGGCCGCCGCCCAGGCGGAGGAAGCGCAGGCGCATCTCTTCGAGGCGGGCGGCGCAGAACTCGATCTGCGGCTGCTCATCCGCGACCTTGTTGAAGCGCGGGGCCTCGCCCTCGGCGCCGATCTCGACGGCGTAGCAGACGCCCGGGTCAAAGGGAGCCTCGGTGGTCTTCTGGCAAGCCGCCAGGGCCAGCAGGCCGGCGCCCAGGGTGGCGGTCGTCAGGAGCTTCATCAGCGCAGACCCGGGAACTGGCAGCTCCGGTCCTGTTCGACCAGGGTGCGGAAACGGTTGTTGTCAGGCGACTGCTCGACCCGGCGGGGAACCAGCCTGAGAGTCGTCTCCCCCCAGCGGCCGTACAGGGCCTCGCCCGGCCGGACGCAGGTGCCGGCGTACAAGGCCTGGACGCAGGCGTTCAGACTCATGTTCGAGGACAGCGAACGCCAGTCCGATCCCGTATAGCGCAGGCAGGGGCTGCCGGACGCGGCCTGGACCGACGGCTGGGCCGGCTGGCTCGGTTCGACGGAAGGCGCGGGCTGTTCCGCCTCGGTCAGTTCCACCGGCGGCAGGCTGGGCGGCGGAGCGAAGGCGGCGGTCGGCGCCGCGGCGAGCGCGCCGGTCTCGTCGATGCCCACGTCGAGGGCGTCGGTGGCCAGGCCGTTGCGGCGTGCGCAGTCGGACAGGGTCGCCATGCCGATGAACTGGCCGTCCACGAAGCAGCGCAGTTCACGGGTGGTGTTCAGTTCCGGCGCGTCGGCTACATCGACGGTCAGGCCGCCCTGCGCGGCCGGCGGCGGCCCCGCCTCCCGGCCCCGTCCGCTGCTGAAAACCAGGGCGAGAACGACGGCCGCGACGATCGCCAGTCCGGCGCCGATCGCGATGAGAAGACGATTGTCCTGAGGCATGAAAAGCTCGCGCGGATGGAGTCCCCAATAACCCCCTCGGAGCCTGCGCCGTCAACGCTCTTCGTCGGCGACGGCTAGCCGGTAAGCCGGGACAGGGCGGCCTGGTAGTTGGCCAGCTGAGCCGTCAGATAGGCGGGCACGGTTCCGCTCGCCGCCGGAGCGGACGTGGCGGGATCCAGGGCGCGATAGGCCTCGCGCACCGACTTCATCGCCGCCTGGAGGCGTTCGCCGGCCGTCTTCACCGAAGCGGCGTCGCCCAGGTTCAGGCTGGCGGAAAGGTCGAGGCCGAAGGTCTTGACGATGTCGTCGCCGGCCGAGGCCCCGACATAGCCCGGCGACAGGCCCAGTCCCGCCAGGGCGTCGCGACCCGTCTCTCCGGCGGTCAGGACCCCGCCGGCCTTGCCGTCGCGGGCCGTGATCGACAGGCGCTGGAAGCCGCCGGTGGTCGTCGTCGTCTCGCCATCCTTGCCCGTGACCGCGCCGCCTTCGGACACCACCGTGGCCTTCAGCTTGCCGGACGAGGCGATCTCGATCTTGCGGGCGAGGGTCGCGAGCGTGTCCTTGGCCTCGATGGTCACGGAGACAGCCCGGCCGCCGTCGGGCGGGCTGATGTAGAAGCGGTCGCCGACCCGCACCGAGGTCGCGTCGATCAGCCGCTTGGAATCGCTCTGGTCTATTTCCCCCTTGGGCAGGCCGAGCCGGTCCAGCACGCTGGCTCCGTTCGAGGCGACCGCCAGGGTCAGGGGTTTGGCCTGGTCGCCGTCGCCGGACCAGGTCTTCTCATACTCGACGGCGCCGCTCAGAGGATCGATCCGGGCCAGATAGCCCCTGGTCGGGTCGGTCGCCTTGGCGGCCTCGCCGCGGTCGGCCACGCCGGTGATCCAGACCTTGCCGTCGTGCACCTTGACGTCGGCCGCCGTGTCGTCGCCGGCGCCGCCGTGCCACGTCAGCCGGTCGCCGGCCGCGGCGGTCAGGTCGCTGGACAGGGTGGCGATGAAGACGTCCTTGCCGCCCGAATGCGCGGTCGTCACCATACCGGCGGACAGGCCGCTGTCGCGGCTGGTCCCCGTCAGTATGACCTTGCCGCCAGAGACCGCGACGCCGGCGATGTCGCCGCTGATGACGCCGAGATCGCGCGTCGAGGCCAGGGTCGGCACGCCCGCGGCGTCGAGGGTGAAGCGGCGCACGACGGCGCGACCGTCCTCGACCCCGGCGGTGTAGAGGTTCGAGCCGTCGATGGTCATGGCGTCGACGCTGTCGTCGCTGGCGGTGCCGAACTGGGTCGCGGCGGTCGCCTTTACGGTGATGCCGGCGGTGGGATAGGGCTCGCCCGCCTTGAACGCCTGCACATAGCCGTCCCAGCCCCCGACGGGAGACGCGCCCGTAACCGCGGATTTGGCGCGGCCGGCGATATAGACCGTGCCGTCGGCGCCGAAGCTGACCGAGGTGGCCTCATCGGCGGCGCGGGCCCCGCGGCGCTGGCTCCACTGCTCCTCGCCGTCCTTGTTGAAGACGGTGACGAAGCTGTCGGCGACGCCGGCGACCTCGCCCGCCTTGCCGGCGTCCGTCTTCGAGGTGTTCAGGGATCCTGTGACCGAGCCGGCGACCGCGACATTGCCGCTGGCGTCGATGGCGATGGCGTAGCCGCTGGCCGTCGAGGCCGCGCCCAGGGTCCGGGTGGCGACCAGCCGGCCCGCGGTGTCATACCGCATCAGGGCGACGTCCTGCACGCCCTTGATCGGCTGGGTGTCGGGACCGGCCGTGACATCGGCGACCATCCACAGGGAGCCGTCCGGCCCCACGGCGCTGGCCCGCACGTTCTGGACGCCGTCCGGCAGGGCGTTCTGCGACAGACGGCCGTCGACCCATTGGGTTTCGCCGACGCCGCCGGCCGTGGGGGCCGCCGCCGTGCCGCCGTCGCTCTGGAATTTCAGCAGCTGGCTGCCGCCGGCGATCCCGGCCGACTGGACGACATAGACGGCGTCGGACGTCTCGGCGGCGGTGAAGCCGACCGTCTCGGTCGAGTTTCCGCGAATGGCCAGGGACCATTTGTCGGGACCGGCCGGAAGGGTGACCGGCTTGCCGTTGACCTGGACGGTCTTGGGTTCGGCCTTGATCTGCTCACGGCCGACCCGGGTCGCGAAGCCGGCGGTCTGAAGCTGGGTGTTGATGAACTCCAGGACGTTGTCCATGGTCCTCGGCTTGGCCCCCAGGCCCGCCAGATCGATCGGAACGGCGGTGGTCAGCGAGTCGGTGATTCCGACGGGAACCTTGATGGTGATGTTGAATCGGACATCGCCCTCGAAGGCGACGACGGGCGTGCTGAGCGCGCCTTCATGGATCGGGCCGGTGACAGAGACCGCGCTGTCGCGGGGTGTCGCGGCGGTGGTCTTGCTGATGGACTTGGCGGTGCCCTGCACCATCCGGATGTCCTCGAACGCCGCAGCGGACATCCACGATCCGACTTCGGCCAGACCCGCGCTGAAGCGTTTGTTCAGCTGGGCCAGCTCGAGGCTGCTGACGCCCTTGGTCGCGGCGCGGTTGGTCAGGGCGTTCAGGGTGTCCAGACCCTGATAGAGGGCGAACAGTTTGCGGTAGTCGGCCGGCGCCGACTTCATATCCAGCTGGGCCGCGTCCTCGTTGATCAGCTTGCGGCCGCCCAGCGCCGCGCGCACCAGCGCATCCTGCTTCGGAGCGACGACGGTCGAGGACCATGGCGGGGTAGGCTGTTTCTTGGCAGCCTGCAGCGCCGCCGTCGTGTACGTCGACGTCGTGTCGGTGGCCGTTCCGCCGAACAAACCCAGAAGATAGCTGTTGTTGATCACACGCGACTCCCGGCTGCCACTGTGAGGCGTCGGGCGTAACGAGGGCTTAACGTCAGGGCGCGGAACGACGGTGGACGCGACTCCGGCCCCGACTCGGGGAACAATGGTCTCCTGCGCCCGTTCTTCGCGCGCCGGATGAGGAGGACGCCGTGATGACCGCCTTCGTCAATGCCCTGAAATCGTTGCTTTCCTTGTACGGCCTTGGGCCCAGAACCGGCCTGCGTCGCAGGCCGGCCGCGATCCGGATCGGCCACAGGGCGCTTTGATCAGCCCTGGAACAGGGACAGGATGATCTGCGGCGCCTGGTTGGCGATCGACAGCGATTGCGCGCCCAGCTGCTGCTGGACCTGAAGGGCCTGAAGCCGCGCGCTCTCCTTGGCCAGGTCGGCGTCGACCAGGTTCCCGATCCCCGATTCCAGCGTATCCATCAGCTTGGTGACGAAGCTGTTGTGATGCTCGATCTGTTTGGCCTGGGCTCCGATCGACCCCAGGGCGGCGTTCAGCTGGGTGATCGAATCGTCCAGACGCGTGAGCGCCTGGGTCGCGCCGGTCAACGTCAGCAAGCTGTCCGACAGGGCCAGCTCGATGATGGAGCCGCCCAGCGACAGGTTCTTGGACGAGAGGGTGACGAAGCTTGAGGCGTCGGCGTTGGCCAGGAATTTGATTCCCGAGGTCAGCGAGCCGTTCAGCAGGTTGCCGCCGTCGAACGAAGCATTGCCGATCTGCGACGAGATCGCCCGCAGCAGGGCCTTGAAATCATTGTCCAGCAGCTCACGCGACTGGGTCTTGAGAGAGCCGTCCTTGGCCGCGACGACCTTTTCCTTCAGCTGGTTCAGCAGATCGGAGATAGATTCGCCGGCCGACAGGGCGACATCGGCGACCGAGGTCGCGCGATCCAGGCTCTGCTTCACCGCGCTCAGGGCGCCGATGTCGGCGCGCTGGCCCTGGGCGATGGCCCAGATGGCGGCGTTGTCCTTGGCTCCCTGGACCTTAAGCCCCGTGGAGATGCGGCCCTGAACCTCGCCCAGGCGCTCGTTCGTCCGCGTGAGGTTCTGCAGCGCGATGGCCGCGGAGTTGTTTGTATGGACGCTATTCGTCATCCGACTCAGCCCTGTGAGGTTTCGCCAAGGCTAGAGGCGCAAGCGTGCACACATGGTTAACAGGCGCTAACCATGACGAAACCCGCGCGGATCGCTCCTGCGCGGCGGATGGATCGACTGGTCGGCGCGGTCAGGCGGTGGTGTTGATGACCGAGCCGGAGCTGTAGTCCGCGGTCTGCATCAGATCGACCACCTGTTCGCGGGGCAGTTGCTTGACGACCTCGCCGGTGACCCGGTCCAGCGTCTTGTAGATGAACGACCCTGACGGCCCCTCCTCGATCACCAGGCGATAGCGCGCGGCGCGCTCGGCCTCCTCGGAGGCCCTGGAATCATGAAAGTCGCCGCCTGCGGTGAAACCGGCGGCGGCGGCGGGCAGGATGGTGGACGCGGTTACTGAAGCGACCTTCGCATTGCTTTGCATGGCTCCTTCCGACGGGGTTGAGCCCGCGGCTTCCTATAAAGGGACTGGAGATCGGTCGGGCGGGATCCGCGTGGGACCCCGCCCTTCCGGTCGATCCTTAGCGGAACAGTCCGAGCAGGATGGAGGTCGAGGAGTTGGCGATCGACAGCGCCTGCACACCCAGCTGTTGCTTGGTTTGCAGAGCTTGCAGTCGGGCGCTTTCCTTGGCCAGATCGGCATCGACCAGGTTGCCCACGCCGGTTTCCAGAGCGTCCTGGAGCTTGCCGACGAAGCCAAGGTGGGTCGTGAACGACTTGGAGCCGGTGCCCAGGCGAGCCAGGGAGGCCGAAACCTTGTCGATCGACGCGTTGACCAGACCCAGGGCGGTCGTGGCCAGGGTCGAGGTGCCGATGGTGGTCGTGGCCGCAACCGTCACGTTCGCGCCGCCCAGCGACAGGTTTTCACCCGCCACCTTCAGAGTCGAACCCGCGGTGTTGGCGAGGGCCTTGTAGCCGCTGGTGCCGGTCGAGTTGTCCAGCAGGTTCACGCCGTTGAACTTGGCGTTGGCGACGACGGTGCCGATTTGGTCGCGAATGGCCTTGAAGTCTTCGTTCAGGGCCGAACGGGCCGAGGTGGTCAGGCTCTTGTCCGTGGCGGACAGGGCCTTTTCCTTCAGTTGGCTCAGCAGATCGGAGACCGATTCGCCGGCGGCCAGGCTGACGTCCACGGCGGAAGAGCCGCGGTTCAGGCTGTCCTTGACGGCGTTCAGGGCGCCGATTTCTGCGCGCTGGCTCGTCGCGATGGCGAAGATGGCGCCGTTGTCCTTGGCGGACGAGACGTTCTTGCCGGTGCTGATGCGATTTTGAACCGTAGCGAGTTCATTGTTGGTGGACTGCAGGTTCTGCAGGGCGATTTGCGCGCCCATGTTCGTGTTAACGCTGTTCAGCGCCATGACGATATTCCTTGTTTCAAGGTGTCCGACGCCATTTTGGCTGCCGGGAGCATTTTGCTCGCAGCTATCGCAGCAAGGACGGGACCAGTCGCCAAACGGACATGCCAGCCCGCCGGTCGTTGTTTTTGCTGCGTTAGTTCCTGTTAAGCACGTTGGAAGCCCGGCAGAATGTGCCGGGCGGAGGGCAAAAACTGCCCGGTCGCCCTGCAGTTTGTGCCGCCGGCCCATGGCGCGGTTTCAGGAATTCGGGCGCCAGCCGCGCCAAACCGCGCCAGGCGGCTCTCAACCGGGCCGCGACCAGGGCCAGCGCCGCCGGGGCGGCTCGACCCAGCGGTCCAGCAGGGCCCGCTCGGCCAGCAGGGTGTCGACGGCCAGACTTCGGGCGGCGTCGCAAAGGACCAGCGCCCCTCCCCGCGCCGCGTATGACGCCTCCAGATCCCCGATGTCCGGCGCTTCAGGAAGCCGGTCCAGACGACAGGGGGCCGTCGCCGCCGCCGGCAGACTCAACCGGGGCGGCCGCGCAGACGAGCGGCGCGATCGGGGTCCAGCGGGTTGGAGGCGTCATCGGCGTTCCTTGCATGGCTGACGGCGTGGTCGGTCGCCCGCGCGACCAACAGGTGCTGTTGGTGGTGAATATCGAGGCGGCGCGCCTGTTCGGCCGCGCCCTCGACCTCGAGCCGACGCGCCTCGGCGTCGGCCCCGGCGGCGACCGCCCGGGTCTCGGCTGCCGCCAGACGGCGCCCGGCCAGATCGAACGGGTCCCAGCGAAGGCCGAGGCCCCGGCCGAGCGCCACGACGGCGACAAGGGCCAGCGCCACAGCCACGCTCCAGCCGAGCGGGCCAAGGGCGCGCAGAATCGCGAGGCCCCTCACGGGAACACCTTGCGGTCCAGTTCGAAATGCGGCCCGTCGCGCAGGGTCGGCCAGTCGCCGCCCCAGACGATCGCCGTCCCCTGCCGCGCGGCGGCCGCCTTGAACGCCGCCGCGATGCGGGGATACAGCGGCCAGTCCCACCGGACCTGACCGTCGACGAGGGCGGCCACGTCCACGGCGTGACCGGTCAGGTGCCGGGACTTGCGCGTGCGGCTGGCTCCCGCCCGGACCAGGGCCGCCTGACGTTCGGGCGTGCGCAGCCCCTCGGTGACCATGAAATCGACCGGCGTCAGGGCCGAGGCCTCCTTGACCAGGGCGACCAGACGGGGATGCACGCCCGCCAGACGCTTCAGGGATCGTTCGGACAGGCGGAAGCTCATGGCCGCCTCCCCGGCAGGGCGCCGAGCGTGGCGATCAGCTGCTGCGCGCTGGGTGCGACCAGATACAGCACCATGGTCAGGGCCAGCAGCGCCATCAGCCCCTGCGCCAGCCGCGGCGCGGCCTCCGGCGGGGTCGCCGCGATCAGCCGGTCCAGCAGCAGCCAGGCGCCGGCGCTCGTGGCGAACACATACAGCCTGCGCCACAGCCAGCGGCCCTCGGCCAGGGGCGAAGGCCCGTTTTCCCCGGGAAAGTCGGTCATCGGAAATCCTCCGGATCATCGAGGTCGAAACCGGCGCGACGCCAGCCGTCGCCGCCGTGGGTGAAAAGCTCGGCGTGGGTCAGGCGGCGGGGCGCGTCCCACACCTCCTCGTCCAGCAGACGGGGGTCCGGCCGGGCCTCCCGGCGTTTCGCGAGGCGGGTCATCCGAGCGCCACGATCCAGACGACGCCGTCCGCGCCGGAACCGCCGGCGCCTCCGGCCGCGACGCCGGCCCCGCCACCGCCCCCGCCGGCGCCCGTTCCGCCGCCCGCGC
>Ga0265296_1001749_pt1 | contig 23714 bp, 21 predicted proteins | sample MunlanPumphouse1_FD_189073 | JGI IMG/M metagenome (GOLD analysis project Ga0265296, IMG submission 189073) | Groundwater microbial communities from a municipal landfill in Southern Ontario, Canada - Pumphouse #1 | ecosystem: Environmental > Aquatic > Deep subsurface > Groundwater | place... | reverse complement strand
GGAGGGCGAAGCCCGACGAAGCAATCTTTCTTTAGATTGCTTCGGGCTAAAGCCCTCGCAACCTTCGGGATTGCTTCGTCACGGAGTTTACACTGAGCGAAGCGAATGTGTTCCTCGCAATGACACTAAAAAAGATTGCTTCACAAAAATCGCTCGCAATGACACGTTATGCTCGCTCGCAATGATACACGCTTTTGTTTTGTTAGTGTTCATTTCTTTGACTGGTTGCCAGAACCGGCAGCTCTATAAAGACAACCGCGTTTTGATGGGGACGTTTGTGGAGGTGGTCTCGCCGGATGCGCGCGCCGGAGAAATCGTTTTTGGCGAGATCAAGCGTATTGAAGGCCTGCTGAGCAAATACGGCCCGCAGAGTGAAGTTTCCAAGTTAAACGCGTTAGGAGAATTAAAGGTTAGCCCGGAAACATTCTATATCATTAAAAAATCTAAGGAGTTTTCGCAGGCGAGCGCAGGGGCATTTGATATTACCGTTGCGCCGCTAGTGGGCCTTTGGGGGTTTACGGATAAGAAATTCAGGGTGCCCAGCGAAGAGGAAATAAAAAATATCCTGCCTTTAGTGGGCGCGGATAAAATTGTATTGCAGGAAGATGATTCTGTGGTAAAATTTATCCTTTCAAGAATGAAGATTGACTTGGGAGCGATTGCCAAAGGCTTTGCTTTGGATTGCGCCGCGCAAAAATTAAAAGCCGCCGGGATTGACAGTTGTTTAGTTAATGCCGGCGGGCAAATACTGGCCATAGGAAAGAAATTCCAGCGGCCGTGGGTTGTGGCAATCAAAGCCCCGCGTTCAAGGGGCATTGCAGGAAAGCTGGAGTTAGTGGACAAGTCAATTTCTACTTCCGGCGATTACCAGCAGTATTTTCAAAAAGGCAGTAAGCGCTACGCGCATATCTTAGACCCGAAAACCGGATATCCCGCTGACTCCGGGGTAATCTCTGTTACTGTAGTTGCTCCTGACGGCTTAACTGCGGATGCGCTTTCTACGGCAATCTTTGTTTTAGGCGAAGCTAAAGGCAGGGAGCTGGCGAAAAAATTCGCCGGCGTAAAGGTAGAAATAACCCATGCTCAGTATAGATAAAAAGACTAACGGCAGCGCGCGCATTTTTATTTATTTCTCCCAGTTAATGGATAGGGAGGTAGTGGATAAAAACGCTCGAAGCTGCGGCCAGCTCTACGATATTATCGTCAAGCCCACCCAGGTTTATCCGCAATCATCGCATTTAATTATCCGCGAGGGTTACCCTAACCGCAAATACGCTGTGCTTGCCTGGCCCGATATAGAGGAAATCGGCGAGCGCGAAATCAGGCTTAAGCTTGAAAAGTCAAAACTTATTTATAAAGAGCAGCATAATAACAAAGAAGAGCTGACCCTGCGCCGGGATATTTTAGACCAGCAGGTAGTGGATACTGCTAACCATAAAGTCATCCGGGTAAATGATATCCACCTTTTGGAGGTTGACCATTGCCTGATGATCGCCCACGTGGATATCAGCTTTAGGGGCTTAATCCGCCGCCTTGGTTTTGAAAAGGTAGTTGATTTTCTGGTGGCGTTGGTGCATAAGAATGCCGGCTATTTAAAATACGAGCAGCTTATTTCCTGGAAACATATTCAGCCGCTTTCGATTAACCCGGTAAGCATGACTATTAAGATCGATGTCCCGCAGAAACAATTTTCCAATATTCCCGCGGCGGATTTGGCGGATATCTTTCTGGATTTAAATTCTCAGCACCAGCTGGTTTTATTTAAATCGCTTGATTTGTCCACGCGGTCGAGGATTTTTCGCGGTATTGACTTTAGGGCGCAGAAGTCGCTGGTAGAAGAAATGCAGCCCAAGGAAGTAGCGGAGATTTTAAATAGCCTGCCCGCGGATGAGGCCACGGACTTTTTGGAGAAAATCCCCGCGGATGTTGCCGATAAATTTTTAAACCTGATGGAAAGCAAGCAGGCAAAGAGGTTGTCCCAGCTTTTGGGTTATTCCAGCGATTCCGCCGGCGGCCTGATGACTAACGAGTATATGGCTTTTCATAAAGATGCGCCGGTAGAATCAGTCTTAGCACAGATCAAGGTGCGCGTTTTTAAAACCGAGCCGGCGCAGTTCGTTTACATAGTTGATGAAGTTAACCATTTAGTCGGCGCCACTAATTTCCGCCGGATGATGTTAGCTGTTCAGCAGGGCCCCATACAAAACGCGGCATTCCCCAAGACTTACTGTGTGCATCTGTCTAGCAGCGTTAAAGAGGTGGCTTATTTAATGGATAAATATAAATATTACGTTATTCCGGTAGTGGATGAGAATAATTATCTTCAGGGGATTATTACCGTCGATGATATCTTAAGCCAGCTGATTTCCTTTGCCTGGCGCAAGGTCAAAAAAATTAAAGCCAAGGCGGCGCAATGAGGTTAAAAAAGCACTGGAGAGAATTCCTGATTTTTCTTTCGATCATGGGCCCGGGGATGATTACCGCTAATGTCGATAATGATGCCGGCGGGATTACCACTTATTCGGTTGCCGGGGCGCACTTCGGCTACGCGCTGATCTGGTCGTTTGTCCCGATCATCATCGCTTTAGTCATTATTCAGGAAATGTGCAGCCGCATGGCCGTAGTTACCGGCAAAGGCCTGGCGGATTTAATCCGCGAAGAGTTTGGTGTTAAGGTTACTTTTTACGCCATGGCTGTTTTAGTCTTTTCTAACCTTTTTAATACTATCTCCGAGTTCGCCGGGATTGCCGCCAGCGCGGAATTATTCGGCATCAGTAAATATATCATGGTCCCCTTGTGCGCGCTTTTTGTCTGGTGGCTGATTGTCAAGGGCACCTATAAAACCGTGGAAAAAGTTTTTCTGGCGGCCTGCGTATTTTATGTTTCCTATATTATCTCCGGGTTTTTATCCAAGCCGGATTGGAATGAAATTGTCAGCGAATCTATTCACCCGAAGTTTCAGTTTAACAAGGCTTACCTGTTAATGCTTATTGGTGTTATTGGCACCACCATTGCCCCGTGGATGCAGTTTTATCAGCAGTCATCGGTAGTGGAGAAGGGGATTAAGCTAAAAAACTACAAATACAGCCGTTGGGATGTGATTGCCGGGGCGTTTGTGGTTAATCTTGTGGCAATTTTTATTGTGATTGTCTGCGCTGCCACCCTGTTTAAAAACGGCATCCGCGTGGAAACCGCTAAAGACGCGGCTTTAGCCTTAAAGCCCCTGGCAGGCAAGTATTGTTTTTATCTTTTTGCCTTCGGGCTTTTAAACGCCTCGATTTTTTCCGCCTGTATCCTGCCTTTATCCACCGCCTATTCGGTGTGCGAAGGCATGGGCTGGGAAGTAGGGGTAAACCGCCGCTTCCGCGAGGCGCCGCAATTCTACGGGCTTTATACTGCTATCATCATCATCGGAGCGGCAATAATCTTAATCCCAAATGTCAAGCTGGTGCCGATTATGCTTTTGTCTCAGGCGACAAACGGCATCCTGCTGCCGTTTGTGCTGATTTTTATGTTATTACTGGTAAATAATAAGCGCCTGATGGGCAAATATACCAATTCGCGGATTTATAATATTTTCGCTATTTTGACTATTGTGCTGATGGTTGGCTTATCCGTAGCTTTATTATTTACCCAATTTATGCAATAACCAGTTAACGCTAAAAAAACCTTTTTGTTCATACCGTGTATTGTAGTTGCCCAGTTTATCGGGCCTGAATAAATTGGGCAACTACAGGAGTCTTTCAGCGTTAACTAACTAATTAGGGGGCTAAGATGTATCAAAAAGAAGGGCGTTTCGGCATAAATATCCTTTTTATCGCTACTTTAGCCAGTGGCATTGCCGGCTTGGGGATTTATTTCTTTGTGCTCAATCAGCCGCTATCAGAGTTCGCGCAAAATTTCCTGCCGCAAAAGGAGTCGCTTCAGCAATATGCTATTTTTGCCGTGCTGGCTTTGCCAATGGTATTTATTATCGTGCCTTTTTTATTGTTATTCACCTCAATATGGGCCAGCTATAACCTTTTTGCCGCTAAGACAATGGATTACATCCAGGCAGTCGACGATAATATTGCCGTAGTCAGGAGCGCGGTATTTTTTATTTCGCTGTTTAGCCTTTGGCTGTCATACCTGATTTACCAGCAGAAAAAACTGGCTTGGTATATACTGGTTTTTATCTTTTCCGCCGCTTTTGTCAGCCTGATTGCCGGCTTAAGCATCATTAGTATAAATAATATCTCGCTGGAAAATTTAGGCCAGCTGGTTCTGCCGGCATTGTTTGTGATAAATTTATTCTGGTTGTTTTATGTCATTACCATAAAATCTTATTTTGCCTATTAAAAGGCGTGCCATTGCCACCTGTGTCATTGCGAGGAAGGAGCGAAGCGACTGACGAAGCAATCCTTTAGACAAAAAGATTGCTTCGTCGGCCTTCGGCCTTCTCGCAATGACACGCGCGAGGCATCTTGCTGGCAATGACACTGCTCTTCGGAGCTGGAAATACGGTAACTTAAATTAAAATGGAAGAGAAAAAGATCACGGTAAGCGATATTTTGGCGCTCAAGGGTAAACGCAAGATCACTATGCTGACGGCATATGATTATCCTTTGGCCGCTTTAGTGGATAAAGCAGGCATTGATATGATTCTGGTGGGTGATTCACTGGCTAATGTGGTTTTGGGCCTTGACTCCACCACAAAAGTTGGGATGGTGGAAATGCTTATAGCAGCTAAGGCAGTAACGCGGGCGGTAAAAAATGCCTTGGTTATCGGCGATATGCCCTATGATTCCTATCAGGTGAATCCGCAGGAATCCCTGAAAAACGCCAGCCGTTTTATCGCGGAAGCAAAATGCGATGCCGTAAAATTAGAGTGGTTTGATAAATGTTTAGAGGTTAGCCGGCAGATCATTAAAGCAGGTATTCCGGTAATGGGCCATATCGGCTTGACTCCCCAGACTGCACTTGCTCAAGGCGGCTTTAAGGTGCAGGGTAAGGACGCCGCAGCCGCCCGGCGCTTAATTGAGCAGGCAAAGGCCTTAGAAGAGTTAGGAGTTTTCGCGCTTGTCTTAGAGTGCGTGCCGGATAAAATCGCGGAGCTGGTCACCGGAAAGTTGCATATTCCAACTATCGGCATCGGCGCCGGGGCAAGCTGCGACGGGCAGGTGCTGGTGATCCATGACGCGCTGGGGCTGTTTGAGCGCTACACCCCCAAGTTCGTGAAAAAATTTATCAATCTTTCGCCGCTTATTTTTGAGGCAATAGAGAAATATAAACAGGAGGTTCTTGAAGGCAAATTTCCCGGGCCGGAGCATACCTTTAGCATAAAAGCGGAAGAGCTAAAAAAATTAAATGAGCCAAAAATTTAAGCTGACTAAATTTTTCCTGAACACCGTTTTAGTTATTCTAGGCCTGCTTTTTGTGGCTAAATTCAGCGCCCCGCGTTTCCTGCGGATGTATATTGAAAGCGGTATCGGGGCTTGCAAGGATATTCCTATTTTTTGCATGGCCCCTGTTTTGGAAATTACTAATCCGGTAATCAACCGGGATTATCTCCAGGAGCTTGTTCCTTACAAATTCCCCAGGATGGAAATCAGCCTGCCAAAGGGTTTTAATATAACCCAGGAGAGGGTAAAGCGGTATTATTATAAAAGTAGAGCCAATAAATGGCGCCAGTCTCATATATACGTGATATATCAGCCGCCGGGATTTTTTACCAATTTATTCCCGGAAGTAAAGAAAAGGGGGATTGGCGATAATTATGCTTTTATCCGTAACGTGATGTATGCGCGCACTGATTATATTCAGGGGCTTATGGATACCTTTTTTGTGATTATGAAAGGGATTTTTACTCCTGATGTCGGCGATCAGCGCCAGGCAGTAATGGCGCAATTCAATTTGCCGGGTAGAAGGGCGTTTGTTAATTATAACCTTAGCAAGAAGGAAAACTATTTTGATTGCAACGTGATTACTGATAACGACAGCTTTTTTAAGGTCTATATTAAGGACCAAGGCGCGAAATTAGGTCTGGAAAAAGTCATGGCTATCATCTCCACCGCTGAGACAACTAAGTAACAGGTTAGTTATTGGGTGGGGGATAATGCTGATGTGTCATTACGAGGAAGCGCAGCAGAGTGTGTCATTGCGAGGAGGGCGAAGCCCGACGAAGCAATCTTTCTTTAGATTGCTTCGGGCTAAAGCCCTCGCAACCTTCGGGATTGCTTCGTCACGGAGTTTACACTGAGCGAAGCGAATGTGTTCCTCGCAATGACACTGTAATAGATTGTAATAGATTGCTTCGCAAAATCGCTCGCAATGACACTAAAGGGATTTTGCTTGACTTTAGCGGGGAAAAGCGCTATTTATGAAAGATTAATATGGAAAATCTAATGGAAAAAGTACTTTCTTTGTGTAAGCGCCGGGGTTTTATCTTTCAGTCCTCGGAGATTTACGGCGGCTTAAGCAATACCTGGGATTACGGCCCGTACGGTGTGGAGCTGAAAAACAACTTAAAGCGCGCCTGGTGGAAGTCGGTAGTCTATCAGCGCGGCGATATCCTCGGCATGGACGCGGCGATTTTAATGCATCCTAAGGTTTGGGAAGCCTCGGGCCACCTAAAGAATTTTAACGATCCATTCGTTAAATGTCCAGCCTGCTTGCTTTTTTTCCGCTTAGATAAGGTTTGGGATGAAATTTGGAATAGCAAATGGTTTGTTTCGCTCAGGGAAACTATGATGGGCGATAAAGATAGTCTGCATATGTTGCGTTGGGCAAAAACAGAGGGCAGGAAACTATCTCCTAATTTAAGTCTTGTAAAAGAACCCGAAATAACACTTTCATTTATTGGTGATTTACATCAAAAATTTGGAGGAGTGGAATTTGATTTTAAGACTTATGTTGGTAGAATAGCTTGTTCGCAAGCCGGTATAGCTCAGACTCCTTGTCCTAATTGCGGCAATCCTTTGCCGGAAGAATCAATGTCAGCAAACCTGATGTTGGCAACACAATTCGGCCCTGTAAAAGAAACAGCCCAGACTGTTTTTTTGAGGCCGGAAACTGCGCAGGGGATGTTTGTCAATTTTCAGAACATCCTTGATTCGCGCCACCCCAAGCTTCCTTTTGGGCTGGCGCAAATCGGCAAGGCCTTCAGGAATGAAATTACCCCCGGAAATGCCACCTTCCGCACCCGGGAATTCGAGCAGATGGAGATTGAATATTTTGTTCGGCCGCTTGAGGCGGATGAGAAATTAAGCGAGTGGATCGCTTACCGTTTTGACTGGTATATTGCCCTGGGGATGAAAAAAGAGAATTTACGCCAGCGGCCGCACGGAAAAGAAGAGCTGGCGCATTATGCCCGCGCCTGCACTGATATCGAGTATAATTTTCCCTTCGGGTGGAGCGAGCTGGAAGGCATTGCCAACCGCGGGGATTTTGATTTGAAGCAGCATAGTGAAGCTAGCGGAAAGGAGCTGAAATATTTTGACGATGCTGCCAAGGAAAGGTTTTATCCTTATATTATCGAGCCTTCAGGCGGGGTGGACCGGGCAGTCTTGGCATTTTTAAGCGATGCCTACTTTGAAGAAAAGGTTAACCCCCACACCAATTGCATTAAAATGGAAGGCGAAACTTCAATTGGTGTGGGGGTGAAGGATAACCTGCGGGTAGTTTTAAAGCTGCACAAGGATTTAGCGCCCACAAAAGTGGCAGTGCTGCCGCTTTTGCGCAACCGGCCGGAGATCGTCGAGCTGGCCAGGAAAATCGCCGCGGATTTAAAACAGAGTTTTATCGCGGCCTATGACGACACCGGCGCTATCGGTAAGCTCTACCGCCGGCAGGATGAAGTGGGGACGTTGTATTGCGTTACTGTGGATGTGCAATCTTTGGAGGACAAGCAGGTAACAGTGCGCCATCGTGATACAATGTTGCAAGAACGAATCAGCGTTGATAAACTCAAGGATTATTTGGCAGAGAAATTAGTGTAGTTATTAAACAACGTAACAGTTCAGTTTTTAAGAAGCATTCGTCTGTGTCATTGCGAGCGAGCGCCAGCGAGCGAAGCAATCCTTTAAAAGATTGCTTCGTCGGGCTAAAGCCCTCCTCGCAATGACACGAACGTTTTCAATAGTTGAATTGATACTAAACAACAGATTCGAAAGGGAGGTAATAAGACAATGGCAACAAAAAAATACGTTTACAGCTTTGGCGGAGGTAAGGCAGACGGCAATGAGAGCATGAAAAATCTTTTAGGCGGTAAGGGCGCGAATTTAGCCGAGATGGCCGGGCATAAAGACCTGCGCCTTCCGGTTCCTCCGGGGTTCACCCTGACCACTGATGTCTGCGCCTATTATTACCAGAACAAACGGACTTATCCTAAATCCTTTAAAGTTGAGGTAAACAAGGCATTGGAAAAAGTCGAAGATTTGATGGGCCGTAAGTTTGGCGGCGCGCAAAATCCCTTATTGGTTTCTGTGCGCTCCGGGGCGCGTAAGTCCATGCCGGGAATGATGGAAACGGTTTTGAATGTCGGGTTGACCGAAAAAACTATCCCCGGGCTGATCAAGCAAAGTGGCGGCAATAAGCGCTTTGTCTATGACGCCTATCGCAGGCTGATTATGATGTATTCCGACGTAGTCATGGAAAAAGCCGCCGGTATCGAGCCAAAAGAGGAAATGGGTATCCGCAAGCAGTTGGAAAGAATTATGGCTGAAATGAAAAAGCAAAAAGGCTCTAAGGCCGACACTGACTTAACTGACGATGATTTAAAAAAGCTCTGCGCTTTATTTAAGGCTAAAATCAAGGAAGTTTTAGGCAAGGAATTTCCCGACGAGCCGCAAGCGCAGTTATGGGGCGGGATAGGCGCGGTATTTGCCTCATGGAACGGCAAACGCGCCATCAGTTACCGCAGGATTGAAGGCATCCCCGATGAATGGGGCACGGCAGTCAATGTGCAGGCCATGGTTTTCGGCAATATGGGCAATGATTCGGCAACCGGCGTAGCTTTTACCCGCAACCCCGGTAACGGCGAAAATAATTTCTACGGCGAATACCTGATTAATGCCCAGGGCGAAGACGTAGTTGCCGGTATCCGCACCCCAGCACCGATAAATTCCTATTCCCAGTCGACGCATAATAAAGGCCTGCTTACATTGGAAAAAGGAATGCCTAAGCTGTATCAAGAGCTTTTTGATATTCAGCAGTGCTTAGAGCAGCATTACCGCGATATGCAGGATATTGAATTTACCATTGAAAAAGGCCGCCTTTTTATGCTGCAGTGCCGGGTAGGCAAACGTAATGGCCCGGCAGCAGTGCGCATGGCCATGGAGATGTTGAAGGAGAAGTTGATTAAAAAAGAAGAGGCAGTAATGCGGGTTACTCCCAGCCAATTAGACGAATTATTGCACCCGATTATTGACCCTAAGGCAGAACTGTCGCATAAGCCGATTGCCAAAGGCCTGCCAGCCGGCCCCGGCGGGGCAAACGGGCAGATTGTTTTTAGCGCGCATGACGCGGTGGAATGGGCTAAGCAGGGTAAAAAAGTTATTTTGGTGCGCGAAGAGACAAATCCCGAAGATGTGGAGGGAATGCGCGCGGCGCAGGCTATTTTGACTGCCCGCGGTGGAATGACCAGCCACGCGGCCTTAGTTGCCCGCGGCTGGGGCAAGTGCTGTATTGTCGGTTGCGGGGCAATGCATGTGGATATCGCTAAAAAAGAACTAAGCGTAGACGGCAAAACCTTAAAAGAAGGTGACTGGATTACTTTAAACGGCACTAAAGGCAATGTTTATGAAGGGCAGTTGATAATGATGGATGCTTCTTCGGAGAATAAATTGCTTAATGATTTCCTGAAAATCTGCAGCTCTATCCGCAAATTAGGCATTCGCACCAATGCTGATACCCCGGCAGACGCGGCAAAGGCGCGGCAATTCGGCGCTGAAGGTATTGGCTTGTTCCGCACCGAGCATATGTTCTATGGCAAGGGCGCGGATGAGCCATTGTTTATTTTGCGCAAGATGATCATTTCTAATACTACCGAGGAGCGTAAAAAGGCCTTGGATGAATTATACCCTTACGTAAAAAAAGATATCAAGGGGACGCTTGAGGCAATGGCAGGTTATCCGGTGGTTATCCGTTTGCTGGATCCGCCTCTGCATGAATTTGTTCCCCGCGAGCAGGCTAAGTTGGAGCAGCTGGCTAAGGATTTGAATATCAGCATGGAAGAGCTGTCTAACCGGGCAAATGCTTTACATGAGTCAAACCCGATGATGGGGCATCGCGGCGTACGCTTAGGCGTAACTTATCCTGAAGTCAGCGCAATGCAAATCCGCGCTATTCTGGAAGCGGCCGCGGAATTAATTAAGGACGGCTTAGATGCCTATCCGGAGATTATGGTTCCGGTGGTCTGCGATGTCAAAGAGCTTAATGACCAGCTGGCAATTGCCAAAGAGATTTACGCCGAGGTTTTGGCAAAATACGGATTAAAGGAAATCAAGCATATGTTCGGCACAATGATTGAAATTCCTCGCGCCAGTTTAGTGGCGGGAAAATTGGCGCTTGTGGCGGAGTTTTTTTCCTTTGGCACCAATGATATGACCCAGATGGGTTTTGGTTTTTCCCGCGATGATATCGGCGGGTTCCTGCCGGAATATATCAAAAAAGGAATATTAGCGGAAGATCCCTTTCAGTCAATTGACCAGGAGGGCATCGGCGAGTTGATTAAAATCGGCATTGAGCGCGGCCGCAAGGCGCGTAAGAATTTGGAAGTGGGAATTTGCGGCGAGCATGGCGGGGAGCCAAAATCAGTGGAATTCTGCCATCGCGTTGGGATGGATTATGTCAGCTGTTCGCCGTTTCGCGTGCCGATTGCTAATTTAGCCGCGGCGCAGGCGGTATTAAGAGGGAAGAAAAAATAGACGTTCCTGATGTGTGTCATTGCGAGCGAGCGCAAGCGAGCGAAGCAAACTTTTTAGATTGCTTCGTCGCAAAAAGCGCTCCTCGCAATGACACGCGCTGCTAATTACATAAAAACTATGGAAGCCCTAAAAACTTACCTCAAGGAAGTGCGCCTAATTCCGCTTTTAACCGCGGTAGAAGAAGTATTTTTAAACAAAAAGGTGCAAAAAGGCGATGAAATGGCGCGCAAGCACATGATTCAGTCGAACCTGCGCCTGGTAATTAATATCGCCAAACGTTATATGCGTTTAGGCATTCCTTTTCTGGACTTAATTGAAGAAGGAAACCTCGGCCTGATGAAGGCAGTGGATAAGTTTGACCACAAAAGGGGATTTCGCTTTTCTACCTACGCGGCCTGGTGGATTAAACAAAGCATTACCCGTTCGATTTCCGAACAAGGGAAAATGATCCGCGTGCCGGTTTACATGAATGAACTGATGTATAAATGGCGCAAGGCCAAAGAGTCGATGTCGCAAAAATTAAAGCGCCCGTCTTCGGATGAAGAAATCTGCAAAAAGCTAAAGCTCACCCAGGATAAAGCCGAAGAGATAAAATTTTGGATGACTACCACAACCTCTTCTTTAGACGCGCCTATCGGCGAAGCGGATGAGGGGCAGGTTTCGGATTTAATCGAAGACGAAGGCGCTGCGCAGCCGGATGCGGAAATCAGCCGTTTTATGGATAAGGAAAGGGTAGGCATGCTCCTTGATGTCATGGCGCCTCGGGAAAAGCAGATCTTAGATATGCGTTTTGGCTTAGAGGAGTTTAAGCCGCATACCTTGGCAGAAGTGGCGAAAAAGTTAGGGCTTTCCCGCGAGCGCGTCCGCCAGATCGAAGAAGCCGCCTTAAAAAAATTAAAGCGCTTCGTCCAGCAGCAGGAGAAGGAGCAATGAAAAAGCTTAACTTGGCAGATACTATTCGCAACATCCCTGATTTTCCCAAGCCCGGCATTCTGTTCCGCGACATCACTACTTTGCTGCAAAATAAATTGGCATTTAAGCAGGCAGTAGATGAATTGTCCGGCAAATTTAAAAATAAGAAAATTGATTACATAGTGGCAGTAGAAGCGCGCGGCTTTATCTTAGGGGCGGCCATTGCCTATAAGTTAGGTTTAGGTTTCATTCTGGTGCGCAAAAAAGGCAAACTGCCTTGGCGGACTAAGTCTGTAACTTACGCCTTGGAATACGGCACTGATACTTTAGAAATCCACGAAGACGCCTTAAAGCCCGGGGATAAAGTTTTAATTATTGACGACCTGCTGGCTACCGGCGGCACAGTGCGGGCAGTGGTGGATTTAGTTGAGGCGCAAAAAGCAACTATCGCGGCAATTGCTTTTGTGATTGAGCTGGTGGATTTGAAAGGCCGGGAAAAACTCAAAGGCTATCCTCTGGTTTCGCTGATAAAGTTTGATGGCGAATAATCAACCTTCTGTGCACCTCGTAGGTGCAATTAGGTAACATTGTAGTTGCCCGATTTATCGGGCACAATGTAGCTGCCTGATTTATCAGGCAACATGTCGTTCTTGGCGTTTTTGCCCAATAAATTGGGCAACTACTAATGCGCCTGTAGCTCACTTGGATAGAGCGGGGCTCTCCTAAGGCCTAGGTAGGTGGTTCGACTCCACCCAGGCGCATTGTAGCTCATAGGTCATAGGTTAGAGGTTAGAGGGAGTCTGTTGCCGAAGGAAAATATTTCTCCAAGTTCTCGACTCGGCCAAAATTATTCTTCGAGCCCCTTGATTCGCCAAAAAATATTCTTCGAGCCCTTCGACTTCGTTCAGGGTAAACTTCGTCGAGAAGAAGAATTTTGGCCTCGCTCGAATAATATTTTTGCGGTTAAGCAACAGACTCTAGGCCATAGGTTATAGAACATGTATAATCTCCACTGTCATTCTTTACACAGCGACGGAGCTCTGCTTCCTTCAGAAGTAGCCGTGCGCTATGCTGCTGCCGGATACAAGCTAATCGCCATTACTGACCATGCCGATTACAGCAATATTGAATTCGCCAGTAAGGCGATCCTGGAATTCTGCCGGCATTGGCCGCTTGTTAGCGCGATAAAAGTCCTACCGGGGATTGAATTGACTCACATACCGCCGCAGCAGTTCAAGCCATTGGTAAAATATGCCCGGGAAATTGGCATAAAAATTATTGTCGGCCACGGCGAAACCATAATGGAGCCGGTTACTCCCGGCACAAATTGCGCTGCCTTGGAAGCGGGTATTGATATTTTAGCCCACCCGGGTTTAATCACTGATAGTGATGCAAAGCTGGCTAAGCAAAAAGGGGTATTTTTAGAAATCACCAGCCGCAAAGGCCACGCCACTACTAACCGGCATGTTGTTGAGAAGGCTTTAGAAATTGGCTGCCGCTTAATTTTAGATACTGACAGCCACCAGCCGGAAGATATAATTTCACCCGAGGAGTTAAAAAAAACGGGTTTGAAGGCCGGCCTAAATACCAAGCAAATAGAAAAAATTTATCAGGACGTAGAAAGATTCTTGAAGGAGAGAGAGTAAGTGGTTATTGGGGTATCCCGATGTGTCATTGTCAAGAGTACGCGGCGAGTGTCATTGCGAGCGACCGAAGGGAGCGAAGCAATCTTTTTAACGTGTAAAAAAGATTGCTTCGTCGTGCTCGCCTACGGCTCGCACTCCTCGCAATGACACCGCGATTTCCCCAACCGCTTACCGGTTACTAGAAGGAGGGGGGATGAAAAAGATTTTAGTGATAGCGTTATTGTTTTTTAGCGTTATAGCATTCTCCGCAAGCGCGGCATTGGCAAAAGAAGCTTTCTCTAAAGAGAGCTCTGTGCTTGAGCCTGCCAGTATATTGAAATTTGCCGATGTTCCGGTTCCCGCAGGTTTTAAGCTTATGCCGCAGGAGTCATATTCTTTTGAAAGCGCTGGCGTGCGCGTGGGGGTTTTAAGATACGAAGGCAAGGCAAACGTAGATTTGGTGGAAAACTTTTTCAAAGAACAGATGCCGATGTACAGCTGGAATCTGCTGAATGTGATTGAATACGGGGAGCGAATGCTGAATTTTGAGCGGGAAAACGAGACCTGTATTGTTACTTTGGTTACCAAGGGCAGAAAGGTGATTATCACCGCTTCCTTAGGCCCTAAGTCGCAGGTTTTACCCAAAAAAGCGGTAAAGCCAATCAAATGAAGATTTGAGTAGTTTCCCCAAAATTTATATCTTCGTCGGGCCCGTAGCGGAGGTTTAAACCTCCGCTACGGGCCCGTGAGAGCTCTCTCAATACTGTTCGAGTGAGCCCGCTATAGGGACGAGGCGAATCGAGAACCAAGCTCCTTCTTCTTGACTCGGCTTGAGCTTGTCGCAGGCCTCGCTCGAAGGATATTTGACATAAGCAAAGATTTTACTTGACAAGCAGCGGCTTATGTGATAAAAGATAGTCAAATTTGGATATACCACTGAATATGATTTTAATCAAAGGCGCTAAAGGAGGTGAAGGACTTTAAAAAGCCTGAAGTCAACTAACATTCAGTGATATACTATATAGTAATTATCTAGGGGTAAAATTTTTCCTAGTTGAATATATTTTCATATTTTTCCTATAAGGAGGTTATTAAAAATGAGTAAACGCTTAATATTTGTTCTGGCTTTAGTGTTGGCTATTGGCTTAACTGCCAGCGCCTACGCTGAAGTGCAGAATGTGAAGGTAAGCGGAGACATTTCCGCTACTGGTGTCATGAGAGATAAATTGACACTTCAAAATGACCAAACTGTGACAAACTTTGGCAGAAAAATATCGGGTATACTTTCTCAAGCCCGCGTAAGAGTTGATGCTGACTTAACCGATAATGTTACTACTACAGTTAGGTTACTCAATGAGAGAATGTGGGGCGCTGAGGTTGACAACAGCAATTTGAACGGCACTGCCCACACTACTGATATTGACCTTGATTTAGCTTATGTAACCTTAAAAGAGTTCCTTTATTCGCCTTTGACTTTAACCATCGGACGTCAGGAACTGCGCTATGGCAACGCCTTAATTATCGGTGATGTAGATACCAATGGCATTGCCGCAGGGCATGGTACAACTAGCCGTTATCTACCGAATTCCTTAGATGACTTGAGCTTACGTAAATCTTTTGACGCGGTTAAGGGAGTTTTGAATTATACGGTTGCCGGTAATCCCCTGGCAATTGATTTAGTCTTTTCCAAAATTGACCAGAACATTACTGGTGCTAATCAGAGCGCAGATCTTTGGGGCGTGAATGTTAATTATGTTCCCCTGAAAGATACGGTTACCGAGCTTTATTTCTGGGATAGAAGCCGCAAGGCCTTGGCAACGGGTACAATAGTTGACAACAAATGGGAAGTCCTGCAAACCCTTGGCGCGCGTGTTGCCTATGCTGGAATTAAGGATTTAAACGTAGGATTAGAAGGCGCATGGCAGTTTGGTAATCACATGTATAATGCTACATGGTATCCGGATGACAATGCTGCTAATGCTACCGTTGCTGCCGGCAGGCCAAACCGTAAGGTGCAAGCTTTTGCTATTCAGGCAACAGGTAATTATGTTTTCTCAAGCGTAAAGTTCACTCCTATGGCGAAAGCTGCCTATACCTATCTTTCTGGAGATAAGTATAATGGTACTAGCAATCACTACAGGGGCTGGAGTTCTATGTATGAGGATCAGGCAGGCGGAACCTTATTCAATAAGATTGTCGGTTACTCCAATGCCCAGCAACTTCTTGTAGGCGCTTCTATGAAGGCAATGGATGACTTAAGCATAGGTTTAGACTATTACTATCTTATATTAAATCAACCCTATACTTATGATACGCCCGGAAACGTTAAACCTGTTGTAATTCTAAGCGGCGTAGCAGGCGATCCTACTTATACAATGAAACCTGATAAGCACGGTTTAGGCCATGAAGTTGATTTAAAAGTGACCTATGACTACACCGAAGATGTGCAGTTCATCATCAATACCGGCGCCTTTATTCCCGGCACCGCTTTTGATGGCAAAAACAAACAAACCGCAAGCCAGGTGATTGGTTCAATGAAGGTTACTTTCTAAGTATTACGTTTATGCAGCAAAAAACCCGCGAGGGAGCAATCCCTTGCGGGTTTTTTGTGGTGCGCCCGGCAGGGCGCACTTACTCGAGGGTGTAAGTCCCTTACAGGCCTGATAGGAGGAACTGTTAGCCGGACGGCAAGGGTGTCTATTGTGAGGTAGAATCTGAAGGAAGCCGCAGGCAAACCACTGGCTCGACGAACAGGAACCACATAGAGGCGGATACGCCGGGTGAGAAGGCCATTAGATTCAAAGCCCAAACCCTATCCGGAAGGCGTGGACGTAGATGTGGCGGGTATAAGTGGGAAGGTAAGTGCGCATTACCCGGGGAGGTCTGCATGTTTGCCGCAAGGCTACCATTGTCGTGAGGCAATGGGATGAATATGCAGAAGTCAGCAGAGGGCATAGTATCCGTCGAAGGCGGAGAAGGCCTGAACATAAAGTTAAGGTAATGAGACTTGGCTTTCGGGGGAGCAAAAGATGCCGTTAATAGAAGATGAAAATTCTTTGACCAGCACAGGAGGTAGGGGGCGGAACTTCCGATTACCTGATGAGGGTGCGTCTAAATCCACGGCAAGCCAGGATAACTCAGAACTGAGGGAAAACCAGTTAATGGAGGAGGTGCTAACCAAGGAAAATATGACCAAGGCCATGAAGAGGGTAGAGCAGAATCAAGGAGCCGCGGGCATAGATGATATGACCGTAGGCGAGTTAAACCCAGATTTTGCATTAGGAATCAAGTTTTAATGGGAAAAGGAGCGCTAAAATCAACAAGTTTACTAAACAAACCATCCAACCAAACCCTTCTTTGCATGGCTACCGAGAGTTTCAACACCTTTTTTCTGCCGCTTTTAGCAATCCATCCTCCTAATGCAAAGCATTTGAATCTTATAGTCGATAAAGTCTGTTGGACCCGCTGCTTTAATACGCCCTGCCTGAATAAACTTAAGAGATTATATGCGACAAGAACCATTCTGAATGCTGCTTCTGTAGCGTAGAATTTATGCAGGCAAAACCCATTCATTCCAAATTCATGTTTAAGTTCCTTTATCCTATTCTCAGAATCAGCTCTCTGCCTGTAAAGCCTCCAGACTTCCGCACCGGCTAAATCCATGTTGGTAATGTATAACTGATATTTATAACTGCAATATTCCGGCAATTCCTTAAAAAGCATCTTCCCGAAAGACCGCGGCCTTTTTATTACTGATTGCCTGATTACTATTATTCTTCGTTCTTGCTTCCAGCAGCCGGCCCTGTACGTAAATTCTCCTACCTCTATTCCATCATCTATGGATAGCCAGCTATTATGGTTTAATACAGAGTTTTTTAATAACGCGTTCATCTTCACTGCTACCACATATTTTAATAGACGGTTTTCTACCAAATTTAAGAATTTACCGTCGAAAAAACCGCTGTCCGCTCTTATCAACCCGATTCTTTCTGAGCCTAATATGTTTAACGTCTCTTCAAAAAATGCACGCACATTATTAGCACTAGAAGTATTACCCGGTCTTAACCATGCATTTGCTACCATTCGTATATCCGCTAAGAATGCGATTATGGGATGATGCGAGTTTCTTCCTTTTTTGTTCGGATTGTATCCTTTGACGCTGCCTTCTTGTTCTCCGTAACGGGTACATACGGTTGAATCTAAGTCCAAAGTGAATTTTTGTATTGGCACTTGAGCGAAGAACCATTTATTCAACTCAGTAAATACCCCATCTACCATCTCTCTGTTGAATTTATTAAAAAATCTCGTATATGTGCTTACTGATGGATTTTTCTTCCATCTAAAGATTTCTTTTAATACTTTATCGAATCTTATTATTGCCGTATGGCTGAATCTTGCTCCACCTGCCCACACGCATACCCAGAAGCTTTCTATGATTTCTAATGGATTGCATCCCCTGTTAGAGCGGGGATAGGGAATAGGCAATTCTTTTAATTTCGTTAATATTCCTGCCTTATCTATTAACTCCTTCATCAGCCTCATGCCGCCCCAACTCGTTACCGCTTTCGTTGTATATTCCCATTCAATATTTTGGCTCTTTTTAACTAATTCCTCATGCACCATTTTCTTCCCTCCAATCTATAAATCATCCCGGCATAACCTATGCAGTATTAACACGTTAAACCATCCTTATTATACCAGAACTTTTTCTATTGCATAGATTGGGTTGAAGGGCTTCCTCAAGCAGGAATGGCCGAGGATAAGAAGGGAACTGTTAGAAGGACGGTATAAGCCAAAGCCGGTACGACGGTTGATGATACCCAAGGCAGGTGGAGGCGAACGAGCGTTAGGAATACCGACGGTCGTTGACCGTTTAATTCAGCAGGCGGTACATCAGGTCGTAAGTCCGATATTCGATAAGGACTTTTCGGAATCAAGTTATGGCTATCGGCCAAAGCGAAGCGCACAACAGGCGGTGGAAGCAGCCCGCCAATATGTGAGCGAAGGACGGCGATGGGTGGTAGACATAGACTTAGAGAAGTTCTTCGACCGTATGAATCATGACATCTTAATGGCACGAGTAGCACGAAAGGTAAAAGATAAGCGAATACTTTTACTTATTCGTCGTTACTTACAAGCAGGGATAATGGAAGACGGATTGACAAAAGCGAGTACAGAAGGAACGCCGCAAGGCGGGCCGTTATCACCGCTACTGTCAAACATTCTGCTCGACGACTTAGATAAAGAGTTAGAGAGCAGACAACACAAGTTCTGCCGGTATGCGGATGACTGCAACATCTATGTGCATACGCAAAGAGCCGGAGAACGGGTAAAAGAATCCGTGACATTGTTCCTGAGCAATAGGCTAAAGTTGAAGGTCAACGAAGCCAAAAGTGCTGTTGACCGTCCATGGAAGAGAAAGTTCTTAGGGTATACGATGACGATGGACAAAGAGCCGAGATTAAGGGCATCGATACAGTCCATTGGAAAGTTAAAGGATACGCTAAGGGCAATATTCCGACGTGGGCGAGGGCGCAACATAGGACGGCTTATAACGGAGGAACTCAATCCGGTACTACGAGGCTGGGGTAATTATTTCAGCCTAACAAGGGTTAAGAAGATTCCGGAAGAGTTGGACTATTGGATACGGCGGAAGTTACGCTGTATGATATGGCGCCAGATGAAGAGAGCAGGAACACGGGGAAAACGACTGATAAAGCTTGGGCTTGATGAAGTACGAGCTTGGGTCAGCGCGACGAACGGACGAGGGTCATGGTGGAACGCCGGAGCATCGCATATGAATCATGCGTATCCGATAACCTACTTCAATAAGCTTGGATTAGTAAACCTCATGACAAAACTGGGGAACTCTTAAAACCTTTATGAACCGCCGTATACGGAACCGTACGTACGGTGGTGTGAAAGGACGGCGGAAGTGATTCCGCCTCCTATTCGATTGTGCTAGGCTACGACGATGAAACGAAAATTCTTACTTTCGTCCTTGACGATTTTCTTACTTTATGATATACTTGTTACAGGAGGTGAGGAAAGATGACAGTAGTAATGACCTCAAAAAATCAAATAACCATACCCAAGAAGATCACAAATGCTTTGGGCCTAGGAAAGGGTTCTATGTTTGAGGTAGAGGTTTCTAAAGATGGAATAGAGCTTATTCCCCTGGAGACAAAAGAGCGAGAGTTCACAGATGAGGAGTACGCGAAATTAGAGGCCCTTGCAGCCAAGGAAAAGGGGAAAGAAAAGCACGTAACAGAAAAGTTCATTGATAATCTAAAAAAAGGGAAAGTTTAGTCAATGCCTTTGCGCCTTTATTACAGGCCTTCTTTTAAAAGAAGCCTCAAGCGTTTAGGGTATGAGCAAAAGAAAATAACAGGACTGATACTTGAATCTTTAGCTGTTTATTATTCTAGCGAGTGTAATCTACAAGCGGCACAAAAGATAGCACCGCGATTTTTTTATAAACAACTAAGAAAGCCTTATTATGAAGCCGGCTTTGAAGGAAGCATCCGTGTAGTTATAAAGCAAGAGGGTGAGAATTGTATTGCAGTATTAGCCGGCAATCATGATCAAATAAAACAATTTCTGGCCAACATGTAAAATTTCATTCCATCGCTTCCACGCAAATATCACACCACAGAGAGAAGATTATTAGCTCTGATGAACAAAAAAGCGGCATATCTAATCTTAATCAGCCTTTGTTTGGTTATTTATGCCAATTCCCTTAATGGCGCCTTTGTTTCCGATGACCTGCCGGCGATATTAGAAAATCCGCGCATCGCGCAATTTTCTCATGCCTGGACAAACCCTCAACTCTTGCTTAATTCCCTTAGCTATCTCATCGCCGGCTTTAATCCTCTAATTTACCATCTTATCAGTATTTTCTTGCACAGCATAAATACCATCCTGGTATTCTTATTCTTAAGCATTTTCTTTAAAAGCCCGGCCAGTTTCTTAGGCGCCTGTTTATTCGCGCTTCATCCAATCAATAGCGAAGCGGTTTGTTGGGTTTCCGCAAGGCCGTATTTAATTACAACTTTATTTATACTCATCACCTATCTTTTATATTATCATGCGCAAAATCTGCGCCCTAAAAATAAACAAGGCTTAAGCCTGCCGTATATTTTCGCCTTGATTATTTTCTTATATTATATTATTGATAATTACCCATTTTTTTCTTTCTTTCCTCTATTTTTAATCCTGATTGATTTAGCCTTGGGCAAAGGGCTTAAAAACTGGCGCTATTGGCTGGTTTTTATGGTGATTGTGGTATTTAGGATTATCCTAGCACAGCATTCTTTAATACAGCGCATTTCAATGATGCAGAGCCAGGTAGCTTTTCCCTCGGCAAATCCGCTATTCTATTTTGCTTATTCTTTTTATAACCATCTTGGGCTTTTGCTTTGGCCGGCTAAGCTTACTTTATATCATGAGCCAATAGTGTGTTCTCCGCTATTATTGCATTACAGCCTGCTTTATCTACTGCCGGTTATTCTGGCTTTATTACTTGCCTACAAGTACGCTAAAGAGCTTTTTTTAGGCTTAGCTATTTTTATTATCTTTCTTGCTCCTACTTACGCTCCTACTCCGATAAGTTTTGTGGTCGCGGAAAGGTATGCCTATTTTCCCTCTATTGCCTTAAGCATAGCCGTTGCTTTTCTCTATCAAAGAACTGCCGCTAAATTTCCTAAATTAAAGCCTTACCTTTTAGCAATACTGATATTGTTAATTTTTGCCTATGGGGTGCGCACCATTATAAGAAACCAGGATTGGCAGACCGCGGAAAGACTTTGGAAAAAAACCGCAGAAGCATCTCCTAGGAGTGTGCGCGCGCATAATAACTTAGGCCTTGTTTACGCGCAAAAAAATAATTCAGCAAAAGCCTTAGAGGAATATAATTTGGCAATAGAAATCGAGCCTAATTTCTCCGCTGCTTATAACAACCGGGGCAACCTCTATGCCGGCTTAAACAACTTTGAGCAGGCCCTTTTTGACTACAATAGTGCTTTAGAAATTAACTCCGGTGACGCCGAGGCCTATGCTAACCGGGGCAATATCTACGCCAAAATGGGTTACCTCCAGCAGGCAATGTCTGATTACAATAAGTCAATAGAGCTTAAGTCTGACTACGGCAAGGCCTATAATAACCGGGCTATTGTATATTTTATCAAGAAGGAATATAATAAGAGCTGGGAAGATATCAAAAAGGCAGAGGCCTTGCAATGCGTGGTTTATCCTCCGTTCCTACAGGCACTAAAGAACGCTTCAGGAAGAGAGAAGTAGTTGCCCGATTTATCGGGCCCAATAAATTGGGCAACTACATTGTTGTTACTCATGCATTGTAGTTGCCTGATTTATCAGGCAACATGTCGCCTCTGGCGTTTTTGCCCAATAAATTGGGCAACTACATTGTCGTTACTCAGGTATTGTAGTTGCCTGATTTATCAGGCAACATGTAGAGGGGGCTGTCCCCTAACAAAAATAAGCTTATGTTAAATCTAGCGATTATTTTCCACATGCACCAACCTTACTACAAGAACCTCCTGACACAGGAGTCTGACCTGCCTTGGGTGCGCTTGCATGGGGTTAAGGACTACTTGGATATGCTGGAGATTTTAGAGAAGTACCCGGCAATCCACCAAACCTTTAACTTGGTGCCCTCGCTTTTAGAGCAGTTGGAAGATTATACCCAGCGCAGTGTCAAGGATAAATTCTTAGAATTATCTTACAAGCCGGCAGATACGCTTAGCGCGCAGGATAAAGCCTTTATCTTAGAAAATTTTTTCTCGATTAGCCCGCAGAGGGTAATTGCCTGTTTTCCCCGTTATTACGAGCTTTATTTTAAGAAGCAAAAAAAGGGTGAGTTTGACACGCGGGATTTCCTGGATTTACAGGCTTGGTTCAACCTGGCTTGGATTGACCCGCTTTTTCGGCAAAGGTCACTCGAGCTAAGGGAGTTGGTAAATAAGGCAAGGTTTTTCAGCGAAGAAGATAAACAGCTTATTCTAGCTAAACAGCTGGAGATCTTAGAAGAAATTATCCCTGCCTATAAGAAATTCAGCCAAAATGGGCAAATTGAGGTGACAGTCACCCCGTATTACCATCCCATACTGCCTTTACTTTACAGCACCAATACCGCCAAAGAAGCCAATCCTAAGGCGTCCTTGCCAAAGATCAAATTCAGCCACCCGGAGGACGCGCAGGAGCAGATTAATCAGGCTGTAGCCTATTTTAAAGAGAAATTCGGGGCAATTCCTGCGGGTATGTGGCCTTCTGAAGAGGCAGTAAGTGAGCATATACTTACCTATATAATAGAGGCAGGTATAAACTGGATTGTTACTGATGAGGCAATCCTCTTTAAATCCCTGAAGAAGAAAAAACGCGACGCACGCTTAATCTATCAGCCGCATTTGCTCAAAAGAGAAAAGGGGAGCTTGAAGATTATTTTCCGCGACCGCAACCTCTCAGACCTCTTAGGCTTTACCTATCACAAAATGGACGCAAAGCCAGCGGTAGAGGATTTTATGAAGCATTTAGAAACTATTGCTGCCGCCTTTAAAGATGAGGATATTTTAGTGGCAATTGCCATGGACGGAGAAAACGCTTGGGAATACTACGCTAATGACGGCCATGATTTTCTCGAGCTGCTTTATCAGCGTTTATCCGATTCTAAGCTAATAAAAACCACTACGGTCAGCGCGTACCTAAAAGGACATCCTGCTGTCTCCCAAATCAAGCATTTAGCTGCCGGCTCATGGATTTACGGCGACTTCGGCAAATGGATCGGCAGCCCCAAGAAGATTAAGGCGTGGGAGTATTTAGTTAAGGCAAGAGAAGAGTTAGAAAAGTCCATAGTCCATAGTCCACAGTCCACAGAGCTAGCTTGGAAGCAGATCTATATCCTTGAAGGCAGCGACTGGTTCTGGTGGGCCGGCGAAGACCCCACCGGCGACTTCGACCGCCTCTTCCGCATGCATTTGAAAAACTTCTATACCTTGATTAACCACCCCATCCCCGACTACCTCAATAAACCCCTTTAGCCAGCGTTTCAAAATTTCCAAAAAAACCCTTGACAAAACTAAGTTTTGTGCTAAGGTAAAATCTGTTAAATATGGATAAAAACTATAAACAGATTTTAGCGCAAGATGAAGTTTTTAGCCTTGCCGAAGTTTCTGCCTATCTAAAGATCCCCAAAAGCACTATCTATAAACTCTGCCAAAAAGGCAAGCTCCCCGCGGTTAAAATTGGCAAACAATTG
>Ga0265296_1001748_pt1 | contig 23722 bp, 19 predicted proteins | sample MunlanPumphouse1_FD_189073 | JGI IMG/M metagenome (GOLD analysis project Ga0265296, IMG submission 189073) | Groundwater microbial communities from a municipal landfill in Southern Ontario, Canada - Pumphouse #1 | ecosystem: Environmental > Aquatic > Deep subsurface > Groundwater | place... | reverse complement strand
TAACCCTTCTTCGACTGGAAGAGTACTTCCGAATCGACCAGATGATCCGGTGTCTCTACCTGTACTAGCTTATTACAGGCTGGCAACAGTAGGAGATTAGCTACTATAAAGCTAGAGATACATATATGTAATATACTATTTTTCATCTTCTTATAATTTTACTCCATTTTATAAACTGATTTTCAGCCCAAACATCATGATGCGCATGGGCGGTGTGGTCAAGTAATTTTGGATCTCCGGATCACCGCCTTTATACCACGTGTAGGTCCATAGGTTTTGAATCTGACAGAACAGTTCCAAAGCCGTTATTGGCGTCAAGACGGCTATATCAGGACTATAGCTGAGGTATACATTACGCAATTTGATGAACGAAGCATCCGTTACTTTTCCATCCGAATTGAGGAAATTCTGAAAAGCACTGTAGCCCTTATCCGTCCGCGATGCAATAAAGCGCTGGTAATCGGCCACATCACCCTCTCGCTGCCAGCGATCCATCACCAGTGTTGCATGATTGACCAGACCAAGTCCGGGAGCGTTAGGATTTGCCGCTTGTGCATTATTACCCCGCTGCTTTTTAAAGTCTACCAAAAAACCCATACGTAAACGTTTATAGGAAAAGGTATTGTTCCAGCCGCCAAAAAAGTCCGGTGAGTAATCCACCAGCACCGTTCTATCCTGAATCGTGTATTTGCCATCCCCATTGCTATCCTCAATCTCATATAGGCCTGTCTGCGCATCGATACCGGTATAGCGGTAGAACTTTTGCGCGCGTATGGACTGCCCGATCACATATTTACTGGCATAGGACGAGTTTTCAAACCCCGGAAAGCTGAGCAATTTATTTCTCGAACGCGATATATTGAATTTAGTAGACCAGCTGAAATCTTTGTGCTGTATCAGGCTGGCGTCTAAGGTGATCTCCAGGCCTTTGTTTTCAATCTCAGCATCCAAGTTTTGGTTCACGCTGCTAAATCCCGCTTGGAAGGGCAACGAATAGGCGATCAATTGGTTATTGCTCAGATTACGATAGTAGGCGAATGACAGGAGTATGTGGTCTTTCCAAAAACCCATATCCATAGCCAGTTCCAGCTTCCTATTCGCCTCCCAAGCGTAGTCAGGATTGTACAACATGCTGGGATCCATTCCCACCACCCCATTATAGAGCAGGCTATTTGATGTCCAGGTATCCAAAAATTTATAATTGCCGATCTGATCATTTCCCGTAATGCCATAGCTACCACGCAGTTTTCCGTACGATAGCCAAGCGCCATGCTCTTTCATCCACTTTTCCTCTGAGAATATCCAGCCGGCTCCGATTGAATAAAAATTGGCAAACTGTTTACCAGGTCCAAAGCGAGATGAACCATCCCTACGCGCAGCTACATTGATCAGATAGCGCGCATTGTATCGGTATCCCAGCCGAGCAAACAGAGCAGCATATTTGTACCGCGATTGCGTATAGCTAGGCACTACTTTTCCGGCAGCGGCAATGGTTCCCAATAGGTTGTCATCACTATAATTCGTTCCTGCAAGCAAGGTATTTTCGCTTCCGTCCTGTTGTATTGAACTACCCAACAAAAAGTTGAGGTTATGCAGACCAATCTGTTTATTATAGGAAAGTTGAGGTTCTACGATCCAACTGTATCTGCTGCCCGTAGAAAAATTTGCAAAGGGCAAATTTGAGGTTGATGGATCTATCCCTGTCGAGGGATAGCGGGCCTTCTCATTATTGTTCCCAAAAGAATAACCACCCGTGATTTTCAGATTTAAATCCGGATAAAGCTGATATTGCAGGCCGATATTGGCAAACAAGTTTTTGAACTTACCGGCGAAGCTATTCTCCAACTGTGCGAGCGGATTTGTAAAACCAAGGCTGGAAAATGAATATGGCCCGATCTTCCAGTTCAGCGAACCATCGTCATTGCGGAGTTGCAGATGCGGCATCAAGTAGAGATACGAGGCTGGATCGTATACCGTCAAGTCGGAGCTATTTTGCGCAAAATTGCCGGCCATGTCTAGCGTCAACCGACGATCTGCAGATCGATGGTTGACGTTAAATCCGATGTTATACCGATCCGAAGATTTAGAACGGTCAAACTGGAATGCTTCGCGTCGCAGGTTTCCATTTAGGCGAAAGGATGTACGCTCACCCCCCGTTACATAGCCGAGGTTATAATCCTGTGTCAGGTTATTGGCCCCAACAAGGTATTTTGCAAAATCCGTGTACCGCGTAGTATCTGCTAACAGTAGATCAGGTGCATTTGTTTCCGTTAGCGCCAGCCCACTATTGGCAAAAGCTTCACGGCGCATAGTCAGATAGCCTTTGGTATCCAGGAGTGGAATGACATTTCCTGCCCGGGACACCCCGATATTGGATGAAAAATTCAGCTGCCCTTTTTCCGCAAAAGCTTTCTTTGTCGTAATGAGGATGACGCCGTTGGCACCACGGCTGCCATATATAGCTGTGGCATCGGCATCTTTGAGTACTTCGATACTTTCGATATCAGCCGGGTTAATGGCATTGAATAAGCTTAAGCCCGTCTTTGTCGCATTCGAAAGTTCGGCTATATTCTGTCCATTACTCGCAATAGGATTGCCATTGAGCAATACCAGCGGTTCACTACCCTGCGTGAGCGAGCTGATTCCACGTACTTTGAGATCTACTCCAGCCCCACTAATTCCACTGCTTGGCGTCACTTCCAAACCCGGTACGAGCCCTTGCAGCGCCAGCATGGGGTTACTGATAGGTTGATTTTGAATATCCTGGCTAGTGACTTTGGTAACAGATCCCGTAGAAAATCTTCGGGTAGTGGTACCATACCCAATTACGACAGTTTCATCCAGTCTATTATCTATAGGTATCAATTGGAGATCGATTGATACCCCTATAGTATAATTCAATGACTGGGCATTATACCCCAGATGCGAGAATAATATTTTGCCTTTTTTAGATTTCACGTCGACAGTAAAGGAGCCGTCATTTTTGGTGGATGCTCTACCCTTTTCATCGGCTATGCTGACCGATACACCCGCTATTGGTTTACCATCTAGTGCCGACACGACTGTCCCCGTCACATTTAGCAAGCCATTCGCCCCGCTGTCCTTGCGGGGCGTCTGAGCCGATAAACTAAACATAAAAAACAATGCGAATAGCATTATAAGTACTACCTTATCCAATAAGGCAGTGAATGATTTTGATCTTTTTATCATCTGCTTATGGATTAGGTATTATTCAGCAATTCTATTAAAGAAACTGTGGATCCTTTGTTTGGCTTCCAGATCAGCAGTAATGACGTCGGTAGGCTCAGCAAAGGCAAATGGCACCGAATCGATGCCTATCTTGCGAAAGTGCACTAGAAAATAAGCGATCAGCACACCATACAGCTGCATCAAAAAAGTATGCATCTGCTTTACATCAACAGTATTTTCCTGTACTACACACTTTCTATAGTTTTCAAAGAGTACCCACAGGCTTTCCTGACAATCGGTGATTTTATGTTGGGACCAAAAGTCCGTAATGGTATTTAATGGATCGTATCCATTGTCGTATATTTCATAACATGCTAGCTCAAAAGGTAGCAGATTGTTTGATTTTTGGTTCATAATTTAGTTTCATCAAGTATGACAAACCTTAAGGTGCTGGCTTAGATAAAGGCATAGCTTCCCCTTTCGCGATTTTTTCGCGTTCAAAAGGCTTGTCATTGCATAGGTCAAACACGACCTATGCCAAATGGACAAATAGGATTAAAAGTCCGAAAAGCGCCGAGATACAATTTCAAGGCATAAATAGGGTTAATTATGGCGCTCCCTGCCGGAAAGAAGTAAAGACCGACCTACAGCAATATCGTCTTGCAATAAAAACTAGGGGTAAAAAGTTTGGACTCAACGAAAATTTGCTTAATTTTAAGGTGCAAATATTAAATCAAGCTGTATCATTGGCCAATATTACCTTTTAATGCAATTACATTAATGTATAGGCCGGTGACAGGCGTAAAAAGAGGGAAATTAAACTAAACTGGGTTCAGCTTTCTTTTCATTTTAAGCAAAGTCAAGACCTCCCCTTTTTATTGCTCTTTACAGCCTGTTTTTGATGGAGCGCAACCTATTCGGGTGCGCGAAATATGTTCTTTAAAAGTGATTTGCGGGAATACCTCTTCATGCGATCTCTGATCGAATGCGGGTAATGGGTCGTGTTTGTGTTGTTCGTTCTCATAATCGTTTTTGGTTTTATGTGAACGACCTTAAATGCAGAAGGCAGGGTTATCTGTCTCATACCAGAATCCAGGGACTAGCAAGCCCTCAAAGCGGTAATCAACAGGCCCTGCCTAAAGACTGTGTAAATATACACAATATCTTTAGACGTGGGTTAAACCTGTTGCCTCGCTTTGAATTTAAAGTTGCTAGTTTTTGGATTCAGAGGCTCGTTCAACTCACGCTCCACTTAGGTGGAGTTAGTTAACTATTTTATAACCAATCCTAGATTGGCTACACAAATATAAAAACAATGTTCAAGACGACCAAATATTTGGTCGTATAATTTTTTTACATGATTGAAATTTATCAAACAAAAGCTATATTCCGAATAGAGTATGAATTGACTTGCAATATTAAAGTTTTGCGTGAGGAGAAAGGATGGTCACAAGAAGTATTGAGCGCAAAAATGGGGTTTGCAGTGAAATTTGTAGGTAAATGCGAATCGCTTGACCAACCTGAAAAGTATAACCTTCGCCATATGGGAATATTAAAGAAAGTATTTGGTTTGAAAAGCTTGGATGATTTTTTCCCCAACGGAATTCCTGAAGATGAGCAAATCGTAATCCATTATAAAAAAGTACCGAAGAAAAAAGCTGACGGAACAGAATCGAAATTAATGGAAAACGTAGTCGTTGAGATTGTAGTTGTTGATGCGGAGACTAAAGCGGAAGGAAATAAGCAAAGTAAGAAGTAGAGTGTGAGGATTAAGAATCTCCTATTATAAATGAGTAACTTATTAAACCAATAATAAGATTTGTATTGAACGAATCAAACTGATGAAAATTTATAGTTATTAACCCCCATAGCATTATTATGAGAACCTTTACTTATATATTAATTGGTAGCATTATTATTGCAATTCTTACCAATCCGAGTCAAGAAAGGCATCGAGAAGTTCTAAGAAATAAATTTACACCAGAGCTTCAAAAAGCTTTTAAACAAAAGAATAAAAAAGGCATTAGAAATGATCAAATGACAAATGGTGAAGCTTTGGGACTTATGATTGGTGGGGTTGTCGCAGGGAGTCTTCTAGAAAATTTAATAACAACAGACAATTATATTTTATTTTCAACCACAAAATTGACATGGAATGGCGAGACCAAGGTGATAGGTATCGGAGCATTTGGGAATATTTTTTTAATGAAAGATTTAGAAAAATATAAAATTAAGATCTAATTCAAATAGAGCTTTTAAAGTCCTCGTTTTTTAATTAACGAAATGCCAATACATCATCTAAAAAATAAGAAATAATAATTATATGAATTTAAAGTAAAAGACAGACAAAGCTTCATCAAATTTCTTGATTTGTTGCGCCAGGATTTGCTCTATCATTCTGAAAATTGGGAAAACAAAACCTTACCCGACTTTCTAGAGGCTTTGGCATCTTACGCAGAAGACATCCAATGGTATTATGATAATACAGATGCAAATGTAGATGCTGAAGAAGCTGCATGGTCAACATTTGCTGATATTTTTAAGGGAGCTAAATTTATGAGTGACAGTAAGTGCTAGACTTGCCGCAGGATAGTATTTAGATATATTATTTGAATATTATTTATGTATATAAAAAATCAGATTATATTTATTTTTATAAATTAAACTAATTATGCCTCAATTTAAGTTCAATACTATTTCTAGGACAGATATAGAAAATAGCATTGGCGGGTCGCAGATGTTGTACGCAATTGATTACGATGGGCCAAAAAATCTTATCATCACAGGTTGTGCTGGAAGCGGAAAGACAACCGTAAGCCTAATGAGAGCGGAGCGCCTCACCTCGTTAGGCCAAAACATTCATATTATTACATTTCATGATCTACTAGTAACTAACCTCAAAAATAGTGCAAGTGCAGAATTAATGCCCAATATTCTAAAATACCACGCTTGGTATTACAAAGAAAGTGATAATGTCGTTTCAAAAGGGGATGAAAGAAAAAAAGTTGAGGAAATGACTTATGAGGAAATGGCTAAAGAGTTGCTGAACTTTAAATCAGTAGATGAATTTATTATCGATGAAGGGCAAAATTTCCCAGATCCAATACATAGGATACTTCTTGCAAATTGCAAAAAAATTGCTGTAGGAGCTGACAATGCTCAAAAAGTCCGTAACGGACTTACGACAGAGCAAATTAAGGAAAAAATTATAGAGAAGGGTGAGTTACATCCAGTACAACTTCAATATAATTATAGAAACACTTTCGAAATATATAATTTCGCAAGATATTTCTTGCCACTCAATGAACGAGTGAACAACGAAAGAGCAATAGACAAGATTCCAAAGGGGCATAGCGAAAAACCGACCATCTTTTTAATGCCGGATAAAAACAGTGAATTAGCTCAACTATATACACTTTTAAGAGACGCCGGGGATCGGAATATAGCGGTCATCGTTTATCACGTATGCGAAGTTGAATATTATTATAAAGCGATTGTCAATTTTCAAATGAGCTGCTCAAAGCATCATCACATTGATCATGTACATGAATTGGAGAATATACTGGTATGTACATACAAATCTGTTCAGGGCTTGGAATTTCAGACCGTAATAATGCCCAATATAGAAACCGTTGGAGAGAACTACTACCAAACTGGCGAACATTATTATATCGGTAGTACGCGAGCAAAAGAAAATTTGTTTTTACTGGCTACAGGAAATACAATTCCAGAATATTTTCAGAAATTTGATGAAGAAAGTTACCAACTAAAAACAATGGGTAAATTGAGTATTCCAAAAATTGACATACCAATTCCAGAAGATGATGACCTCCCATTTTAAAACATTAGCAATGGACTATAAGAAAATGCAAGCTGCTAAGCTGAAACAATTGTGTAAAGACAGGAAACTAGACACGAATGGAACTAGAAATACAATGATCGAAAGATTAAAGGATTGGGATATAAACAATGATTTTCAACTTCGATTTGAGAACTCATCGGTAACTGAACCAATTCCCAGCTTAAAAAGTAACACAAAATTAAAAACTCTATTTATACAAATTAAAATTTCAAACATATCTCACTATTTTAATTCCGGACTAATCTACCCAATCGCTCTAGAAGAAAGCGAAATTTATGTTAAGGAAAATAGAAAATTGGACATTTTTACAATATTTCCACAACATATTATTCTTACCCCAAATCCCATTAATGAGTTTTCAGATGATGATGCACTTTTAGAAATTATCACCGATAATTTAGATATCTCGGAAATATCAAAAACTTCAATGTTTTATTGTAGTAGTCCAATCCCCTTATCTAGGGTAAAATCAATTTTATTCAAAACTGAAAAATCCAAAATTGGCTTTGTTTCATCTGCAAAAACATTTCCAGATTTTTTTGTTGAAGAGGAAATATGCTACGTTTCGAGTACTTTGCCTCCGTTATCTGTAAACTTAAGTTCTATAACGTTAGAAACCAACGAATTGATAGATAAATGGTATGATATCATGGACAGATATGATAAGATTATGGGAATGTTTGCATTTATGAAAAATGCAGGAATTTTCTTTGCTGATCGGGAAGGTTTATTCGAAGAATATACAACAAATTATTTTTCCGCACTTTCAGTAGTAAATCGCTCGGTAACATCAAAAGTATCGAAGGATATTGGTCTTTTTAAATATATTATTTTCCCTGGCGAAATAGAAACCTCCACAGTTCAAAGGTTTTTGTTTCAAAAGATATTAAAAGGAATTTATAACAATATTGAAATTGATCTTTCTTTTGCGCAAAAGATATTGAATACTGCAATTGAAAGCGGTTTGGCTAATATTTCTGAACGGAATGAGCTGTTCGAAATCTCATCTCTTTTTAACCAGATTCAAGAGAAGCAAATATCTTACAAAGATGTTCTTAACCATCCATTTATTCGACGTAATTACCCAGTCCTAGCTTTGTTATATTTATCTAAATTCCCCAACAAAAGCAGACAGCATACAGATAAACAAGCTGTAAGAAATAATTTTATTGAAAAAAACTCATCAATTAGGAAGGGAACTGCAGAATTTCTCATGGCAGTACTGGGCCTATACTACGGTTACAAATCAATGATCAAAGAAGACACAAATGTCAACGTTGTCGACCCCCTATTTTTGCAGCTCACTAAGTGCTACCAGTCTATTAAATTTAGAATAACTTCGAACATCGATCGCTTTGTTATAGAAAGTTCTTACTGGTTTGCCATTAGCGGAAGCAATGTGATGTCTTCCTACAGTTACCTCGGTTCTAATAATACTGAAAATAAGAATTTTATAAAGGAAAAAATTGATTTATATGACTATGTCGATGAATCTTATTTTAATCTCAATTCAAAGGTTAATATTTACAGAAGGATTAATAAGTTAGATAGATTTTTAGAGTCTTTAGATCAGGTATATTCAAATAGCATTCCAGCAAACTCAGCACTATTGCAAAATTTAGTATCCAATTACGGAATAAAAAAGTCTCATTTATTTGAACTTATAAAGGAAAACATTTCAAAAATTGACTTGAAGAATATTGAACATTTAATAGAATTTGATAAAAAGCAGATATTTAAGAAATAATGGACATCAACGATATTGTTCAAGCAATAGAAAAACTCGCTCCAAAAGAATTTGAAAGATGGATGGAAGATAATGAAAAGGAATTGTCAAATTTTTTTTATAAAAGATCTAGTATTGAGTTTCTTGACATGGAATTCGATAAAATTTTCTTTAACTCTATAGCACGCTCGCGATCATACAATGAATATGTTCAGGATCCAGAAAAAAAGGGAAAATTATTTGGATCCTTTATGGAGTTAGTCTCGATCGCTGCTGAAAAATTAGCAATTATTGGAATTGATTCACTTCTTGGTACTTTAATAAGTGACCTTCACAATACACCGGGCAGACTTCGTCTCCAAGCTCTACTAGAGTTTTCATTGGTAGAAGATATTGAATCAGACTACTTCAAAAAATTACCGGTAATTTTGGACCTACTGGAGGAATCTCAAATTTTGGACGCCGATAGCAATGTTCGTCTTTCAATAGACATCATTTTACAATTTATCGATAAGGCTTATAAGGTATTTAACACAAGAGGTATGATTAGTCATACCCAAAAGCTGTATGATTTATGCACTAGCTCAGAATTTGTTAAACAGCACCCACTACTTACACACCCTGTTGTCCTTTCACTGCTTGCTGGGGAAGATGTATTTTCGGTTCAGCCAATAGAAGTTTTAAGAGATAGATTAGAAAGCTCAGAATATTTCAAAGAAATAGTAGAAAAAATTAATAACGAATATTATAACCATACTCAAATCGATCATTTCGCGGGAAGATGGTGGAAATATGACAATAGAACAATAATTAGAAATGTTCTTAAAAGTGGGAGAACTGATTTCCGAGAAGCCTATAACGAAATCAGTCCTAGCGAAAAAGTTCTTCTTTATTGTTTTTTCAATATGAAAAAACATTTCTTTACGTCTTATGCTGTATTTGAAAGAATATTGCCATCCTTAAAAGTTTTTTTTAACATCGAAGAATACACACCGATTATGATTGATTTAGGCTGTGGCCCTATGACTTCGGGTATTGCTATCGCTGACTTAATGATGTCGACAGAATCCAATCCGCTTTCATTTACATATGTTGGAGTAGATATTGCACCTGCCATGATTGAAAGAGCAAAAATGTTTGAAAACAGTCCCTTATTTTCAAAAACGTCTTTTTACTATTATGAAGATTGGGAAGAAATTGACTTTTCTGTCCTTTACGCAACCACTGGAAAGAATAATCCAGTAATTTTTAATGCCTCTTACTTATTTTCTAGCGAATCACTAATTCCAAGTCAACTCGCTGAATTTGTATTAAACGTAGTGAAGCTTTGGGATAGTGTGTATTTAATATTTCAAAATCCCGATAGTGATACGCGAAACATAAAATATATTGACTTCAAGTCTAGATTACAGCACCATGAATTATTGAAAGGGACCGAGTTAATTCGCTACAAGGCAACTTCCTCAGAATCAAGCGAAAGGGTTTATTATGAAATATTAAAATTTATCAGTCCATAATACTTTATTATGTCTAACTTTGGGATGATCTTTAAAGTAGATTTAGGACTAAGGAATAATAATTACTTTTATGCAGGAAATCTTTGATTTATTTAACCCTTTCCCCAACGAATTCGGACAAGAAAATGACACGGATGATGCCATAGTAATTCCTGGTTTAACATATATAGGTGATTTCATAACTAAAGAGGAAGAACTGTTTCTTTTACATATGATAGATGAGAACGAGTGGCTACCAGATTTAAAGAGACGAGTGCAACACTATGGCTGGAAGTATGATTATAAAAAGAGAGGTATAGATTATAGTATGTTTCTAGGTGATCTACCTAATTGGATATATCCCTTAGCAGAAAGATTACATACACAAGGGCATACTAATGATCTTTCGGACCAAGTAATTATCAATGAGTATAAACCCGGCCAGGGAATTGCGAATCACGTTGATTGTGAACCCTGTTTTGGTGATTCCATTACATCAATAAGTTTAGGATCAACTTGTATTATGAATCTCATCAATTTAGAAACAAAAGAAAAACTAGAAGTAGTTCTTGAACCAAGAAGTGCCTTGATTATTAAGGACGAATCGAGATATAAGTGGTCTCACGGAATTCCTTCTAGACTTGCAGATACCATAAATAATAAATATGTAAAGCGAAAATTAAGAATTTCTATGACATTCCGAAAAGTAATTTTTGAATAACTATTATGTAAACCTCTGTTTGTCCCGTCATACATTTGATTTAATCTAATAAACATATTATGAGACTAATCTAATAAAGCCTTAAAGTTTTCATACAATTGAGAGGAAGCTTCCAAATATGTGAGATTCCTCAGCTCTGCGATTTTTGCGACTGTAAGATCCACACACAAAGAATCAAAGCGCTTTCCTTCAAAATTCACAAACGGAGCGTCTGACTCCAATAACAAGCGATTTTTCGGAATAGATCGGATAATCTTTTGTCCAGAAAGAGACAATGTCATGGCATAATTAATTGAAAAATATGCCCCATTGTTAACCGCTTGTTCTAATGTTTTTAAACTTCCTGAATACCAGTGTAGAATGAATTTTCCATTAAATTTATCACCAATTATATCAATTACTTGTTGAGCAGCTCCCCTAGAATGTACTGTAAGGATCTTACCTCCTAATTTATTACATCTTTTAATAAGTTCGGTGAAAAATGATGTTTGTAAATATTCTGACTTACCCGCAACTTTCAAATCTAGACCAACCTCTCCTATATATTTTGCTTCAGGAAGCCTATCCCACATCTCAGGAATATGGTTCGCATATTGTTCAATTAATTCAGGATGAAACCCGAGAGCTGGCTTAATATACTTCGAATTTATCTTATTACTCAACCTCTTATAAAGCGAAGGAAGATTAGTCACCGCTATAGTATAAATCTTCCTCTGCTCAATCTTAGATACAGTCTCCTCAAAATCAGGCAACAGATCTAAATGTGCATGTGTGTCAAAAAGAAACTCATTCATTTTGCAAATTTAGAAAATCCCCTAATTCTTTCATACCTCGTTCGTATAATGATATATATTCATCCAAATTATCATTAATTTGACCAGCTACTTGAATGGTGAATCTATTCATTTTCCTATTTGCATAATCTAACATACCTATTCTAAAAGAACGTAATTCTATAATCGCTTTCTGCTCCTTATACTGACTATCTCTATATTTAGTAATATCACTTCCAAAGGCCATATTTATTGAGGCCCTTCTAATCGTACAAGGTAAACAAGTTCCGCAGTGTAAAGGTGTAGAAAGCCCTTGATACCTTCCCTGATCAGGATGAGAACAAGACATCGTAAACTGATAGCTCTCTGATATAAAATCCTTATTAGGGCTTAATTTCATCATCTCACCTTTAGTTTTAAACTGATATGGATTACGTAGTTTTATCTTTAGGCCAAGGTCATTTAATAAATCCTGCAAATTTCTCATATAATAAGGATGTGTAGTTCTTGTACTGCTACTCCCAAGCCTAGAATTTGTCAGAGGAATATTTAGAGAAATTAAGCCATTCTCAGGAATATATAATTCAACTTCTCTTTGACTACAAGATGCTAGAATAATAGCATGAGCAAAGAACATAAATGATCTTGTACGAGTGCTATCTTCAACACCTTTAACAGGTGTAGCATTAAAATTGAAAAATTGATAATCACTAAGGTCAAATTTTTCCTTTAATAATCCATTAACAGTATCTTGAAAAGGTTTTACCCCCTTTCCTCCCCCATAATGCCCAATAAATGCTACGTTCTTCGTCTCTAGTAAAAGATCAGCTGCTCCAATGAAAGAATCTAATCCTCCCGAAAGCATACAGAATTTATCTGGATTAAATTTCTTATCAATATAGCGTTTTACTATATTCTCAGAAATCTTTTTTTCTTTAATACTTAGCTCACGTTTTCGGAAGTTTATGTGCCAAATATCCCCACTTAGGTAAGAAATCATTTGCTCCAATTTCGTTTGATTCCTTTTCCACTTATCAAGCGCAACAACAGGTATATACAGAGTAAACTCTCTTGTCCAATTATCTGAATATTCTTTTCTAAGGACTTTTCTGTCAGCGTAATAAATCATTAAAGAAATGTAAAACATATCCAGAGCTTCATCTTGAAAAAATTTAGCCATTCGATATAACGGACGAAGCGTATTATAAAAGGTATGATGGTAATCATCTTTACTAGTTAGATCCACCACATAATCCGCTTCATTAAATTTAAACGTATCTTTTTCATCTATCTTAAAAACGATGTGTCTCATATCATTATCTCCATTGCTGTGTAACATTGATTAAATATACTTTCAACAAGTTCTGTTGTGAAAGTGCTTCCCGAAAAATCCCGTCCTTTGAAGACTACATCAACTTTCGAATCAATATAATCTCGAAGTTCAGTTTCTAGTTCAATAGCACGATCAGTTGTAATATTAGATGATTCGATTCGACTACCTAGATCATTAAGCAATCTTTCGTAAATAAATGCTTTTACATAACATGGAACAATGAAATTTAGACCATTAGCATCAATATCCATTATATCCATCTCACTTTGCTCAACCATTTCGTAAACCTGTTCCATCGTAATAATGAGTGCTTTCCTAGCTACAGCATCTTCACGAGTAATAGGAGCCGGAGCTAGCACCTCGATTAGTTGAGTCAATATCTCGGTAGCCGACTTCCCCTGGTAATCAATTCTATAATTTTCAATTACCTCTCGAAAACCCGACGAAGCAACACTACTTACAAAATTACCTAATCTTACAGCGGTCCGTGTACCCGAAGGCATTGATCGAGAAGCGTTTTTACCTCCGCCATGAGCTTTTACATAGGTCGAGATGACAGAACCAGCAGACCCCGCGTTGCCTGAAGAAAACTTTGACATCGATGTTTTTGCCGACTGCCAAGTAGTCTGTATTTCGGATTCTTGATTCAGATTTCCATCATCTTCATTTGCATCATTGTCATTTTGATCTTCTGGATCCTGATTAGGGTCAGGTTGTTCAGGTGAATTAGGATCAAAATCTGGCGGCAGCAATGGATTTTCTTTTGGCGGCCCACCACCTGGCCCACCATACATACTCGAGGTTCCCATAAGCTATTTTAGTTCGTTAATTAAAAGTTGAGAGATATTGTTGTTTTTTCCCGTCCAAGTACTTGCTAAGCTTGTCATCTCACTTACCCGGTTTGTCTTCTTAGCGAATTCACCGAGTCTTGGTATAAAACTGGCCTTGATTTTATCTGCAGGAAGGCTATCAAGTAGGTTCATGACATCCGAATAAAGTATTTCTCTAGTTTCTCCCCATTCTATAAAAGATGCGAATATTTCTTTATCAATTTCAGTACTTTGTTCTAATGCTGAAAATAACATTTTTAAAATCTCGGTCGATTCAAATTCACTAACCTGTGCGTATTTCTGTAACGCTTCCTTACGGCTGATATTGGATTTAGATAAAAGAGCCTTTAAAATCTTATCTGCTTCTAAACTTAAGTCCACAGACGTACGAGAATGAGATAAATGAAGACTTTCTCTCGAAAAATAAAAATACGGTCGCATATCTATGTTCGAAAGTTTAGGATCATTTTTAACCCAATTATTAAACCATTGATCATCCTTCCAGACCTTAAGTTTTTCCACTCCATCCCAGTCATCATTTTCTATCTTTTCTAATTCTGTTAAGTTTCCATGAGATTCAGCTTGCATAGTCCCTAGTTGTTTAAAAACAGGATCTTTGAAATACTCCACCAACATTAATTTAGCTAACACCCGCTTATCAAGCTGGATCTTTTTGAATGCGGCCATTTTAAGACGCATCGAAAAAGAGTTTAGAAATCTTTTACAATGACGTGGGTTTCCATTTAAGCTTTTTGATAAAACCGAAGAGAGCTGAATTGATAATGCAATTGTCTCTCTCAAAACGTTTTCATCTAAAGAATGAAACTGATTTTTTATCAAATCGTAGGTTATCTTAAAATCCAAAAAATCCTTAGCTTTTTCAGTTTTTATAAACTTAATAATATCATTATAATGATCATGAAAGACATCCTGAAATAAAAGACACGTAATATAGTGTTCCACTTCAGCAGTACTTAGTTGAGGAATCTTAATAGGATACTGTATCATTTTTTCAAGATATTCTTTTCCAATATCAATTTGATTTCCCTGCACTTCTGGATAACGTTTTCTTACAGCATACATCACCTGTCGTTCATCAGCTCCAATAATAAAAGCTGTTCCAGTAGCAAAAACGAAAAGTCTTATAGCTTCAAGAGTTTCAAGAATAGTATCATGATTGCACCTATCGAGCTCGTCAATGAAAACGATCATTTTTTTTATTTTAGTCTCATTCAAAAGTTCTTTAAAGTCAGTATGAAAAGTTCTGAGATTCTTACGTATCTCCTCTTTTTTAAAAGTGCCTTCCATAACTTTTTTAAGTTCGCCTTCTGAAACATCAATACCAGTTTTTTTTACTTTGTCGAAAACAGTCTTGAGAGTTAAGTCGGCGATCGTACCTATTCCTCCAGTTAGTAGTAGATCAGTACCATATTTGATACCTTTGCTTGCTAATCCAATATAATCAATGTTTTTAAAAAGCTTTTGGATAAGATCCTTGGCTTTAGGCCCAAGCGTTCTTTTCTCTTTGATTCTATCTAATATATTACCGAGTAACGCATTTTTTGCATCCTCATAATCTTCAAAAAGCCAACCATTAAACTTCATACAAAGAAAATCTTCCTTTTCTTCGTAGTCCTTTAATATCATTTCCACTAAACTAGACTTGCCACTCCCCCAGTCTCCATAAACTCCAATAGTACATGGGGAAAGTTTATCGTTCTCTATAATATTCTTGGTAATATCAATCAAGTAATCAAATTCTAAAAGATCTATTTCGGTTTCACTATCTTTCCACATAATTGCTGTATTTTTTCATGTTAAAGGTTATTTACATTATTCTTTTCTGAGCTTGTTAATTCAATTTTCGTCCATACTAGTTAATAGCTTTTGAGTAATCTATAAAATTAGATGGACGCGAGTAACCTCTTTGAGATGTACTGGTGTTCCCACTGCAGTAATCATAAACTTTTGGCTCCCCTTCCCTGAAATTTCGTCGATATCTACACTAAGCCCAATAATAGCATCAGCACAAATTGCCTGTGCAAGTTGCTTGAGCGTTTCGGTAACACGCTTGTACATTTCCTGCATCTTCTTCTGATAGCTGGTAGATCGACCGCCAAAGAAATCTACATAGCTCGCTCCTATATCGCTAAAGACAGTGGTGCCAATGACAACATTGGCTGCTATTGGATCATTATATAGTGAAATCTCCCTCCCTTCGATGGAATTGGTCGTGGTTACTATCATGGCATTATACTTTTCAATCGGGCAAGGTTAATACCCAATCCTAATATACATTATTTACTCTGAATTAATATGTTTACAGATATTAACTGTCAAGATTATTACAAACTGTAAGGCTAAGGTATGGGTTTGAAAGTAGGATTGGTTACGGGAAACCGTAGTTGATTTATTCAACCGTTTTAAGAAGGCAAAAATTAAAAAAAAGCCTCCCTTATAACCGTTAAGGGAGGCAATTTTGGCTAGATGTCCGCTTGGGCTAGATGTTAACCGGCTTTGGGCATTCATCTACTGTAAAGATCGCAAGATTAGTCGAGATAATTGTTGTTCATTTTATTCAACCACTTGCTAAAATTCAAACTTTCTATTCTTTTTTTCATGGAGAAATAAGATTTTACTGCTAATGCTGGAAATAGGTGATGGTTGCACTAAATCATATATAGCTTTCAACGATCTTATAACTATACTTGTTGAACATCTTTTAATATTCCTAATAATCCCTTTGGCGCTAATAATGAATACTCATAAACAACTTTGTTTAGAACTTCCATTTTCAAAGCTTTCTCATCATTTCTTTTTAACTTATTTAATTCTGGAAATACCTTCAAATATTTTTCTTCCAAACTATGACCTTGATACTCCATAAAGCCTTTAGGCAGTTGCAATTCCTTTCCATCTATGGTGGTGTAGCTTACTACATCATTTAAATCTATTTGCAATTCTCCATTTAGATGATTTATAGTGCAATCTATTATATTCTGTAATTCTTTAACGTTTAAGGTTAATATTTCATGAGTTTTAAATTCCTCCTTTAATCCAAAAAAATTAGCTTTTTTTATTTTTTCTAACATTAACAATATTGCTATTAAAAGCGGGTCAAATATAAAATTCTCAATACTATATCTTTCTTCCCAACCGAGAATTTTCACATGATCACACATAGGTTTTTGTGACCTCATATCCCAGTCTACAATTCCCCAGACAAATTTATTTCCGGCTTTTCTCAATAACTCAGTTATAGTAATAACTTGATCACAACTAGACTTTCCTCCTCCATTCTTATCCTTTTGTACATCTCCTGAAGCTATAAAATTCAAAGAGATTTCAGGATTAACTTCTTTCTTAAATATTTCATAAAGTGCCTCATAGTACAAAACATCATATGAACTTTCTACAAAAATCTGTCTCCTGTTTTCATAATTAATACTAAACGATGGTACTCCAAAAGTTAATTCTTTCAATGCTACATCCCTGCTACATTGAAAGAGTCTGTCGTCACCGTCCCCTTTCATTATATAGAGTGAGCTATCGGGAGCGAACGCTACAGTTGAGGGTGAATGAGTGGATAGAATTATCTTGATATTAAGTTCATCGTAAAACAAATTGTGAAGTACATTTATTAATCTTTTAGACATTGATGGATGGAGAGATGAGTCAATTTCATCAAGAAGTAATAAACTCGCTACCATCTTTCTTTTATATTTTAATTTATAAATATAAAATGCAAGCGCTAATAAGGTTTTTTCACCGGAGGAAAGAGATTCTAAATCAGCTGAATGCGCTTTATTTTTATGATATAAACTGATACTTATGTTATGTTGATATGCATCAAAGCCGTATTGATTTGGGATTTCTGTTGTTCTAAACTCATAGCCGTTGCAATCGTATTTATCAAGTGCATCATTCAGCATGCTAATAGGTGAACGACCATAATAGATAATGAAATCTTCGTCTGATAAGTAATTCACGTTAGCCTGTTTTTCTCTTTTCAAATACCCATTATAATCATTTTGATTTTTATTGATTTGATATTGCTTTTCTTCATTAGCAATTTGAGTTAAGTCAAGAGCTCCGCTTTCATAACTTAAAGCAGAAAGTAAACGTCCATTAAAAGTAAAACTTTTAATCAACCTAACATATTCAGGGCTCAATCTTTCCTCTAAGACACCCTCTATCCGATCAAAAATTGCAGCAAGTTGCTCCTTTAAAGTAGACAATTTTTGATCAAAATAGCCTTCAATTTGAGACTTTTGATCATGATAAATTGTTATAAAATTAAAAAAAACAGTAGAAAACATGCCTTCATACTCCCAAATGTTGAAAACAGGATTTTCGGCTTTTAATAATTCATATTTATTTTCATCAAATTCAGACCATTCTAATAAATTACGATTGAACCCCAAACTCTTTGCTAACCTTTTATTGAAGTAATCATTTAATTTCATTTCAAAATTGCCTTCTAATACTTCGATTTCTAGAATCACATAGGTACGCATTGTATCATATATAATGCCACATGTTTTTGTAATACCGCTAATTTTTCTCACATATTCTACACTAGACTGCTCTAACTCCATAAGCTCTCTCAAGTAGTTGATTTCATGCGGTTCCAAATTTAACAGACTTACATTGTGACCTTTCATTAAAACATATTCAGCAAGGTTTTCGAAAGGAGTGTTTTTTATAAAATCTATATTATTAATAATTTGAGTGCGTTCAGCAACGATACGTTCAACAATACTACTACCATTTTTGTTCATATTTTTTTTAGGAGGAGGACTTTGCCCATTACCAATTTCTTGGATATCATAATCAACATTAAAATCGTTATAGTTATAATAAACTATTTCAGCTGATGGGATACCATCAATTACTATTGATCCATCTTCAATAGCTTTCAGTAAATGAGTTTTACCAGTACCATTAATACCAGTAATTATAGCAAAATCGCTAATCTCAATATTATTTAATCGCTTAATAGATCTACTTGGACTAACCAAACTTAATTTCATAATTTGAATATTTATATACTTTTTATTAATATAGTCTTCTTCTCATAGCTGGTAGAGCGACCGCCAAAGAAATCGACGTAGCTGGCTCCTATATCGCTAAAGACATTGGTGCCGATAACAATATTGGCAGCTATTGGATCATTATAGCGTGAAATCTCCCTCCCTTCGATGGAATTGGTCGTAATTACTATCATGGCATTATACTTTTCAATCGGGCAAGGTTAATACCCAAGCCTAATATACATTATTTATTTTGAATTAATATGTTTACAGATATTAACTTTCAAGATTATTACAAACTGTATGGCTAAGGTATAGGTTTGAAAGAAGGATTGGTTACGGGAAACCGTAGCTGATTTATTCGACAGTTTTAATAAAACAATAAAGTAAAAAAAAAGCCCCCCTTATAACCGTTAAGGAAGGCAATTTTGGCTAGATGTCCGCTTGGGCAAGATGTTAACCGGCTTTGGGCATTCATCTACTGTAAAGATCGCGAGATTGGTTGAGATAATTGTTGTTCATTTCTTAAAAAATGTTGATCAAAAATTCCATCCTAATAATAATTCAATTCCGAAATGCTATTTCACTTCATTAAATATTATTATCAGTTTCGCGAACACTCCAGATCAACCCACTCTTCGATAATGATAACCGTCTTTTATCAAAAACTTCTTCCATGATTACCCATACCTGATCAGTCAACGGAAAATATTTTTTGGTGCTTAGATCATCTATAGTCAAAAATCCGGTAACAGAAAACTTTTCGACAACTAATACTCCGTGCTCAACAGCTAGAAATAATTATTTTTTTAAAAAACCAAACAGGATTGGCCCCTCCCAGACTCAAGGTTTTTTTATTCCTTTTATATTCTTTTTCATCGCATATCGTCCTTTATCCACTTTAATTCCCCACGTTGAATCAGGACTATATATTTTTGCACGTGATCATCGGTCAATAAGCAATTGTCTTCAAGGTGGTAATTGAACTGCTTAGTGAAGATGTCATATTGAATACTTCCTACATAAGCATTATTGAGATAAATATGCCAAAGGCTGTATTTCTTGGCCCGAACTTCCACGACCTGGCGTTTTCCATGATGATAAAACAACTCAGGCACATCCGTATCAAAGCGAAGTATAAGAGCATCAATGCACGCTTCCTTGATGTCATCGGCGAGTACACCGAATGCCAATTGCCACTCTCCCTGAGATTTCCTGAAAACATAAAAAGCACGACCATTTTTGTTGTGAAGATGATAATCTTTCATGCCCATGCTTTTATCATGCACGGTAATTTGAGCGTACATTACCCGATTTCGGCAAAAGATTTCTAGCGGTTTCATTTTACAATATTACTAATAATATTAGTAATATTGTATACGGTATAGATTTATAGGGTTTCTCATTTTTTATATGCGAATGGTTGGATGATGCCTCTCATAGCTGGTAGAGCGACCGCCAAAGAAATCGACATAGCTCGCGCCTATATCGCTAAAGACAGTGGTGTCAATGACAACATTGTTAGCTATTGGAAGGTTGGAATTGGTCGTGGTATGCTGAATTAATATGTTTACACCAATTAACTTTCAAGATGATTACACATTGTTAGGATAGGATATGTGTTTGAAAGTAGGACACGTCACGGGAAACCGTAACTGATTTAGTTAGCAGTTTTACTGAGACGATAAAGTGAATATTTAAATAAAAAGCTTCCCTCTAATTTACAGAGAGAAGCTTTTTAGCTAATGTGTTAATCTGAAATTGCACAAATATCACTAGCGTAATGTAGATTTTTTCTCTATTTAACTCTTTTCAATTCAATATTATTCGGAACGTGAAGTTTATATTGACCACCTTTTCCATCTATACTTATCATTCCATCTCCTTCCGCTAATATGAGGTTTAAAACTAGTTTATCAGGACTTCCTTTGACGTAGGTCAAGGTTCCTCGGGCATTAACACGATTTTTAGTTTCCCTAAATCGGAAAGATAATATATTTTCATTATTTACTTTTTTATCAAAAGATCCGGTAGTTATGGTATTCTTACCACCAACCTCATAACCATCGATCAAAACACCATTTTTTTTATAAGAATGGTAACCAACTGCAAAATCCATTTTATCACCATTAACTTTGTTGTAATATTCGTCTTTTATCAAAACTATAGTAAACACTTCATCATGCCCCTCATACTTCCAGGTACCGTAAAATTTATTTAACCCATTTGGCTTGAGGTGTCTACCTGATTCATTTCTATGATCCTTAGATTGGGAGAAAACAAATCCTGTGATTAAAACCATCATAAATAGAATTGCTGCTTTTTTCATTTTTATCATTTTTATTGAATTTAACATGGATCGGGTATTATAGCTTCCTAAAGAGGAATCAATTTTCGTTATAAATGCAATAGTAATTGAAGCTATTAGTATCAATATTGATAACCATAAAGTAGGTTTCAATTTAGCCTTACTCCGAAATAGAATAAAAAAAAAAGAGGTGATAGCTCCCAGAGCGAATGATCGACTGCTAAAAATCGAAGCCAACAAGAAGATAATGGCTGGAAATAAAGCTATCTTTAGAATTTCGATCCAATTTTTGTTAGAAATCATAAAATTTACTTACACTACAAAGTATTTGATTATAGAATTTCGTTCAGAGAGCTTCATCAAAGCTTTTGGTCACAGAATAATTTTCTGATATTTTAATCAATTTTACAATTGATTAGGTTTAAATGGTGAATTTTTAACTTAGTAATAATAGCGATAAATTATTTTAAAAACAAAACCACTAGCGTCCAAAATGATAAATAATAGTTGCGTTCGACATCTAAAAGCGCCTGTGAGCGTTGCTTGAGCGTTTCCGTAACTCGCTTATCATCTCCTGCGTCTTCTTTTCATAGCTGGTAGAGCGACCGCCAAAGAAATCGACATAGCTCGCTCCTATATCGCTAAAGATATTAGTGACCATGACAACATTGGCTGCTATTGGATCATTATATCGTGAAATCTCCCTCCCTTCAATGGAATTGGTCGTGGTATTCTGAATTAATATGTTTACAGATATTAACTTTCAAGATTATTACAAACTGTAAGGCTAAGGTATGGGTTTGAAAGTAGGATTGGATACGGGAAACCGTAAGAATACGAGTAGCCTCCCTTGTTATCTTACAACTGGCTTAGGGATTTGGACAGCAACGGATGTTTTTTCGTCACCGGGAGTAAGCACTGACATATCGTAGTGTCTTTCAAACATCTCAAGCACCGCTTAAAAGTATCGATATTCCAGGAGGCATCAAAAAAGCGGGATTGATCCATATATAGCCCCCACTGATCGGGATGATACTGTTAAAATATCTTCAAAAAAGGCTAAATACTACTGGAATCTTCAAATCTAGTACGTTTAATAAGGATGAATATCGTCGTAAAATAAAAATCTGTCCCTGGATAGTTACAAAAAGGACAGCTTCATGACTGCCCCTTCAACATTTTGTTTAGCAACATACAAGGACCTTCATCATTTAAACGCCCTTCTTATTTGATTTGTTGATTGAATAATAAAATGAGTAAACAACAGTGGTTGCTGTTACTAGTCCTACAATTATATATCTCGAAATTCCAGGATTTGGATCTAAGAAATAAAGTACCAATACCGTGATAACAGCGCAAAGAATATATGCCAAAAAATAAATTAAAAAATTTCTCATAAGCCAAAAATATTTGGAACTGTAATGTTGGTTGTAGATTTATCAAAAACAAATTTATCCCTGTTAATACCCAATCCTAAAATACATTATTTTTTCTGAATTAATATGTTTATAGATATTAACCTTCAAGATTATTACAAACTGTAAGGGTAAGGTATTGGCTTGAAAGAATGAATGGCTACGGGAAAACATAGTTTTAAAAAATGTAGTTTAAAAAATTGGACATACGTATATTACCAGTCATATTTCAGGCCTTTTACATGATAATGTTTCACTTCTGTACAAACTAAGTCAGAATCATTAAAGACAGCTAAATTATAGCCCCCGACTTTCATGGCACTTCTATATTCTACCGCATTAAACCCTAACGATTTAATATATTCACAAAGATATTGGGTAGGCAAGTAATCGAGATTCACATCTTGCTTCCGAACGGGTTTTGACAGCTCTTCTTCAAGTTTTAGTAAATAAGATCGGATTAACATAAACTCCTCAATATCAAACCCACGATCCTGAATTTCAAATGGCCCGTAATCTTCAATATTTTTTAATGAAATGATCTGTAATGGAGCCTTTAAAGTAAAACGTCCGATACTAATGGACTCGTGCAAAGACACTCGTGTTTCATAAAAGGTCGTCTCTTCACTTTCAGAAATATATAGATACGGTATACCTACTGGATTGGCCCTGCCTGGTGTTGTATACAGCTTGGGCGGTTTACCCAGCTCATGGACTTCAAGTGGGCGATCGCTGATCCGCGCTCTGTAAAAATGCGTTCCAACAGGATAGGTTTTTGCAAACCTGCTAAAGGTAGACTCCAACAATTCTAAATCTAAGGTGTTAGCTATAAAAAAACGGTTCTCTTCTTTTATCTCGGATGCAAATTTCTCCCATTGCATCCGATGGGAATCGTCCGCCGCTTCTCCATTAAGATAGATCTGCAACTCTACTGGTTCCTCAAATAATGATTCCTTGAATCCGACCCAACCCCGGCCAATCTGGTTAAGCAACTGTTTTACATCTTTGGGTTTTAGTTTGGTGCTATCGAACAACT
>Ga0265296_1001747_pt1 | contig 23741 bp, 22 predicted proteins | sample MunlanPumphouse1_FD_189073 | JGI IMG/M metagenome (GOLD analysis project Ga0265296, IMG submission 189073) | Groundwater microbial communities from a municipal landfill in Southern Ontario, Canada - Pumphouse #1 | ecosystem: Environmental > Aquatic > Deep subsurface > Groundwater | place... | reverse complement strand
CAAGCCACCTTGGGTAATGCTGAAGAAATGGAGAGAGATTTCAAGAAAATCAAACAGGACAAAGAATATATGCAGAGAATCAAAGAAGAGCTGGCTGATGTTTTGATTTACTGCTTATCTCTTGGAGTTGTATTAAATATTGATTTAGGCGCTATTGTTAAAATGAAATTAAAAATGAATGCTAAGAAATATCCAGTAAAAAAAAGTCCGCTTTAGAGATTCAGATAAATTAAAAGTTTGGATAAGATATGAATCAAATTCAATCAAGACAATTTAAGCAAGCTTGCAAATATATTCAAGAAATTATTTTCCAGAACAAAAAAGACAAAGGCTTTAATATTAAAGATGTGCCATTAGAATTTTGCTTAACACAAGGAGAATTAGCCGAAGCATTTGATGCTTGGATAAAAAAGAAAAAATATCTGGGAGAAGAACTGGCTGATGTAGCGATTTATTTGTTTGGCCTCTCTGTAATTCTGAAAATTGATTTAGGAAAAGAGATTGTTAAAAAAATCAAGAAGAACAGAAAGAGAGAATATATCAGAGAAAAGGGAGTTTTGATAAAATCATGAAAAAAATGCTAAAAGTTAAACCATTTCAAGAAACATTAAACGCGGGTATGTGCGGACCAGCGTCATTGAAAATAGTTTTAAGCTATTATGGCATTGAAAAATCAGAACAAGAAATAGCCAAGCTTTGCCAGAGTGATAAAAATCTTGGAATTAATGACAAGAAAATCAAAAAGGCAGCAGAAAAGTTCGGATTAAAAGTTATTATCAAAAATAATAGCAGTTTCAGCGATATTCAAGAATGGCTGGACAAGAAAGTTCCTGTAATTGTTAATTGGTTTACAAGAGGAAGAAAAGACTATTCTGATTCTGATGTTGCAGATGGACATTATTCGGTTGTAGCTGGAATAGATGAGCAATTTATTTATCTCCAAGATCCAGAGATAGGCAAAATAAGAAAATTAAAAAAAGAAGATTTTATTCTGGTCTGGTTTGATTTTAAAAGCGACTATATTAAACCAAACGAGCTGATAATCAGGCAGATAATAGCGATCTATAGATAGCTTGTCTATGAATTTAACAGACAAAAAAATCAAAAAACAATTTGAGCCAGCGATAATTAGGCAAAAGATAAACTGGCTATTTTTTGATGTCGGCGGAGTTTTAATTAACACTTCTTTGTACAGCAAATGGCGGATGAAAAGAATTTTTTTAATCATTAAAAAATACAACCCCAAAATTTATAAAGAAAATTTTATTGCTCTTCTGCCTGAAGCAGGCAAGGCGATTGGTAGTTTAGATAAAAATATTTTTCACTTCTTTCTTGAGAAAAATATTGTTGAAAAAGCACAAAAAGATTTTAATCAAGAAAAAGAGCAAGAATTGAAATATTATTGGCAAACATCAAAGCCAAGGCCAGAAGCAAAACATGTTCTTGAAAAATTGAGCAGAAATTATAAGCTCGGTTTAATAGCTAATCAGCCAATTATTGTTAGAGATAAACTTAAAAAAGCCGGCCTTCTAAAGTATTTTTCAAGCACAAGAGTTTCAGATGATTATAAGTTGTACAAGCCCGATACTCTTTTATTTCAAAAAATTCTGAAAGATGCTCAAGCTGACCCAAAACAATCAGTTATGATTGATGATAATATTGAAAGGGGGTTGATCCCGGCCAAAAAGCTTGGTATGACAACGGTTTGGCTTAATACAAGCAATAGAAAAAATATTCCTAAAAATGCTGTTGATTTTGAGATTAAGAATTTAAAAGAATTGTTAAAAATTTTTTGCTGAGATAAAAAATGATCATCAATTCAAACAATAAAAAGTTGCACTTCAGAACGGAAATTGGGAAAGCATTAATCCAAAACACGCGAGTAAATCAACAAAAATATATCAACCCAATTCCTGTTGTTATGGGTTTGGTCAAAAAAGACAATAAAGTTTTGGTTGTTAAAAACAATAAAGCTTTAAAGCACTGGCAGTTAGTCACGGGGTTTGTTAATCCAGGGGAATCAGCTGAACAAGCAATAATCAGAGAAGCAAAAGAAGAAACAAACTTAAAAACAAAAATTAATTCTTTTCTTGGAACATTTCCATATTTAAAAGACAAAATTCAGTTAATTATTGTTTTTAAATTAGATTATGTTTCCGGCAAGCTAAAATCCCAAGACGATATTGTTGAGGCAAAATGGATTGATGTGAAGCAAAAAATCAAATTCAAAAACAATTCTGTTTCTGAATATGTTTATGAAAATTTTAAATAACTTAAAATGCTTCAGCCAAAAATATTAGTTAAAAAACAATTAGCGCCTGAAGATATTGAAATAAGCTTTTCTCAAGCTCAAAGAAAAAGCAGCAAAGAGATTGAGGATATTATAGAGCAGGAATGGAATAATCTAGTTGCTGAATGCAAAAAAAGAAACATTAAAATCTGGAACGGCAGAATAAAATGTCTTAATAGTTTTGAATTTGACAACCAAAAATTAAAATTGAATTTAGGAGAAACTACTTTCAAAGAGCTTATTGGCACGCACGCTCACAGCAATAATGTCTGCGAAAAATTTGGCAAAGAATACAGCGCCAAAGGCATGCATGTCGGCGGCCTTGTCATAACCAAAGACAATTATTTTGTTTTTGGCAAAAGAAGATGGCGAAAAACATCTGATGCAGGAGGCAAGATCAGTGTTTTTGGCGGACTTCTAGACGAGGATTGGCCGATTCAAGAATCAAAAGATTTGTTTAAAGCATTTGAAGGCGAACTAAAACAAGAACTTGGTATTAAACAAAAGCATATCCAAAACACTAAATTTCTTGCTTTTATTAGAACAATCAAAGGCAAGTACGCTTTCTATTTTCTAACAAATCTATCAATTAGCAAAAGCCAAACAGAAAAAGCCTTTCGAAACAACGCCGACGACGAACACGAAAAAATACTTTTTTGTCAAAATAATGCCAAGAATATAAAGCTCTTTTTGAGCAAGCATAAAGACAAAATTTGCAGCTCTGTTAAAATAGCGTTAAAAAGCGTAAATTTATGAAGCAATTAATCTCCAAAATTCACCAAGAGCTTAAAGCTAATATTGATACCGAATACAAAAAAGGCGAAATTATGTTTTTCAAAGAGAAAATAAAAGTCTATGGCGTTAGAACACCCGTTGTCAGAAAAATTGCCGGAAAATATTTTTTGCTAATTAAAAACTTAGACAAAAAGAAAACTTTTACTTTGGCTGAAAGTTTGCTTGAATCTGGATACAGCGAAGAAGCAACAATTGCGTTTGACTGGGTATCGCGCTTGGAAAAGCAGTATCAGAAATCTGATTTTAAAATTTTTGAATCTTGGCTTAAAAAATATATTTCTAATTGGGCCGAGTGCGATGATTTTTGCACCCATGCTTTTGCCGAGTTTATTCTGCAATTTCCTGAATTTTTGCCGAAATTAAATATTTGGGCAAGATCCAAAAACCGCTGGCTTAAAAGAGCATCAGCAGTAATTCTGATTTATCCGATTAAAAAAGGTAAACAATTTTTAAATAAAGTTTTTGAAATTTGCAATATTCTGTTGGAGGACAAAGACGATTTGGTGCAAAAGGGCTATGGCTGGCTGTTGAAAGAAGCAAGCAATCTTTATCAAGAACGGGTTTTTGATTATGTGATGAAAAATAAAAGTAAAATGCCGCGAACTGCTTTAAGATACGCGATTGAGAAAATACCGGAGGAGATGAGAAAAAAGGCAAAAAAGCGGAGCTAATCCGCTCTATTTTTTAAACACCAAATCCCCTTCTCTAACTTTCTCATCAAATTTCACGCCAATTGCATCGCCTTTTTTGGCTTGATTAATATCTTTGCCATCCATCTGCATTGATTCAACGCTTTGTTCGAAATCAGTTGTCGCGCCCTTAACATGAATTGCATCGCCTTTTTTCAAAACACCAGAAAGCTCGACAACGCCAACATTGATATTGCTGAAATAATGCGTAATTTTGCCAATTTGTTTTTCTTCGGCCATTATTATCTCACCTCCCTTCTTTATCAATTTGTGCTTTGATTGTTTCAAACATCTTCTCATAGCCAGTTTGGCTTAAATTCTCTATGTAATTATCGTGATATAAATGCTTCAGATTCATTCCAGCATTTAAAATTTTATATTTCTTTTTAAACTCTTCAAAAAGCACAGGCCTGCCTTTGCCATCATTAGCTGCCTGATAAAATGTCTTGAATGCTTCAATCATGTTGCCGTTATTGGCTAAAATCCAGTTTTCAACACCAATTCCGCCAAAACCGCCATGTTCTACTCTTTTATAAGCTTGTCCTTTTGAAAGTACTCTTTTGGTCAAAATAATATTGGCAATTACTTGTTTGTAAATCTCTTCACCCTGGTTTTCTTTAGTCCAATTTAATTTCTCTATTATTGCATCATGAGAACCAAAAATCATTGAATCAGATTTTTTGACAAAACCAATATCAAAATTCAAGGGTTGGCTAAATTGTTCTGTTGTTATTCCAACAACATTTTTTACTACTAATTGATAGTAGCCGCCTGCTTCCTGATGAGATTTATCTTCGCCTATCTGAAATCTGTTTTTGATTTTTTGAGCAATTTCTGCTGCTTTAGAAAAATCTTTAGCATCTAATTTTAAAGTAAAATCAAAATCATATGATTCGCCTGGAATATTAGTGTTGCGGCCGGTGGAGCCAATGTCTAACAACTCGGCACCAATGATGCTTGGATCAAGTTCTGATTCTTTAAAATAAACCCCATTTTCTTTTAAGACCTCTTTTGTTATTTTTCTAATAATTTGGGTGTGTTTTTGGACATTTCCCATCTCTTGCTCCATTTGTGGAATAATTGCCATTATTTGCTCATAGTGTTTATTTGCTTCTTTTGTTGGCATTATTTTTAAATCGTCTCCATAAAATCTTTCCAGCCCATCAAATGTTTTTCTGTATTCTTGATACATCTCTTCAGTAAAGATTATCTTGCCGGCACTATCAGTAATTGGAATATAAAAACTATTTTGAGCAATTTCATAGTAAATTTTTTCCAATTCACGAGAATTTTGCATCAAGGCCTCTTGGGCAATCATAAAATCAATTTCTGTCGAAGGAAATCCGGTGCGAATGCCGTAATGCTTGCCACTGACTTGGAAAAGCTCGTATTTAGTCCTATCACATTTTCCCTTGAATTCAGGAGAGGTTCGCTGAAATTTATTATGGTCGCGCAAAACAAATAAAAGATTACCAAAACCCATTGAGAGAGACCTTTGAAGAGCAGCTGTAAATCCCTCTTTTATATCATCGGCTTCTACTCGACTTAAGTCCGTATCAAAAGGAGTCATATCAGAAGCTGCTGCATAACCAAGAAATTCTTTAGCCACCGAACCATTTTGTAAAATATTTGAGATATACTGCCCTTGAACGCCTTTTAATAAATCGCCTTCTTTTAATTCAAGATAACCGTCTTTAGCACTTTGCGCTAATTTTCGTCCTCTTTTATTAGCTTCTTTCACTCCTTTTTTCATCGCTTCTTCAACTTCTTCTAATTGAATAAAACCAAGAGGTTTTAAAAACATCTCACCAATCTTTTCAGTAATAGTTTGCCCTTTTTTAACAGCAAAGTTTTCTTTTAGCATCTGATACTTTTCTTGAAGTGTCATTTCTGGAGTCACTACTTCGCCTTCAATGTGTTTTCCTAAAACAGAATTGACAAAAAGCGTTGCCAGCCGATCAAAGAAATAATGAAGTTGTTCTTTTTGTTTATCATTCAATTGATCAAGCCCTTTTTCTTCGGCCTCGCTAATAATATCTTGCCCCTCTTCTAAAACCGCAATATATTCTCTTAAAGAGCGGTTAGCAGAAAAAATATGAGCTTTCAAAAGATCAGGGTAAATAATACTATTAAAAATAGTTTCATATTTTTTGTGAGTTGCCAGACGGGTTAGGATTGGACTTCGGCCTTGACCCATCAATTTATTCTCAATTTCTCTTTTAGGATGCAAAACCTGGAAAACCTTAAATACCTTGCCAACTGTTGGTAAATTATTATGAATGAAAATTTTTTCAATTTTACTGTAAGACGCTACTGGATCGTCGGTATTTAAAATTTCTTCAAGCAGAGAATCTTTAATCCGCTGGATTTCTTGCGAAGGCGAGTCTTCAATTTTTAGAAATATTTCTATATAAGCTTCTCGTTTTTCTGAAGGAATAGCTGTAAATCTTTCTATATTATTAATTATTAGATTTTGAATAGTAGTAGAAGTTTGAAATTTTTCTAAAATTTCTAATATACCGCTGGTGGCTATCTTATAAATTTCAGGGGCATTTTGGAGAATATCTAAGCCTTGTCTTTGGAAAAGTTGATAAAAAAGATTATATGTTTTTATAATCTCTTCTTCGTGTTGAAGGAGAAATTCTACTTGTTCTTTGGCAAACTCTTGCCCTCTTAGTTTATAGCCAACTTTTCGAGATAATCTAAGAAATAACGGATAAAAATTAGGATCAATATTTTTAATTTGCTGTAAGCTCCATAAATTATTAGTTATGTTAAATGTCTCTTTGATAAAATTTTTTGTTTCTTCTTTAAATAATAAATCTTGAAAAGAAACGTCATTGGCTCCGGCAATTAATTCTTCCATTGCGTTAAAAGTGAATTTATAATCAAAAGACTCCTTTAATTTATGATAAAAATCCATCGTTTTCTCACTGAATAGCTGGGCTTGGAGTTCACCTGATTCGGCCAGTTTTTTAAGAGAATTAAGATCGCAGCCTATTTGGGTATATATTAAATCATAGCCTAATTTTTGATTAAGCTCTTTTAACAAAAGAAGGATATTTGGGATTTCAAGAATTTCGGTATAAGTTGAAATAGCATGGCGATCAAAACCAATTAACTTAATCAATTCTGTTCCTTCTTTTGAGAGAATTTTTTCTCTAAGCTCGCGGTTTATGAATAAATCTATTAAAGAGTTATGCGCCCTAGCTCTACCTTGAAATAAATCCTCAAGATTTATTTTGCATCCTAATTGTTCTTGGACATCTTTAATAAAACTTTGGAATCCCGGCTGGAAAATAATTTTCATATCTTTTTTACCTTCATTATCTAAAACTAAATAATGTATTTCAGCTAAATTAGAAATGTATCTCAAATCAATGCCCAAATTCTTGAAAAGGGACATTATTGCTAAAGATTCTTGCTGATGCTCTAATAATGGCAAAACTTGGTACTTGACATCGGATGGCGAGAAGCGCTGTGGCAGAAATAAGGCAAGTTTAGAAAAAAACTGCAGCAATTCTTTATTATTAAGAATATCCGATGTCTCTTCCTGCCTCATAATCGTGTATAAAGCAGCATAATGTCTTAATTCATCATAATTACCTTCAACATCAAGAAACCACTTATTTCCTAAATCTATTATTTTTGCTTCTGATAAGGCGAGAGTATTATCTATTAAATCTTTTGGCAATCCGGAGATGAAGTTTAGGGCATGCTTTACTAAATCTGGGTTATCACGATCTACATAATCTGATTTGCAAAAATTAATTAAAAGTTTAAATGTTTTTTCATCTTCTAAAACTTGGAGTAAATTTTTAATCTGTTCAATATCTCCTGGTATTTTTACTCCTAATTTTTCGTGAATAACTTTTGTCTTTTTCACAACCTCTTCGGTCAAAAAATCATTTTGAGCAATAAATTGATGAAGTAGTTTTTCTGATTCTGAATAAGTTAAATAATATGGTCCAGAAGATAGCGGAGGTTTTTTCTGAAACCAAACTCCTATTGTGTCTATTTTCTTTAACGTCTCAAGCACCTCTGGTGAAGAAAGCAAAGCAAACAGAGAATCTTCTTTATGAATATTAATGTTTTCTAGAGGAAATTCCAAACGTTTTAATCGCTCTATTATTTCTACTGGGTCATTGACCTGCTGTAAAAGTTTAGAAAGCGTCCTGGTGTGGTCAATAATTGAGAATTGAAAATATGAAAAATTTTCCTCAAGATAAGAGATGAGGCCGCGCATTTTCTCTGGTTTTATAAGCAAGGTTCGGAAAACCAAACCTTCCATTGTATTTTTTAATCGCTCTAAAAATTTAGGGGTTTCTTGCTTTAATTCTTCTTGGTATTTTTCAAGATTTAACACTGTCGGTGGTTCGGGCAATTCAGCAGTTTGGGCTGCTTTCAAAATCTCATCTTTGAGCTTATCAACTTTTTGAGATTCAATATATCTCTCTGCTTCAACTAAAATTCTTTCTAAATTTTCTTGGTATTCTCTTTCTTCTTTTTGCTCAGGTGTTTCTTGAACTTTAATTTCTTCTAGTTTTATTTTCTGCTCTTGTTGTGCTTCTTCTCCCGCAGTTTCTATTTTTCTCTCTATTTTCTCCACCATATTATTTTTATTCTATCACTTTCTCAAAATCCAAACAATATGCTATAATATTAATTAATGAAAAAGCAGTGGATTTTTTTGGGGATAATTTTATTAATTGCCGCATTTTTTAGAATTTGGCAGATTTGGCAAATCCCGCCAGGTCTTTATCCTGATGAAGCAATGAACGGCATGGATGCCTTAAATCAAGGCCCGCAAGTTTTTTATCAGAATAATAATGGCCGAGAAGGATTATTCATTACAATCCAATGGCTGTTTTTAAAAGTTTTTGGGCCAGAAACTTGGGCCCTGCGTTTAGTTTCAGCCATTATTGGCATTCTGACAGTTTTGGGACTTTATTTATTAGCCAAGCAATTATTTAATAAAAAAGTTGCTCTGTTTTCTAGTTTTTTACTGGCAGTATCTTTTTGGCATATAAATTTTTCCAGGATTGGTTTTCGAGCAATCATGGTGCCGTTTTGCCTTGTTTTCTTTTTATACTATTTTTATCGTAAAAAATATATTTTAGCTGGCTTGTTTTTTGGTTTAGGATTTAATACTTATCTTGCTTGGCGTTTTATGATTTTGGCCTTGCCATTTTTACTTTGGAAACTGCCAATTAAAAAAACAGCTCTGTTTTTATTAATCGCTTTTATCGTTTGCCTGCCTATTGGCTTATATTTTTTGCAAAACCCAGCTGTGTTTATCGGCCGGGCAGGCGGGGTTTCTGTTTTTGCTACAGAAAATTGGCTGAAAGCTTTAGCAGCAAGCACAGTGAAAACCCTAGCCAGCTTTAATTTTATTGGTGATTTTAATTGGAGACATAATTATGCTAGCTCCCCTCTGCTCTTTTGGCCAGTAGGTATTTTATTTCTAATTGGCTTGGCAAAAGCTATTTATAAACGTTATTATGTTTTATTAATTTTGTTCGGATTGATGCTCCTGCCAGCTGTTTTGACTTATGAAGCCTTGCCGCATGCTTTAAGAATGATCGGAGTAATTCCTATTGTTTATTTATTTGCTGGTATTGGCTTAGATAAACTAAAACTATCAATGCCTGTTTTACTGATATTTTTATTAGTTATTGCCGGAGCGCAATATCATAAATATTTCTTAGATTGGGGTAAAAGGCAGGAAGTAAAAGATGCTTTTTCACAAGACTTGGTTGATATTGGCAATCATTTAATCGGCAAAAGCGCTTTTGTCAAAATAAATGCAGGCGGGGTTTTAGTTGACGGCATTCCAATGCCGGCTCAAACAATTAAATTTATAACTTACCAAAAAGCTGAAATTAATTATGTCCAAGATTTAAGTCAAGTGCCAATAGATTATCAGTGTGAAAATTTAGGTCCAGCAATAATATGTCAGCAAAACAACAAATTCAAAAATTAATTGGCCAAAATTACAAAATCGAGCATCCTCGTGATCCCAAATTCGGCGATTATTCGGTTTTTTCAAAAAATACGCAGGAAATTATTGCTAAAACTACGAATAATCCAATGTTTGAAAAAGTTGAAGCAATTGGTAATTTTGTCAATTTTTATTTAAGCCAAAATTATTTAAGAAAAATTTTCCGGAAAATCAAAACGCCGAAAATCGGCAAAGAAAAAATTATGGTTGAATTTATTTCAGCCAACCCAACCGGGCCTTTGCATATTGGCAATGGCCGCGGCGCTTTTATTGGCGATTGTTTGGCTAATATCCTTAAAAAAATCGGCTATAAAGTATATCGAGAATATTATATTAACGATTCCGGGAAACAAATAGAAGACTTAAAAAAAGGCGCCTATAAGAACGAAACAAGAACAGCCGAACAAATCCAAAAAGACAATCAAAAATTTATTGAAAAAAAATTAAAAATTAAATTTGATAGATGGTTCTCGGAAAAATCGCTTTATGACAGCGGCGAAATCAATAAAGTTTTAGTGTTGCTCAAAAAAAAGAAGTTAACTTATAAAAAAGGCCATGCTCTCTGGTTTAAGTCTTCGCAATTAGGCGATGACAAAGACAGGGTTTTAATCAAAAAAGATGGCCGGGGAACTTATATTTTGGGCGACATCGCTTATCATCGCAATAAATTTGAGAAAAGAAAATTCGCTAAATCAATTAACTTATGGGGAGCTGATCATCACGGCGATATCAAAAGACTACAGGCTGGCGTTGAAGCTTTGGGGCACAAAGGCAAGCTGGATATTATTTTAATGCAATTGGTCAGTTTAATTCGGGACGGTCTGGAAGTCAAAATGTCCAAAAGACAAGGAATTTACGTCACCCTGGAAGAATTAATTAACGAAGTTGGTCTGGACGCCGCTAGATTTTTCTTTTTGATGAATTCAGTAGACAGGCACATGGATTTTGATTTAAACCTAGCCAAAGAGAAATCAGAAAAAAATCCGGTTTATTATGTTCAATACGCCCATGCGAGAATTTGTTCTATTTTAAGCAAAATACAAAATACCCGGCCGCAACGCTTCGCGTGCGAAGCGGGTGTGGCAAAATACAAAATACAAGAATTATCTCATCCCGCCGAATTTAATTTGATTAGACAACTGATTAAGTTCCCGGAAATTTTGGAAGAAATTTCTAAAACATATCAGGTGCAAAAACTACCGCATTATGCGATTGAATTAGCAAAAAGATTTCATTGTTTTTATAAACAGTGCCGGGTGATTGGCGGGAGCAAAGAAAGATTAGAGTTAGTCAGGCAAACAAAAAAAATCCTGAAACAAATTTTAGAATTAATGAGCATTAATGCCCCAGAGAAAATGTAAAATTATGAAAAAATATTTTATTTATATTATTGTTTTTCTATTATTAGCTCAAATGTTTGCGATGGCTGTTTTGAGCGCTAAAAATGACTCAGCTATTCGCGACGAACTGCCGCATATTGTTGCCGGATACTCTTATCTAATCAAGCAGGATTATCGCTTAAACCCGGAACACCCGCCTTTGTTAAAAGAGCTTTCGGCATTTCCCCTGCTCTTTATCAAACCAAATTTTCCTGATAGCCATAATTGCTGGACACAAGAAGTTAATGGTCAATGGTGTTTGGGCGATGTGTTTTTATACCAATCAAATAATAACGCTGATCAAATAATTTTCTGGTCAAGAATCCCGATTATTCTTCTAATGCTCTTACTCGGATTTTATTTATTTAAATGGACAAGCGAGCTTTGGGGTGCAAGAGCTGGGCTTTTTGCTTTAGCTCTTTATTCTTTCTCGCCGAATATTATTGCTCACGGCCGGTTTGTGACAACTGATATGGGCGTAATAGCTTTAATGTTTATTGCTTTTTATTATTTTTGGAAAATGCTGGAAAAGCCAAGCAAGCTTAATTTTACTCTAGCCACTTTTACTTTTGCTTTGGCGCAACTCTCTAAATTTTCAGCGGTTTTATTAATACCAATTTATATTCTGATAATTTGCATCAAACGCAAATATTTTAAGCATTTATTTCTGCTCTTTATTCTCGCTTATATTTTTATCGGTTTTTATTATCAACTGCATATTATTAATATGCCGCTTGAGACACAACATGATTTAATCAATACTTCGCTTGATAGTGTGGTTTTGAAAAATATTTTGCACAAAATGACAGATATTTCTATATTTCGACCCTATGCCCAGTATTTACTTGGTTTCTTAATGGTTGGAGCGCATTCTATCGGCGGACATACGACTTATTTTTTGGGCGAACTGGGTAATCATTGGTGGCATTACTATTTCGTAACTTACTTGATCAAAGAACCGCTGGCAATTCAGATTCTGCTTTTAATTGCTTTTGTTTTTGCTTTGGCTCATTTTAAGAAACCCAGACCTATTTTTATCGGCATAATCGCTTTTATTTTTCTCCTGTTAATAATGGGCGCGACAAGCAAATTGCAATTAGGCATTAGATATATTTTGCCGATATTCCCGTTTATTTATATGTTTATCGCTTGTTACGGATTAAAATTTAGACCAGCGGCTTTATTGCTTATTTGGCTGGCAATTTCAAGCACAGCTATTTTTCCGTCTTATTTGGCTTATTATAATGAATTGGTCGGCCCGAAAAATGGCTATAAATATTTAATTGACTCTAACACTGACTGGGGCCAGGATTTAAAGCGGCTGGCTCAATTTGTTGAGCAAAATAATATTGAAAAAATCAGGGTTGATTATTTCGGCGGCGGCAATCCAGAATATTATTTGGGCGATAAATTTATTCCATGGGGAGCAGAAAAAAAACCCGAGCCTGGCTGGCTGGCAATCGGCGCTTCGCCATTAAAATGGTCTCAAGAAAAATATAACTGGCTTGATAATTATCAGCCAGTGGCGCAAATCGGATACTCTATTTTTGTTTATCACTTAAAATAGATCTGGCCCTTAGTGTCAACGCCAATATATTCTAAATTTTCTATTTTTTCTTTAAGTAAAACTTCTTTAACAAGATTAATTTGTTTAGTTATATCTTGATTGGGATCTAAAATAATTTTATAACCCTCTTGAGTAATTATTTCCCAGCGATATGTGCTTTCAATGATTTGCTGGTAATCAATAAGAGTTTTGATTTCCAGTTTTTTTTGTTCTGATTTATCTAAATCTTCTTTTTTAGCAAAAAACAAAAAAATCCCTCCGGCAACCAGAAAAAAAATCAAAATAAAATTAGCCAATCTTTTTAAAACCGGCGTACTTTTGCAGGACTTTTGGAATTTCGATTGAGCCATCTTTTTGTTGATAATTTTCTAAAATCGCGATTAATATTCTTGGCACAGCAAAAGCCGTGCCGTTTAAAGTGTGAACAAATTTACCCGGCTCATAGCGGATATTAAGCCGCCGCGCCTGAAAATCAGTGCAATTGGAACAAGAATGGGTTTCGCGATATCTCTGTTCAGAAGGCAGCCAAGTCTCAATATCATAAGTAGCGGCTGCGGCTGCGCCTAAATCGCCAGCACATAATTGGACAACCCGATAAGGCAATCCCAAGCTCTGCATTAGTTTTTCTTCAAGCTCGACCAAAAATTTATGTTCTTCTTTTGATTTTTCAGGATGGCAGAAAGAAAACATTTCTGCTTTGTCAAACTGATGGACTCTCAAAATCCCACGAGTATCTTTACCATAAGAACCAGCTTCTCGTCTGAAACAAACAGAAAAGCCAACATAGCGCTTAGGCAGGTCCTTAACAATTTCGTTCATATGCATTGCCGCAATTGCGTGTTCTGATGTGCCGATTAAATAAAGATTGTCTTTCTCAATAGCAAAGACTTCTTCCCATGGAAACCCAGCGCCTTGCATTGCTTCTTTTTTCAGCATTAATGGGGGCAATATTGGGGTAAAACCTTGTTTTGTTAAAAACTCAAAAGCAAAGTTGATTAAGGCAAATTCAAGCAAAACAAGCTCTTTTTTTAAATAATAAAATCTAGCGCCGGAAGTTTTGGCGGCTCTTTTTATATCAATCAAATCAAGTTTTTCAGCGATAGTTAAATAGTCAATTTTCTTTTCGGTTTTTTGGCCGACTTCTTTGATAACCAGATTGGCTTTTTCATCTTTGCCTTCAGGCACTTCATCAAAAGGCAAATTTGGAATTAAAAGCATTAATTCTCGAAGCTCTGGCTCAATGTCTTCCAGCTCTGATTCATAGATTTTTAATTGAAGCTTGATTTTTTTTAGCTTTTCAAGGTCTTGAATTTTTTTTCTTTCAGCTCTCTGGGTGTCAATTTTCTGAAGAAGCTTTCTTTTTTGGCTGTCTAAATACAAAAGCTGGTCAATGTCAACTTTGGCTTGCCTTTTGCAACAGCCGTTTTTAACTTTTTCTGGATTTTCGCGAATAAATTTAATATCAAGCATGTTTTTTTGGCCGCATTGTTGGGAATAAAATCACTTCCCGCAAAGTTTTAGCATCAGTTAAAAGCATCGTTAATCTGTCAATACCCAAACCAAATCCGGCGGCCGGCGGCATACCGTATTCCAAAGCCTCAACAAAATCTTTATCCATGCGGTGCGCTTCTTGATCGCCTTTTTTGCGCATTGACTCCTGCTCTAAAAAGCGTTCTTTTTGTTCTATTGGATTATTAAGCTCTGAATAAGCATTAATTATCTCGATGCCATTAATTATACCCTGAAAGCGCGCTGCGCGTTTTTCATCAATGCGCTTGGCAAGCGGCGAAATTTCAACAGGATGTCCCCAAACAAAAGTTGGTTTTTTAATCTTGGCAAAAGCTGTTTTCTCGTCGTCTTTGACTATTTTCGCGTATTCTAATCTTTGCCATTTTTTGGGAAAACCGAATTCCTGCATAAGTTTTTCAGTGAAATCCATTAGTTTTTCATAATCCCAGTAAGCCGCATAAAATTCAAGCATTGTAAAATCAGGATTATGGTTTTTATCCATGCCTTCGTTTCTGAAACAACGGCCAATTTCATAAACCCTTTCAAAACCGCCGACTAAAAGCCGCTTTAAAAAAAGCTCCGGGGCAATACGCAAATACAAATCTAAATCTAAAGCATTAAGATGGGTTTTAAAAGGCCGGGCTAAAGTGCCGCCGGGAATTGTCTGGAGAATCGGCGTCTCAACTTCAATAAAATTATTTCGATCCAAAAAAGCTCTGATTTTTCTGATTATTTCTGCTCGTTTCTCAAAAATTTCTCTTGCTACCGGGTTCATTAATAAATCCAAATATCTTTTTCTAAATCTAATTTCTTTATCTTTCAAGCCGTACCATTTTTCCGGCAAAGGCCTTAAGGACTTAGCCAGCATGGCCCAATCTTTGATTAGAATTGTTTTTTCGTTGGTTTTTGTTGTAAAAAATTCTCCGTCAACTTCAATAATATCACCGACATCAACTAATTCTTTAAAATCATTAAATTTTTTCTCTAAAACATCTTTTTTAAAATAAATCTGCTGTTTATCTATATGCGCAAAAATAGATCCGCCGTGTTCACGAATAGACCTAATTCTGCCGTAATAAGGCATTGTTGTTTGAGCTGGATACGGCTCTTTTATTTTTCGCAGTTTTTTTAATCTAAAGTCTCGGATCATTTTTATATTCTATATTATATTTTAGATTTTGAAAAGCCTTTCGGCGTTTTCTGTTGTTTGGCTAACAACTTTATTAAAACCAATATTTTTAATTTCAGCGATTTTTTGAGCAGTAAGTTTAACCATCCAGGGCTCGCATCTTTGACCGCGATAAGGCGCTGGAGCTAAAAATGGGCAGTCTGTTTCAAGCAAAATCCGTTCTAATGGCGTATTTAAAATGACTTTATCATAACTTCGGTCGTAGGTTATAATTCCGGTAAAAGAAATATAAAATCCCAAATTCAAGTATTTCTGCGCTTGTTTCAATGTGCCGGTAAAGCAGTGGATAACTCCGCGATGACCATTGATAATCTTAATTATTTCATCGTGTAATTTTCTGCAGTGAATTATAACTGGTAAATCTAATTCTTGAGCTAACTCTAGTTGTTTTTTAAAAACTAATATTTGACCCGCCTGCCGGCGAGGCGGGGATTTTAGATTTGAGATTTTAGATTTATCTAGCCCTATTTCGCCGATAGCCACAATTTTTGGCTGGCTGGCTAATTTTTTTAATTTTTCCAAATCAAATTTATCAACCTCGTCTGGATGATAACCAGTTGCTCCATAAATATTCTCATGCTTTTCAAGCAAACTCAAATCTAAACCGATGTTAATTATTTTTTTAATGCCGCTTTTAAAACACCTGCTAATAACTTTTTCTCGGTCTTTATCAAACTGCTTAAAATCCAAATGAGCGTGCGTGTCAATCATTTTTATTAAACAAGTACTCTGGCTTTGCCGCTAGAATATTGATGAATAAGCGAACTTACTAGAGTTTGATAAGGCACGCCTTTCTCTACTGCAAGAGCTTTAATTTTCTGCAAATCACTTTCAGAGATTCTGATATTAATATTTCGTGTCTTGTTCAGAACTGCTTTTGCATATTGTCTGTATTTTGATATTTCTTTTTTGATATTGCGAACACTTCTAAATTTGCCCTCTTTGAAGTCTTTAATTATCTTTTTTTCATTTTTGTCTAACTCAAAGTATTTCATAGAAGTTTTATTTTTCTAATTATATATTTTTTAGTAGCCTTGCGACTAGGAATTATGGTTTTCAAAAACACTTTTTCCTCGTCTTCTGCAAAAGGCACTAAATAAGCATAATTATTAATATTAACAATAAATATTTTTTGATTGGGATATCTCTTTTTATTTGGATGTTCAACAATATCCAAAACATTTCCATTTTCAATTGCTATTAGTACATCTTCAAAACAAACATCTCTTTCTATTTTTAATTTTGCGTTTTTTTGGCTATCCCAATCAAAATATTTCATATTTATATGATATGACAAATGATATTGTTTGTCAATAGCTCGTTTATTGTTTCTTACTCCAAAAATCTAAATGTTGACCCCAACTCCCAAAACAGCAAGAATAATTATTATTAAAATTATGTAGATTGGTTTCATGGGTTTGTTTTGATTTAATTATTTATTTAAAAATTGGTTATTGATTATTGATTATTTGTCAATCTTCTATAAAAAGATTTTGTTCTGAGTTAAAATTCCAGCTCGTATAAACTATTTTCCCGAGTGAATTATCATATCTCCACGAAGTAAAACCTGGCACATATGGAGTGTCTGTGTGGCCTATTCGTATATCTAATGGTCTCCCAACATCACCTAAGCTCGCCTCTAAAACATCCTTAATTGAACCATCCTTATGCTTAAAACGATACTGCACAAAAAATCTTGTTTCCTCTTCAAGATTGCGGATAGTGTATCCATACATTTTTATTTGAATTATATTACAATTCCCGTACTGATAAACCATAATAAGATTAGTAAGAAGATTGGTCTGATCACGACTATCATACCATCCCATAGAATCAGTCGCCAGCTTACCATCCCATAGTGTACCTTCAACAAATTTAAGTTTTCCTAATTCAAATACTGCTGGTTTCCATACGATGCCAGAGGCCTCTCCATAGGAATCTACAGTAGCTGTTGAGGGGTCCAAAATCAACTTATAATCTCCTTCAAAAACAGTTGCGCCTAAAGTGGGCATTTCACAGCTTTTGTTTTTATCGCTTACCATAGATTTTGTCTCATTTGGCGCATATAGAAAAACCTCCACCTTATCACTTTGATACCAAACATATCCCGATGATCTACTTTTAATTGAAATATCTGTTATTTCTTCTTCTACGGATTCTACTGATTTTTCTTCTTGCTCAAGAGGTAAAAAAATTGGTTTATAGGGTAAATGTGGTTTTAAATAAAGAACATAAATTATCAGGCCTGCCATAATCATGACAAAGACTCCGACTATTGCGAAAATAATTGGCAAGGCAACTTTTTTAGTCAGCTCTTGTTGTCTGTTTATTTCCTTTTCTACTTTTTCGCCGATAGAGTATGTGGCTTTAGAGCTCTTTAGGGCTCGGCTATAACGAGTTCCTATCACGGTTGCCATTGCAACAATAAAAAGTATGAGGATATTGGGATGTTCCCAAAGGAATATCAAAGCTAAAGCCGAAAGAATGAGATAAATCATAGCCTCTTTCTGAAAGGACTTAAATGGTTTGTTCTTACCAGCTTCTTTAAGGACTTGTTTTTCTTGCTCTGATAGTTTAAATGATGGCCATTTCATAAAAGTTTATTATATTTACTCCAAAAACCTGAATGTTGACCCCGTAATACGGGGTTGAGAGGATTTGGTTCTTATTTTCTTACTTCTGCTCCTTGAATTTCTTTTTCAATTGTTTTCATAACTTTGTTATGAATCTGGTTAACTTCATCATCGGTTAGGGTTCTGTCTTCAGCCTGATAAATAATATGAAAAGCCAAGCTTTTTCTGCCGCCCAATTCTTCAGACTCATAAATATCAAACAAATCAACATCGTAAATTAAATTCGGCTCGGCGTCTTGAATAACTGATAAAACTTGGTCAACTTTTATTTTTGGCTCAACCAAAATAGCAATATCTCTTTTAACCGGCGGGTATTTAGGAATTGGTTCATATTCCCGCTCTTCAGTTGCTAATTGAGCTAATTTTTCAAAATCAATATCAAAAATATTATCATCAAATTTAACAATATTTTCCGGATATTCAGTCAGCCCCATTTTCTCAAACAAAATATCAATAATGCCTTTTGCTTCGGCATTATCTACAGCCGCGCCGCAAAGCCGCCATTTTTCCGGATATACTCTGCCTAACTCAAAAATTCTCACTTCTTTAAAGTTTCTAGAATTAATTTTCAAATTTTCTCTTATTTGGGGAATTAAGCTTGATCGTAAATATTTATTCTGATTTTTAATTTTAGTATCAGTTTTTTCTTGAACAAGAGAATAATTGTAAACTTCGGAAAAACCCAAACTAATTAAAATATCTTTGGCTCTATTTAACCAAACAACAAATTCGTTTTGCTTGGCTGGGATTAAAGTGCTCATTGGCATTTGCGGCTTAATATTTTCATAGCCGTAAATTCTTGAAACTTCTTCTTCTAAGTCTTCGGGAATATTAATATCATATCGCCAAGACGGCACAATTACTTTGTTGTTGCGAATCTTAAAACCTAAAGATTTTAAAATTTGTTTTGAGTTTTTAGTTGTGATTTTGAGTTTTAAGCTTTGACATTTGAGTTTTTTAGAATAAATATCTATTATTTTCTCTTTGTCGCCGCTAATAAATTTGGAGCATTTTTCAATGGCAATCTTGCATAAATTAATAGCAACCCCTCTTTCAAATCTAGTAGAGGCTTCAGTTTTCAAGCCGAGTTTTTTTGATGTTTCGCGAATGTCTTTTGGATTAAAATTAGCTGATTCTAATAAAATATTTTTTGTGCTTTCTGAAATAGAAATTTCTTCAGGACCTTTAATGCCGAAAAACTTGCCTTTTTCAACAACTAATTTATTATTTAGTTTGTCTAAATCATAAGCGTGCATTGGTTGGCCGATTTCAAGCATAATATAATTTGTCGCGTCAACGACATTATTAATTGCCCGAATACCGCATTGCTTTAATCTTTTCTGAATTAAATCTGAAGATAGCGCAATTTTGATATTGCGAATTATCTGATAACAAAATCTCCGGCAAAAATTATTGTCTTTTACTTCGATTTTTACACCCATAGATTGCTTTTAATTCTCTAGCTATTCCCAAATGCGACAAACAGTCGCCGCGATTAGGCGTTACTTCTACTTCTAAAGTATCGCTATCTATTACTTCTGTTTCTAAACTATGCAAACTCAAAAGCTCAGCCAGCTCTTCGGCTGATTCTTTAATATCTACAAAATCTTTTAACCAGCTGATTGAAATTCTCATGATTTTAATTCTTCCTCAACAATTTTTTTGACTAAATTACCATCAGCCTTATCTTTGATTTCAGCCATAATTTTGCCCATTATCGGGCCGAAATCTGTCAGCCCTGTTTCAGAAATTATTTTTTTAACGATTTCTCGGATTGCCTGCTCATCCATTTGTTCCGGCAGATAATTTTGCAAAATTTGCAACTCTTTTTTCTCTTTTTCAACCAAATCCAAGCGATTGCCTTTTTGGAATTGCTCAATTGAGTCTTGATGCTGTTTAATCTGCTGTTTAATAATTTTAACAACTTCGTCGTCGGTTAACTCTTGCCGCTTCTTGGCCACTTCAGCATTTTTAATCGCACTTTGCAGCATGCGCAAAACCGAAAGTTTAAACGCATCTTTTTGTTTTAACGCCTCTTGAAAATCATTTTTAATTTTTGCTAAATACTGCATACTAAATACTAATTCAAAATTGCTTAATGAATCTTAAATCTGGATTATGAAATAATCTAATATCATCAATTTTATATTTAATCATCGCCAATCTTTCCAAACCAAGACCAAAAGCAAAACCCTGCCACTCGCCCGGCTGATAGCCAACGTTTTTAAAAACATTAGGATGGACCATGCCAGCGCCCATAATTTCAAGCCATTTGTTGTTTAATTTAATATCAATCTCAAAACCCGGCTCAACAAACGGGAAAAATCCTGGCCGCAAGCGCATTTCAATCTCATGACCGAATAATTGATTAAAGAATTCCGCCAAAACAGCTTTAAAATTGGCAACGGTTACTTTTTTTTCAACAAACAAAGCTTCTATTTGGTGAAATTGTATATCATGTTTAAAATCTGTTCTTTCGTTGCGAAAACATCGGCCTGGTGAAATAATGCGCAATGGCGGATTATTTTTCTCCATATATTTTATCTGCATTGGCGAAGTATGCGCTCGCAAAACCCGGCCATCTTCAAGATAAAAAGTATCCATTTCATCTCGAGCCGGATGGTCTTTAGGAATATTTAAAGCGTCAAAATTATAATATTCTTCAACTATTTCCGGGCCCTCAATAATACTAAAGCCCATTGAAGAAAAAATTTCTTCAATCTGCCGGGCCAATTGGGTTAATGGATGCAAGTGGCCTAAAATAGATTTTTTATAAATCTCCATAAAATTAATATTAGAACTAAAAATCCCGAGATTAAAACAGCCTGCCAAAAAGCAATGCTGGCGCGTTTGAACAAAACTTTTGGCTTTTTTCTTAGAGAAAAACCAAGCAGACTGAACAAGCTGGTTAGAGTTAAAAATAAAGACAGGAAAAATAACAGCTTTGTTAAAATATTTGCTTGATAAGGATCAATAGTCAATAAAATTCCGATTAAGCCGATTAAACATAAGCCCAAACAAAAACTCATAGCTGCAACATATAATCGAACGCTCATTGGAATTAGTTTAAAACAAAACTTAAAAAGACGCAAGATGCTTTTTTTCGACGCCTCGCTTTCAAATTTTTCTCTTATTTACCATGTAGGGAAACTTTGTTTCTTCTTTGGGGGTTTCTTTTTGTCGCTCAAGAATTTGTTGTCTTGATTTGATTTCCATAGTGTTTAATCCTCTTCGCTATCCGAAGCAGGAAGGTCAGCAACATTAATACAATGTGCTGATTCTGGCTCGATAATTTCAAATTCAAATTTTTGATATAAATTAATTAATGCTTTTTGTTGCAAATAACCTTCTTTGTCTGGGTGCTCTTCTAACCAAGCGGGTTTTTCATCAATAATCTTTTGCCTGCGCTCGTTGTTTTCGTTTAAATCAGTAACTCGGATAAAGAAAATATCGTATTGATGATCAGCATCTTCGGGGTTATCAATCGGAGAATATTGTCTCAAGAGACCAAAACTTGATAAGTCGGCAATAAGTACTTTATTTTTCAATTCACCCTTTCTAACAAAAATATCAACTATTGGTACCTGCCGGCCAGCAAGTTTCAGAATCCCCATATAACCATAGGTATCGTCCAATTTTGTTTTTGAGCAATCGCGATTGTACCGAGAAATAAACGCTTCGGAATTCCTAACATGCTCATATTCATAAAGATGATCGAGGGTCTGCAGTATAATAGGATTTTCGAATCTATTTTTGCTTAACACTTTCTCAATTTCAGAAATGACATCTTGCTTCGTCACTTCTTTCTTATTTCCGGCACCGGCAACCATTTTCTCAAAGATTAATTGGTCTTCAGAACTGGCCATACCACGTCCGTAGTTTTCTCCCCATCCCGAATAATGAACATACCAGTCTTTGATAAAAGCCGCTTTTTCATCAATTTGGTTATAGCCCCACGAAGGTACTTTTTTACCGGGGGTCTCGGATGTTAAATCTTTATAAACACCGAATTCTTTCAGAACCGGGCGGAGATATCCAGACTGATAAAAAGAGTCCTTTACCTTGTCATTAAATTCTTTCAGTTTATCCGGATCAATTTTAACCGTTTTCAAAAATTCTTCCTCGTTTTTTTCTTGATCCTCACGTGCAATTTTAAGTATATTTTTTAATGCTGTGATTTTAGTACACTCTGCTTCGCCTAAAACGAAACTCCACTGACTTGGGTCTGATTCAATAGAATTTAAAATAACTGTCAGATTATTCGCCCCAGGTCGTTCTTCTGAAAGAAAGGCTAAATTTCTGCTAGGAGGTATTTTGATTTTTTGTATTTGATCATCGTTCTGATTTTTCAGAATTCGCAGAGCTATAACGCAATACAGTCGATCAAGTTTCCCATGAACATCAATGCTATGAACTTCTCCGTCAGCAACCATCTCCCAGTCGTCCCAACCCCATTGGTCTTCCGTTTCAAAACTTCTGGAGGAATCAAATATGGTAGTTAAACGAACTATGTCATTTGAGATATAAGCAGAAATAGCATCAAAAAAGCTTTTCAAAACCTCACTGTTCCGTTTCTGTCTATACTTATCAAATATCTTGGAGGCCAGACCAAAAAATACCTGCTCTTTAGCTAATCTTATTTTTTCTGCCGATGTTTCTTGTGCACGCTGGAAAGTAAGTTTATTTTGTATGTCATTCTTTTCCTCATCCGATTTAGCCCAGCCTAAACTTTGTCCCAAAGATTTGGCATTAGGATGTTCCTTTTCTGGATCAAAGTGTCTATATAAACGAGAAAATTCATTGAGAATTTCCTTAAAGGTGGGGAGGTCTTCGTGATCAAGTGCTGACTTTAGTAACGTTTGGAAAATCTTAAAAAGATAAATTGCAAAATCTTCATATTCTTTTAGATCGGTCATGCTGGCTTCATTTTCTCTGTCCTTCAGATGTGGCTCAATATGAAAATCAGACAATTCTTTCAGGTATCGCCATGACCGCTCAATCATGAACGATTTAATTTCACTATCCGGCTTATCTTTTGTGAGGTAATAAAGAAAGGGCGAATAACTGACGAATTCCTGAAATAGAAAATGGTCTTTTGCTTGTATCGCCCGGATAGCAATTGCAATTGGTAAAAAGGCAATATCGGAGATAACGTCGCGGTTATTTGTATCGGCGGCAACTATGATTAGTTCGCGAATATCACGACTTAGCCACCGTATTTCATTCCAACCCTCAAAAATATTCCCCCTTTCTTTTTTCGCCTGTTCCGCAGAAAAACCGCCACCGAATTGATGAATAGTCTCAAGAAAAGTCTCAGCCAAATGAAGGTAGGTTTGCTTTAGCTCTTCAATCGCACCCAGAGAAACTGATTTAATAGCGGCAACAAGTTGATCCTTTGTGCTTTGTAACTCTCGACGGAATGCGTTTGAGGAAGGTTCAGTTTGTTTAAAACGAAATATGTGCGGAACTAAATTACGAACACGATCTACGACGGCCGGATCTCGGTTAAATTCCTTTGGTAGAGCAAGTATAACTTTACTATCTTCGGTAAAAATGGAACTTGAGGGCAAGTGCTCGCCATAACGTTTAAGCAGGTAAACTTTCTTTATACGCCCCGATTCAGATTTAGATTGTTTTACAGCTTCACCCTCTGCACCACCATCCAAAGATGGAGTGGAGCTTAAATACA
>Ga0265296_1001746_pt1 | contig 23752 bp, 24 predicted proteins | sample MunlanPumphouse1_FD_189073 | JGI IMG/M metagenome (GOLD analysis project Ga0265296, IMG submission 189073) | Groundwater microbial communities from a municipal landfill in Southern Ontario, Canada - Pumphouse #1 | ecosystem: Environmental > Aquatic > Deep subsurface > Groundwater | place... | reverse complement strand
ACCTGCCTGATGCTGGGCAGTAGTACCACAGGCGGGACAGACACACTCACCTCCAGGGCCTGCCCCTCTACCCCCGCCTCTACCCGCTCCCATTCCTCTTCCTGTCCCTGTGCCTCTTCCCGCTCCCGACTGTCCTCCTCCCATAGGGCCGGTTCCATCTCCTCTAGGCATACAATCATCTCCTTTCTTGTTCCTTTAAGAAAACCTCCCGAGTATTTTCCAATAGGGATAATCATTCCCTATCCATTCTTCTTCCCACCACCCCCACCGCGCCCCATTCCTCTGCCACCACTCATGCCTTGACCTGGAAATTGTGCTGAGTTCTCCGTGCCGAAATGGGATCCTACGCTCGGTCCTGAGAGAGGTGGCGCCGTTATCTTTCCACTCTTATATGCCTCCACTACTTTTTTCACCGCCCCGCTCACACCGCCTATTATTTTCACTCCGGCTGCCTGGAGAGTATTATAGGCATTAGGACCTACATTGCCAGTAAGCACCGTTTCAACTCCCCTGTTGGCTACAAACTGAGCTGCCTGTATTCCTGCCCCCCCCATAGTAGCGGCATTGGAATTTTCGACCGACTCAAATTCCATAGTATCGGTGTCAACAATGGTAAAATACTGACATCTTCCAAAACGCGGGTCTACTTGAGCATCCAGACCGGGTGCTGAAGCTGAAACACAAATCTTCATAAAAACCACCTCCTTTGCCTCTATTACAGCCCTGCCCCAAAGTAATCATAATTCTCTAAGTTTATTTATCGGGGTTATTGGACTGCATACTTCTTAGTTTCTCGACCCTGGCATCGATCTGTTCCAGTTGTTGTCTCAACCTCTCCGACTGGCCTTTTAAAAAGTCTAATTCCTGATCCGGCGGCATAGCGGGACCGGAAGGTGATATTCCAGGAGCTCTAAACCCCGCAGGATAAGAATATTCCGTTCCAGACGGATAGGCTTCACTATACTGGGTTCCTTCATATGGAGGATAGGACAAATAAGCCCAGCAGCGGGGAAGCCCACCTCTTCCCAAACCGATATAAGGCCAGGGAGGAGAATTACCTCTGAACCCAAAGCCTCTGCCAAAACCTCTTCCATAAGTCATAATTCTCACCTCCTTTTCTCAAGAATCTGTCTTAAAATATCCTGACTCTTTTATCCCCACCATGTTCATTCATGTTGAGCATGGTCATGGGGACAGGCTGAAGTGCCTTGAACCTTTCCCTCAAAATAAGCATCGAGAATATTTTCCACCTGCCCACCAACACCGGTAGCCACTTCAATTCCCAGACTCTGGAAAATTTCAATCGCCCGAGGCCCCATCCCCCCTGCTATCATCACATTGGCCTTATGACTATTAATGAAATGAGGAACAACCCCGGGAGTATGGTCATTGAAATAAGGATTTTCCACGACTTCAACACCTTGGATATCTCTTCCTTCCACATCTACCATGGTATAATAAGGACAGCGGCCCAAATGCATACTCATCCGACTTTTAAGACCACCATTGTTTTCACAGGCAAAGCATATTCTTTTCATTGTTGCCTCCTTTTCTGACTTGCATGGTTGAGCTTAACCAACCTTAGCTTTTTTCTTATTATTACCTTCCAGAAGCCTCCTCCACTCCTTTGCAATCCGGCAGAATACTTCAGTTGTTTCTGAATCAGGATGATTAGCTACAAAAGGAAGTCCGCTATCAGAACTGTTCACCATTTCCGGATCAAGAGGAATCCTCCCTAAAAATGGAACCCCCATTTCCTGAGCAGCTTTCTCGCCCCCACCCACCTTGAATATATCAAGACTCTGCTTACAGTGAGGGCAAATAAACCCGCCCATGTTCTCTACCACCCCGATGAGAGGAATCTTTATCTGGCGACAGAAGGTAATGCTTTTTCGTGCATCCAGGAGGGCAACATCCTGAGGGGTAGTAACAATAACAGCACCATCCACATCCTTTATGAGGTGGGCGGTACTAAGGGCTTCATCACCAGTCCCCGGAGGCAGATCAATTATGAGATAATCCAATGGACCCCAGAGGACATCTCCCAAAAACTGTTTAAGAAGGCTGTGCTTCAATGGTCCTCGCCATATAACGGCATCGTCCTTACTTCGGAGGAGGAAGGCGGCAGAAATCAACTTAATTCCATTTTTAGCTTCTATGGGAAGAAGAGCGTCTCCACGCCCCACCAGACTTTTTCCTTCCACACCCATCATTTTAGGGATATCCGGCCCATGAATATCCGCATCTATAATCCCCACACTAAAGCCTTCGCTAGCAAGGGTCACCGCTAAATTGACAGCCACTGAGCTTTTACCCACTCCCCCCTTGCCGCTCAGAACCATAAATTTATTTTTTATTTCCCCCATCGTTTTCCTAATTAAGTGTTCGGACTGATCTTCTTTTTCCTTCTGAGAACACTTACCTTCTTGATCGCCGGATTTGCAGGTAGAATCTTGGTCACATTTCTCGTTACTCATAATGCTTACTCTCCTTTATTTTTTCTTTTCATCCATTGCCCCCGGCAGTCCTAGGGGCATACCTTCTCTTCCTCTTCTTCCTCTAAAATTTCTCCCCTTACCCGGGCAGATTCGAAGACCCGGCTGTAGTTCCCCGTTTAAAAACAGGCTGAGAACCTCGTTGGCCTCACCAACAATCTCAGGAATAACCGATATTCCCAGATTTTCAAGCTGATGATGACAAAACCGATCTATCCCACCACAGATAATACTGTCAACCCCCAAAGAGGAAATATGGTTAAGCCACTGGGGAATTGCTAACCCGGTCATCGATATCCTACTTTGAGAAATTATCTTTCCCTGTTCTATATTTAGAAGCCACATTTCAGAGGAAAAACCGAAACGGGGAGAGATCCAATTACCGAAGAGGGGTATGGCAACCTTCATCTTTTACCTCCGTCGCATAATAGTCGCAAAGGGTATGCCAGGATGGGATAATTGTAATAATATGTTTGAAGGATAGTAAATACAGGATTTTATGATGGTCTACGATAGCAAAAGAGAAGGAAAGTGTTTGATATTTAGGTGCAATAACGCATCACGTTGCATGCAACAGTTTCATAAATGCAACTGACACCAGCATTTAAAGACCATACTTTCTGATCTTTCTCCATAGTGTTGAGCGGTTGATCTTCAATTCTCGGGCAGTTTCCGTTCTATTTCCGTGGTGTTTTTCCATGATCCTCTGGATTAACTCTGCCTCAGCATTTTTCAGGGGATGGCTCACGGTTGGTTTGGGTGGAGTTTTTCTTTCCTTGAAACCCCGAATGAACTCCGGGGGCAGGTGCTTTAGTTCGATAATATTTTCTTTACACAGGACAAAGGCATGTTCAATTATATTTTCCAGTTCCCGTATGTTACCGGGAAAATCATAGCCCATTAGAAATTCCATTACGGTATCGGAAACCCCGGCAATCTTTTTCCCTTTTCTTAAATTGAACTTATGAATGAAGTTATCTATGAGAAGGGGGATATCTTCCCTCCGTTCGGCCAGAGGTGGAAGTTCAATCTTAACCACGTTGAGCCGATAAAACAGGTCCTCCCTGAAAATCCCGGTTCTAACAAGCTCATATAGATCTCTGTTACTGGCAGTTATTATCCTTACATCAGCCTTAATTGTGCCTGTTCCTCCCAGTGGCTCATACTCTTTCTCCTGTAAGACTCGAAGAATTTTCACCTGAAGAGCGGGAGACATATCCCCTATCTCGTCCAGGAAGATGGTACCCCCTTCTGCTAGGGCAAATCGGCCTGGTTTATCTCTCCTGGCATCAGTAAAAGCTCCTTTAAAATACCCAAAAAGTTCGGACTCCAGAAGTGTATCGGGAAGTGCTCCGCAGTTTACCTTCACATAGGGATATCTTTTCCGGTGGCTCAGGTTGTGGATAGCTCCGGCAAAAAGCTCTTTACCCGAACCGCTGGGGCCATGGATCAGAACGGTGGAGTCACTTTTAGCAATATCCGGGAGAATATGAAATATCTCCTGAATTTGATGATTCTTACTAATAATATCCTCAAGGGAATACTGTCGCGTTATCTCCTTCTTCAATTCTTCTACCACCGAGAGGTCTCTAAAGGTCTCCACCGCGCCAATAACCTCTCCTTTTTCGTCTTTGAGTACGTATGTACTGATACTTCCGGGTATTTCTTTCCCCTTTTTGTTGAGGATATTAATGGGCAAATTGATGATAGCTTCACCTGTCTTTAAAGTCTGTTTGAGGGCACAGTTAGTCTGGCAGATATTAGCTCTGAAGATATTGAAGCAATGCTGCCCGATAGCCTCGTCTTTACTAAAGCCCGTGATTTCTTCCGCCGCCCGGTTAAAGGAGGTAATCTCATCCTTGTCATTGATGGTGAAGACCATGTCAGCTATACTATCCAGGATAATATTGAAAAAGGAACCTTCCTTGTCCGTCCTCATTACTTATTCACCACCTGTGATTGAGATATGGCCAAACCTCTCAACTTTACCGGTTACCCTGAGAAATAAAAAATACATTCCTGCCCTCTTTAAAAAGATTGTCGCCTGTAATGACGGAAACCCGCTCTTTATGCGAGGGGGTGTACCCGCCAGATATTTTCGGCATATTCCATGACTGCCCTGTCGCTGGAGAACTTGCCCATATGGGCGGTGTTGAGAATGGAACGGCGCACCCATTCATCCGGGTTCTGAAACAACCGGCTGACTTCTTCCTGAGCAGTAATGTAAGAACGATAGTCTGCCAGAATCATATAGTAATCACCATGGTCGCGCAGCGCCCTGATGATCGGGGCAAACAGTTCCTGTTGACCGTGTGAAAAAAAGCCCGAGACGATCATGTCAAGAACTCTTCTAAGCTCTTCGTCACCGGCGTAATATGTTACGGGATCGTAACCACGGTTGCGCAGGGCCGTTACTTCTTCAGCCGTCAAGCCGAAAATGAATATATTTTCACGGCCCACCTCCTCCATAATCTCCACATTGGCGCCGTCCATGGTCCCGATGGTCAGTGCGCCGTTCAGCGCCATCTTCATGTTTCCCGTTCCGGAAGCTTCCATACCCGCGGTTGAGATCTGCTCGGAAAGGTCGGCTGCCGCAACGATTTTTTCGGAATTGGAGACGCAGTAATTGGGGAGGAAAAGTACCCGCAGCTTTGCCCGGACCTCCGGATCGCTGTTGACCACGTCCGCAACTGAATTGATCAGCGTGATGATCCGTTTGGCCTGATAATAGGACGGTGCGGCTTTTCCGGCAAATATCACGGTGCGCGGCACAACCGCTGCCGCAGGGTCTGCCTTGATGCGGTTATACTGTGTGATCACGTGCAGGATATTGAGCAACTGGCGTTTGTATTCGTGGATGCGTTTGACCTGCACGTCGAACATGGTGTTCGGGTCCACCTCTTGTCCGGTTTTGCGCAGAATATAGCAAGCCAGCCTTTGTTTATTTTCCCGTTTCGATGCCATCCAGGCGTCGCGGAATTTGGGGTCATCTGCGTACGGTGCCAGTTTTTCGAACTGGTCGAGCGCGTTAATCCAGCCCGGTCCGATTACCGACGTAATCAGCCGCGACAGTGACGGATTGGCCTGAAGCAGCCACTGGCGTGGTGTGATGCCGTTGGTGACGTTTTTGATACGACCGGGGAAAAACCGGTCAAAATCTCTGAACAGGCCGTTTTTCAAAATACGGGAGTGCAGGGCAGCTACCCCGTTAACCGAATGGCTTCCGACGACCGCAAGATGAGCCATGCGCACCTGCTGCACGGCTCCTTCCTGGATGAGGGAAAGGTTGGTTGGCAAATGCTGGTCGTCAGGGCATCTTTTTCTCACCGCCGCCAGAAAACAATGATTGATTTCATAAATGATTTCCAAATGCCGGGGCAACAGCCGACCGATCAGTCCTACCGGCCAGGTTTCCAGCGCCTCTGGTAACACCGTATGATTGGTATAAGCAAACGTTTTTTCACAGACGGCCCAGGCGTCGTCCCATTCCAGAGCGTGCTCATCCATCAGAACGCGCATGAGTTCCGGGATGGCAATGGTGGGATGGGTGTCATTCAGTTGAATGGCCACAAAATCCGGAAAATCCACAAACGAATCGCTCTGTTTCCTGAAACGCCTGAGTATGTCGGCCAGTGTCGCCGCGACGAAGAAATACTGCTGTTTGAGCCGCAGCTCTTTACCCGCTTCGATTTCATCGCTGGGATAGAGCACCTTGGAAATGTTCTCACCCATCACTTTGGACTGCACCGCGCCGATATAATCGCCATGGCTGAAGTTTTCCAGATTAAATTCGCGGCTGGATTGCGCGGCCCATAAGCGCATATTGGTGACATAATCATCACCGTAGCCGGGAATAAGTATGTCACAGGCCATTGCCATAACGATTTCGCCACCGACCCAGCGGTAGCGGAGCCGTCCCTCGTTGTCGCGGTAGGGCTCGGATCGACCGTAGAACCGGATCGGTTCCAGATGCTGAGCGCGCTTGATTTCCCAGGGGTTGCCGCGCCGGCGCCAGTTGTCGCACTGCTCGCGCTGGCTGCCGTTTTCCAGGACCTGATGAAAGATGCCGTAGTCATACAAGATGCCGTATCCGTATCCCGGCAGTTTGAGACAGGCAATGGAGTCCATGTAACAGGACGCCAGGCGCCCCAGGCCGCCGTTGCCGAGACCGGCGTCCCATTCCTCTTCCTCCAGTTCGTCCAGATCGATTCCCATTTCCTGCAGCGTCCGGCGGGCCTCTTCCTCCATATTCAGGCTGATGAGATAGTTTTTCAGAAACCGGCCCGGTAAAAATTCCAGAGATAAAAAATAGACCCGCTTGGCCAGGGTATCGTAAAGCGAGCGCTGGGTTTTGACCCAGCGCTCGATCAGTCGGTCGCGCACACAGTATGCCAGCCCCATATAAATGGAATACAGATCGGGCTTCTCCGGATCATTACCCAGAGTGAATAGAATATGACGGCGGATATCGTCTTTCAAGGTGGCCTTTACTGTTATTGCAGGAGCGAGTCTGCCGCTTGGGTTCTGAGTATTTTGGTTCATAAAAAACCTCCAAACAGATAAAGGGTTAAAAAGTCACGCACGGGCCTTGGATAAGTTGATGATAGCTTCGCCTGTCTTTAAAGTCTGCTTATGTAGTGGTTGAATAAAAAACCAAAGAAAAAAAGAAACACTCATAAAAACAAATATTAGTGTACCAGAAGTGGCAAGTGTTTTCAAGAAACCTAATTATCCTTTGTGTATACTTTAGGTTAAATACCTACGATGATTTTAGGAAGGATACCTGCAATGAACAATATGACGGCGAGGCATTAGAATAAGTGATAGAGAGAAACGGGCAATATCATTTTGTCCAGATATTTCTAATCCAGTTCCCTCCCCATCAAGGGAGGGAAACATAATGGAGAATTCGTCACTCTTTTCAGGTGGGTGAACCTGTCCAGGACAGTCCCTTGAATCCCAGGGATTCGGCGGCCCTGACAATGACTTCTCTCAGGTCATCGGGCTTAAAAGGTTTAGCGATAAAATCAAAAGCCCCTTTGCCCAAGGATTCTCGGGCCAGCTCCACGGTGGCATAGCCTGTAATCATGATCACTTTGGTGTGCTCCGATTTCGCCTTGACTATTTCCAGAATCTCGATCCCATCAATGTCTTCCATACGAATATCGGTGACTACAATATCAAAAGTTTTTTCTTTCATACGCTCTAAGACGCGATGAGGGTCTTCATAAACCTCCACCTCGGCACCCATTTTAGTCAAGGCAGGGCCTAACCGCTTTCCCACAATGGGCTCGTCGTCCAGAATAAGAATTTGCAATTTGTTCTTCATATTTTTTCCTCCGCATTAAGAAACTCAGGATTGCGACCATAGGATAGGGTCATCTGAACCCTCTTTCTTGCTGTATAGGCCTGGAAGACTTGGTAAAGAATGACTGTTACCCCAAAGATACCACTGGCAAAAAGAAGATACTTGCTGGCGCTATTGAACCAGATATCCAGACTGGGACTAATGTTTAGATATCCTAACTGTCTTAAATATACGGGTATGGAAATCGCACGGCTCAATACGCAAAGGATGATAATCATGCCTGTTACCAGGCGTATGTATTTTTCACCAACTACTTTCACCCCATAGGCGCCAAGATAAACTCCTACCAGAGAACCGAGGAAGAGTAACATGGTTAAGCGAATATCTACAAATCCTTCCCAGGCATAGTTAAGCGCGCCGAAAGCCCCCATAAACATGGCCAGATAAAGCTCTGTACCTGCTGCTACTGCTGTGGACATACCAAAAATATAAATCATAGAAGGCACCCCAATAAATCCTCCTACCCCTATGGTGCCGGCCAGATATCCGGTAGCCAATCCCACTAGGAGCAAAATCCAGAGAGAAATCCTGACATCGGCCACCTTAAAATAAATGAAAGGGGGAATATGCAAATTCGCTAAAAATTCAGTTATTTTCCTGGAAGGTCCGGCATCCTCGCTATCGTTACTCTTCTTTAAGGTGTCCCGGAGCATAGATGCTCCTACCAGAGTGAGAATACTGACAAAAACAACGCTGATATAGAGATTGGCTCCCGCTCCTTGAGCTGTCCCGTGACCATCGCCTCCACCTTTGAACAACAGGCTGTTAATCCATACGGCTATCCGGATACCGAGAAAAGCAGTGGCTAATAGAAAAATAGCCAGCTTTTTATCAACATTCCCCATCTCTCCGTGCTTCCTGGAACCCATCATGGCTTTGCCGAATTTGTGAGTAATATTGCTTGCTACAGCAACCACTCCGTTGACCCCCAGATTCATCATGCCCGGTGTCATGAAAAAGGCACCGCCACTTCCAATAAACCCGCTTAAAACTCCACCGATAAACCCTAATATAACAACCTGTACGCAGGTGGAAAGATCAAGAGGAATAAATAGATTAACTAGCTCTCCGGTCATGGTATTCTCCTTTAATCAAATTTGATCATCTTTAAAAAGAGGTGAGCCACTGTTCCATAGAGATAGGCGAGCAGTGGAGTGAATAGGCCGATTGTTATCAGCGAAAGCAAATTCCAACCCTTGTACTTTTGAATGAAAATCAGGATGGGTTCTTGATTGGTGAAAACGGCCCAGTAGATTCCCGCAACAGCAGCCATAAAGATCAGAAGTTTAACCAACTGTTTGCGGCTAAAAAGGTATTTTTCTTGCAACTCATCCCCGGAAATTACCGGGACACGAATTCGTTCCCCCAGAAACATTTTTAAATCCCGGACCATCCGGGGCCGAGCTATCTCAGCTTTAGAGAGGAAAAGATCACCAATAACTACCAGACTATAATTTGCATTGCGGCTGATGGCCGATGATAGTGCCTGGAAGTTCCCCGCTAAGGCGTGACTTCCCCCCGATCGGCCCTGCCGAATGAGTTCCTCCATAGTTTGCTTCAAACCCCCGTCATCGCTTTCGGGAATATCCGGGATGTCCTCTCCAATCCCTCCCACGTACCCTTCTTTCTCCATACGCCCGGATGACAGCACAGGGGAAATTTCTTCAGAGGCTTTTTCTCCGTTCTCGAGAGAAGATACAAATCGAAGCAATTCAATCGCTGCTCCCCAGCGCTGGGCAATCTGATTTAACTGAGTATAAGTCTCGGATTGAGGAGTAAAGGCTTCCTGTATCCAGAGGATGTTTGTTTCAGCCATGGTAGCCAGTACTTCCTTAATTCCCCTAAGATCGGCCAAGACTTCTGGAATGAATTTGGCCACCTGGGATTGTCGGGGCATATAAGTCACAGTAATTACCCCCTCATTAGCTGAAACCCTTAAATCCGCCTCAGCCGTTCGCCCATCAAGGGCCAATTTCAGACGCGCGTGAGCAGCCAGGCAGTGGTCCTCCATAGTCCTTATCGAGGCCGGGGTCGGACGAAAATCCGGTAATTCGGCCATGGAACAGAGGGCGGCACTGGCGTTAGCCATGCTCATATTCTCGAGATTGAGAATAAGATCATATTGTCTGGGATCATTGATCTCCTGGCCATGGACAAGATGTACCCATTTTTCAATGTCCTGATCCACCTGCCGGATGTATTTCTCCGCTTGAGGCCGATCCATACGCAGTCGAAGCATGGTGGTTTGGATCCGGGATTCTCTGTTGGGTACCAGTCGTATGCGAAAGACATGGGAGATATTCTGCAATAGAAAATGCCCCCCGCGACCGTGATAAATCAGATTTTTTTCTCCGGCCTGCTCACATATAACAGCAGTAACAAAAGCCAAAAACCGTTCTTTCAGGCGAGCCAGGCGTTCAGAAGGAGCAGGACTTTTAATAACCGCCATTTCCAGCTTGCCCACCGGTATACCCGCCTCAGTAGCCCGGTCGACTACTTCTTCCCGACTGAGGCAGGGATATCCCAGCTTACGAGCCAGGTTTTCAGCTACCTCCTTTCTTAGCTCTACCGAAGTACTCGAAATAAAAACAATAGCCATAATTAACATCCTTTCTTATATCCGTTGGGATAAGTATTCCGTTTCTTTTTAAAAATTCTTTTTCTGAAGAGGAGGGCCGGAGATCTGTGCCGGGATCGTAGTCACCGGCAGGAGTATTGTAAAGGTAGATCCCTGACCTTCCTTGCTGGCCACACGAATCTGGCCACCATGTTTGGCTACAATTCCCTGAGATACACTCAAGCCCAGCCCGGTACCTTTACCCTGACCTTTTGTGGTAAAGAAAGGATCAAAGAGGGAACTCATTATGTGCTCCGAGATACCGGTGCCGAAGTCAATGACCTTGACGGCCACGTAGTTTGGCTCGTCAGCAGGCACAAGCAGGACCTGAATCTTTCCCCCCTTGTGAGAGGCATCGATGGCATTGAGGATAAGGTTTAAAAAAACCTGCTTTAACTGCTGACTATCGCCATGAATGCGGGGAAGTTTATCGGTAGCATGAAACTCTATCTTAATGCCGGACAGTTTGACCTGGTTTGCTGTCAGGCTGATAGTGTCTTTAAGGATTTTTTCAAGATCCAGGGGTTCCAATTGAGAACCGCTCTCACGGGCAAAATCGAGCAGATTACTAACGATGCTCTTGGAACGATTGGCCTCGCTAACTACATCCCTGACCATTTCCTTACGCTCCTCATCAGTCAGATGTTCATAGTCCTCCAGAAGCATATGGGCAGTCAGAGTGATATTGTTTATGGGATTGTTCAACTCATGGGCCACACCCGCAGTCAGTGTGCCTACGGCCCGCATCTTATGGGATTGAATGAGTACTGCTTCATGACTTTCCAGTTCATGGGTCATCTGATTAGCGGCAATGGCCAGGTCCGTAAACTCATCCCGAAATCGCCGCACCGGCATTATAGGGGTAAAGTCACCCGAGGCAACACGCCGGATGTAATCAGAGAAGCGCTGAATGGACCCAAGGATGCGGCTTCCCAGAAAATAGGCATTCAAGACGATAAAGATGAACAAAAAAACAAGGGAATATACCTGGATCTTGCGGGAGCGATGGATGGCCTCTGAAAGAGAATTCCTTTCCTGTTTCATCAGGGCTTGGCCAAAGGAAAACATCTGCTGTCCCTGCCTTCGTAGTTCTATCTCGATTTCCTTTCTGGCCCTGATATAATCCGGTGAGTCACTTATGCCACGGTGCTCCAGTTTAACAAGACGCTGCAACAGATTTTCATAAGTCAACATATTGAAAAGAATGGTGCTCTGGCTCTTCCTGCCAATGATCTTTTCCAGTTCCCCGGCATTTAGGCTCAAGATGTCATGTGCCTTTTCGACATTTTCCAGGGCATCGCTTAAGTTGGTGCCATACAGAAAAAAGTTCTTCTCAAAACGACGGGCCTGTTGAATCTCTATAACGTATTCATTGACGATGTCTAAAAATTGAAGTTTGTCTTCCACCTGATACATGGCAAACACCAGGGCCGTAGCAATGCCTACCGCAAACAGAAAGACCAGAAGAAAACCGAAGTAAATCTGCAGACGGAGGCTGAGACTTGGTCTCGCCAGAAGGGCTTCACGGGCCATTTCCACGGCTTTGATCCGTTCATACCTTCCCTCCAGATCTTTGGGTAAATTCTCATTCATCATTTATTTCCACGGCCTCGAAATTAAGGGGAGAGCCCAGGGCATGGGCGGCTTTAGCAATCACCTTTCTTAAATCGTCGGGCTGAAACGGCTTGGCAATAAAGTCAAAAGCCCCTTTTTCCATTGCTTTTCTCGCCAGGGCCATCATGGCGTAACCCGTGATCAAAATGACCTTGGTGCGGGGAGATTTCTTCCGCACATATTCAAGGACCTGTATTCCATCTACCTCATCCATGCGGATATCGGTAACCACCACATCAAAATTCTTTTCTTCAATACGTTTCAATGCCTCTCTCGGATTTTCGAAGACCTCGACATCACAACCGATCTTGGCTAGTGCAGGTTTAAGCCTTTTACCGACAATCGGCTCATCATCAAGAAGCAGAACTTCAAGTCTTTCAGGCATAGTTCACCTCCTTATGCCATCCGTATAATAAATCTAAGATAGAGTTCATCGAAAGCTCTCCGCTGCCTGACGAAAGATGTCGTTTATAACATGGACTTCCACACGGCTCACGCCAGAGATACCGTCCGCCAGTTTCTTTATAGCCGCCACTCTCTTCGCTTCCTCCCTCTTTATGGCCGTTGTTTCCACAACTACCATACCACCGTTCGCCTGTACCCGCACGTCGGGAAAACCGGCCAGGAGGACAGCCCTCACCCTTGCGGCCAGTTCTCTGTCCGTGAGACATTTTATGGAATAGGTCATGGGTTTAAACTTTCTGTAACCCACAATCTCCGTAATGGTCTTGACCAGATCGTCAGGATCGATATTGCTGAGGCGGATAATCATGTCGTAGAAAGATGGATCTGTTCCGTCGATGCGAAAAGCTTCTAAGGACCGCTGTCTCTGGCGTTTCTCCTCGCGAGAGATGAGCTTCCCTGCCTTTGCCTCGGAAATTCCAGCGCGCGAGGAAATTCTTTTAATCCTTTCTTCCCGGGCGGAAATAAGACCTACTTTCAGGACATGTGAGACTCCAAGGACATAAAGATGAGCAGCAAGTCCATAACACACTACATTATCTTCCAGGAGCCGTGCCAGTACAGCCTCCTCGATGTAGGCCAGATATCTGTGGCGAATCTTTGCAGGCATGCCGAAAATGGATGGCGATTCATCCAGGGCCTTAAGCAATTTGTCTTGTGGTATGTCATATCTGGTTGCTACCATATTAAGGATTTCTCTGCCCAGATATGCGTATCCCAAGGCTTCCGCCGTCTTCCCGGCAATCTCGGAACCTTCCTCATAAGAGTCAGATGAAATGAGAACAATGGACATGGCTTTTCCTCTCTGCAGGATTACTACCTGCTGGTGCCTTTTGCTTCGGCGCTCACTGTAAACACAGGACATTCGAGGGACCCCGCCACCTTACTCAACCAGTGGCCCTTTCGTGTATGACTCGTCTCGGAAATATCCACACCACTACCCCAGATAATTGCATGAAAGGGGGACCTGCCGGCCAGGAATTTCAATAGTTCTTCGGCTGGATCTCCCAACCTGAGTGCCATCCCTACGGCCACACCCTCTTGCAGGAAGGAAGCAGAAAACCCCGCCATGATCTTGCCCATACGGTCTTCAAGCCGGCTTATAGTATTTCTCTTGGTGCCGAGGTAAGGCCGGTCCAGAAAGGACATCTCCACCAGCATGAGAAAGGTTACCTCTGCGCTCATCCTCAGGGCCAAACCACGGGCGTAGTCAAGAGCCTCTTGACAGACTTTTCCATTTTCCAAAACAACCAGTATCCTCTGAAACATGGGACCATCCCCCCACCTGATGTCGGAAGAGCAAAACCTGTACCATAAGAAATATTTTGAAGCCCCTTAGAGAGAATACAGGCTATAAAAGGGCTACCGTAAAAAGTAAGCGCGGGTCAGAGGGGGAAAGATGTGTTGCGCAAAGCATCTGAAAAAAAAGCTGCGCTGCGGAAAGGAAGGAAAGAAGGGGTGAAGAACATTTTGTTGCAATAGAAAACACCACCGTTGCAGGAACACACGGACTAAGTCAATCCATAGCGCTTCATCTTCCGCCATAGTGATGCACGGTCAATCCCCAGGATCTTAGCGGCCTGGGTACGGTTTCCTCCTGCAAGGTTGAGTACATGACGAATATAGTCATGCTCCAGTTCTTCAAGGCTTAAGAGTGCTTTCTCCGGTCGGGGATAAGAATAGAGAGCCACATCCACCAAGTCTTGTGGGAGGTCCCGGAGAAGAATGGTTTGGCTCCGGCACATGGCCACGGCACGCTCGATAATATTTTCCAGTTCCCGGACGTTTCCGGGAAAGGTGTAGCGGTCCAGCAGATCCATTGCCTCCTTGGAGATAGCCTTGACCTCCTTACCCATCTTTTTTCGGCACTTCTCGAGACTGTGGTAGGCCAACAGGGGAATGTCATGTCTCCGTTCTCTGAGGCTGGGCATAACAATATTTACCACGTTCAACCTGAAATAGAGGTCTTGTCGGAAAAGTCCATCCGACACGGCTGGCTTGAGATCTTTTGCCGTAGCTGTAATGATCCGCACATCGAGAGGAATAGGACTGATTCCCCCTACCCGGATGAACTCCCGTTCCTGGATTACCCGCAACAACTTCACCTGCATGGACAGTGGCATATCCCCAATCTCATCAAGAAAGATGGTCCCCCTGTTTGCGGCCTCCAAGAGACCTGTCTTTCGGCTTATAGCCCCCGTGAAGGCCTCCTTTTCATGACCAAAAAGCTCATTGGCGATAAGCTCTTCGTTAAAAGCTCCACAGTTAAAGGCTACAAATGGACCATCGGCCCGACGGCTCTGGACATGGATGGCCCTGGCCGCCAGTTCCTTGCCCGTGCCTGATTCTCCCGTGATCAGGACATTGCACTCGGTAGGAGCAATCTGACGGATAACCTCTTCTACCTGTCGTATTTTCGGGCTTTCGCCAATCATGACGGGGAAACCACTTTCCAGATCCTCCTTTGTCTCCCGGAAATGGACCGATTTTCTAAAAGCCATTTCTCTCAGGGCTCTGCTCACCACATCTCGTAGTTGTTCCGGAGTAAAGGGCTTGGCCAGGTAATGGAAGGCCCCCTGCCTGGTCGCCTCAACAGCACCATCCATGCTGGCATAACCGGTAATGATAATAACCTCCATATACGGGGAAACCCTCTTAACCTCATTGAGCAAGCTCAGGCCGTCCATATAGGGCATCTTAAGGTCTGTAAGCATCAAATCGTAGACCTGCTCCTCCACCTGCTTTAAGGCACGCAGTGGATTGCTGAAAGTGGAGACCTTATGCCCCATCTTCTCCAAAATTCGGCGCAGGTTCTTTAGGGTCACCGCATCATCATCTACCACCAGCATCCGACCTGCCAAAGATTCTTGATCAACCATTTTATTTTGAAGAAACCTCCCTTCTGTTCAGAAAATATATGGGAAAAGTGCCGGGGTGTCAACGTAGAAGTAATTCCGGTTTTAAATCAAAGATGAAATCAAGGAGGCAAGGAGAAGGCGAAGTGGCGCCGAATATTGAGACAGGTGTATAAGCAATGAACCGACCTATTCTGAGAGGAGAAGTTCAATGCCACAACATCGCACACGCCACAGCACAGAATTTAAGGCCAAGGTTGCCTTGGCAGCACTTTCGGAGTCAAAGACCATGGCCGTGCTTGCCGGCGAGTATCGGCTTCATGCCACCCAGATCACCCACTGGAAACAGGAACTGATCGAGAACGCTACTGATCTGTTTGGCAAGGGCAAGAAGAAGAAAGTCAACCATGAGGCCGAAGTGGCCGAGCTCCACCGCCAGATCGGCAAGCTCAAGGTTGAGAACGATTTTTTGTCCAATCTGCCCGGCCTGAACTTGACCAGGCACAGAAACAAAAGGTGATCGCCACCGGCCATCCAGAAGTTTCTATTGAACGCCGCTGTCAATTTTGGGGACTGCCTCGTGCCGGCTATTACCGTGGGCCTGCCAAAGGGCTCCGTTCTGGCGACCTGGAACCAGCAAACGGCAGCCCAAACATCCCGTATACCCCTATCTGCTGCGAGGATTGACTATTGACCGCCCAAACCAGGTCTGGGCAACCGACATAACTTATATCCCCATGCAGAGGGGGTTCATGTATCTGATAGCGATCATGGACTGGGCCACCAGAAAGGTTCTGTCTTGGCGGTTATCTCATTTGGTGCACTTGCAAGTTGATTTCACCAGGCACTTAAAGAAGCTATCTTCAAGTGCGGTGCACCGGAGATCTTCAATACCGACCAAGGATGCCAGTTTACCAGTGAAGCTTTCACCTCTGTTCTCAAGACATGGAATATCAGGATCAGCATGGACGGCAGGGGGCGCTTCAAGGACAACATCTTCATCGAGCGTCTCTGGCGCACCCTGAAATACGAGAGGATCTACCTTAAGACATATGAAAATGGAACTGAGCTTTTCAAAGACCTGACAATCTGGTTTACCCATTACAACTAGGAACGGAAACATTCATCGCTTGACAAACGAACACCGGATGAGGCTTATATGGAAGGACTTAAAAAATCGAAGGCGGCTGCCTGAAACCGGAAATAACTACATTGCTTATTTCACCTATCAGGCTGTCTCACTAACCCCGACCACCTCAATCCCTGGTTAAAGTCAATATAGTGGTTTACCGTTGTGATACGATTAGATTTATGAAAACTTAAAACTTCTCAACCTTATCCACAGGACGAGATATTCAAGTTTTAAGTTTTCATAAAAGTGTTCCATGAAACATATTTGTATCAATATTTCATTGACACATTTTTGATCCATAATAATATCTGTTATTTTAATAACTTATTGTATTATTGTTTTTGTTTAATTTATTCTTTTATATAAAACATTAAATAATTTGTTTGAGTATTGTGCTATATAAATATCTAATAATATTCATAATATCTATTAGTTATAATCATTTTCACATTCGTAGAAAATGTGTGTCATTAGTGTAATGAGAATTTGATGTTCTTAAATAATTGTCAGTTGATTATTCACAAAACATGATTATGCTAGTTATTAATATAATTAACATAATTATATTAATAACTATTAGTTTTAAATTTTACGAAGGTTGGCACGAATATTGATTACGCTTTTAATAAAGCAAATAGATCTTGAAATAACGAAGTAAAGTTGATTTATAGTTTATGTGTTTAGTTGGAGGCATGAAATGATTACAGCGGGTATAGATGTGGGGATTCAAACCGTCAAGGCGTTTATTGTCAAAGACAACCAATTGCTCCCGCATAGTTTAGTCAAGGCCGGCTGTGATCCGGCGATTTCACTCAGAGAAGCAATGGAGAAGGCCAGAGTTTCCCAGCTGTCAAGCCAAATTTCCCTTGACATACAAAGTCTCATTGTCATTACGTCGATTGTCAAAAAGCAATGCCTTATCAAATTTAGTAATGTGGGATTTGAGGAGAGGATTTATTTCGATTGAGGTTGCTAGGAAAGCATATGGTGTTATTATAGACCCTAAAACCAAGCAGCTAAACTTAGAAGAGACAGAAAAGGAGGGTAAGCGGATGAAAAAGTGAGACTTGGTAGGGCAGGCATAATAAATTAGGACAGGTTGTTTAACAATATAAGGTTTCAACGGAGGTAACACAATGATAGTTGTCAACGAGAAGAGGTGCACCGGTTGTGCGCGCTGTGTAGTCTTTTGTCCCTTTGAAGCTTTAAGAGCTTGGGGCATCGCTGTCGTCAATGAAGAATGCACTGATTGCTTAGCGTGTATAGATTATTGTCCAAATAATGCAATATCAGATAACGAAAATAAGGAGAGATAAACATGGAAAATTACGATGTTGGTGTTATCGGCTCTGGTATAGGTGGATTGTGTGCTGCTGTCAGGCTGGCCAAGATAGGCTACAAGGTGGTCGTTCTCGAGAAGTTGCCTAACTTGGGTGGTAGATATACTACGATAAATTACAAAGGATATAACATCCCCACTGGGGCTTGGGGTGTGATTTATCCAAAATATGGCCCGGTTGCACAGACTTTGAGTGACGTTGGAGCGAAGGTTAAAATACGAATACCTAAACCGGCGCATAAGTATCGAATTCATGGAAAAGATTATGAACCACCAGAGAAAGGGGGGTTGCTTTTCCTTATTTCCGTGGCTAGCAAAAATAAAAAGGAAGCGGAAACCGTTATAACAGCCTTGCGGAGAGTTCTGAGGTGGCAGGAACCGCCGGACGAGATTTCTTTTGATGAGTGGCTGTCAGAGTATACTCATAATACAGCAATCCATGGAATATTTAATGCCATGGCTATCGCTTTGCTGGGCGTGTGGGAGTATGAGGTGCCCGCAGGTGAGTTTATCAGGTGTCTCAGGAACTTTGCCAAGTTCGAGATGGCTTTTTCTTTACCCGAAAATGGTCTCAAGGGAATTATAGAAGCCCTTAGTACAAAAATCATTGAGAACGGGGGAAATATCCTGACCAAAACTGAAGTAAAAAATATTGTCATCGATGATGGCAAGGTCAAAGGCATAATCGGGGAAAAGGAAGGAAAGAAATTAGAAATAACTTGTAAGGCGGTGATCAGTAATACTGGCCCTCTTCAAACAATAAACTTGGGGGGGAAGGAAAATTTCGATAGAAGCTACCTAAAGCAAACCAGCGCGAGGATTAGGCCAGTAGGGGGAATGAACATAATATATGCAAGTGAAAAACCATTATTGGATTTTGACGGTATTCTTATGCTTTCGGAAAGTAACCTGGCTATTACTGCAATGGTGCCAACTCTAATTGCGCCGGAATTGGCGCCTCCGGGGAAGCATATGCTGCTTCTCTTTCAAGGGATGAAGTCAAATAATACAAAAAGGGAAATTGACATTGCAATAGAGGAATGGAAGGAGAATCTCCCGGAGCTCAAAAATTATGATGAGCCTCTACTGGTACAAAGCTATCATGGCGATTGGCCTCTTAATCGAGCAGAGCAGGGATATGACATTGCTCAGAAAGTTCCTGGAGTAGAAAACCTTTACAACGTGGGCGACGGAGTAAAACCTCCAGGTCATATAATGGCAGAAGGCTCTGCCGAGAGTGCAAGGCTTGTTGTTGAAGATATTAAAACCAGAATCAAGCCAAGCGAAGATAAGTAATAAAAGAGCAAATTATGGTTGGAAATTCCGGGGAGGGAATTCTGGGTGCATAATACTTAATCCGCGCATTTTAAGTGCACTTGGAAATTTCCCCCGGAATTCCCAACAAAGCCTTCGGAGACTGCCTTCTTTGTCTATGGTTGAGATGAGAACGGTGCATCTGGGTGACAGGATTTCATGAAATTTCTCTGTTTTTACTTTCATTCTTTCCTCCTGACCAGGTCAAATTATTTCCTTAACAAGTTAAGCGCTTAAAGTGAGCTAAAGTTTAAAGTGCCTAAAGTTATTCAAAAGGGAAATTACAATAGTAGGTATAATAAAGGCTGTGAATATTCTGACCGAATAGTACTCTCTTATTGTCTACATACAAGTATGCGACAATGCTTCCGGGAGTGTGATCTGGAATGTGAATTATCTTGAGTTCACAATTCCCGAATAATAAACTCTCCTCCGGCCCTTGAATTCTCAGGTCAACATGGCAAGGCAGGTAATCCAGCCGTAAGCTTCAGCCCCTACTCTGCCTCTCCCCTCTATAGCCTCAGCATCGAACTCATGGGCGATGGTCTGAGCCCCGAAAATTTCCTGGAAGCGGTGAAGTGACCCAATATGATCAATATGGGCGTGGGTGACAAGGATAACCTTGAGCCCTCTTAGGATCAAAACCAAGGCTTTCCATGTTAGATATCAGTTTTTGGAAGCTCTTTTCGGCGCCGGAGTCGATAAGCACGAGGTAACCGACAGCAAGTAAATAGACAGAACAATCATATTGAACGCACCCGCTTCATTCCTGCTGATCCCGACAGTCTCATCATCTCTCGTCTTGAAACAGAGATTGACAATTTGGTCTATGAAATGTAGGGTTTGACAGTAGCGAAAATGTCATAGTGGAAGACTCATGAGAAAAGAGAAACCGCCAGTCACACTGCAAGATATTGAGCAGGACGTTTCAGATTGGGAGGAAGCTATTCATTGGATCGCCAGGGGGTGGGATTGTATTGAGGAATATACCTATGATCTTTCGTCTAGAGAAGAACTGGATTCCCTCTTGATCGATATTGAGAAAAGCCACTACCGGCGGAGCTGAAGTAAAGAATCGCACAGACGGATGATCATTGCCCCAGACTGACTTATGATTCAAACAGTTGCGTCTGGTGCGACGCACAAAAATATGACATTATCCGGTATTGGTATTACTACCGCTGGCGACGCACAAAGTGAATATGTTTTCCCGAATTTTAAATAGCAATGAAGTCAATCGCGGGATATATTCCGTTTCCCCTGGGCACAGGAGAAGAATCAGGGCAATGACCGAAGATTGGTTGCCTCGGGGTAAGGAGCAAGGCTATATAAGTTGATTATGTGCAATATACCGTTCCGGTAAAAGCGGGAGGGGTTGAAATTTTTTTCAGGAGCAAGACAAGTGACGAAACGCAAAAATGACTCTGAAGCAAAAGAAGATATGAAAAAGAAGACAACTTCGAAAAAGCAGGCCGCCGATAATGTTATCCCATTCCCTTCAAAGTCTTTTGAAGGGACACTGTCCGGCCTCTTTGGGAGCGGCAACCGCCGCGCCATAGACATGGCTCAGGAGCTTGTATATGATGCCTGGGAGGCAACGACGAAGAAGCGCCGGATAGCTCTTGCGCATAAGGCTCTAGAGATATCACCTGATTGCGCGGATGCCTATCTTATCCTGGCAGAGACGGAAGCAACATCAAAAGAGGATGGCATCGACCTTTATCGAAAAGCAGTTGAGGCAGGAGAGAGGGCCATCGGGAAGAAGGCGTTCAAAAATGATGTGGGCCATTTCTGGGGGCTTCTGGAGACTCGCCCCTATATGCGCGCCCGAGCGGGTCTGGCGCACTGTTTACTGACAGAGGGAAAACCGGAGAAAGCTGTTGAGCATTATTGGGACATGCTCCGGCTGAATCCGAACGATAATCAAGGTATCCGCGATTTGCTGATGCCCTGCCTCATTGAGCTCGGACGAGAGGCAGACGCTGAAAAATTATTCAAGCAGTACAAGGGAGACGGCATGGCCGTATGGATGTATTCGAGGGCGCTTCTTGATTTTCGAAAGCATGGCAATTCTGCTATATCCGTCAGATCACTGAAGAAAGCAATTAAAGAAAACGGATATGTGCCGGATTACCTGCTCGGTCGCAAAAAGATACCACGGAACATTCCGGACTATTATGGCTTCGGAGACGAAAACGAGGCTGTCCTCTATTCCTACGGGAATCGGGGCGCCTGGGATGCGACGCCCGGAGCGCTGGAATGGCTCGCATCAAACTTTAAATTGAATCCGCGAGCGGAGAAAAGCGGCAGACAGTTACGGAAAAAGGATACTTAAAAAGGTGATCACCGATACAGAAAAAGAAAGATATGATAGACATATCCGTATTGAAGAGATAGGGATCGAGGGGCAGGAGAAGCTTAAAAATTCGAAGGTCCTCATCTCAGGCGCAGGTGGATTGGGGTCGCCTATAGCCATATATCTCGCGGCTGCCGGAGTAGGGTCTCTGCGGATCGTGGATCAGGATAAGGTGTGTTTGAACAACCTTAATCGTCAGATACTCTATGAAACTGGGGACATAGACAGAAAAAAGGCGGAAAGTGCAAAGGAAAGTCTCGAACGCCTGAACCCCGACATTCAAGTGAAAGCAATAGTCGGAAGTATAACCGAGGATAACGTTTTTGATATGGCAGAAGGCTGTGATATCATACTCGATGCCATGGATAATTTTCCTGCCAGATATCTGTTGAACGACACTGCACTTAAAAAGAATATCCCTTTTATATACGGGGGGGTTTACGGATTGGAAGGAGCACTGACCACCATAGTACCCGGAGAGACAGCCTGCCTTAGATGTATATTTCCCGAGGTTCCGCACCCGGCGGCTACAGTCCCCGTATTAGGAGTTACAACCGCTGTCATCGGCAGCCTTCAGGCAATGGAGGCGATAAAATATATCGTTGGGATCGGAAAATTGCTTGCCAACCGTTTATTGATCTTTGATGGTTTCAGCGCCACATTCCAAGAGATCACGCTCAAACGTAATCCTGGCTGTCCCTCCTGTGCATCTGCATAACCCACGTTCATGTCCTGAAATATCTATGCATAGAAAGCTTTCGTCCCAAAGCCACCACAGCGGATTTATGCCGGTTGTTTTTTTAGCTACTGCTGTCAAGAGCAAATAGAATTGTCCGGTTTTGTAGCAAATGAATTGTCCGCTTTTTCTGTTCTTCCAGGGAGTCCTATTTTGAGAACAGGAGGTGAGCGGCGGATGTGCGCTTTCCTCAATCATTTTTTGTGGGTAACTCCGTCAGGCTGCCTTTTTCACCTCTTTGAGCTTCCCCTGCTGGTCATAATCAGCCAGCTTTCTCGGACCGTGGAAGATGGCCAGTGACCCATCCAGATACCTATGGACCCGCACCTTGACCCTGACGTAATGGCAACGGTAGCGATCCACCGGGATTTGCAACGTCATTTTCTCAAAGCTGACGCAGTTGTCGGCGCTGACCGTCCGCTCATCTTGTTCACACAGAATGTCATCAAGACTTTCTCCAATCCAAGGAACGAACACTGATCCGTCTTCAGGGGCCGGTAGCATGAACTCGGCGTTGTACGCGGGTAGATACACCTCGGTCAAATACCGGTTGGCAGCATTCATGTCTATGATTCCATGAAAAGCCAACTCCTTGACAAGCCGGCCTTGGTGAGTCTCAAAGGCCCTCTCGCTGCGTCCCCGCGCCTCCGGAGAATACGCTGGAATCATCTGAACCCCCAAGTGTTTCATCGCCCGGCCAAACTGGGTCAGCTGCGTTTTGCTGACCTTTCCCCCTTCCTTGGGCGTGAACCAGTAGTGACTCCCACGGTCTGTGTACAGAGAACTGAACAGACCCTTCTGAACGATCACCTCCCGTACCCCTTGAAAACTGCTGGCCGTCCCTTCCTCCTCAACAAAAAACACCGAGTAATGCTCGTTGGTGGCATCGTCCATCGTCACGATTAAATCCCACTTCTTGCCGAGAACCCATTCATGCCTGCTGCCATCCTGATGCAGCATCATCCCCGGAAGATGAGTCCGCTCTCTTCGCTTGCGGTGAACACCACGCTTGGCCGACTTCAAAACCAATCCCTTCGATTGAAGCGTGTTCTTCACCCAAGTGTAACTGCGACTGCCTCCATCTCGTCGATACCAACTGTAAAAATGCTTCACATTCCAGCCCCGGTGACGACTATTATACCACTCGGCAATTGCCATCACCTCATCCACCGGCGCTCGTCGATATGAGGCCTGCGTCAATCGCTTGTCCGACAAACCCTCCATGCCCCCCTGCTCGTAACGATCAACGTACCGCCGAAACGTCCGATCACACACCCCCAAAATCCGCGCTGCATCCTCCTGTGTCAAGTGACTCTCATTCCATCCCAAATATGTCTCCTCAAATCGCATCTTCCGGATCTCCTCTAGCACCTCTGTCCATCTCATTGGTCACCTCCAATGGTGACCATCCTAAACCGGACAGATTATGTGCTACAATACCGGACATATCATTTGTTACTAACA